>Ga0187814_10001055_pt1 | contig 10277 bp, 6 predicted proteins | sample NC_S_4_FD_132450 | JGI IMG/M metagenome (GOLD analysis project Ga0187814, IMG submission 132450) | Wetland sediment microbial communities from Neuse River Estuary, North Carolina, USA - ASW-S_4 | ecosystem: Environmental > Aquatic > Freshwater > Wetlands > Sediment | place: USA: North Carolina...
CGCGCTCCCAGTCGCGGTCACGGTCGGCCTGCCGCCGCCAGAAGACCGCGGATTCGCCGACGTCTGGTCGGCGCTCGGCGGCGAGCTCAAGCCGTCATTGGACGTGGTAATCGCGACGCCGATGGACACCGGGCAGCGCATGCCCGCTGCCCCGCCCGTCACCCAGCCGATCACCGTCACCGCCCGCGGCCAGGCCCCGTGGCAAGTCATGGAGATCCGCCAGCGCAGGCCACGCCGCGACGGGGACAGCCAGTGACAGGCATCGGACTTGACTACCTCTCCGGCCGGGTCAGCCTGGTGGAAAGACGGGTACGGGCCCTGATCGACCACCGCAGGCGGGACGACCCGAACCCGGACGACCCCTTCCGCGGGCTGTACCTGTCCGACGAGGCCGTCGACCGCTTGCTGCAGCCCGCTGTCCCACCGCCCCCGCTGCCCAGCGATGACCGCGACCGCATCGAGCAGGCCGGCGACGCCGCGGAGCGCGAAGGGGAGCCCGTCCGGCTGCGGCAGCTGGCCCGAGCCGCTGGCCTCACCGATCTGGACGTCGAGTTCCTGGTGGCGGCGCTCGCGCCGGACCTCGACAGCCGGTTCGAGCGGCTCTACGGATACCTCAACGACGACGTCACGCGCCGTCGCGCCACGATCGGCCTGGTCCTTGAGCTCGCCGGGGTCTCGTGCACCTCCGCTAGTGCCCGGGCAAGGCTGGCACCCGGCGGGCCGTTGCTCGATCACCAGCTCGTCCTGCTCGATGATTCCTCGTGCCCGTTCCTGACCCGCAGCCTGCGCGTACCCGACCGGGTGGCCTCCCACCTGCTCGGCGACGATACCGGCGACCCGGGGCTGGCCGACGCCCTGAGTCAGCTGAGACCGTACGACTGCCCGATCGCGGTGCGCCTGGCTGCGGTGCTCGGCACACAAGTGCGGCTGGTGTACATACGCGATCATGGCCGCCGGTCGGCCGCGGCGGCGGCTGCGGCCGCGCTCCTGGGCTCGGGGCGCCAGGCTCTCGGGTTGGACTTCAGCCGCGTCCTGTCATCGGAGGCCGACGGGCTTGTCATGATCGCCGGGCGCGAAGCGCTGCTGCGGGGCGCGGGCTTGGTCGCCGGGCCGGTCGATGGCCTCGCCGGGCTGTCAGCCGCGGCACTTCGCCGGCTCGCCGAGCTGCCCGTGCCGGTCCTGCTCTATGGGGAGGCGACCTGGGATCCGCGGTGGAGCCCCCAGGTTCCACTGCAGGTCGACGCGCCGGTGCTCGGCACGGCTGACCGGATGCGGATCTGGCACAGCGAGCTAGACGGTGTTGGCGAGGCCGACGCGGCACCGGTTCACCTCTTGCTCGGACCCGAGCAGATCGTCCGAGCGGTCCGCGCCGCGCGGCTGTCAGGTGCGGTCGGGGACCTTCCGGCTGGTCCGGCGGCGCTGCTGAGCGGCGCGCGTGAGCAGAACGCGGCCGGCCTCGAGCGACTAGCCCGGCGCGTCGAGCCGGCCGTCGGATGGCCCGATCTCGTACTGCCCGCCGCGGTGACCGGCCAGCTCCGGGAGCTGGCCGCCCGGGCCAGGCACCGCGACCAGGTGCTGACCGACTGGCGGATGCGGCCAGGCGGCGGCCGCGGCCGGGGCATCACGGCGTTGTTCGCCGGTGATTCCGGCACTGGCAAGACCATGTCGGCGGAAGTGATCGCGGGCGAGCTTGGCCTGGACCTGTACACGATCGACCTGGCCACGGTGGTCGACAAGTACGTCGGCGAGACAGAGAAAAATCTCGAGCGGATCTTCGCCGAGGCCTCGGGGGTGAACGCCGTCCTGTTGTTCGACGAGGCGGACGCCATCTTCGGCAAGCGCAGCGAGGTCCGCGACGCGCACGACAGGTACGCCAACATCGAGAGCGCCTACCTGCTGCAGCGCATGGAAAGCTTCGACGGGCTGGCGGTACTCGCCACCAACCTGCGAGCCAACATCGACGACGCGTTCACCCGCCGCCTGGACGCCATCATCGACTTCCCGGTGCCCGACACGGACCTACGCAGGAGGCTGTGGGACCAGTGCCTCGGCCCATACGTACCGCGCGGGGACGACCTGGATCTCGACTTCTGCGCCCGGGCGTTCGAGTTCTCCGGTGGCTCGATCCGCTCGGTCGTCCTCACGGCGGCCTACCTGGCGGCGGACAACGCCGGGACAGTGGGTATGGCGGAACTCATCACAGCGGTGCAGCGCGAGTACAGGAAGCTGGGCCGCCTGCTCCTCGAGCGGGAGTTCGGCCGTTACTACGAGCTCGTCCGCTGACCGTTCGGGCAGGAAACTCTGCACCAAAGTGCGCGCGCCTGGCCCGTGCCTGAGCACCCTCCCGGTGGCACTGTGAGATCGTCGGCACCGGTCTGGGAGGCTAACCATGCGCTCACGCGAATTCGACCACGACGGGTCCGGGGCGCTCCGGCCCAAATCAGCGCGCATCGACGGCCCTGGCGTCAGACCTGTCTCGGAGGCGGCCGCGGCTGGCCGCTGGGATGTCGTCGGCACCGGCGGCCTACTTGACCTGCAGCGTTCGGCCGGTAATCAAGGCGTGACGGCTGCCCTGCAGGATGAGGAACCGTCCGCGGTGCACGACGTGATCAACTCTGGCGGCGGACAGCCGCTCGACCCCGGAGTGCGCGCCGACATGGAGGGGCGGCTAGGCCACGATTTCGGTGACGTGCGGGTGCACCATGACACTCGCGCGGAGGAATCGGCGAAGGCGGTGAACGCCCACGCGTACACCGTGGGGCCGAACATCGTATTCCAGCGCGACCGCTACGACCCGTCATCGGATGCTGGCCGCATCACGCTCGCGCACGAGCTGACCCATGTGATCCAGCAGCGCAGCGGTCCCGTCGACGGCACGGAGGCACCTGGCGGCATCCGGCTGAGCGACCCATCGGACCGCTTCGAGCGCGAGGCCGCGGCCAACGCCGAACGCGTGATGAGCGCTCCGGCGCCGGCGGCTACCACGGAAGCTGCCGCACCGAGCGTCGCGCCCGCCGTCCAGCGCCAGGAAGACGAGCAGGAAGAAGAGACTCCCACCGCTCAGGGGACCTTCGTTCAACGGGACGAGGGCGAGGAGGAGATGGAGGAGTAGGGACCTCCCGTCCTGCTCCCGCCATGGCCGACATAGCTGAGCCACAGCGAGAAAAGACCCGCGGCCCGGCGGTCCCGGCCCGGCGGGAAGCCCAGCCTGCCCGGCCGCGGGACGACCTGCCCGCGTCCGCCGCCCGGCGGCCCGCCGCTCCGGTCAGCGCGCGTCACGCCGCGGCCCTCCAGCGGCAGGTCGGCAACCGGGCGGCGTCACGCTTGCTGTCCGTCGCCAAGAGCCCGCAGGCGAGCCGGGTAAGTGGCCAGCCGGCCCAGGCGCGGGGAGCGAACCAGACAGGCGGTGCCGCTGCGCTAGCCGTCCCGGCAGGTACCGAAGACGCGCAAGTCCAGCGCCTCGTGGAGGGACGGACCGGCCCCGAAGCGGATCCGAAGTTCGCCGCCCTGACAAGCGATGTGGCGGCGAAGCGTCGGCGCCTGACCGCGCATCCGCCGGCCCGCCGCGAGGCCGGCGCGGCACAGCAGGCCGCCGTCGCGCCGCCCGATGACAAGCTGGCGCAGGGCAAGGCAAACCAAGCCGAGAAGATGAACGCGGCCAAGCCTGGCGAGTTCGACAAGGCCGCATTCGTCAAGGCAGTGAACGACGCCATCGCCGCCCAGGCACCTAAGAATCTCGACGAGGCGGACGACTTCGCCGGATCCGGCAAGGCGGATGCAGTCAAGGGGCAGGTCGCCGGCCAGGTCGCCGCAGGCAAGAAGACGTCGGCCGCGGCGATCGAGGACACGACCAAGGCTCCGCCAGACACCTCGACGGCGAAGGACAAGCCGGTCGTCCCGCTGGCCGCGGACCAGGCGCCGCCCACCCCGGCACCGCCCGATCCGAGCCAGGCGATCCCCGATAAGGCGCCGCCATCCGCGACCGACTTCTCGGCCGGGCCAAAGCAAGTCAATGACCAGATGGCCGAGGCTGACGTCACCGAGCATCAGCTCGCGACCTCCAATGAACCGGAGTTCACCGGCGCGCTCGCGGCCAAGAAGGAAGGCGAGGAGCACTCCGCTGCCGCCCCGGACAGAATCCGCGCTCAGGAGGCCGACACACTCGCGAACGCCAAGGCGAACGCGCAGAGCCTCAGCGCCACGGCACTGACCGCGATGGCCACCGAGCGGACTCGCGGCGGCGCCGCCGTTCACCAGGACAAGGCCGCGACGAAAAGCCGTGACGAAGGCCGCCGCGCCGAAGCGACGGCGAAGCTGCAGCGTGTCTTCGACGCCACCAAGGCGGACGTCGAGAAGATCCTCGCCGACCTGGACAAGAAGGTCGACGAGCAGTTCACCCAGGAGGAGAAGGCCGCGAGGGATGCCTTCACCGCCGAGCACCACCAGAAGATGGAGGAGTACAAGGACAGGCGCTACTCAGGCTGGACCGGCAAGGCCCGCTGGATCAAGGACAAGTTCGCGGGCCTGCCAGATGAAGCCAACCAGATCTTCGTCACGGCACGGACCGGTTACGTGGCGCGGATGCAGCAGGTCATCTCCGGGATCGCGGACACCATCGGCACCACCCTCGGGCAGGCCAAGGACCGGATCGCGCAGGGCCGCGCGGAACTCCAGGCCGAGGTCAAGAAACTCCCGGCCGACCTGCAAGCGCTGGGCCGCGACACCGCGAAGGAGCTGTCGGGACAGTTCGACGAGCTGACGCAGACGGTCGATGACAAGTCCACCGAACTGGTCAACACCCTCGCCACCAAGTACACCGAGGCGCTGAAGTCGGTTGACGAGGAGATCGAGACCGAGAAAGAAGCCAACAAGGGCCTCATCGACAAGGCGATCGACGCGGTCAAAGGTGTCATCAAGACCATCCTGGAACTGAAGAACCTGCTGCTCGGCGTTCTGGCGAAGGCGGTCCAGGCAGTGACGGCCATCATCAGCGACCCGATCGGCTTCCTCGGCCACCTGGTAGACGCCGTGGGCGCCGGGCTTAAGAACTTCATGACGAACATCGTCACGCACCTGAAGAACGGGCTGACGGGCTGGCTGCTCGGCGCGATCTCCGCGGTCGGGCTTGAACTGCCGGCCAAATTCGACCTGCGCGGCATTCTCGGCATGATCGCGTCGCTGCTCGGGCTCACCTGGAGCGCGATCCGCGGCCGGATCATCTCGCGCGGCGTCCCGGAGCAGGCCATGAGCGCCGTCGAGCAAAGCGTGCCGATAGCCCAGAAACTGGCCGCCGAGGGCGTCCCGGGTATCTGGGAGATGGTCATGGCCAAGCTCGGCGACCTCAAGGACAAGCTGTTCAGCAAGATCAGCGACTACCTCATCCCGACCGTGCTGACCGCGGGCATCACCTGGCTGATCTCGCTGCTCAACCCGGCCAGCGCCTTCGTCAAGGCGATCAAGCTGATCATCGACTTCGTGAAGTTCCTGGTCGAGCGCGGCGCGCAGATCATCGCGTTCGTGAACTCGGTCCTCGACGCGATCATCTCGATCGCCGGCGGTGGCGAAGGCGGCGTGCCAGCCCTCATCGAGAAGGCCCTGGCCGACAGCATCCCCGTCCTCATCGGCGCGCTCGCGTCGTTCCTCGGTATCGACGATATCGCCGAAAAGGTGAAGAACTTCTTCCAGTCCCTCTCCAAGCCGGTCATGAAGGTAGTCGACTGGGTCACTGACAAGATCGTGGGATTGGGTAAGAAAATCTGGGCCAAGCTCAAGGCCGGCGCGACGAAGCTTACGGGTAAGGTCAAGGAAGGCGTCGGAAAACTGAGGGATCGGATAACGGGACGTTCCGGTGGTCAAAGTGAGCCGGAGCGTGAGCAGTCCGAACTCGTAAAGGCTAAGGTCCGTGCCGAGCTCGCTGGCCGTCACCTGCCCGGTGAGCAGGCACATGCCGCTCTCGTGCAGGTTTACGACAAGTACCATCCGGAGGGCTTGAAGGGGCTTCGCCTCGTCCCGCCTGAACATCCGGATGGTAAGCCAGTGGTCCTGGCCAGTGCGAGTTTGCCTGAGCGTATCGAACTGGAGCGAGATCCGGTCAGCATCTTGAAGATCGCATTTGACATGCGGTACTCGACGTCTACTACAAGCGCGTACCTCTCATATGACAACGGCAAACAATTCGGCAGGTTTACGAATAGGGGCGGGCACGCAGAGATCGGCGTGGCGAAGGCGCTGCCGAAGCTCCTCGCGCAAATCACGGCGCGGAGTTCCTCGCTGGCGACGCCACCTGGCCAGCCGGTACCTATCCTGCTCGAAATGAACAGACTCCCTTGTGACCTATGCATTACAGACCGAATTCTGCCAGCCTTTGCAGACCTAAAGGCCCGTGCCGCCGAGCAGAATATATCGGTATCCCTGGCAATATCCGGCGCTTCTGTATGGAAGCAAGGAAACATCGATTTCACCAGCGCTGCCGGGATCCAGGAGCTTATCGCAAAAGGCATCGAGGTCAAGCCGTTGCATGTCTGGGATGTGATCACGAAGCGGCTTCGTGAACTCAATGTCCAGGAACTCGAGTTTCGCGGGCATGCCATGGACGTTGACACATGGCTCAACCTGAACGCCGGAACGTTCGGTGCGCAGGCGTTCGGAGTCGCCGAACTTATTGCCGAGGCGAATGCGGCCCACGGCCAAAAGTTGACCAAGGACCAGGTCGGCGTTATTGCGGCCGGCTAGCCACAGCGTGCGACCGTTCGTGCAGGCGGCCCTTCACGATCGGGCAGTGAATCCTTCACCGCACCCGGTATCTGCGGACATTCCGCCGCCCTCGCGCGTGGCAGATGCTGCATACAGCAGCGTCTGGAGGAGGCGGCATGCCCAACTATCTTTCACCCGGCGTCTACGTCGAAGAGGTTCAGGCCGGGTCGCGGCCGATCGAGGGCGTGGGGACCGCGGTCGCGGCGTTCGTGGGGCTGGCCGAGCGAGGTCCGTACAACACGCCGACCCTGGTTTCCAACTGGTCGCAGTTCACTGGCACGTTCGGGGAGTTCGTGGCCGGCACGTACCTGGCGCACGCGGTCTACGGCTACTTCATGAACGGCGGCGGCAACTGCTACATCGTCCGGATCGGGCAGGACGGGTCGGCGGACGGCAACGGCAGCAGCTCGCGGGCCCGCGAACTGCCGGCCGCGCCGCAGGGCCAGCTCGGACGGATGCGGATCGTGGCGCTTGACCCCGCGTCACGGCCCGGCGAGATCTCCGTCGAGGTCACCGACGCGGGCGGCGACGACCCGTCCGAGGACATGTTCAAGCTGCTGATCAAGCAGGCCGGGCGCGTGGTGGAGGAGTTTGACCGCGCCACGTTCGCACGCGGCAAGCAGAACGTGGCGACGATGGTGAACGCCGGGTCCAAGCTGATCCGCATTGAGGAGGCGCCGACGGGCGCCGTGGAACGCCCGGCGACCGGGTCGAGCGTGGCCCTGACGGCGCCGCCGACCCCGGCTGCTGTCCCGTCCCCGCGGCTGACCGCCGACGACTACGTCGGCGACGTCTCCGAGCGGACCGGTTTCGGCGGCCTCGAAGCCGTCGAAGAGGTCACCATGGTGGCAGTGCCGGACCTGATGAGCGCCTACCAGCAGGGGGCGGTAGACCTGGAGACCGTCCAGGCGGTGCAGCTTGGCATGATCGCGCACTGCGAGCTGATGGGCGACCGGGTGGCCATCCTTGACCCGCCGCCGGGCCTGAACGCCCAGCAGATCAAGGAGTGGCGGACAGACAAGGCCGGCTACGACTCGAAGTACGCGACCCTGTACTGGCCGTGGATCAAGGTGTTCGACCCGCCGACCGGCCGCAGCGTGTTCGTCCCGCCCTCCGGGCATGTGGCCGGAGTGTGGGGCCGCAACGACGATACCCGCGGTGTGCACAAGGCGCCGGCCAACGAGGTGGTCCGCGGCGTGGTGGCGCTGGAGACGCAGATCACCAAGACCGAACACGGGCTGCTCAACCCGATCGGGATCAACTGCATCCGCGCGTTCCCGGCCGCCGGCATCAGGATCTACGGCGCCCGGACGCTGTCGTCGGACCCGGCCTGGCGCTACGTGAACGTTCGCCGCCTGTTCAACTACCTCGAGGAGTCCATTCTCAACGGGACGCAGTGGGTGGTGTTCGAGCCCAACGACGACGCGTTGTGGGCGCGGATCCGCCGGACCATCAGCGCGTTCCTGGTCAACGAGTGGCGGCGCGGCGCGCTGTTCGGGATGACCCCGGACGAGGCGTTCTATGTCAAGTGCGACCGGGAGACCAACCCGGCCGAGGGGATCGACGCGGGCCAGGTGGTCTGCGAGATCGGGGTCGCGCCGGTCAAGCCCGCCGAGTTCGTCATCTTCCGGCTCGCGCAGTTCTCCGGCGGCACGAGCCTGGTCAGCGAGTAACCGCCGATTCCGGCCGAAACCATTCCGCGAAAGGTAATGCACCATGGCTCTCCCTGATCTCGACAGCTCAGTCGGCCACTCGTTCGGCCTGGAATTCGACGGCGTCACCATCAAGTCGATCACCGAGGTGAGCGGGCTGAAGATGGAGCAGGACGTCATCGAGCTCAAAGAGAACGGCTCCGACGGCAAGTACGTCATCAAGAAGCTGCCCGGCCGGTGGAAGGCGGCTGAGATTACCCTCACCCGCGGGCTGACCGCCGACCAGTCGTTCGAGAAGTGGATCAAGGACTCGCAGTTCGGGAAGATGGACCAAGCCCGCAAGGGCGGTGCGATCATCGTGTACGACTACGAGGGCTCCGCGATCAAGAGGTACAAGCTGACCAACGCCTGGCCCAAGAGCCTGGAGATCGGTTCGCTAAAGGCGGGGGACACCTCCGTTCTGACTGAAAAACTCGTCCTCACCGCCGAGCGGCTCGAGGTTGAGTAATGCGCCGCTCCCATGGCGTCGATCTCGACGAGCGTCCGGCGACGGCCGCGGCACCGGCCGGCACGGGACTGTCCGGGCTTTCTCCAGACGCGCTCCGGACAGAGTTTCCGTTCACCCTGCCGCGCGGTTACGTCGACGCCGCCGGGACGGTCCACCGGACCGGAGTGATGCGGCTGGCCACCGCACGGGACGAGCTGGTCCCGCTGCGCGACGATCGCGTCAGGGAGAACCCCGCCTACCTGACCGTGGTCTTGCTCGCGCGGGTAATCACCCGGCTGGGCGGCATCGATGACGTGCACGCCGGCATCGTGGAGAACTTCTTCGCCTCTGACCTGGCCTTTCTGCAAGATCTCTACGGCCGGATCAATGCTGAAGGACACGCCCGCGCAGCCGTCTCGTGCCCGGCATGCCAGCACGAGTTCACCATCGACCTGTCCGGCAGCCGCCTGGGGGAATAGCTACCTACGCGGCTGACCGCCTGCAGGAGGAGGTCGCGTACCTCGCCTATCACCTGCACTGGCCGCTGGACACCCTGCTCGACCTAGAACACGCCGACCGGCTGACGTACATCGACCACGTACGGCGAATCAACTCCAGAACCCAGCGAGGCAGGTGACCCAGTGCCAGGATGGCGCCGGAACCACCGCGGCGGTGTGCCAGCACCTGCCCCGGCCGCGCAGCATCCGCCTCGTGTGCAGAACGAGTGGCGCATGCTCCCTCCGCTACCTACTGTCCTGCGATCACCGGTAACCACGGTGGCGGTCGACGCGTTCAGCGACCGCCTCAGCACCTGGCACAACCCCAGCTTTCTTTCCCCGCTGACGCACCACGTTGATCCCGACGGTCCCGCCGGGCTGGTCACCGGACTCGCCGACATGTCACCGAGCCCTGAACCGCGGACGTACTACGACGACCAGCCGCTGCCGGTGGCCGACGGCGCCCCGGCCGCGGTGCAGCGCGCCATCGCATCGTGGAGTCCGCGGCCAACGGCCCGTTCCTGGCTGCTGGCGGCACCCGAGGTAGACCTCGGCCCGGCGCCTCGCTACACCGCTTCCGAAGGGGCTGTCGAGCTCCGGACCACCGACACGGACCCGGGCCCTGCCCTGAGCCGGGTGCCCGAGCCGCCCGTTGCGCCGGCCGAGGAGCCACAGGCCGGGCAGCGCCAGGCCGAAGAGCCGCAGGCCCAGGAGCCACCCGCCGTCCCTACCGCGCTAACCGATGAGCCCGATGTCCCCGCGGCCGGGCCAGCCAGCCCAGGTCCAGGGCAAGCCCCGGCCGCATGGCATGCGACGCCTGGCGATGGGCCGGAGGCTGCCAGGCATCAGGAGCGGCCTCTCATCCCTGACCGGGGTCCCGGTGACCTC
>Ga0187814_10001056_pt1 | contig 10277 bp, 9 predicted proteins | sample NC_S_4_FD_132450 | JGI IMG/M metagenome (GOLD analysis project Ga0187814, IMG submission 132450) | Wetland sediment microbial communities from Neuse River Estuary, North Carolina, USA - ASW-S_4 | ecosystem: Environmental > Aquatic > Freshwater > Wetlands > Sediment | place: USA: North Carolina...
CACGAAGAGGCTCGCGATCGTCGCGCGCCTGATGGTGATCCCGGGAATGACGAGGAGAAGCAGCGGCAAGAGTTCGCCCAATCCGTACTGCAGCACGAATTCCGACATGAAATCGTGCTTGAAAATGACGCTTCGGAGCGCATCCCAGGATTTTTGGGCCGTATAGCTGCGGAAAAGGAGATCGAGGAGTTCGAGCGAAACGGCGAGTATGAGGAACGCCAGAAGATACGATGCTGTCATCTTGACCACATCGGGATCGGCCTTGAGCTTGTGGGCCGCGACGTGACTCGCGTTCCGGGCGGCCTTGCGCCTCTCGAGGGCTCCCCGCGCCATGGTGGTGAGGACGTAGACGAGGATGCACAGCGCGATGCCCGAAACCACGGCGGAGGCGATGAAGATGACCGGCATGAGCGGCGTCATCCAGAGGGCGTTGGCCTTGACCGAACCGAAGATGAAACCGACGTAGCCGTGCAGGAAGAGGGCGACGGGGATGCCGATTCCCGCGGCCACCTTCGAAGACTTCTCGTCGCGGTGAAGGGCTTCTTCACTGATATCGTAGGCTCCGAGCGTAAGGATCGTGTAGATCAGACCGGTGAGGGCCTGAAAGAGCCTCTTGTGCTTCATCTCGCGATAGCGGAGCGATTCGGTGACGAAACGCTTGCGGTAGAGGAGCCAGAGCTCGACCGCCACGAGGGACGCATAGGTGAAGAAAATGACACCGAAAGAGGCGATGGCCGAGGTGAAATGCGGCGTCATGAAGACGTTCAGGGCCCGCTCGGGATGGAGAAGATGCATCAATAGAGGGATCGGCGCGACGAAAAGCAGCGAGAAGGAAAAGACCAGCGCGAACCTCGCGATATCCTTGAGTTTCTTGATCCCGAAGACGTGATAGAGGGACGAGAGCACGAAGGCTCCCGCGACGAGCCCCGTCATGAAGGGGTAGAGGACGATCTGGAGGGCCCAGTAGATATTCTCGTTCGGCAGAACGAAGAGATCCTTCAGCGTCCAAATTTCGGCATGTATGAGCATCAGTGAACCTCCTCGTCGAGGCCGAGGTAGAAGACCTGCGGCTTAGTTCCGAATTCTGGCTTGAGCACCGCGACCCTCTGCGTCGCGATGATCTTGGTGACGGGGTCGTTGGGGTCCTTGAGGTTGCAGATCTGCCGCGCCCCGAAGGCGCAGGCGTCCACGCAGGCGGGCTTGAGGCCCTGCGAGATGCGGTGGTAGCAGAAGGTGCATTTTTCCGCCGTGTTGTAGATGGGGTGGAAGAAGCGCGCTCCGTAGGGGCAGGCCATCACGCAATAGCCGCACGCGATGCACCAGGTCCTGTCGACGAGGGCGATGCCGTCCGGCGTCTGGTAGGTGGCGCCGACGGGGCATGCCTGCACGCAGGCGGGATCCTCGCACTGGTTGCAAAGCTTGGGGACGAAGAAGCCCTTTTCGACATCGGCTATGGCGATGTCCTGCTTCTTGCCCTCCCCGAGATCGATGGCCGTCGACTGGAAGCCGTCGCGATCCGCCATCGGGGAGTCGGCGTAGCGCTTGCCGTCCTTGGTCTCCACGTACCGCTCGACCCAGGTGCGGGAGGCGGACGTGGAGTAGGGCACCTCGTTCTCGAGCTTGCAGGCCTTTACGCAGAAACCGCAACCGGTGCACTTGGTTGTATCGACGAGAAAGCCCCAGCGCACGGGCGAGGCATCGGCCTTCACCTGCGCGAACAATTTTTCCGAATCGATGAACGTGAAGGCGGAAAGGGGCAGGGCGAGCGCCGCCGCGCCGCCGGCCACCTTTTGCAGGAATTCTTTCCTTGTCATCTGTTGTGCCTCACAAGCTGGGGCTGTGCGGGTTGTGGCACGACACGCACTCGACGCCCGGATTATGTTCGTTGGGATCTATCGTCAGCATGTTCTCCCTTCCGCTGGACGGATAGGCCATGCCCGCATTGTGACAGCGGAGGCAGAGTTCCCTGCTCCGGTCGATGGGGAGCTTGGCGATCTGATCGGGATGCATACCGATCGGCTTGCCGTCGGGGCCAGACTGGACCGCCGGACCATGGCAGTTCTCGCACTGGATGTTGAGGTGCGGCGAAGCCTTGATCGAGTCGTATTTGTCCTGATGGCAGCCGGCGCAATAATCGGAGCCCTGATATTTCACCATGACCTTTTTCCAATCCGCTTCGTTGCCGACTCGGTGCCAGCTGAAGCGGTAGCCCCGCGGCCCTACCCCGAAGTCTTTGGGCACGATGAAAACGCGCGCCACAAGGATACAGGCAACGACCGCGAGGACCACGAGTATGGGTCTCCACACGGCATTTTTCATCTCAAGTCACCTCCCCAGAAAATAGGTATGCGAAAGCGGGAACGGCGGGCTTCACGCGTTTCGGAAAAAAAGAAGGGACAAATTAATCGGACAAGGCGGAACGGGGTATCGAGCGTCATCCGTCGGTGTCCCGCCAGTCTACCGCCATGACGGATATTGGCAAGCGAAAAATTCGGAATCAGGCCAATTCGGTTCCGCTTTCGATCAGCGGGCGATGCCTCCCCTTCTCCATGAGGGTGAGCGCGAGAATTGACAGTTCATAGAGACCGTACATCGGGATGGCGAGGAGAACCTGGGACATGACATCGGGAGGACTCAGGATCGCGGCAACTATCAAGATCACGAGGACGGCGTAACGCCTGCCGGACTTGAGGAAAGCCGAGGAGATGAGCCCCATGACTCCCAGCGCGGCGCTGACGAGCGGCAGCTCGAACGCGGCTCCGAAAGACAGTCCCAGGGAGACGATGAACGAAAAGTACTCGCTGACCGAATAGAGGGGCTTCACGCCCGGCAACGAATAGGAAAGGAAGAATCTGAGCGTCATGGGAAGGACCACGACGAAGGAAAACACGGCGCCGATGATGAACAGAACGCCGCCGGCGACAAGCGCGAGGAAGAGACTCCTGCTCGAAGCCTTGACGAAGGCGGGATTTATGAAGGCCCAGGCTTCGTAGATCAGGACGGGCAGCGAGATGGCGAGAGAGAGGCCGAGGGCAATTCGAGTGTAGGAAATGAAAAGTTCCGACGGGGATGTGTAGACGAACTGGATGTGCGCCGCTGGATGCATGAGAAAGGACGCGAGGGCCGGGGCGAAGGGAAAGCATGCGAACCCCACGCCCACGAAGATGATGGCCGAAACGAGCAGCCTTTTCCGCAGCTCGCCGAGATGCTCGAAAAAGGACATCTGGGTCCCCCCCGCCCCCGTTGGGACCGAGGGACCCTGCTTTTGTCCGAAGCGGATCACGCCTTTTCGTTCTCCGCGTACGCCGGAGCCGCGCCGACGCTTTCCCTGGCCTCGGCCACGGTCACGCCGACCTGTCTCGGCACCGCGGGCTGGGCGTTGGCGGCCGGGGCTTGCGCAGCCGGGGCTTGCGCGGCCGGGGCTTGCGCAGCCGGGGCCGTCGACTGCAGGGGCGCGGAGGGCCTCGCGATGGTGCCCGTCAGCTCCTCGCCGATCTTGTCGCTGCTCTTACGGAAATTGCGCACCGCTTCGCCGAGAACTTTCCCCAATTCGGGCAATTTGGCCGGGCCGAAGATTATGAGAGCGATGGCAAGAATGAGAACGAGCTCGCCAACACCTATTCTTCCGAACATGTATCCTCCTCGAGATCGGGACGAACCACGCGTTTCCCGCGCCTCCGCCGACCTCTCCTGTGTCTATCACCCTATCTTTTTCAGCGGCAGCCTGTCCAGCGGCAGCTGGCCTTGCGGCAATGCTTGCGCGGCTGCCGACGACTCAGGGATAATAACCCACAATCGTGAAAAGTAACAGAAAAACTATGTTACGATAGCTCTATATTAATGTCGTTATATGTGGATCGATAAAAAAAGCTTGCATTAATAATTCCATCATATATATTGAAGAAGCCAGAACAAAGGAGTTATGCACCATGCCTATTGCAGGGTCGAGAGCGGGGAAGCGGATCCCGTATTTGCGCGAGATCCGAAAATATCTGTTCGCTTCCATTATCATGATCGCCGCCACGGGAGCCTGGGCGCTTTCCGGCGAGGCCGCGACGTGCATGGCCTGCCACGCGTACGCCTCCATGGCGCCGGTGGTCGACCTCGGCACGATGGACGCGTCGGTCCATGCGTCCTTCGATTGCACCACCTGCCACCCCGGGGCTTCAAAACGGCCCCACGACATGTCGACGGTCAAGGCGGATTGCGCGACCTGCCACTCGGGCGAGCAGGCTGATTACGCGAAAGGAGTCCACGGCCAGGCGACCGCCCAGGGCGACACTCAGGCGGCGACCTGCACCAGCTGCCATGGCGACGCCCATGGCATCCTGCCCTCGACCGATCCCGGCTCGACCGTCTATCACGCGAACCTCCCGCGCACCTGCGGTCAATGCCACTCGAAGGGCAAGCTTCCGAAGTCGACCGACCAGAACGTCAACAACGCCTTCGATCTTTATACCGATTCGATCCACGGCACGGCGACGATGAAGAGCGGCCTTCTCGCGGCGGCCAACTGCTCGGATTGCCATGGCTCGCACGACATCCGGCCCAAAAGCGACCCGGCTTCGACGATCAACCGGGCCAACATCCCCGAGACCTGCGGCAAATGCCATGTCGACGTGCTCCGCGACTGGAAGGCATCGAGCCATGCGCAGGCTTTCATGGCGGGGAACGACAAAGCGCCCGTCTGCACCGATTGCCATGTCGCCCATACGGTCATGCCCGTCGACGATCCGCGAAATATCAACGCGCTCATGTTCGCCTGCTCGAGATGCCACAAGCCCGAATTCGGCACCTACCGGGACACTTTCCACGGGGAAGTCACCGAGATAGGCGACCTCCGCACGGCCACCTGCGCGAGCTGCCACGGCGACCACCTCGTCCTGCCGGCCTCCGATCCCCGATCGCCGACATCGCCCCAGCGCCTCGTCTCGACCTGCCAGAAATGCCACCCGGAAGCGAACGTCTCGTTCACCGAATACCGGCCCCATGCCGCGCCCATGAACGGCAAGCAATTCCCCCAGCTCCACGCCATCTGGCTCTTCATGACCACACTTCTGGTGGTCGTCTTCTCCTTCTTCGGACTGCATACGCTGCTTTGGCTCTTCCATTCTCTCCGAACGCGAAAACGAGCCGGCAAGGAGGATCGCGATGTCCGCTGATCAGACCCGCTATTTCCTGCGATTTCGGCTCTACCACCGCGTCCTCCACATCATGGTGATCGTGAGCTTTCTCGGACTGGCCGTCACCGGCATGAGCCTGAAGTTCGCCGATGTCGAGTGGGCGCGCTGGCTCTCCTGGATGCTCGGCGGTCCCTTCGTGGCGAGGGCCCTCCACCGCTTCTTCGCCCTGGTCACCTTCCTTTATTTCGGCCTCCATCTGGTCTGGATTCTCAGGACGATGGTGAAAAAGGGCTTCCGGAAGACATTCTGGGGGCGCGAATCGATGATGCCGCAGCCCGTCGACGTGGTGCAGATGTACAGGAACGTGAAACACTTCCTCGGTCTCGGCCCGGCACCCAAGTTCGATCGATTCACCTACTGGGAGAAGTTCGACTATTTCGCCGTCTTCTGGGGGGTCGTGATCATCGGCTCCACCGGGCTCGTCCTGTGGTTCCCGATCCTCTTCGCCAAATTCCTCCCGGGCATCTGGATCAACGCGGCGATCATCGTGCACAGCGACGAGGCTCTCCTGGCCACGGGATTCATCTTCACGATCCATTTCTTCAACACCCATCTCAGACCGGAAAAATTCCCCATGGACAAGGTCATATTCACCGGACGCGTCACCGAGGAGGAGCTCAAGAACGAAAGGCCGCTCGAGTACGAGCACCACGTGGCCTCGGGTGATCTCGATAAACTGGAGACAGCCGAGGCGAAGCACTGGGTCTACACGGCCGCGCGGGTGGGCGGCTTCATCGCCGTGGGAATCGGCATCGTGTTGATACTGCTCATAATTAGCTCGTTGATCTTCAGATAAAATCCCGATGTCCGGACGCTTGGCGTCCGGACATCCCGCGCCCTGTCGCAGGGCGTCAGATGTTCCATCGGCCGGAACCCCGCGCCGCGCCGGACTCTCTCGGAACGCGATTGCCCGATTGGCAGAAATCCAAAGTCCGGCTATCCTACCCTCCCGGCAACCGAGAAGCCCACGCTCTCCCGATTTCGACGCGCTACGGAGCATCGAATCCGGGAGCCGGCCGGCCGCTCTTTGGTTGCCTGCGAGCAACGCGCCTTCGCCAGGTATGCGCGGCAATCAAGTCCAAAGGAACGTCATTTGAACGGGATATTCAAGTTTTTCAGATCGGTACGGCTCGCGATCGTGCTGATCAGCGTCATAATCGTCTATTCCCTGCTCTCCACCCTCGTGCCGCAGGGCAAATCGGGCGTGGAGCTGGTCCAGTCCTTCGGCCCCGTCCTGGGCCGGCTCGTCGCCTTTTCCGGCATCGGCAATTTCACGACTTCGCCGATCTTCTATGTCTCGCTGACGATGTTCATCCTGAACCTCTCCGTCTGTTCGGTCGACCGCTTCACCAGAAGGCTCAAGAGCAAGGCCGTCCGCCATTATGGGCCGGACATCATCCACCTGAGCCTCCTCGTTCTGACGATGGGCGCGCTGATCACGACCACGGTCCGCAGGCAGCAGGATTTCACCATGGCCGCGGGGGACGCCGTAAACCTTCCGGGCGGCTACACCATGAGCCTCACGAATTTCCAATTCATTCAATATCCTGACGGGCGACCGAAAGCGTGGATTTCAACGGTCGATGTCAGCCAAGGCGGCAGGATCCTGCGCAAGGCCTATCGCATCGAAGTGAACCATCCTCTCACGATCGGCATGATGAAGGTCTACCAGATGAACTATTCCTCCGACGCCTCGATCGGTTTCATCGATCCCGCCGGTCAGACCGACACCATGAAAGTGGGCGAAGCTTTCTCCATGGGCGCGGATCAGCTCGTCTTCGTCGGCGCCCGCCCCGCCGTTTCCCCGGCCCAGGGCTGGGTGGCCCAATTCCAGGAATTCAGAGGCACCAGCCCGATCGCCAACTTCGAATTCGGCACCGGCGAAAAGCTGGGCCAATATACGATCCAGACCATCACCGCGCGGGAATTGACCGGGCTGCGCGCGGCGGTCGATCCCGGATTCATACCCGTCCTCATAGCCCTTACCCTCATGGGCATCGGACTCACTCTGACCAGTATCCATAAGAGCAAAGGAGTCGACTAATGGCATTCAACGAAGTACTGGCCGTCATCGGTCTCGCGCTTGTCGCCGTGGCGGCGATACCCCAAATCGTCTTCTTCCTCAAGAAGGGGGGCGAAGCCGATCCCTTCTCGCATTGGGTGCTGTTCGCCGCCGGCATCGTCCTTCTCGGGACGATCGTGGTGCGCAGCATCGAGATCGACTTTCCCGCGGTCACGAACACCTACGAGGCGATGATCTTCTTTTCCGCCTCGCTCTGCATCGTGCTGGCGGTCCTCCGCCTCGTGTCCAAGAAGAGCACGAGCGCCCTTCGATGGAGCATATTCGGCGGCACGATCATCGCCTTCGCCCTCGTGATGCTCTCCTCTTCGCCGATAGTCGAGAAGGGCGTCAACCCGCCGATTCCGGCCCTCCATTCCTATTGGCTCGTCCTCCACGTGACGATGGCCTTCGTGGGCGAATCGTTCTTCGCCATTTCCATGGTCACCGCGATCGCCTACCTTCTCACGAAGGACGAAGAGCGAAAGAAGGCGATCGACCGCATCATGTACACCACCGTGATGATCGGCTACCCGATCTACACGGCGGGGGCCCTCATCTTCGGCGCGATCTGGGCGGAATACGCATGGGGAGTCTATTGGAGCTGGGATCCCAAGGAGACCTGGGCCCTCATCACCTGGCTGGTCTACACCGCCTTCCTCCACACCCGCCTGGTCATGAAGGTGAAGGGAAAGGTCTCGGCCATTCTCTCGATCACCGGTTTCCTCTTCACGATATTCACCTTCGCGGGCGTCAATTACATCCTCTCGGGCCTGCACAGCTACGTGCGGCAATAGCGCGCACAACGCACGCTGGGGGGCCGGACCCATGGGTCCGGCCCTTTGAATTTACAGGCCGGTACCGCGATGCGGACTTGACAAAAAACGTAACATATTCGATGTTATCTATACGTACTTATCAATTGACCTGTCCTCAAGGAGGTTCTTCATGAAAACCGGCAAGACGACGGCTTTTGCCCTTTTCGCGGCCGCGGGGCTTTTCGTGGCGTCGCTTTCCGTCTCGGCGGCCGGCACGGTTCCCGCGTTGCCTGGAATCAACGCTCCGGACAATCAGCCCAAGGGCTGTGTCGATTGTCACGTGAAGACCGCCACGAGGGACTTTCGCCTGACCGCCGTCCTCGCGAGCATCCCCGGCGGCCACCCGGATGTCGAGAAATTGGTCAAGAACGTTCCCATGGATTGCCTCAAGTGCCACTATGCCAGCCAGATGGCGCCAGTTCTCGGTTCGATGGTCCATCGCAACCACTATCGGAACCTTGTCGACAACGATTTTCTGATCACCGACAAGGGCTCCTGCCTCAGCTGCCATACCGTCGACACCCAATCCGGCTCGATAGCGGTCAAGAACGCTCCCGCGAACTGGTAAGCGTCGGCATCATTATGGAAGAAAGCCCGGCCTTAGGCCGGGCTTTTCGTTTTTCGCGCATCGGGCATTCTCAGTCCCCGAGGGACGTGACGAGTCAGACCGCCGCGCCGATCGAACTCAGGCCCCCCTGATAGGCACGATCGCGCGGTCGCGGCTCGCCCCGGTCGCGGGGGCCTTGGCGACAAGCGCCTTGGCGGCGGGTGTCTCGGCTGCGGATTCCGACTTCGCCTCGGTGCGGAAAAAGGCGATAGCCTCTTCCATGCTTCGGGCCTGGTCGGCGATCGAGCGGGTGATGCCCGCAATCTCCTCCGCCGACGCCGCGTTGTCCTGGATCACGGTGTCGAGCGTACCGATCGCCTTCATGATCTGGTCGGCCCCGACGCTCTGCTCGCCCGAGGCGACGGTGATCTCCTGCACGAGGTCCGCGGTCCGCTTTATATCGGGGGCGATCTGGGCGAGTATCTTGCCGGCCCGTTCGGCGATGCCCATGGACTTCGACGACAGATCCGAAATCTCGTTGGCCGCCTTCTGGCTGCGTTCGGCCAACTTGCGCACCTCGGCGGCCACGACGGCGAAACCCTTGCCGGACTCGCCTGCCCGGGCCGCCTCGATGGCGGCATTGAGGGCCAGGAGGTTCGTGTTGCGCGCGATCTCCTCGATGATCATGATGCGGCTCGAAATCTCCTTCATCGCGGACACCGTCCGGATCACCGATTCCGATCCCGATTCGGTGTCTTCGGCCGCCTTGACCGCGATGCGCTCCGTGCCGCCGGCGTTGTCGGCGATCTGGCGGATGGAGGCGCTCATCTCCTCGAGCGACGAAGAGACTTCCTCCGCGGATGCGGCCTGTTCCGCCGCGCCACGGGCCATCTGGTCCGACGAGTCCTTGAGCTCGTCGGCGCTTCGGGAGAGGGTCGTCGCCGCTTCCTTTACGCGGTGGATCACATCGAGGTTGTGCCCCATCATCCGATGGAAGGCCTCGGCGAACTCGCCGAACTCGTCCCGACGGGCGAGGAGACGCGGATTTATCGAGACGGCCAGATCTCCTTCGGCCAGTTTGCCGGCGAGGCGCGTCAGGGAGCGGAGCGGGCGCACCACGAGGCGCGAAAGGACGAAGGCGATAAGGCCGACGAGGACCAGATCAGCGAGCACCATCCGCACCATGGTCTCCAAGAGCTGGCGGCCCAGCGTGCGCTTCAGGGCATCGAGCGAATACCAGATCGTGCCCTGCGCTATGTTCTTGCCCTGCCACGGCACGTCGAATTTCCTGGCGACAAGCCCGCGCGGAAGCGAGGATTCGTCGGCGAGGGAGCCGATCGTGCCCGCCGTTTTGGCCACACCGGCGAAGGGGCCCTTGTCCGAACCCATGCGCACGTCGATGGCGACTATCGTGTCCTGGCCCGCCTCCGCGGTCAGGATGGCGGTGGCCTGATCCTTGTTGAAATTCCAGAGCGGGCTGCCGAGGCTGTCTCCGAGACGGGCCGCCATCGCGTCGATGTTCGAGTTCACGAGGCCCGAGTACATCGAACGGGCGTTGGCGTACTGGATCAGCCCGTCCGTCACCATGATCAGCGTGACGAGGAGCACGACCATGGCGACGAAGCGCAGGCTCAGGCCGGTGGCGTGGCGCGGTGGTGCATCGGACATGG
>Ga0187814_10001057_pt1 | contig 10275 bp, 6 predicted proteins | sample NC_S_4_FD_132450 | JGI IMG/M metagenome (GOLD analysis project Ga0187814, IMG submission 132450) | Wetland sediment microbial communities from Neuse River Estuary, North Carolina, USA - ASW-S_4 | ecosystem: Environmental > Aquatic > Freshwater > Wetlands > Sediment | place: USA: North Carolina...
CCCGCCGCCGGCGCCTCGGCACCCGCCGCGGCCAACGGGGCTAACCGGGCCGGGCGGGCCACCGCGGCGGACCGGACAGCGCCCGGCTTGCTGGAACGCTGGCCGCTCAGCCGGATCGTCGGCGTCGCCGTGCTGGCCGTGCTGCTGTTCTCGGTGGCCGCCATGGTGGCAGGCGGGCTCGCGCTGCTCAGCCTGCACGGCAACCGCCAGCGGGTGATAGCCACGCTCGACCCCGCGGCGCTCCAGGTTCAGCAGCTCGACATCGCGCTGCTGGACCAGGAGACCGGCGTGCGCGGCTACGCGCTGAGTGCCCAGCTGGCCTTCCTGGCCCCGTACACCAACGGCGTGACCGAGGAGCAGGACGCGATCACGGCCCTGCAGGCCGTCATCCACCAGCTGCCGAACGCCGCCGCGGCCGACCTTCAGAGCGTGATCACGCAGGCGCATTACTGGCGCGTCCACTACGCGGTGCCGACCATCAACGAGGTCAGCCGCACCGGCAAGCCCGTGGTCAGCCCCACCATCCTGACCGGCAAGGCGGATTTCGACGCCTTGCGCGGCACGATAGCCGTCTTGCAGACCGAGATCTCGGCCGCCCGGGCCAGTGCGGTCGCGGCCCTGAACGACTCGGCGACCGTGCTGGATGCCGTGTTCATCGCGGTCGCAGTCGGCCTCGCGGTGATCGTGGTGCTCCTCGCGCTCGGCCTGCGGGCGACGGCGATCAGGCCGCTACACCGGCTGGCCGCCGAAGCCCGCCGGGTGGCCGACGGCGACTTCGGGCACGAGGTCAGCCTGACTGGCCCGCGGGAGGTGACCAGCCTGGCCGCGGACGTGAACAGGATGCGTGAGCGGATCTTGCAAGAGCTGTCGGCGACGCAGAAAGCCAATACCGTCCTGCAGGCCCATACCGAGGAACTGGAGCGCTCGAACTCCGAGCTTGAGCAGTTCGCCTACATCGCGTCGCACGACCTGCAGGAGCCGCTGCGGAAGGTGGCGAGCTTCACCCAGTTGCTGCAGCGCCGCTACGCGGGCCAGCTCGACGCCCGGGCCGATCAGTACATCGAGTTCGCGGTGGACGGCGCCAAGCGGATGCAGGCGCTGATCAACGACCTGCTCTCCTACAGCCGGGTGGGCCGGTCGGCGCGAGAGCCGGCCCTGGTGTCGAGCGACGCCGCGCTTGCGCAGGCCAGGAACAACCTGGCCGCGGCGATGGAGGAGACCGGTGCCACCGTAGAGAGCGGGCACCTGCCGCTGGTGCTAGCCGAGCTGACGTTGCTCACCGCGGTGTTCCAGAACCTGCTCAGCAACTCGCTGAAGTTCAGCGGTGGCAAGCCGCCGCGCATCGTGATCACCACCAGCCGCGACGGGCCCTTCTGGCAGTTCTCCTTCGCCGACAACGGCATCGGGATAGAACCGGAGTACGCCGAGCGGATTTTCGTGATCTTCCAGCGCCTGCACGAGCGGAGCGCCTACCCGGGGACCGGCATCGGGCTGGCCATGACCAGGAAGATCGTCGAGTATTTTGGCGGGCGGATATGGCTTGACACCACCTGCACCGAAGGTTCCCGGTTCCTGTTCACGGTGCCGATTCCGGCCGAGACGATGGACTCGGCCCCGGAGGACGAGATCGCCGAACCGTCAGGAACACTGACCCAGGAAGCAGCCGACGCCCTGCTGCGCGAAGACGAGGAAGCTGAATGACTGACTTCGATGAGTCGAGGGTAATCGACGTGCTCCTGGTAGAGGACGACGAAGGCGACGTCCTCATGACCAGGGAGGCCTTCGAGTACTACAAGATCCAGAACCGGCTTCACGTGGTGGGCGACGGTGAGCAGGCACTGCAGTTCCTGCACCGGGCCGGCCCCTACGCCGACGCGCCGCGCCCGGGGCTCATCCTGCTCGACGTCAACCTGCCCCGGCGCAGCGGCCTGGAGGTGCTGGCCGAGCTGAAGCAGGACGACGAACTGCTGGTGATCCCGGTGATCATGCTGACCACATCGCGGGCCGAAGAGGACATCGTGCGCAGCTACTCGCTGCACGCCAACGCGTTCATCACCAAGCCCGTCGACTTCGAGCACTTCATCGACGCCATCCGGCAGATCGACAATTTCTTCCTGACCCTCGTCAAGCTCCCCGTCTGACGTGGAGCGGCGCGCCGCGTACTGGGACAAGCAGGCGGGCCGGTATGACCGCGAGATGGATCGCTGGGATCGGCGGCTGTTCGGGGATAGCCGGCCGTGGGTGTGCGGCCGGGCCGTCGGCGACGTCCTCGAGGTGGCCGTCGGCACCGGGCGCAACCTGCCGTTCTATCCGGACGGCGTGCGGCTCACCGGGGTCGACTGGTCCCCGGCCATGCTCGGCATCGCGCGCGAGCGCGCGGCCGCCCTGGGCCGCGAGGCTGACCTGCGGCCGGGCGACGCCCAGGCGCTGGACTTTCCTGACGGGTCGTTCGACACCGTGCTATGCGCGCTCGGGTTGTGCGCCATCCCCGATGACCGGCGCGCCGTCACCGAGATGGCGCGCGTCCTGCGCCCGGGCGGCCGCCTCCTGCTCGTCGATCACGTGGCCGCGTCCGCGCGTGCGCTGCGGGCCGCGCAGTGGCTGTACGAGCGGATCAGCATCCCGCTGGCCGGCGAGCACTTCCGCCGCAGGCCGCTCACCCACGTGCGGGAACTTGGCTTCCTGATCGAGGAGACGCAGCGGCTCAAGCTCGGCATCGTCGAGCGTGTCTGCGCACGGAAGGCAAAGTTAGCCCCGCTAAGATCTCCAGTGCCAGAAACGGGATACGAAGGGAGCCCTGATGTACGACGCGACGTTGGCCGAAACCGTCACCATCCGCGGCGACGGCGGAGACGAGATCGAGGCTTACCTGGCCAGGCCGATGAGCCAGGGGCCGTTCGGCGGCGTGGTGGTGATCCACCACATGCCAGGTTACGACGCGCCGACCAAGGAGATAGCCCGCCGGTTCGCGGAACATGGCTACAACGCGCTCATGCCGAACCTCTACTACCGTGACGCGCCCGGCGCCAGCCCGGACGACGCCGCCGCGACCGCGCGCGCCCAGGGCGGCGTGCCCGACGCGCGGCTGATCGGTGACGTGGCCGGGGCGGCGGCTCACCTGCGCGCCCTGACCTCCTCTAACGGCAAGGTCGGCGTGATCGGCTACTGCTCCGGCGGCCGGCAGTCGGTCCTCGCCGCGTGCAGCCTGCGCCTTGACGCGGCCGTCGACTGCTACGGCGCGTTCGTCACCGGCACCCCGCCGGAGGGCACGCCGCTGAAGGTCGGCCCGATCAAGCACCTCATCAAGGACCTGTCCTGCCCGCTGCTCGGCCTGTTCGGCGCGGACGACCAGTACCCGTCGCCCGGACAGGTCAGCGAGCTCGAAGAGGAGCTGAAGGCGCAGGGCAAGACCTACGAGTTCCACTCCTACGAGGGCGCCGGTCACGCCTTCTTCGCGGTCAACCGCACCGCCTACCGCCCGGAAGCCGCCGTCGACGGCTGGGAGAAGATCTTCACCTGGTTCGGCCGCTACCTAGCCTGACCCCGCCCGGTCCCGAACCCCACGCCTCCCCCCGGCGCCGGGCCATTTATCGTGGATCGTTACACCCCGCATAGGGCGTGTTGCAGAACTTTGCGGCGGCGGAGCTGGTGATCGGCCGTGCCGGTCCGGTCGCGGGTTGCGGGTCTTTGATGGCAGCGCGGCCGGCCTGTTCCGGGTGCTGCGGGCGCCCGGAGCCAGGCCTGGTGCGGCGGGTGAGACCGGTTCCGGGCATGCCGGACTGGCCGGGTGACATGCGTGCTGTGGATGGTGGCGGCCGGGTGCCGGTCAGGGAAGGCTGGGGAGCCTGCGGTGGAGCAGCATCAGGTTGCTGACGGTCGCGGCCAGGGTGAGCTCGGCCTGGGCGAAGGGCAGGCCGCGCATGGAGAACTGGCGGAGCCCGATCCTGTCCTTGAGGAAGCTGAACCCGCCCTCGGACAGCGGCGCGCGGCGCCGGTAGATGTCACGGCCCTGCCGGGTGGACAGGTTATGGGCCATCTGGTCGCGGGGGTCCTGATGCTGGCAGGCCGGAGTGTGCGGGCCTTCGCTCCCGGCCGATGTCCACGAGCCGGTGGCGATCAGCCGGTCCGGGCCCCCGGCCGTGCAGTTCTTCTCGCTGAAGTACCCGGCGTCGTAGGCGATCGTGCCGATGACGGACAACGCCGGGGAATGCCCGCCTGCCTGGTGCCCGGCGGCGATGATCTTCTGCGCGGCGGCGATGCTGGCCAGCGTCGGCTCTACCTGGGCGGCGTCGCCGGTGTCCTGGGTGGCGCGGGCGCTGAGGAACAGGCCGTCATCGGACCGGGGGAGCTGGCAGTTATAGGCCTGCACGGTGCCGTTGCGGGTGCAGTGCATCGCCCGCGAATCCGGGTCGGTGATGTTGCGCACCGGCCTGGGCGGTTTCTTGTTCCGCTTTCCCTTGCCCTTCCCGGAGTCCCCGCCCGGCGGGCCCTGCCCGGCTTCCGCTTCCGCGGCCGCGGCGGCCCTGGCCCTTGCGGCCTTCCTGGCCGCGGCCAGCCGTTCCCGGCAGCGCCGCACCGGCGCGGCCTGCTCCGGCGGGACGGGACGAATGCCGCGCACGCCGCGCCCGGCGGAGGCCGCCACCCGCTGGTCATAGGCGTCGCACTTAGCCTGCTGCGCGGCGGCCGCCTGCTCCAGCGCGATCTCCGCGACCGCGACCGCCGCCTCCTCCGGTATCCGGCCCGGCGGCGCCTGCCCGGCCCGCGCCTTCCCCAGGTAGGCTTCCGCCTGCTCCCGGCGTGCCGCATCCTCCGCCTCGCGCGCGGCCTCCAGGTCCGCCAGGGCCGCCGCGATCCGCTCGTTCCGGGACGCCCCGCCCCATCCCCGCGGCAGCACCGCCGGGCCGCAAAGTCCCAGCCCCGGCAGCATCCCCCCGTCACAGCACCCGCAGCCGGCCCCGGCCCCGGCGGCCTCGCCGTGGCCGTGGCCCTGGCAGCCGCAGTCGCCGTCCGCGGCGGCGGCCTCCTCCAGCACCTTGCGCGACAGCTTCCGCAGCCCCTCCAGGGTCCGGTTCGCCTCCTTCGCCGCGTCCGCCCAGATCTTGGAGCCATCCACCGAGATCACCCGCAGCCGGCCCAGCCCCGCGACCGCGCACACGTACAGCACCTGGGTGAACAAATCCTCCAGCGGCCCGTCCTCGCCCCCGGTACGCCGCCGGAACCGGCACAGCGTCGAATGGTCCGGGAACTGGTTCCCCGACGCGACCCGGAAGCCCGCATCGGTCCGGGTGCGGTCCTCGATCTCCCGGGAGGACCGCACCCCGCACGACATCGCGTACATCACCAGCGTGGCCAGCATCTGCGGGTCATAGCCCGGCCGGCCCCTGCCCGGGCTCGTGCCGGCCTGCAGGGCCGAGGTATCCAGCTGCCCGGCCACCTCAACCAGGAACCAGACAAAATGGTCCTTAGGCACCCACGACTGCATATCCAGGGGCAGAAACATCGGCTTCTCCCGGTTCACCGGGAGGTACTTACGGCTCATAAACCCCATCCTGCCAGGCAAAACACCCGGCAGACTTTTGCAACACGCCCTATCGCGGCAGAAAGCAAGTCTGCAAACGCCCGAGCTGCCCGCCGCCTCACCATCGAAGCCACGGTCCAGCTCTGACCGCTGCCAAGCGGTGGCGGGCACAGGCGCCGTGATCAGCGGCATAGCCGCAGTATCCTCAGCGCAGACGTCAGCCAGCCAAGGCGAGACACACACCAGAACCCCGAAATACAAGAAAAGGCAGTAGTACGGACAGCGCGGACGATGCCCGCCCGCACGCTACCCATACAGCAGACACACACCCCCTGCACAGCGCAGCGCCCGCGTGTGCGGGCGTTGTGCGCCGGGTTAGCGGGACGGGAGGGAGACGCGGCGGGCTAGCTCGGTTTGGCCGGCGGTGCGCATCTGGTCCAGGGGGGCGGGCTTGATGCCGGTCATCAGCTCCACCTGACGGGCGGCCTGGTGGAGCAGCAGGTCGAAGCCGCTGACGACGACGGCGCCGGACGTGGCGGCGGCTTGCGCGAGCGGGGTGGGCCAGGGGTCGTACACCACGTCGAGCACGGCGGAGGGACCGTGGCGGAGACGTTGGGATCGTTCGGCGTAAAAATCGGCGGCGCCGGCCGGGACCGTGGAAACCAGCAGGTCCCCGCTACGGACTCCCGAATCGAACGGGCGCAGGTCCACCACCATGCCCAGCCGGCCGGCGGCCGCCAGCAGGCCAGCGGCCCGGGCCCGGTCGCGGACCAAGACGACTGCCGACGTCAGGCCGGTGTCACGGAGGGCGGCGAGGGCGGCGCAGGCGGTCGCCCCGGCGCCGAGGATGGTGGCGCTGGACGGCGCGGTCACCCCGGCCTCGGCCAGGGCCGCGACCATGCCGGGGACATCGGTGTTGTACCCGTGCCGTTCCCCGCCCTCGAAGACCACCGTGTTGGCCCCGCCGACCTCGACGGTGAGCGGCTCCGTGCGGTCGAGCAGTGGCAGCACCGCCCGCTTCAGCGGCATGGTCAGCGACAACCCGGCCCACTGCCGGTCGCAGGAAGCGAGCAGGCCGGGCAGCCCGGCCTCATCGCATTCGATCGCGGTGTAGGTCCAGTCGCCCAGGCCGAGCGCGGCGTACGCGGCCGTATGCAGCACCGGCGACAGCGAGTGGGCGATCGGCGATCCCAGGACCGCAGCCCGGCGAGCCTGGCTCGCCTCCCCCGCCTCACGCACGGTCAGCCCTGGCCCAGGTTCCGCTGGAGTTCCTGCCGGAACTGCTCGAACTGGGCCGGGCTCGAGGTGAACAGGGTCTCGCCGGTCTTCGGGTTGACGGTCACGAAGTACAGCCAGTTCCCCGCGGCCGGATGCAGCACGGCCTGGATGGCCGCGTTCCCGGGGCTGTCGATCGGACCGGGCGTCAGGCCCTTGTGCCGGTAGGTGTTGTACGGCGACGGGCTGTTGAGCTGCTGGTCACTGGCGAGGATGCCGAACGTGTTCAGGCCGTACAGCACGGTGCTGTCGAGCTGCAGCGGGATGCCCTGCGCCAGCCGGTTGTAGATCACCCGGGCGATCTTTGGGTAGTCGGACAGCCGGCCGCCTTCGGCCTGCACCAGGCTGGCCATGATGATCACCTTGCTCGGGCTCAGGTGCACCTGACTGGCCGCCGTGGCCAGGTTCACCGTGGCGGCCTCCTGGTCGAACCGCTGCACCATGCCTTTCAGCACGCTGAGGGCGGTCTCGTGCGGCAGGACCTCGTAGGTCGCGGGGAACAGGTAGCCCTCGGGCTTGCCGTTGGCGTAGCCGGGCAGGCCGAGCGATGCCGGATTCTTGAGCACCTGGGCGTAGGCACTGGCCGGGATGCCGGATTTGGCACCGAGCCAGGCTATGGTCTGGCTCAGCCGCCAGCCCTCCGGGATCGTCACCGTGACCTGCACCAGGTTCTTCGGGTTGAGCAGCAGCGCGTAGGCCAGCGACGCCTGCATGTGCTTGTGCATCCCGTAGAAGCCGGGCAGCAGGCCGTCCGGATTCGAGCTGTGCTCGGCCGCCAGGACGAACGCGCGAGAACTCGCCACCACACCCAGCTTCACCAGCTCTGGCCCGAGGCTGCTCGCGGAGGCACCCGAGGGGACCTGGACCACGACGGAGCCGGTGCCGTCTCCCGAGTAATCGGCCGGATGGTACTTGCTCTGGTAGAGGCCGTAGGCGTAGACGCCGCCTACGGCCAGCGGGATGACGATAACCAGCAGCGCGGCCAGTGGCGCGATCCAGCGGAACCTGCGCCTGGGACGGCGGCCGCCCCGCCCTCCCCCGCGGCTGTCCTGGCGGCCTCGGCGGCGGGAGCGGCGGTCGCTCTCGTAGTCCGCGTCGCCGTCGTCGCCGAAGCCGGGGACGAACCTGCCCTCCGCCTCGTACTCGTCCTCGTACTCGGCGTCGCCCTGGTACTCGCCTGGCTCGCCGTACTGGCTGTGCTCGCTGTACGGGCTGCGCTCTCCGTACTGGTCCTGCGGGCGGAAATCGCCGGTGTCGTAGCTGGCCTGCGCGGGCTGGCCGGCGTGCCACTCACCGGCTTCGGGGCGGGAGAGCCGCTGGGTCCTGCGCCAGGGCGAGTCCTCCGGCCGGCCCTGGTCCTGCGGCCTAGCCGGCTGGGGATCGTCGTACCTGGGCTCATGGTGCACCGGCTCGTACCCGGGCGGCAGCGGCCTGAGGTCCCCATCCGGGCGCCAGGCGTCCACGTCCGAAAGACGGCGAGACCCTTGCGGCCTCTGGGGTACACGAGGATTCTGGGGCATGCGTGAGCCTTGGGGCATGCGAGGGCTCTGGGGCATGCGTGCCCCCTGGGGTGCACGGGGATCCTGCGGGAGCGGCGCGCTCTGCGGCCATCTGTCCGCGTTCTCGCTCACGCGCCGCCACCCGGGATGAGCTGGCCAGCGGGGCGGCCGGTGGCGCGTTCGGCGTCCAGGGCAGCTTGCAGCAGGACGGCGGCGGCCGCGGCGTCGACGACCTGGCGGCGGGCGCGGGCGTCCTTCCCGCTGCGGCGCAGCGCGTCGTGCGCCTCGGTGGTGGTGAACCGCTCGTCGACCAGCCGGACCGGGATCGGCGCGAGCCGTCCGGCAAGGTCCGCGGCGAACTCCCGGGCTCCGGCCGCCGCGGCGCCTTCACGACCGGACAGCGACGTGGGCAGCCCCACGACGACCTCGATCGCTCCGTGCTCGGCGGCCAGCCTGGCCAGTTCGGCCCGCGCCCGCTCGGCCTTCGCACCAGGACCTGACGCAAGCACCGTCAGCGGAGTGGCCAGAACGCCACCCGGGTCGCTGCGGGCCACCCCGATACGGACCGAACCCACGTCCACCGCCAGCCTCACACCCTGCCTGAACGGACACTGCGGGAACGAACGCTGCACAGGCGGAAGCTGTCTCACCGGCGCGGATTCTGGCACGGTGAAGACCCCGAAAGGCCGCAGGAGCATGCCAATACGTTACCTACCGGATCTGACTGTGTCCCGCAAAGCCCGACGAACAGCCTCAAAAGCCTCATCTATGACGCCAGGGTGACTGTCCGAGATCGGCGCGCCGCCGCCCTGGGCGACATCCGGCTTGCCGCCGCCGTTGCCGCCGAGGGCACGCGCGGCCGTCCCCACCAGGGAACCCGCCGACAGGCCCAAGCCGCGGCCCACATCGTTGACCGCGACGACCACGACCGGCTTGTCCGCGGGCACGCCGATGATCACGACCACCGCGGGGCGCTCGCGCGGCACCCGGCCGCGCACGTCGAGCGCGAGCTTGCGGATGTCGTCGGGCTCGGTCCCGTCCGGCACCCGGTGCGTGACCAGGGCAATCCCGCTGATGTCCGCTGCGCTCGCCGCGATTTCTCCGGCCGACTCGAGTAGCCGGGCCGCCCGCAGCCGCTGTAGCTCGCGTTCGGCCTCCCTGAGCCGGGACAGCACGCCCGAGATCCGTTCGGGAAGCTGCTCGCGCGGCGTCTTGAGCTGCTCGCTGAGCTGGCTGACCAGCACGCTCTCCCGGGCCAGGAAGCGGAACGCGTCGATGCCCACCAGCGCCTCGATCCGGCGCACGCCCGAGCCGATGGACGCCTCGCCGAGCACCTTGATCAGGCCGAGCTGGCCGGACCGGGCCACGTGCGTGCCGCCGCATAGCTCACGGGAGTAATCGCCGACCTCGACCACGCGGACCTGGTCGCCGTACTTCTCGCCGAACAGCGCCAGCGCACCCATCTCGCGGGCCTCCTCCTGGGAGGTGTAGAACGCGCGCACGTCCAGGTCGTTGACCAGGACCTCGTTGACCTCGTCCTCGGTGTCCCGCAGCACCCCCAGCGGCACCGCGCCAGGCGCGGTGAAGTCGAACCTGAGCCTGCCCGGCGCGTTCTCCGAGCCCGCCTGCGCCGCCGACTCCCCCAGCGCGCCGCGCAGCGCGCGGTGCACGAGATGGGTCGCGGTGTGCGACCGGGACAGCGCGCGGCGGCGCTCGACGTCGATCTCCGCGAACGCGGGCGCGTTCACCGTGACCTCGCCGGAGACGACCTTGCCGCGGTGCACGATGAGCCCGGGCAGCGGGGTCTGCACGTCGAAGACCGCTATCTCGCCGCCGTCCACCCTGATGGTGCCCGTGTCGGCGAGCTGGCCGCCGCCTTCGGCGTAGAACGGCGTGCGGTCGAGCACCACGTCCACCTCGGTGCCCGCGCCCGCCACCGGGACCGGCACGCCGTTGACCAGCAGGCCGAGGATGGTCGCCTCG
>Ga0187814_10001058_pt1 | contig 10274 bp, 8 predicted proteins | sample NC_S_4_FD_132450 | JGI IMG/M metagenome (GOLD analysis project Ga0187814, IMG submission 132450) | Wetland sediment microbial communities from Neuse River Estuary, North Carolina, USA - ASW-S_4 | ecosystem: Environmental > Aquatic > Freshwater > Wetlands > Sediment | place: USA: North Carolina...
AGCCCTGCTCTTCCGCGTGCAGGAGATTGACAGACATGACGGCCTTGCTGTTCTGATCCGCTATCAAGAGACCGTTTTGGTCGATGATCCACCCATAACCCGTCTTGCCCACGGTTATCATCGCAGCGATTGCAGAGAGTGTTGAAAGCTTCACCTGGAAGCACACGGCGCCGCGTATCGCTCCCTCGCTGTCTTTGACGACCTGGGCCATCAGGACGCTCGGCAGACGGAGACTCTCCGACGCAAGCGGCTCGCTTATTACAAACGAATCCGATCCGGCCATGATCTGTTTGAAATACGACTGATCGGAGATATCCTCCACGACTCCTTCCGGCGTGACCGAGTCGCCGTTCGGCCAGGCAAAGGACACCCTGATGACCTCCGACGAGAACGTGCCGACGAGGCTCGCAAGGAAGGTCGACATCTTGCCCCTGTCATTCGTTTGCAGCGCCGGGGAAATCGAAAGGGTCGCAAGCTGCCAATGGAGCTTCTCTATAAGCTGCCCCAGCTCGTCGGCACGGGCGGCGGCGATCTGTCCATACTGGTCGTATGCGAAGGCGTCAATGTTCTTCCTCAGGCTCACGCCGACAAGCATGAGGATTGCCGACATGAGTACGAAGATGATGGCGACAAATGACAGCGTAATGCGCAAGGCGAGCGGAAACCGACCTCGCATGGTGCCTCCTCCTAGATGCATACTGTTCCATAGTCGGATTATTCAATAGTCGTGCATGGTACGCGTCGGCGAGTTCTCTGATGAGTATACATGCATTACGCCTTGTTGCCGAGAAGCTCACCAGCCGGTCATCCCCCCATATAAGGAGCCCTTCTCGGCCCCGTTCGCCGCCAGGGTCCGCGACGAGCAGGAGGCCCGTCAGGGGGCGCCGTAAGTCCGGGGTCCGTGAGAGGGGCAGGCCCAAAATGCGGCTACGGAGAAACCGAATAGAGCTTGCCAAAACAGGAGGCCCATGATACACTGTCATTGGGAACGTTCCCAAAATGAAGAACAAGAACAGCATCATCGAAGTGGCCCGTCTCGCGGGGGTCTCAAAAAGCACGGTCTCCCGCGTCGTCTCTGATAAGGGCGGTTCGGTCAGCCCTAAGGCTTTGGCCGCCGTCAACGCGGCGATCAAGGAGCTCGGCTATACGCGCAACAATTTCGCCGCGGCGCTGCGGAGCTCGAAGACCAACATGATCCTCCTCATGGTGCCCGACATCGCCAACCCATTCTGGTCGGAGGTCGCGCGCGCCGTTCAGGACCACTTTGAAGGCGCCAACTATTCCGTCGTCGTCGGGAATACCGACTGGAGCTCGGAGCGCGAGGCGGCATATTTCGAACTCGCGAGTTCCGGGCGTTTCGACGGCCTCATCGTAAACAGTGTCTCGGACGACATCTACGGCCTTCGAGCCCTGGGCGTACCGGTCGTCATGATCGGCGAGCGATCCGAGGGGCTCGAGATCGACACGGTAGGCACGGCGACCTACGCCGCGGCCACGCTGGCTCTCAAGTACCTCCATGACATGGGCCACAGGCGCATCGCCATAGCCACGAGCGAGGGCGGGAGCGAGCGCTATCTCTCGAGGCGCTACAGGGCCTACGAGGATTTCCACAGGGGGATGGGCCTTCCCCTCGACCCCGAGCTCGTCTTTTCGGTCCACCTGTCCGAAGGCGGGGGGCCCGATCTCGTGGAACGGCTCCTCGCGCTCGATAATTGGCGCCGAAGGGTCACTGCCCTTTTCTGCGGGAACGATATTCTCGCCGTAGCGGCGCTCAACGCCTTCAGGGCCGCGGGCGTCGAGCCGGGGCGCGACATTTCAATCATGGGGATGGACGATATCCCAGCCTCGTCGTTGACCTATCCCGCCCTCACCACCATCAGCAAGCCGCGCTCGGCGATCGGGGCGGCCGCGGCGGACCTGCTCTTGAAGCGCATCGCGGAGCCCGAGGGGGCCCCGGAAAAGCATCTATTCCCCGGCGAACTCGTCATCCGAGACAGCGTCGTCGAATACAAGGAAGTACTGCATGATCTCACGGAGTGACTTTCTCAAGAACCGAGAAGATTACGAAAACAGGGCATCCGGCTCGCTTATCGGCTTGGCCGTAGGCGACGCGATGGGCGATATCGGACGCAGCCAGGAGCACCGCGCCCGCTATGGAATCGTTACCAATCTTTATCCCGAGGCCAAGAGCACCGACGACACCGAGTTCGGCATACTGACCGCGCGCTGTCTCATCGACAACGGCGGCGAGATCACGCCCGAAAAGGTCTACGAGGCGTGGAAGAAATACATACTCGACCGCGGAGGGGCCAAGAAGCGCGCCGGCCGACCGCTCTACGGCGCCCTTGAGAATATCTCGCGCGGCCTCCTGCCTCCCCTTTCGGGCAGGCACAACGTCATGAACTCCGACGACGGCGCCGCCATGAGGGCGAGCCCTCTCGGCATCTACCGAGCCGGAGACCCCGACGGCGCCGCCCGTCTCGCCGAGATCGACGCCTGCATCAGCCACGACGCCGACGGGATCTGGGCCGCCAAGGCCGTGGCCGCCAGCGTGGCGGTCGCCATGGCGCACGGCAGCGTGGACGAGATTGTCGAGGCAGGGAGAAAGCAACTTCCGGCGGGAAGCTGGATAGGGCGCACCATGGATCTGGCGATGAAAATATGCGACGAAAAGGGGAGTATCGAGGAGGCCTACGAGGACCTACACATACGGCTCTGGACGCCGGAGCACGCCACCGCCCCCGAAGCGCTGCCGCAGGTCTACGCGGTCTTCCGCCTCACCGGCGGAGACGCCAAGAAGGGGCTCCTCTGGAGCGCGAACTTCGGCCGTGACGCCGACACGATATGCGGACTCGTCTGCTCCCTCGTCGGCGCCATTCACGGACTCGCGGCCTTCCCCGACCGCTGGGTGCAGCAGGTTCGCAGAGCCTCGGGCGTTTGCCTCGACTTTAGCCAGGATGAGGACGTCGTCGACCTCGCCGGCGAGCTTGTCGCGTTGTCCTATGAAGGGCGGCGATCATGACCGATCACGGTGCCGCGCTGGACGGCCTTTTCTCCCCGCGAGTGACGGTCCACATCGGCGCATCGGAGAGCGGGGTCTATCCTGCGCAAATTTTCCAGGGCCTCATGATTTCCGACACGGAGCTTTACGCGGTCAATCCCAACCGCGAGAGCGTGTTCGGCCTGCCGTGCTACGCATCGGTCGCCAAGCTTCCCCGAAGAGCAGATCTCGCCATCATTACGGTGCCGCGGCAGTTCGTGGCGGGCGCCCTCTCTGAGTGCATCGCCGCGGGCGTGCGCGCCGCCGTCGTCATAAGCTCGGGCTTCGCCGAGGCGGGAGCGGAAGGCGCGACCCTGCAACACAAGATCGAGGAGCTGTCGCGCGATATCCTCGTCCTCGGCCCCAACTGCGCGGGCTTCGCGAACATTGCGGACAACATCATCGCGACGCGACTGGCCGCTCCCTCGAAGCGCGGAGGGCTCTCCTTCGTATCGCAGAGCGGGGCGCTCATGATGGCCCTCCATGGCTCCTTCTCCGAGCGGGGCATAGGCCTTCGACAGCTCGTTTCGGTCGGGAACCAGGCCGGGCTCAGGGCCGAGGATATTCTCGCGCATTTCGTCCAGGACCCGGAAACACGCGTGATCTCGGCCTTTCTCGAGGGTTTGCGGGATGGCGGCCGCTTCGCCCGGGCGCTCCAAGAAAGCCTCGTCGCGGGCAAACCCGTGGTTCTCGTAAAATCCGGCAGAACCGATGTCGGCCAACGCCTCGCCTCGACTCACACGGCGGCCGTCGCCGGCGAGGAGCGGGTGTTCGAGTCGGTGTGCCGCCAATACGGAGCCGTCCTTGTCGACGACGTCGACGAGATGCTCTCCACGTCGCTTCTCTTCGAGCGCCTTGGCAGCCTGCCCATGGAGCGCATAGCCTATATCACGCAGTCCGGCGGCCTGGGCTCCCTTACGGGCGACATCGCCAAGCTCGCGGGCCTGGAGCCCCGGGCGTTCTCGCCGAAGCTCGAGGCGCGGCTCCGCCGCGACAAGACCGTGCCGGACTACCAGCCGATCCTCAACCCGATAGACCTGCGCGGCGACAGCATGCGCGGCGCGGGCATCGCCGCCACGACGGCCCCCTTCTTCGAATCCGAGGAAGTGGACCTCGTTGTCCTGCTTTTCGCGAAGAGTCCCAACCGGAGCGTCGAGAAGGAGACGGCCGAGGCCGTCATCTCGCTTCGCGATCGATTTGGAAAACCCGTCATCGTCGTGTGGGTGGGCCAGTTCGAGCCCGCAGAGGGCGTGCCTGCCACCCGCCTCATGCAAAGGGGAGGCATACCCGTGTTCGAATCTTCAGGCGCGGCCCTCCGCGCCCTGTCCCGCGTCGCCGCGTGGCGCGCCTACCGCGCGGCCTACCTGGACGCAGAGGGAGGCAGCAATGCTCTCCTACCTTGAATCGGCGTCTCTTCTAGAAGACTACGGGGTTCCGCTCGCTCCGTGGAAACTCGTGGGCGGAGCCGACGAGGCCGTAGCCGCGGCCGAGGCAATCGGAGGCGCGGTAGCTCTCAAGCTGATCTCGCCCGAGCATACGCACAAGAGCGACATGGGCCTCGTGCGCCTGGGGCTGGAAGGCGCCGCCGAGGTGCGCGAGGCGGCCCTCGCCCTTCTCGCCGCCGTTCCGGAGAGTTGTGAGCGCGAAGGCCTTTTGGTCCAGCCCATGGTCACGGGCGGCTGCGAGGTCTTCCTCGGCGCCCTCGTCGATCCGCAGTTCGGGCCGCTTGTCGCCTTAGGCCCCGGGGGCATCTTCGTGGAGCTTCTCGGCGGGGTTGACTTTCTGCGGCCTCCCTTCGGGCGAGGCTCTGCCGCCCTGTTCGTCGAGCGCAACGCGTTGAGGCCGCTTCTCTCCGGCGTGCGCGGCCGGAGGCCGGCCGATACGACGGCCCTCGTCGACGCCCTCGTGGGGCTTGGCCGTCTCATACTCGAGCGCCAGAACGACGTCGCCTCCGTCGACGTCAATCCCTTCGTCGTGAGCGATCGCGGAGCCCTTGCGCTCGACCTGCGCATAGAGGAGCCGCGACGATGAACCTTCCCACGAAATTGAGCGCGGGCGGCGACGAGGGTATCCGCGTGCGCGGCTACTCGCTCGACGACCTCATCACGGGCGCCTCCTTCGCCGACTGCGTCTGTCTCCTCCTCACGGGCGAACTCCCTTCCAAGAAATCGGGACGCATGCTCGAGGCCATTCTCGTGAGCGCCATAGACCACGGGGTCAACGCTCCCTCCATCCACGTCGCGCGCGCCGCCGCGAGCTGCGGCGTGCCCGTGGCAACGGCCGTCGCCGCCGGCATCAGCGCGATAGGCGCGAACCACGGCGGAGCGGGAGAGGCCTGCGCGCGAAATCTCCAGACGGCGCTCGCCTCGACCGGGGACCGGAGCGAGGAAGGCCTCAGGGCCGCGGCCGCGGCCATGGTCGCCGAGACTCTCCGCACGGGCGGCAACATGCCTGGATTCGGGCATCGCGTCTACAAGGTCGAGGATCCGCGATCGAGAACCCTCCTCGCCCTCGCGCGTGAGCTCTGGCTGTCGGGCGACCACGTGCGCCTGGCGCTCCATGCCGTTGACGAGCTGGAGCGGGCCAAGGGCAGACGACTCGTGCTCAACGTGGATGGCGCCCAGGCCGCCATCCTTTCGGATATGGGTTTCCCGTGGAGGCGGGTACAGAGTCTTTTCATCATTGGCCGGTCGGCGGGCCTGTGCGCCCACGCCCTCGAGGAGATCGAGTCGGCCTCGCCTCTGCGCTACCTCAAAGCCGCGCCGGTCGAGGAGCGCTACGAGGGCCCAGAAGACCGGCGACCGCTTTATCCGGAGGAGAGGCCTTGATGACCGGTCGGAGCCCCTCCCTTCTGGTGCGCGATGCGCGACGGAGCATCCCGCTCTACCTCATGCTCCTTCCGGCCCTGGTATATCTGGCTATTTTCGCCTATGTGCCCATATGGGGCGCGCGACTCGCATTCATGGACTTCTCCTTCACGGGGAATTACACCTGGGTGGGTCTGAAGCATTTTAAGACCTTGTTCAGCTCCCCAATCTTCGGCAGCGTCCTCCTCAACACCGTCATCATTTCGGGCATGAAGATTTTCATCAACTTTCCCATGCCCATCATCCTCGCCCTCATGCTCGCCGAAGTGCGCGGGCAGAAACTCAAGAAGACCGTCCAATCGGTCATCTATCTTCCCCATTTTCTCTCGTGGGTAGTCATCGCGGGCATATTCATAAATCTTCTTTCGCTCAACGAGGGCGCGATCAACAAGATACTCACGCTCTTGGGAATGAAGAGCTTCCCCTTCCTCACGAACCGGACGAGCATCCGCTGGGTCTTCGTATTCTCCGAGATGTGGCGCAGCATCGGATGGGACTCCCTCCTCTATGTCGCAGCCATCATCAGGATCGACCCCGAGGTGTACGAGGCCGCGGTGATAGACGGAGCCGGCACCTTCCGGAGGATTTGGTCGATCACGCTGCCGGCCATCATGCCCACGATGGTGACGATCTTCATCCTCAACCTGGGTTTCTTCATGGACGCGGGCTTCGATCAGGTATTCAACCTTATGAACGACGCGGTAATGAGCTCGGTGGACATCCTCGACACCTACGTGTACCGCATGGGGCTCCAGAACGGCGAGTTCTCCTACGCCACCGCGGCCGGCCTGTTCAAGGGCGTCATAGGTCTCATCCTGATCTTCGGGACCCATGTCACGTCGAAGAAAATCACCGGAAAGGGGGTGTGGTGATGCTGCGTTCCGTGAGGCGCCTTTCGGTCGGCGGCTATGCAAACCGCGCCCTCCTCCTCATCCTCGCCTTCGTGACCTTCTTCCCCATCTACAATCTTGTCGTCCTGTCTTTGACCGGCCCCAAATACATCGCCGCCGCCGACGGCCTTTCGATCTATCCCAAGGGTCCGACCCTCGACACCTACGGGGCCCTGCTGTCCACACCCAAGGTTCTGCGGGGCCTCGCGAACAGTGTCTTCATCACGGCGGCGGGCGTTTTCGTCAACATGACGCTGACCACGATGGCCGCCTATGCGCTTTCACGGACTCGTTTGCCTGGCAAACGCGTATTCATGGTCTTCATAATCATCACGATGATTTTCGAGGGGGGTCTTATTCCAGACTATCTCCTCATGAGGAAGCTCCACCTTCTGAACAATTATCTTTCGGTCATCCTCTACAAGGCGGTCAACGCCTACTACCTCGTCATCATGATCAGATTCTTCGAGGAGGTCCCCATCTCGCTCATTGAGGCGGCCCGCATCGACGGCCTCTCCGAGGCGCGGACCCTCTTGAGCGTCGTGTTGCCCGTGAGCAAGGCGGGCGTCGCCTCGGTGTCCCTGTTCTACACGGTCTTCCATTGGAACGAATACTTCAGGGCCATGGTCTACCTCACCGATCCGAACAAGTGGCCGCTCCAGGTCATCCTTCGCCAGCTCATCGTGGGTTCGGACAAGGCCTCCTTCCTCGGAGCGCTGAGTTATCTAAAGTACGAAACAGGGGCGGTGCAGATCGACATGAAGGCTCTCAAGGCTGGCGTGATCATCCTCGCCATCCTTCCGATCCTCATGCTTTATCCGATATTGCTCAAATATTTCGCTAAGGGCGCTCTTTCGGGAGCGGTCAAGGAATGATCTTCTAGGAGGTTTTCATGAAACGGCTTCTGCTCGCTGTAATTGCATTTCTCGCGCTCTCAATTCCCGTATTCGCCCAGGCTCAGCCCACGGAGATACGGATCATCGAAAAGGATTTCTATCCGACAGACAAGGACAACCTGACCCTCGTCGCCAATATCGAGAAGGCGTTCAAGGCCAAGACGGGGATCGACATCAAGATCACCCTGATCAACGCGTCCGAGGACAGCTACGCCGACCAGCTCAATCTCATGCTCCTGTCGGGCGACATCCCCGACCTCATCTACTTCCAGGGCGGCGACGAGGTGGCCGCCAACCAGGGCATGCTCACCGATCTCAGGCCCTACGTGGCCAAATCCGAGACCATCCAGAAGGCCATGCTCCCCTTCAACAAAAAGCGCCTCCAGAATTATCCCTATCTGCTCTGGCTCGCCCCGCCCCGCCTCAACGTCCCCGCGATCAGGAGCGATTGGCTCCAGAAATCCGGCCTCAAGATGCCGGTCACGACAGACGACTACTACAACATGCTCAAGAACTTCGTGACGCACGACTACGACGGCAATGGGAAGATCGACTCGATGGGCTTCACCGACACCGGCAACACCGACCGGATCGACTTCCTCTTCAACCACGCCTTCGGGCTCACGACCACCTGGACCAAGGACGCCTCCGGCAAGTTCGTGTACAGCAAGGTAACGGACAACGAGAAGAACAAGCTTGCCTTCTACCAGAAACTTTACAAGGAAGGCATTCTCGACAAGGACTACATCACGACAAAGTGGGACGGCATGGAGGACAAACTCTACACCGCCAAGATCGGCATGGTCGTCGCCACCCCGGGCCTCGTCACCGACATCTACGAGAACAAGATGGCCAAGGCGGGCAAGGGCGACGAGCGGCTCATAATCGGCGTGCCGGCCAAGGGAATCGCCCAAGGCTTCACCGTGGACGTGTCCAAAGAGTCGAGGGGCTGGGCCATCTCCGCCTCCTCCAAGCACAAGGACCTCACCTGGAAGCTCCTCGAGTTCATGGCAACCGACGAGGGGCAGATGCTCGACCGCCTCGGCATCGAAGGCATTCACCACGTGACCAAGAACGGGAAGGTGACGCTGACCGACAAGTTCGCTTCCTGGTATCCCCGTTTCCACGAGGTCGTCGGCTGGAAGGGACCGGTCGATCTCTACGGCAAGGCTGGACGCGACTCTCTCGCCGTCGCGGTAAAATACGCCAACGTCGAGGACATCAACTTCGTCATGCCCAAGGACCTTGCGCCGGTCTGGGACGCCTGCAACAACCTCTTCAAGGAATACTCCTTCAAGATCATCTCGGGTGAGTATCCTTTGTCCAAGTTCGACGACTTCGTCAAGGCCTGGTACGCCGCCGGCGGCGACAAGGTCACCGAATACGCAAATAAGACACTCAAGTAGCTGAGTACGGGGGCGCGCAACGCGCCCCCGACCGTCTCGAGCAACGCTGTTGGAGGCGCGCCGGTGGCCATTCCCCAAGATTACATAGAGAAAGTGTATGCCGGGCTCCTCGGCAAATGCATCGGCATCCGCCTGGGGGCGCCGGTCGAGCCCACCATTTGGACCTACGAGCGCATCCGCTCGGCGTACGGAGACATCGGGGGATACATCAGGGAGTACAAGAACTTCGCCGCTGACGACGATTTCAACGGTCCGGCCTTTTTCATCCGCGCCCTCATCGATTACGGCCGCGATCGGGAGATCACGGCCCGCGACATTGGGAGGACCTGGCTCAACTATGCGCGCGAGGGAAAGGGCTTCTTCTGGTGGGGCGGCTACGGCGTCAGCACCGAACACACAGCCTACCTCAACCTCAAGGCCGGGATCGACGCTCCGGCGTCGGGCTCCATGGCCGTGAACGGAAAGGCGGCGGCCGAGCAGATCGGCGGCCAGATATTCATCGATACCTGGGGCCTGGTGTTTCCCGACGACACGGCCAAGGCGGCACGGTACGCGGGCATGGCAGCCAGCGTCTCCCACGACGGCGAGGGGATCAATGGCGGTCGATTCATCGCCGCTGCAATATCGGCGGCCTTCACGACGGCCGATACGCAGGCTCTCGTGGCCGCCGGCCTTTCCGTCATTCCGCCCGGATCGGAGTATGCCCGCGTCGTCACGGCCGTGCGGGACTTCCATCGCTCGAAGCCGCAGGATTTCCGCGTCTGCATGGATTTTCTCACCGCCACTTTCGGCTACGACCGCTATCCGGGGGCCTGCCACATCATCCCCAACGCCGGCGTCTGCGCGCTCGCGCTCCTGTACGGAGGCGGCGACCTCTCGCGCAGCGTGGAGATCGCGACCATGTGCGGCTGGGACACGGACTGCAACGCGGGCACTGTCGGCACCATCGTCGGCGTCGCAGGCGGCCTCGCAGGAGTCTCCGAAAAATATCGCGGCCCGATGAACGACTTTTTCGCGGCCTCGAGCGTGGCGGGATCGCTCAACGTCGTGGATTTGCCCAGTTTCGCACGGCAGCTCGCCCTTCTGGGCTATCGCGAGGCGGGAGTCGAGCCGCCGCGGCGCCTCGGGGATCCGCTCCCGCACAAGGACATCAAGTTCGACTTCACGCTTCCGGG
>Ga0187814_10001059_pt1 | contig 10273 bp, 9 predicted proteins | sample NC_S_4_FD_132450 | JGI IMG/M metagenome (GOLD analysis project Ga0187814, IMG submission 132450) | Wetland sediment microbial communities from Neuse River Estuary, North Carolina, USA - ASW-S_4 | ecosystem: Environmental > Aquatic > Freshwater > Wetlands > Sediment | place: USA: North Carolina...
GGCCACATTCACCAAGACATGAAAACCCAACACTGCCGCCACGCCCATGACCAGAAACATGCCCGCTCGATCGTTGGCGCGCTGGGCGTTCTGAACCAGACGCAACAGCAGGAACATATACAAAAGCAGCGCAACGAAGACTCCCGCAAATCCGAGTTCTTCCGCGAGCGCCGCCAGGATAAAATCCGAGTACCGCACCGGCACGAAGCCTAATTGATTTTGGGTTCCGTTGCCAAGCCCCTTGCCCCAAAATCCGCCCGATCCCACGGCAATCTTCGATTGCAGAATCTGATAGCCTGCGCCCTTGGGATCCTCTTCCGGCCGCAGGAATGTTGTAACACGTTCTCTCTGGTAGGGCTTCAGAAAATGATAACCCACCGGGACCATCACGCTTGCCAGCACCACGATGGCCAGGGAATGTTTCCAGTGCAAACCTGCCAAGTAGGCTCCCACTGCGGCGAGCGGCACCAGCACCAGCGCGGTCCCGAGGTCCGGCTGCAACATGATTAGCGCGAGCGGCAAACCCATGAGCGCAGCGGCCTTGATCAAATCCGCCAGACTGAGGTGCTCTGTACGCACCTCCGAGAAAAAGCGCGCCAGCACAATTATTATAATCAACTTGACGATTTCTGACACCTGCAAAAGGCCGCCCAGGACCGGCAGCCAGCGCTTGGCCCCGAAGCGCACGTGCCCCACGGCCAGAACCGCGATCAGCGCGACCATCGCGATCAAATACAAAATGGGCGCCTGATCCATGATGGTGTGGTAATCCACGCGGGACAGCAGGAGCATCAGGACGAAACCTAGGCCGATCCATTCAAGCTGGTGCGTGTGCATGCCCGCGAGGCGGCTGGCGTGCGTCGCGGACCAAATTTCGAGCACGCCCACGCCGCAGATGGCGAACGCTGTCGCCAGCAGCCACCAATCATAGTCGCGGATGCTCGTGCCCTTCTGCATCGAATTTTACCGGGCGGGAAGATCCTGGTCCAAGGATGGATCGTCCACGGAGGTCGGCATGACTTTGGGCCGACTCTCCTTCGCCGTGTACTCCTGAATTTGTAATCCGCTCTTCTTATCGTAGTACGCCTTGACGATGTCGCGCACGACAGGTCCCGCCGTTGTTCCCCCGTGCTCGCTGCTGCCCTGGATGACTGCCGCAACCACAATCTCCGGGTTGCGCCGCGGGGCGTAGCCAACGAACCATCCGTTGGTTTCCTTCCCTTTTTGTCCCAACTTGCTTCCCGCGCCATAGCTCATCAATTGGGCCGTTCCAGACTTGCCGGAGAACTCGACATTTTGAAGCTTCAGGCTGGATCCCGTGCCACCCTCGTTGATGACGCCGTACATTCCCTGCGTGACTTGCTCGACCGTGTCCTCGGCAAGTGGATAGCGGTCCAACTTGGCTTTGAGATTCTTTAGCAGGTGCGGCTGTGGCAAATTTCCGCCGCTGGCCACTGCACCGATCATGCGGGCGAGTTGAATCGGAGTGACTGTAACGGAGCCCTGTCCAATGGCCACGGAAATCGTTTCCCCTGCATACCATTTGTGATGGTAGACGCGCTGGACCCATTCTTCGGACGGCATAAGGCCGGGTTCCTCGCCCGGCAAGTCAACGCCGGTGCGCCGGCCGAGGCCCAAGGCGGTGGCGTATTGATGGATCCGATCGATACCAAGCCGCTGCCCAAGGGTATAGAAGAAAACGTCGCAGGAATCGACGATGGCCTTATGGAGATCGACGATGCCATGTCCCGCTGGACGCCAGCAGTGGAAAGTTCGTCCGTAAAATTGAGCTTGTCCCGGGCAAAATGCGGTGAAATTCTCCGGGACTTCTTTGGACTCCAGCATCGCCGTGGCCATGACAATCTTGAAGACCGAACCTGGAGCAAGTTGTCCTTGGATGGCGCGATTCAGCAAGGGAGTCCGAGGATCTGAATTGAGAGATTGCCATTCCGCCGTGGGAATACGGATGGCGAAATCGTTGGGATCAAAGGTCGGCCGGCTGACCATGGCCAGGATTTCCCCGTTGCGCGGATCCATGGCGACGACCGCGCCTTCTTTGTCAGCCATGTAGGAGTCCGCAACCCTTTGCAGGTCGTAGTCGATGGTCAATTGGATTGGCTTGCCCGGAATGGCGTCCTTCTGTTCAAGGCGGCCGACTTCTTTGCCAATGCTATTTACAATTACGCGCCGCAAACCATCCGTCCCCATCAGTGTTTCGTTGTATTGGTGTTCGAGTCCCGTTTTCCCGACAATGTCGCCGGGTTTCAGGCTGGAATCCGAAGCCTCCACCTGATCCGCGCTCACTTCACCCACGTAGCCAACCGCGCTGGCAAGCATGTCGCCATGCGGGTAGCGGCGGCGGTGAACCATCAGCATTTCGAGCACGGGAATGTCCACGCGATGCGACTCGATGAATGCGATATCGGAAGGGCTTGCTTGCGGCTTGATCACGATCGGCTGGAATTTCGGCATGGCCCGCGAAGCGTCAATCTGCTGCTTCACTTCATCGAGGGTCATGCCCAGGCCGTCGGCGATCTGGGGAAGGTACTTCTCCACTTGTTCGGGAGCATCGCGCAACAACAAGACGCTGAAGGAGGGATAATTGTCTACGAGTGTGCGGCCTTCCCGGTCGAGCATCAAGCCGCGCGGGGCAATAATCGGGATAGACCGCACGCGATTGCGCTCGGCCATTTGCGCGTAGCGATCCGAATCAATGATCTGCAGCTTCCAAAAACCAAAAAGCAGTAGCGAGATCACCCCGACGATAACATAGGAAACAACGGTCAGCCGCTCCGTCGGCAGCCGTTTATCATTCATTAAAGAAATGGCCAAATCAACTCCGTGCGGCCCTCAGCCCCGCACACCTTGTGGGTTTTCTCCACACCTAACCATCGTCCACACTAACATTTGGACCCTGGGCGTGCAAGATCGTGAGCAGCGTATCGGATAACCCTGTTTCAGGATGGCTTGCGGAACCGGTCCAGCAGCGGGAACAATCCAACGGCGATTACGGCATTGACCAGCGAGGCGATCAGAATGGAACCGGTAATGTAGGTTTCAGTTCGTTGGGCCAGCAGCGCCCGGGTCGTCAGCGTGAATACGGCGTGGTGGAACAGATAAAAACCGGCCGTCAGCAAAAACCGCGCGATGGGATGTTCCACGTCAATCCGCGCCCCGAGCGAGGAGCCAAGGTAACCCACCAGTGTTTTTGCGATCCCGTAAAGGCCAAGTGGTGTGCGGCTCAGACTGTCCTGAAGCAGCCCCACCACCATGCCCAGCAGCAATCCGGAGGACGGATTGCGCTTGCTGAGCGCGAAATAAAGAGTCACCAGTAAAGGCAATTCGAGATAGCTGGCAGACCGGATGTACACGGGAAAAAACGCCTGCAACACCAGCGCCAGCAGCACGGTAATAGGCACCACACCGCCGTAGTACTTGTGCACCTCGATGTGGGGCTCGGGCCCGATATAAACTTCTGTACTGTCCATTGTCTTCCGCTTAATTTGCCAAGGACTGGATCAATTTGCGTTTACTGACTTTTCCGCCGGCGCCGCCCGACCCACAGCCGCCCTCGGTGCGGTCGGAGACGCAACCGGTGTGGTATCGGCATCCGCCACCTTCTTCAAATTCAGCTCCTGCCTGGTCTGCAGGACCAGCACTTCTTCGAGACGGTCCAGATGGGCGGCCGGCCTGATGCGAATCTTCAGGAACGGCGACTTGGGGTCTGATGAAAAGTCCACTACTTCGCCCACCGGGAGATCCTTTGGGAAGATGCGATCCTGCCCGGAAGTCAGCACCGATTGACCAACCGTAATCTTCTCGTCGCTGGTGATGTAATCGAGCGAAAGCAGCGGCTCGCCCGTTCCCTTGACGGGCCCTTGCGTCCGCGTGCCCGCCAGCAGAGCGCCCACGCCGCTCTCTATGTCGCCCAGCAGCAGCACTTGCGAAACGTCAGGGTAGACAGCGAGAATTTTGCCGACCACGCCGTCCGGCGTAATGACTCCCATGTCGCGTCGAATGCCGTCGCGCGAACCCCGGTCAATATTTACGACCAGACTTCCGGAATCCGGACTCCCGCCGATCACGCGAGCGGCGATCATGGGAGTTTCGGAATGAGCGGTGCGAAAATTGAGCAGCCTCGCCAGCCGGTCCGCTTCCAGTGCGCGACCCTCGAGTTCGGCGTTGCGCACTTTCAGGCGGTCAAGCTCGGAGCGCATGGCTTCGTTTTCTTTCTGCGCGCTGCGCAGGCCAATGTATCCGCCCCAGCCGTGCTCGGCGCCGTGGATCGTCCACGATCCGACGCGCTGGAGAGGCGAAAACAGTTCGACCGCCCACACGCGGATGAGCCGCACCTGCCGCTCGCGCTTGATTTGCACGGCCAGCAGCAGCACTTGCGCGACAATGAGGCCCGCAAGCAACGTCAGAGAGCTGTGCCGTGAGCGAATTGCAATCATCGGGGAATACTGTCAGCTTTCAAGATTTTTGCTGCCGCTGGTGCCGTCCTAATTTGATCCTGCAATCCATCGCGCTCAATCAATCGAGACAAGGCGCAGCAGCCGGAAATCGCTCAGCATTTTGCCCGTCCCGAGCACCACCGAAGCCAGCGGATCATCGGCAATTGAAACCGGCAGGCCGGTTTCCTCACGGATGCGCTTGTCCAGATTCTTGAGCAGCGCGCCTCCGCCGGTAAGCACGATTCCGCGGTCGCTGATGTCGGCGGAAAGCTCGGGCGGCGTGCGCTCGAGCGCCACGCGGCAGGCGTTCAGAATCGTGGCCACGCATTCGGAAAGCGCCTCGCGAATTTCGCTGTCATCAATCGTGACAGTGCGCGGCACGCCCTCGATCAGGTTGCGCCCCTTCACTTCCATGGTCAGCGGCTTTTCCAAGGGATACGCCGACCCGATCTCCATTTTGATCTGTTCCGCGGTGCGCTCGCCCACCAGCAGGTTGTACTTGCGCTTCAGGTACTGCATGACGGCTTCGTCCATTTCATTTCCCGCGACGCGCACCGAGCGCGAATACAAGATGCCGCTCATGGAGATGACGGCGATGTCGGTCGTGCCTCCGCCGATGTCCACCACCATGTTTCCCGAAGGCTCTTCGATCGGCAGGCCCGCGCCGATCGCGGCAGCCATCGCCTGCTCCACCAGATAGACCTCGCTCGCCCGTGCGCGATAGGCAGAGTCCTGCACCGCGCGCTTTTCCACCGGCGTGATTTCGCTCGGCACGCCAATCACAATGCGCGGATGCACCAGCATGCGCCGGTTATGCGCCTTCTGGATGAAATAGGTGAGCATTTTTTCGGTCACCTTGAAATCTGCGATGACCCCGTCCTTCATCGGCTTGATCGCGACCACATTGCCAGGCGTGCGGCCCAGCATGTCCTTGGCTTCCTTCCCGACGGCCACCACTTCGCCGCTGTTTTTATTAATGGCCACGATAGAAGGCTCATTCACCACGATGCCTTTGCCCTTGGCATAAACCAGCGTGTTGGCCGTGCCCAGGTCGATTGCCAGGTCGGAAGAAAACAAACTGAAGACCGACCGAAGATTGTAACCGTTGTTGAACATGTTTCCCTCAGTGCCGGGCTGCTCGCGCGGCTGCTGGATGCCGCTTCAGGTGGGGTGCCGCCCGGCTGCTCCAGCGTGAAATGATTTCGCGGGGCTCCGCATCCCGTTAGGACGGGAACGTTCCATGTAAAAGCAAAGCCCGCACCGGACGCCCGGTCATGGAATCATAATCTCGATGCGCTTGATGGCCGTTCCGCCCCGACGATTCTGTCCGGTAAGGACGACGGTCTGGCTGCCTCGCGTCAGCGGGGCCGTAAAATATTTGAACGTGCCGTCACTCTGCACGTCGGCAACCTGTTCGCCATTAATGATGAGCGCCGCGCCCGGCTCGGTGCGCCCGGTGATCTCTACTACGTTACCATGCAATTCAGTGCTTCCGACTTCCAGCAACATCTCCTGGCCCTTGCCTTGTGTCGCGAGCGTAAACTTGAAGGTATCGCTCGGGGCGCTCACACGCTTCTGGTCGTCTGTGGCCAGGACATCCCAAAAGTAGTCGCCCTGATCGAGACCCGTGATCTCCACGGACGTTCCAGCCAGCTTGCGGTCTTCCACAATCCGGGAGAACATGGATGTCGTGCTGACGCGCAGCTCGTAGCTGATCGCTTCGGGAACGGGTTTCCACTCAAAACGCACTGGGGCATGCTTAGGGTCCGGCACGATGAGCGGCTGCAGGTTCAGAGGCTGCGCGAGGTCAGGAGGAGCAAGGACATTGGACTTGATGACGGTTCCCCCGCTTGGCGGAACGGTCACGCGCTCCCATCGGCCAATCTCGACGTGCTGGCGGCCATCGGTGGTCGAGAGTTGGGCGGTTCCGGCCGAAACAGTGATTTCCCCTTCGCTCGTCGTCGGATCGCTGCGCACCGCGGCGCGGCTGTTCTGTTGGACCGATGCCACGGCATTCGAGAACGAAACTTCAGCTTTCGATTTCGGAGAATCCCACGTGCCGGTAGCCAGGTCCACGGCGCCGGAATTGATGTGCATGGCGACGCGCGTTTCGCTGTCCCGCCCGACCGAATTTTCCTCGACCGTCACAAGCGTGTCCGACTGCACGGTGTACGTCGTGCCGTCGGCAAACGTGACGCGCGCGGCGCCGTCTCCGCCTGTTTGGATCAAGTCGCCCTTGTCCAGCGCCATGCGATAATCCGCAGTGACCCACTGGACGGAATTCACTTTCTTGACCTGCACGCGGCCATCCAGATTCACGAACTTGGCCTGTTTTGCAGTTAGCTCGGCAGTGGGAGCCGTGTGAGCCCCAATCGCCTGTGAAATCTTGGTCATTGCGCCGCTGTACGCTTCCGGATAAATCAAATACAAAATGGCCATCACCACGGCGAAAATCAGGAACAGGTAAATAGCGACCGTGCGATAGGTAACAGTTTTCCAATAGATCTCTACGTGAGAGATCTTTTGACGCGGCGCGAGCGGTGGTCTCTGTATCGGCATGAAGCAATCGCTGGATTTTCACCCAGTATCAAAATCTAGCACGCCGGTCCATGCCCCGCAAACCACGCTACTGGAAGAAGTTTCTCGCAACGCAATACACGATTGGCACGCTCGGGGAACTGGCTGAGGCCATTGAAGTTGATACCAATGTGTTTGAGGTGGGGCGAGAGAAACTGATGGGTCGAGGCAGAATGAGCACACCTGACGTTTTCAACGGTGTGGGTTCATGGAATGCCCTTGCTTACCGCGCGCCGATTCCCCACCAGGCATCCAGGGACAGGCTGTTTTGTTCTAGATGAATAAGCAAGTAATAATAAATAAAGCAATAGATCAGCTGCAGGCCCGAGACGAGCCAGTCCTGGGCGAGATTTGTCCCGATTACCAGGACCGTCAGCACCAGAGCGCCCACAATCAGCGTAAACCGGGAAAACAGCCCCAGCATCAAAAGCAAGCCCAGCGTCGTTTCGACCCACGGCAGCACCGCGCCAAACACCGGCAACATGCCCGGTGAAATCAAGTGCGAGTGCTCGAAGTAGTGGTTCAGATAAGCGAGAAACGCGGGCCGTCCGTTAAGGACGCGGCTCAAGCCGTGGAGAAGGATATTGGCGCCGAAGGACAAGCGCAAAATGGTGTACGCGATCACAGTGTCGGAAGCTTTACGGTTGGAAACAGCTTCCAGGTTGCTCGCCGTGCTGTTGGACTGGCTCACAAATCCTCCTCGGAGTTGTCAAAAAAGTTCTCAAATCGGGCCGCGTCCCCGCCGAGGTGCCACGGGTTTCTCCCGGCGTCCGGACGCGAAAAGAACGATTTTGACTCGGTGGTGGGACGGAAGACGTTTTATACCACGAGGCCCTGGCTTGCAACCCTTTCCAGTGGCGCAGGCTTCAGCCTGCGGGGGTTAGTCCTTGCATGGACCAAAACCCGAAGGCTGAAGCCCACGCCGCTAAATTCAACGTTCAACTCCGCAGAAATGTTTTTAGTTCTTGCGTCAATTCCTCCGGCATCTGCTCCGGCAGAAAATGGCCGGTCGGCATGGCCTTGCCCTGCGCCTGGACGGCGCGGTCTCGCCAGGTCTGCAAGACGTTGTACATACGATGGAACGGCCCTTTCTCCGACCAGAGGACAAGCAGCGGACATTGAATTTTCTTGTCTAGGTCCGCTTTGTCGTGCGCCAAATCGATGGAGGCAGCCGCCCGGTAATCCTCGCAAATCGCGTGGATCGTTTCAGGGCTGCGGAAAGTGCGGAAATATTCTTGAAATACCGCCGGCGCGATCCATTCCGGCAGGGGGTCGGTAATCTGATTCCCTCCGAGCCAAAGCAAAGTGCATTTCAGGAAATATTCGGCGCTGTTGGCAACCATCGTCTCGGGAAACGGAGGCGGCTGAACCAGAAGAAACCAATGATAAAAAATCGTGGCGAACTCCTGGGTAATGTTCTGATAGAGAAGATACGTCGGCACAATGTCGAGAATGACCAGCTTGGTCAGAACCTCCGGATAGTCCAGAGCCAGCCGATGCGCGGCGCGGCCGCCGCGATCGTGTCCCACGAGGGCGAATTTTTCAAATCCCAGGTGCTTCATCACTTCCACCTGGTCTTGCGCCATGGCTCGCTTTGAATATGCGAAATGATCCCCTCCACCAGGGGGCTTGCCGCTGTCGCCGTAGCCGCGCAGGTCCGTCATCACCAGGAAATAATCTTGCGCGAGCGCCGGCGCGACCTTCCGCCATAGAACATGCGTTTCCGGAATGCCGTGTAGCAACAGAAGGGGCGAGCCTTTTTCGTTGCCGCCGTAAACAGTGTTGATCGTCGCGCCCGAGGTCTTGATTTGTTCGGTCTTAAAGCCTTTGAAAAAATCCTCGCGTGGTTGCTGGGGTGGCCCGGACTCGCCCAACAGTCCGGGAACGAGCAGTGCGCTTTCAGCGGCGGGCGCGAGCGCCACGGCCATGGATTTCTTCAAAAAATAACGGCGGCCAGGATCCGACATTGGTGCCTCCAGGGGATGAATCTTTCGAAAGATGGATTCAAGCCGCTAGGATAGCGTCAAACGCCTCGGCATTCAAAAGCTGCCGTAGTGTGCCAGCTTCCGACGATCCAGCTCCTCGAGACTTGGAAATCACGGCCAATTTTCAGCTAGGTTGTCCTAGCGCTTAGCGGTCACAAGTCAAATGATTCACCAGATGGGAATGATGCGGGTTTCCCCTGAAGGTTGATGCGGTATAATAAATGCTAGGAAGCGTGGAAGCGGAATCTCAATCGAGGTGCTTGCCATGGTTGCTCGTTCACTCGGCTCGCTGATGGCTTTTGGGACAGCCGCATTGCTTCTAGTCTGTTGTGCGGCTGCGGCACCTAAGACACCGATCCCGCCCGCCAAGGTTGACGTGCCGACGGCCTCGGTGCCTGGCAAACAGACCGCTGTTTTTGCTGGCGGTTGTTTTTGGGGCACGCAGGCTGTCTTTGAGCGGGTCAAGGGTGTCCTCGATACTACGGTTGGATATTCCGGTGGTTGCGCGAAGACGGCCACGTACGATCAGGTGACTACCGAAACAACCGGACATGCGGAATCCGTCGAAGTGGTGTATGACCCCTCGCGGCTCACCTACGGCGAACTACTTCGCATCTTCTTTTCCGTAGCCCACGATCCCACGCAACTCAACCGGCAGGGACCGGACGTCGGCACATCGTATCGCTCCGCGATCTTCTATTCCACGCAAGACCAGAAACGCATCGCCGACGCCTACATCGCGCAACTCGATGCGGCAAAAGTTTTTCCCGGGCGTATCGTCACGGAAGTAACGCCGCTGAAGGGGTTTTACCGCGCCGAGGAGTACCACCAGGACTTCGCAATAAAGAACCCGGCCAACAACTACATCGAGATTTGCGACCTGCCGAAAATTGCCGCCTTGAAGCAGCAATTTCCCGATCTGTTTGTGGATTACAAAGGTAAAAGATAAAGTCCGTCCGCTTGCCGGCACCCCGCCAGGTTCCCGCTCGTCCGTGATTTGAACAGGAATCCCGCATGGTCACATCCGGAGTGGATGTAGTGGCGCTGCAGCAAGGATCAAGCCAAGCGGGGTCTAATTCCAATAAATTGTTTGCTCGGAAAACGGCTCCGGCAGGCCTTAGGGCTGAGCGGGCCACATTCCGAAAATTGCGTATACCAACACCTGTGGGGATGGGTCGGTACGAATCAATTTTACTCATACCTACCCAGGGAATTCGGACCCTCCCGTGCGCACCCCCCAAAGTGAATCTCAAGGAC
>Ga0187814_10001060_pt1 | contig 10264 bp, 6 predicted proteins | sample NC_S_4_FD_132450 | JGI IMG/M metagenome (GOLD analysis project Ga0187814, IMG submission 132450) | Wetland sediment microbial communities from Neuse River Estuary, North Carolina, USA - ASW-S_4 | ecosystem: Environmental > Aquatic > Freshwater > Wetlands > Sediment | place: USA: North Carolina...
GCCGGCGGGTAGCCCTTCGGGTTGAATGAGCCCATCACGAAGGATACGCGTCTCGTCGCGCCCCGCTGGACAAGGGTCGGCTCCCAGAAAAGGGCCATGGCCGAATCGTTGATCGAGTACGGGACCTGGGTGAAGTTGCGTTGCCCGTTCGCGTCGAAGCTCCAAGGAGAGTCCGACAGCCGCTTCCAGTTGGCGAGGAGGACCAGGTCCGGCCGGTCTATCCCAGGGCCGGAGAATTGCGCCATGAAGCTTGCCTGGTCGCCCGGGGTCGCGACCCAGGTATCGGCCGAGGAGGGCGTGATGGCAGTCTCTTCGGAGACGCGTGAGCGCTGATCCGTCGTGAAATGAATCCCCGATTTCTCCGCGAGGTAGGTATCGAGCAGGTAGCGCAGGCCGAGCCGAGAGTCCCCTTCGGATATGTTCTCCAGCTCGAAGCTCACTCGAACGCCATCGGCGAGGGCCGAGCCGTCGGAGTGGGCGAAATCCAATATTTCGCGCACGACGCAGGCGGATGAGCGAAACTCGATCTTGACACCCGTGTCGGTCCTGGACACCGCGACCCGGTAGTCCGCGGCATCGCCGAGCTTGACCTGCCGTCCGTCGATCGATAGGGTGACAAAACTCGTCCGCGGGTCCTGGTCAAACAAGAGCGCGACATAGCGATCTTTGGCCACGTCGACCAGCTTGTAGAGCGAGATGCGAGCGGTGGTGTCGTTTACGACGAGGCGGACGAGCCCCTCTTTTGCCTCGAGCCCGTATGCGTTGATGGAGAGCGCGAGGAAAAGAGGGAAGGCCAGGAAGAGGAAGCGGCCGATGCTCGATTTCATTTTCCGCCTCCCTTGGCGAGTTGCTCGAGGTAGAAATCGAGGAGGGAAAGCGCGCGCTCCTTTGCCGCGAGCGCCTGGGTCCTGGCATCCGTCTCGAGGCCTGTGGCCTGCGGCGCGATGGGCGCGGGGGCCGTGGCGCTCGCGCCCTGCGTCGGTTGCGCGGTTTTGAGCGCAGCGAGCTCATTTTGGGCGGAGGTGAGCTGGGCCTCGGCAGTGGCGAGCTTGGAACCCAGGTCCGCCACCTGCGCCCTGAGGTCGGCGAGCGTCTTCTCCTGATCCGTGGTGGCTCCGCGTTTTGAATCCGCAATCTGCTTCTGATAGAGGGCTATCGACTGGTCGTAGGCCTTCTCCCTGCGGCGGAAGTCCTCGACCGCGCGGAGGGCCTCTTCGTGGCTCCAGGTCAGCAGCTTGAGGAGCTCCCGCTCCCGGTACTCGAGCCCGATGAGGGAGCGACGGTAGGTCGCGGCTTCAACCTTTACGCTCGACGGGTACTTTTCGACCACGGCCGCGAAGGCCCTGTCGGCTTCGTCGAGTCGCCCCAGGGCGTAGAGGCACTCGCCGCTCCAATACAGGGCGGATGGTATGAGATCGCTCCGCGGCGCGGATTCGGCGAAGGCCGCGAAAACGCGCAAGGCGCCCTCGTAATCTCCCCTGGCGAACAGAATCCGTCCTCGCTGGTAGAGGAGGTCGGGTATGCGGGGATTCGAGGGATAGGCCGCGAGAAAGGCATCGATCGCCGCGGCCGCGCTGGACTGGTCGCCAACTCCCAGGTAGGCGAGCACCGACCAATAGGCTGCCTCCGGTCGCTCGACCGTGGCGCGAGGGTCGGCCAGGACCTGTCCGAAGGCATCGAGGGCTTCGTGATACTTGTCCTGGCCGAAGAGCGTCTTGCCGCGCTCAAGCACGACCTTCGGGTCGTCGGAGACTGCCTGAGCCGGGGCGGCGGCAGGGGTCGCGACGACCGGAGCGGCGGCCTGCGCCGCCGCGGTCGACAAAAGCGCGGAGGCCGCGAATAGCGCGAGGAGGAGTCTACGGAACCAGCAGTGCATGGACATGCCTCCGATTGATTATCGGCCCGCGGGCACGAAAACTCAAACCGCCGACCCGCCGCTTCCGATCGACTCGAAGGCGGCTCTCGCGGCGGCCACCTCGGCCGCGGGGTCGGGAGCCGAGAAGAAAGCGCTGCCCATGACGAGCACATCCGCTCCCGCCCTCGCGACCGCGTCGAAGGTGGAGCGGTTGACGCCCCCGTCGACGGAAATGAGGAATTTCAGGCCGCGCTGCGCGCGGATCTCCGCAAGACGGCGGACCTTGGCGAGGCAGGAGGGAATCAGGGACTGTCCGCCGAATCCCGGGTTGACCGTCATGACGAGCACGAGGTCGACCGAGTCGAGCATCTCCTCTAGGGCGGTTACGGGAGTCGAGGGCACGATCGATATCCCCGGCCGCGCGCCGGATGAACGGATGCTGTGGGCAAGGCGGTGAGCGTGGATGCAGGCTTCCAGATGAAAGGTGACATAGTCGACGCCGGCCTCGATGAAGGCTGGAGCGAGGCGCTCGGGCTCGACCGTCATGAGGTGGACATCGAGGGGAAGATCGACGTGCGGCCGAATATCCGCGGCCATCTTCCGGCCGAAGGTGAGCTCCGGCACGAAGCGCCCATCCATCACGTCCAGGTGCACCCAGTCCGCGCCCGCAGCCGCGATGCGTGACAGGGCTCCTCGCATGTCCGAGAAGTCCGCCGACAAGACAGACGGCGCAATGATCGGGGTTCCCATGCGGCCGGATGATATCACAAAACGCGCCGTGTCGCCATGGGATGGCCGAAGCGCCCCTCAAAGGGCCCTTCCAATTGACTACCCGCTACGTATCGGGTAGTATCGAAGCGTTATATCCTTACACTTCAAATCGGATGAGCATGGCCGAGCAGGAAAGCGTTTCCGTCCTTTTGTCGAACGCGTACGAGAGCCTCAGGGGCATCGACCTGCCCGGAGCCACGGAGTTTCTCGATCGCGCGCTCGCCATCGACTTCGAGGACCCGGAGGTCCTCTGGTCCCTCAAATGCGCCAATTTCTGGGCCGAACGCGCGGAGCGCATCGAGGCCACGCGAAACCTCTACGAGCGCGGCGAATACATCGTGGCGCAATGGAAGACCTTCGCCGCGTTCGTGGCAAAACTGGACGGCGATTTCGAACGCGCTTTCTACGCGTTCAAGCGTTTCGCCTTTTCCCTTGCCCTCGCGCAGTATCGCGCCCTTCCGCCCGAAGACAAGGAATCGCACGAGGCCGAGCTCGCGCTCAGAGTTGGCCGATGCCACAAGGGGGCCGGCGACTACGACGCGGCCCTCAGACAGCTCGAGGCAGCCGCGCGCGAGCGCAGGGAGGACGCGGAGGTCCTCGCGGAGCTCGCGGATACCTACGCGCTCGGCGGCGAGGCCAGGGCTTCGAAGGCCCTCTTCCGGGAGGCCTTCTATATCGCTCCGCAGAGGATCGACGTCGAGCTCCTGGAATCGGAGATGATCAGACGGCTGGTCGCCAAGGTGGCCGAACTCGGCTATCGCGGCGCCGAGCTCCTCGAGTGGGTCCCCGTCTACGGCTCCCTTCTGGGCGTCTTCAGCGTCAAGCGCGAACTCAAGGCCGTCGAGGTTGGAAAGCTCAGACAGTCGATTTATCAGCTCGAAACCGAGACAAAGGAGGGGAGCGATGAACGCGTCCTCCTTGTTCCTCGGCTCATTAACCGATATTTCTGGCTCATCGACCATTGCATAGCCGCAAAGGACGATCGCGCCAGGATCGACGAGATCCTGCTCAAGGTCAGATTGCTCGACCCGTCGATCTATAAGCAGTACACAGCCTAGGAGAGGAGACCAATATGGCCGAATCGCAGCTCGCCCAGAAAGTTCAGGACATGCTCAACGAGGAGAAATGGACTCGCGCAGCGCTCAGCGCCTACTCCGTCTCCAACCTCAAGGAGCTCGACCTGTTGCTCCAGGACGCCATCCGCGACAAAGCCGCCGACGAGATCAAGGCCCTCTGCGATGAGCATCTTGGACACACCAAGACCAGCATCATCGCCCTCTACCTCTCCGGTGTGATCTCGCTGATGCGACAGCAGATAGACGATTCTTCGATGGTTTCGCTCATCGACATATTCGCCGACAACAAGCGCTGGAACATCGTCGAGTTCATCTGCCAGCGCATGCTCGACTTCGGCGAGAACCGCATGGCGCTCAGGCGGCTCGCCGACTGCTACGAGAGCGAGGAGCGCGACGACGACAAGTACAGCACCTGGGAGCGCCTCGTTCGCGTCGACTACGAAGAGGCCGACATCGTCAAGGCCCTAGCCGAGCGGTACGAGAAGGCGGGAAAGACGGAAGAGGCCATCGACTTCTACAAGAAGGCCCTCCACCGCTTCATCAACAAGGGGCTCGGCTCCAACGTCAAGGAAATCTGGACGAAGCTCCTCGAGTATTGCCCCCAGGACATCGACTTCTTCCTCCATGTCCAGCGCAAGATCGCGAAGCAGATCTCCGAGGACAAGGCCGCGGGGCTTCTCCTCGACCTGTACAAGCACTACAAGGGCATCGAGGACTGGAACACGGCCCTCGACATCCTTCGCGTGGTCATCGACTACGACGAAAAGAACCCTTCTCTGCGCAAGGAAGTCGTCGAATGCTACCGGGGCAAGTACAAGGAGCATTCCCACCTCGAGGATTACATCCGCCTCTCCAACGTAGCCCAGTCCTACCGCTCCATGCACGAAGCGATGGCCGACTTCGAAAAGCACATCGCCTTCGACGCTGGCAACTTCGTCTATCACCGCACCTGGAACATAGGACGCATCGCGAGCATCAAGGGCGACGACATCGTCATAGACTTCGCCAAGAGCCGCGGCCACAAAATGTCCCTCAAGATGGCGATCGACAGCCTGACGACGCTCTCCAAGGACCACATCTGGGTTCTCAAGGCCGTGTGGAGCAAGGACAAGCTCCGAGAGAAGGTCAAGACCGAGCCCGCCTGGGCCCTGCGCACCATCATAAAGAGCTTCGACAATCGCGCAGACCTCAAGCGCATCAAGTCCGAGCTCGTCCCCTCGGTGCTGACCGCGAGCGAGTGGAACTCGTGGAGCGCCAAGGCGCGAGAGATCCTTAAGACAGACCCCCTCTTCGGCAACGCGCCCGACGATATCGCCACCTTCATAGTGCGCGATCGCCCCCTCTCCTTCGAGGAGAAGGTCTACAACCAATTCAAGGCCGAGAAGAGCTTCTTCGCCCGCGTTCAGTACCTGCGGGACTTCCTCGAGTCCGGAGAGCCCGACTCGGAATTCTTCACCGAGATGTTCGGCTTCTTCACGGGCTTCGTCCGCGCCTACCAGCAGGCCAACGAGAGCGTCGTGGCCGCCTATCTCTTCCTCAAGGAGCTGGCTACCAAGTATCCGCATCTCAAGGGAGCTGCCACGCTCGGTTTCGCCGAGCTCTTCGACGAGATCGAGGACCCGATCGCCGTGTACGACGGGATCAAGGACGCCGAACTCCGTCGCTCCTTCCTCCTCCACATCAAGAATTTTGTGCCGGATTGGCCCGATGTGTACATTCGAATCTTCCCGTATTCCCTCAACGCCGGCATGCTCGAGACGCTCAAGGCCGCGGGGCACGAGGACAAGCTCAAGCGAATGGCGCTCGACGTCATCGAGAACTACCGCGATCACCGCGAGGCCTTCATCTGGGTCGTCAAGAATCTAAGGGACGAGCCCTGGTTCGCCGAACTCGGGGTGGTCTACGAGAAGATACTGATCACGCTCGTCCACATCCTCGATATCTCGTTCAAGGAGATCGAGAGCCATCGCGACACGACCGAGAATCGAAAGATCAACAAGCAGGTGCAGACCATCCTGTTCAAAGACGCGGCCCTCGAGTCCTTTCTCCTCGAATCGCCGCCCGAAAACATCGAGCGCGTCTATACGCTCGTGAGCGAGGTCAAGGACCTCGACCCCGCGATCAAGCTTTCCCTGCGGCGCAAGATCATGGAGAAGTGGCCGGAGTTCAAGTTCGGCGGCGAAGAGGAGAAGCAGGTTGTCTCGCGCGGGCTCATGGTGACGGCGGAAAAATACGAGGAGAAGCAGCGTCTCCTTGGCCAGATCCTCGACGAGGAGGTTCCGGCGAACCAGAAGGAAATCGCCTACGCTCTGTCCCTCGGTGACCTTCGCGAAAACGCGGAGTACAAGGCCGCCAAGGAAAAACAGGACGAAATCAACGCCAAGGTGGCGAAGCTCAAGAACGAGATCGAGCGCGCCCAGCTCTTCGACAAGTCCTCCATAAGCACCGGGAAGGTATCCTTTGGCACGGTTGTCACTCTCGTGAATGAATTGAGCGGCCAGACCGAGGCCTACACTATTCTCGGCCCCTGGGAATCCGACCCCGTGAACAACGTGATCTCCTACCTCTCTCCGCTCGGCAAGAAGCTCTTGAACCACAAATCGGGAGAGAGGCTCAGTTTCACTATCCACGATCGGAAATTCCAATATAAAGTCGAACACATTGAGGCGGCCAAACTCTAAGGCGCCGCCTGGGGAGGGCGATGAATATGCGTACACGGTACGTCACGGCCGTCCTGCTCTCGATCCTTCTTGCGACCGCCCCTCGGGGCCTGTTCGCAGCGGGCTCCGCGATTCCGGACGAAGAGGGCGCGGCCGACGTCGTCGTCCTGCTCGATGTATCGCAAAGTGTCCTGCCCTATTTCTCGGACGTCACGGATTACGTCGTCTCCTCCGTGGTCAAGGACTATCTGCGATTGGGCGACACCTTCCACCTCCTCTCGTTCGGAGACAGCACGCAGGTGGAGATCGCGGAGAAGGTGACCGACGACGCCAGCGTCAAGTCCTTTCTCGGAAGACTCTACCTTCTCTACCCCCTCGCCCGTCACAGCGATTTCGCTGGCGCCCTTTCCTATCTTTATCAGTATTTGGCCGATCTTCCGGAGAGCCGCCAGAAGGTCGTGGTCGTCATAACCGACGGCGTCAACAATCCCCCCGAAGGCAGCCCCACCTACGGGATGCCTCCGGACCAGGTCGCCGCGAACATCGAGTCTACCGCCGCCAAGATCCGTGCCAATGGCTGGACCGTCCACTTCATCAAGCTTCCCCTCCTTCCTCCGGGGAGCGCGCCGAATGCAGCGCTCTCCGGCGCGCAGGTTTCCGCCTCCGAGGCCCAGGGCGGCCGTTCCTACATAGACGAAGCATCGAAGGCGCTCGGCAGCGACGTCTCGAGCTTCACCGCCGAGGACAAGGCCGAGCTCGCGAGTCGCAGCCTCTCCCTGCCAAGCGTCGAGTTCCCGCCGGATTTAGGCAAGAAGGATTACGCCTTCAGTTTCCCGCTCAAGATTACGAATAAGTCAGCTTCTGCGCTCGGCCTCGAGCTCGACCGGGTGCGTCTCGACGAGTACGACATTCTCTCCAAGAAATCCTTTGTGACGCTGGGGCCGGGCAAAACAGGAACGATGGATGTCTCCGTCCTTCTGCCGAATAGCCTCGCGCAGGGCCATGAGCAGCTCGATGTCTCGCTATCGTTCGCGAACGGGCTGCGGGTCAACCCCCAGCACGGGATCGTCTCGCTGACCCTCGAGCGCAATCCGCTCGCGTCTCTCTTCCGCTCGGGCGCCACGGTAGCCCTTTTCATAGGCATAGTCGCGATAGGCCTTTTCCTGATCTTCCTGGCTGTGGTCCTCCTGCGGCGCATTCCTCGCCGCTCCGCGGAGGCTCCCATCCTCGCGGCGGTTCGCGAGAGCGCCGAACGGGCCCCGACCCGGAGAGAGGCAGAGGTCGTCACCGCGGCCAGTTCTGCGGCCACGCTTGGCGCGGCCGCGCCCGGCAGGTCCGAGGCGGCCGCCCTCCTGGCCGACTCCGCCGAAAAACGGCGCAGCGCCAAGGCCGCGGAAGCCGCAAAGACCGCGGGTCTTTTCGCAGAGGCCGCTCGCCTTCCCTCACCCGCAGCCTCTTCCGCCGCTCCGGAGCTTGGGAGCACTTCCAGCGCGCTGCTTCCGAGCGCCGCCGACCTCGCCGCGGCGAAGCGCGCCCAGGCGGAACGGGAAGCCGCGCTCCTCGCGGAGGCGGCCGCAAACCGCACGCCCGGCTACGCCGCGCAGCTCGCCGAGGCCGCGGACGAGCGGCTCTCGACCGCCTCGACCAGGCCTGCAGCGTTCGTGCCGCGCGTCCTAAAGGCTGGCAAGCTCGCCGTCGAGCTGCGCGTCGAGGGGCAGAATCCGCATATCGGCATGCGCAACGTCCACGAGATCCACGCAGGGTCCTCGAAGAGCGTGGGCGGCGGCCGAAGCGACTATCTCGTCTTCCTCGTATCGATGCCGCGGAGGATCGCGGAGTTGCACTTTGACGGGGAGAACCTGACCCTCGTTCCCATCAGACCCGAGTTCTTCCCGACCGGAGCGGCTCCCATCGGCGACTGCCTCGGCAAGGAGATCCGACTTAGGGGCAGAAGCGGCTATCCTCTCGTTCTCCGATTCCTCCCCTACGAGCGCCCGGCGGACAAGATGAACCGCCTCCTGCATTGCATCGAGGCGCCCGGCGTCTTTCTGAACACGGAGCTTTAGCCGGTCTTGGTCAGAACGAGGCGAGTGCGTCTGCGGCGCGTTTGCGGATCATCTCGGAGGGGTCGCTCTTGGCGAGCTGCTCTAGCTGCGGCCGCAGGGCGCCCGCCTTGTTCTTTCTGATCCATTCGATTCCCGCTATTCGGATGAGGTAATCCTTGTCCCCCAAAAGCAACATGGCGAGACTGCCGGCGTCCGGCGCGTCAGAGGCGTTGGCGATCTCGCGGGCGAAGGACGTGTACAGGGCCCGGTCATTCGACGCGGACTCCTTCGTTAGGACGACCGCGAGGGAATGGATGGATCCGGGGTCCTTCCTCGCGAGGAGTCCGAAGCAGAGGGCGCGCACGACATCGCTCTCGCTCTGATCCTGGACCCGCTCGAGAAGAAAGGAGAAGGCCTGACCGCCGAGAAGGGCAAGGCTCCGATAGGCCTCGGTCTTGACGGCCTCCTCCGGATCGCTCGTCGCCTTATAGCGCAGGAAGGGAAAAGCCGAGGCGATTTTCCTGCTCCCGACTCCCTTGCACGCGGCGAGCCGCACCCCAACGAAGGAGTCGCGCAGGGCTTGGACGATGGCCGAATCCGCCTCGGGCGTAGAGAAGGCCGCAAGGGCCTCGACGGCGGCGGCCCGCACGTTCGGGTCGTCGCCATTGGCGGCCTTTACGAGCGAGGCGACAGAACTCGAGTCCTTGATCTTCGCGAGCGACTGGCAGGCGAAGATTCTGCTCATCTTGCTCCCCTCCGGGTCCTCGATCAGCTTGTTCAAGCGGGCCGCCGCCTTGGCCGAGCCGATCTCGCCCAGGGCTTTTATGGCTTCCTCCTTCAAATTCTGGTCAAAACTATCGCTGTCGAGCCACGCGAGGAGTTGATCCTCCTCCGCGGCTCCGCCGGCCCGTCCGAGAAGCCTCACGACGGCAGGCATCAGTTTCTTGTTGTCTTCCTTCACGATGTCGGTCGAAAAGCGCAGGGCGTCCTTTGAGCGTATGGCCGCAAGATAGGAGAGGGCGGCGAAGACGAGCCCCGGGTCGTTGAGATCGCGGTCGGCGACAATGGAGAGAGCGCTCTTCTCCGCGCCATTCCATTGCAGGTCGGCGAAGAAACCCACTATGGCCGATCGCAGCTTGGGGCTGCGCGACTCGGCGAGGAGCGTGGCGAGATCGGCGTTGAAATCCCCATTCTTTTCGCCGTCAAGCGTGTTTATGAGATTTATGATCTCCGAATCGATGCCATATTGAATGGTGTCCCTGCGTTGCTGGGCCATCTTCGCCGAATCGTCGGGCGCCGGCGCAGAGGGGGCCGAGGCTTGGCCAATCGCGGCGAGGGGCGACGAGAGAAGCAGAGTGGCCATCATGGCAAAACCGAAAAGCGGCATCCTCATGTTCACTCCCTCCCGATCCTTCGCGCACCCGCGAAGGACGACTTCCAGTACTCCTCCGACAGGGAGGAAATCACCACGCCGATTCTCGGCCCTCGCGAAGCCGCATGGATAAACCTATCGCGAGACAGGGCGATTGCCACGTGGTCGACCTGCCCATCGCGTCCAAACAACAGGATATCGCCGGGCAGAATCTCGCCCTTCACCGAGTCTCCGAAGCCGATCCAGTCCCGGCTCCTCCGAGGCACCTCGCTCCGTTCCGCCGCGCCCGAGTCCACGACGACGCGATGGACGAAGCCCGAGCAATCCATGGTCTTCGGCCCGTTTCCGCCCAGAGCATAGGGAGTTCCCAACCAGCGCAGAGCCTCGGCAACGAGGATGATTCCACGCGCCTCACAGGTGGTCGGTATGGCCCTCGCCGCCCGAGCGGTCGAAGCTATGCGAAAGGTGGCGAGCCCGCACGCGAC
>Ga0187814_10001061_pt1 | contig 10263 bp, 8 predicted proteins | sample NC_S_4_FD_132450 | JGI IMG/M metagenome (GOLD analysis project Ga0187814, IMG submission 132450) | Wetland sediment microbial communities from Neuse River Estuary, North Carolina, USA - ASW-S_4 | ecosystem: Environmental > Aquatic > Freshwater > Wetlands > Sediment | place: USA: North Carolina...
ACCACCACGGCCCGTGCAGCCGTTCGCGGTCGCAGCCGAGCGCGCAGATCCGGGTCGCCGGCTGCGGATCGCGCTGTCGTTCAAGATCCCGTTCAGCGCCGCGCCCACACACCTGGACCCGGAGGTGCGCAGCGTGATCGAGCGCTTTGCCGCCAGGGTCGAGCGGCTCGGTCATGTCGTAGTGCCGGCCGATCCGGTATACGGGATCTTCGCCGCGGGAGTGCTCGCGCGTTCGAGCGCGGGGCTGCGGCCATGGGTGGCGGGCGTCCCGGACCGCTCGCGCCTCGATCAGCGCACGCTCCACAACTACCGCCTCGGGCAGATCGTGGGAAGGCCGCTGCTGCGCTTGGCCTACGCGCTCGAGCGTCCGGCGCGCCGGCAGATCGGATCGATCTTCAAGGATTTCGACGTGGTGCTCACGCCGACGACTGCAGAGCCGCCGCTGCCGGTCGGCGCGATCGACGGGCTCTCGAACTGGCAGACCGACAAGGTTGCTGTCGGTGCGTGCCCATACAACTGGACGTGGAACGTGCTCGGGTGGCCCGCCGTGAGCGTGCCCGCCGGGATGACCGCCTCCGGGCTCCCGCTCGGCGCTCAGCTGCTCGGACGGGCCAACCAGGAGCCGATGCTTATCGGGCTCGCAGCCCAGCTAGAGGCGGCAGAGCGGTGGCACACGCACCGGCCGCCGGTTAGCGTTCAGCCGGCGCCAGGCGCACCGTGTCCGACACCAAGGGGGATAGCCACTGATGCCGACGGTCCGTGAAGCCACCTTCGAGCTGTTCCGATCCCATGGCATGACGACGATCTTCGGCAACCCCGGCTCGACCGAGCTGCCGATGCTCACCGAGTTCCCTGACGACTTCACCTACGTGCTCGGGCTCCAGGAGCTCGCGGTCGTGGGGATGGCAGATGGATACGCGCAGGCCAGCGGGCGCCCTACGCACGTCAACCTGCACACCGCCCCGGGCGTCGGCAACGCCGTTGGGGGCATCTTCAACGCCCAGGCGAACAAGTCGCCGCTCGTGATCACCGCCGGTCAGCAGGTTCGGCCCCAGGTGATGATCGAAGCCAACTTGACCAATCGCGATGCGATCATCGGCCCGCAGCCGTACGTCAAGTGGGCGCACGAGCCGCCCCGGGCGGCGGACGTCCCCGGGGCGCTGGCGCGCGCGATCCTGCACGCGTCGCTGCCGCCCCGCGGACCGGTGTTCGTCTCGATCCCGATGGATGATTGGGGCGCAGACGCCGACGAGGATCGCGCCAGGAACGCCGGGCGGCGAACGGTGAGCGGCCGTGTCGCTCCCGATCCAGCCGCGCTCGCGCAGCTCGCGGCGGTGCTGGAGGGGGCGCGCAACCCCGTGTTCGTGGCCGGCCCGGACATCGACTCGAGCGGTGGATGGGATGCCGCGATCGCGCTGGCCGAAAAGCAGCGCCTGCCCGTGTGGGCCTCGCCCGCGACGGGTGGGAGCAGGCTCGGATTCCCGGAGAACCATCCTCAGTTCGTCGGCATCCTCCCGCCCGCGATCGGCGCCCTGTCGGAGACGCTCAAGGGCCACGACGTTGTACTGGTGGTGGGCTCCTCGGTATTTCCGTACTACCCGTACCTGCCCGGGCCGCTGCTGCCCGACGGAGCCTCACTGACGGCCATCACCAGCGATCCGGGCGAGGCGGCTCGTGCGCCGATGGGCGACGCGATCGTTGGCGACGTCGGGCTCGCGCTGCAGCAGTTGGTCGAGCTTCTGGGGGAGTCCGACCGCCCTGGCCCGGATCCGCGGCCAGCCCCAGGCGATCCACCGGAGGCCGAGCCGATGAGCGGCTCCCAGGCGATGGCGGCGCTTGCGGCCGCCTGGCCCGAACACGGGATTGCCGTCGTCGAGACGCCGTCGAGCACGCTCGCGCTACGCAATCGCCTACGGCTCTCGCGCCCCGGCAGCTACTACTTCAGCGCGAGCGGGGGGCTGGGATTCGGGATCTCCGCGGCCGTCGGCGTGCAGCTGGCAGAGCGCTCGCGGCCGGTGGTGTGCGTGCTGGGGGAGGGGTCCGCGCAGTACGGGATCACGGCGCTGTGGACAGCGGTCGCGTTCAAGGCTCCGGTCACATTCTTGGTGCTTTGCAACGAGGAGTACATGATCCTCAAGTGGTTCGCGATGCTCGAGCAGGTCTCAGGCGCTCCCGGGCTGGAGCTGCCAGGGCTGGACACGGCCGCTGTCGCCCGCGCCTACGGGATGGAGGCGCGCGACGCAGCCAGCGGCGAGGAGCTCACCGAAGCGCTACGGGAGGCGATCGCCGCCGACGACGGACCGCGCCTCGTCCAGGCGCGGGTGGCGTCGGGCATGTGGATGGAGTAGCCGGCGCGTGAGGAGCCCGGAGGCCGGGCTATGCGATCGCTGCGAGCATCAGCGGCTGGTCCGAAACACCCGCGGATCTGCGTTCTCCCTGTGCCTGCGCTCGCGCGCGGAGCCCGATCGCTTCCCGCGCTACCCCCGCATCCCGGTGCTCCGCTGCGAGGGCTACGAGCCGCGCCAGGGCATCGAGGATCGAGACGGCTGAAGCGTGGCTACTGCGGTGGCAGCGGACTGAGCGCGATCACCGTGCTGCCGTCCTGGGCCTGCTCGGTCCGCTCGGAGAACAGGCCGTGCGCGGTGATGATGCTGATCAGCTCGGCCTCGGGCGAACTTGGCATCTGCGAGACCGTTGGCGGCAGTTCCTCAGGTAGCGTGGAACGCAGTGGCCGTGACAGCCACGGTTGCAGCTCGGCGCGGTCGAACGCGAGCGCGATGTCGAGTGGCTTGGTAGTGGTCCGTTCCTGTGGCTTGGCGCAGATCCCGGTGCATCCCTGGACAGTGTGACCGGGCGGCAGGATCGCGACCACGGACTGGATCCCACCGATGTACTTGAACGTGTAGAGCGCCAGCTCGAGTCCTTCCCGTCGGAGCAGCAGCAGGCGGTTTGACGACGGCTGCCCGACGCCGATCGAGCAGTCCTTGCTGCTGACGCCGCAAAGGTTGTAGACGATCGTGCTACTCGATGGCAGCGGCACGAGCGAGCCCGAGGTGCCCGAAGCGGGAACCGCCACCTGGAGCGGGTTCGAAGGGTCGTTGAGGTTTACGGCGGTCACAACGGCAAGCTGATCAGCGGGCGTCGCCCGGTAGTAGGGGGCCACGTAGTCGGCGATCTCCTGCGCGCCGGTCAATCCGCTGTCGGGTGGCTGCCAGAATGACCAGCCGCTGCTGCTGGCTATCGTCCGGCCGCCCGATGCGGACAGCACCAACGCGGCGGTCAGCGAGCACGCCCCCAGGACGAACAAGGCGACGATTGCCCACCGGAACCTCCCGGCGTTGTGAATCCGCGGCATGTAGGAATGCTCGCGCGGGCCCACCAATTCCCTCCCGCCTCCACCGACCGGCGGCTCGGCGACGTGTTCGTGGGCCGATCCGGAGCGAGCGGTTAGTGAGCCCAGCCGAGAGCGCACCGGGCTCATACCGGAGGCCACGTGTGCTCCTCGAGCAGGTCGATCTCGGGGCGCTTCAGTCCGGCGCTGTTGAGCAGCTCGACGACCTCGTCGCCGTGCATCTCCCTGTGGCGGATCAGCTCCTCGGCGATCCCCTCGACCTGGTTGCGGTTGGCTGCGACGGTCGCGTACGCGGTCACGTACGCCTGGCCGAGCAGGGCCGCGACCGCACGGCGCTTGTCACGGTCGTTCAGCGTGCCGCCGATCGGGTCCTCTTCGAACGGACCGCCGCCTCCGGCGCGGCGCATGATCTGCACGCCGATCTCCTCGAGTCGCCCGTAGAGCTTCTGGCGTTGCTCGGCTTCGTCATCGGCCGAGGCAAAGCGCCCGTTCAGGTCGATCGGGTTGGGCCCCATCGCGCAGTAGCCAACCATCCACGCCGCGCGCGCGGTCGCGCTCATCACGTCGCCGCCAACACCGGTCGAGTTCTCGCCGTAGAAGACATGCTCGGCGGCCATCGCACCGAGCGTCCAGACGAGCTTCGCGAACTCGTCACTGCGCCACGAGGAGAATCGCTCTTGGGTCTGGATCGCCTGGTGGTGGCCGAGCGACTCTCCGCGCTTGCGGATCGAAAGACGCGTCGAGAGGACATCCTTCATGTACAGGTGGCCGTTGACGGCGTGGCCGGCCTCGTGGATCGCGACGGCGCGAGTCTCCTCGGGTACGTAGTCGATCGCCACGGCGGTCCCGGCCTCGACGGTCGTCATCGCCTCGACGATGTCCGGCCAGCCGAATTCCTGCCGGCCGTCGGCGTGCGAGTAGGTGAGCGCCAGTGAGCAAACCTGCTCGATCATCGCCGGCGAGTAGCCGTTTGTGATCCGCGACAGCTCGTCCCGGCGCCGGTCCGTGTCGAGATCGGGCTCGTGGTCGACCTTCGCTAGGTACAGATTGAAAATGTCCTTGCGGTCCTCCAGCGTCGGCGTCCTGAACCAGACGTGGCGACCCATGCGCCCCGGCCGGATCAGCGCCGGGTCGAGCCGGTCGATCGGGACATTGGTCGCGCCGATGAAGAACACCTGCTCTGAGGCCGGACGCGGCGGCGGCAGCCGCAACGAGACACCGCCGATCCTACGAGGGATGAAGTAGACCGCGTCCATCAGCGTGTTCATCCGCTTGGTGAGCTGCTGGCGCATGAACGGTGCCTCCCCGATGCCGTCCATCTGCACAAGCAACTGATTGAGCGCCAGACCGCCGTAGCCGCCGCCGAACATGCCGGGGAACATGTAGCGCTGCACCCATTCCGCGGGCTTGGCGAACACCGCCGGCACCGACGGCGGGCGGCGCTCGTCTCGGGCTGTGAACAGCCGCTCGCGCCACGCCCTGGTCTCGAGGATCAAATCGCCCGTAGGTGTCAGCGCTCCCCAGGGTCCGAAGAAGCAGTAATCCTCGAAGCTCTGGCTGCCCATGCCAGTTCCGGCGGCCCCACCCAGGCTCTGGCGCCGTGAGCCGACGGCGTCGATCTCGTCGATGAACACGATGCACTGGCCGCCCCACTTGCGCGCCAACCGCTTCGCCTTGCGAATCAGCCACATCACGACGATCACGTCGATCCCGATGAACGTCGCGGCGAACCCTGACCCGGGGATCGTCACGAACGGGGAGTTGAAGTTGGTCGCGATCGCCTTGGCGAGCATCGTCTTCCCGGTTCCCGGAGCTCCCAGGAACAGCAGGCCCCGCTCGCGCTTGCCGCCGGCCTTCTCAAACTCCTCGCCGGACTGCCACAGGCGGACGACTCGCGAGACCTCTTCCTTGGGCTCCGCTTGGCCCCGCACGTCCTCCATCTGCACGCCCCAGCGTGCGTCTCCGGGCTCGTAGCCCCGCACCTGCCTCAGGTTCGCGGCGAGCAGCGGCCCGAACAGGATGAGCATGTTCCCGACCATCAGGATCAGGATGCTGATCGCGAGGCTGGGGAGCTGCGAGCCGACCGTTCCCAGGAAGGTGAAGATCGACTGGACCCCGCCCCACCATGTGTGATGTCCGAGCAGGGCGACGATCGCCCCGATCAGCGCGAGGAATACGGCGATGAAGAAGACAATCCGGTACACCCGGCGCCAGAACCAGGTCCGCCGGCGCGCGACCACATCCTCCTCGGCGATCTCCCGGTCGACGCCGTACATGCTCGGCCACGGCAGCAGCTTGCGCGCGGCCACGTCGACGAGGCCGCGGAAGGCGATTACGCAGCCGGCGGTCACGAGCAGTGCTCCAGCGAGCGAGAGGCCGACCCGGTCGTACAGAACCACGAAGAACATCGGGCTGGTGAACAGCGCGACGGCCGTGGCGGCACGGCGGAGCCTGCGCCACTCCCCGGCAAGCATCGTTGCGTCTAGACCGACGCGACGCGACCCACTCCTCTGCTCGGCGTACGCCATCTGTGCTCACTGAGGGTACAGGCACCGCTTCGCAAGGCAAAAAAAAGAGCGTCAGTCCGGCGGGGACGCCAAGGGGCTTGCGAGGCCGTGCTCCCGCCGATGCGAGCCGCCGAAAACCAGATGAAGGGGCGGCTAGGGCCGGTATTCGAACGGCAGCTCGTCAGCTACGTCTCGGAGGAGCGGCGCGTTGGCATCGCGCTCTGAAGGGATCAGCTCGAGGCCGCTGGGCCAGCGGATGCCGACGTCAGGGTCGTCGTACCTGATCCCGCGCTCTCTCTCGCCGGCGTAGTAGTTGCTCTGCTTGTAGAGCACGTCGGCGCTGTCAGACAGCGTGCAGAAGCCATGGGCGAACCCGATTGGGCAGTAGAGGATCCGCATGTTCTCGTCGGTCAGCTCCACCGCCTCCCACTCGCCGAAGGTGGGCGATCCCCGGCGGATGTCGACGACCACGTCGAGGATCGCACCGCTCGCGCAGCGAACGAGCTTGGCGGCTCCTTCGCCGATCTGGAAGTGCATTCCCCGGACGACCCCGTGACGGGAGCGGGAGTGGTTGTCCTGGACCATGTCCTCGGTGATGCCCAGCTCGCCGAAGACGCTTCGCCGGTAGGTCTCGCAGAAGAAGCCGCGCTCGTCTCCGATCACCGTTGGCTCGATCAGGATTGGGCCCTCGAGGCGAGTCTCGAGCGTTCGCATGTGCCTCCTGGTGCTCGCAGGTTCCTCGGGAGCCTACGCAGGTGCGTGCCATTTCGTCCACGCCGACATGGCGGCCGCGCCGGCGCTCCGACCGACCGACCAGCGACAATCGCTGCATCGTGGGGCACGCCCGCTTCAGGCTTACTGTCGCGCTGATCATGAGCATCGGGATCGTCGCTGGGGCTGCGCTGGTCGCGGCGGACACGGCCTCGGCGTATGGAATCTGGGCGGTGGCGGGAAACGGGCAGGCCTGCTCCACCCCGCCGAGCTGCGGCGCCGGCGTCGCAGCCACGCGAGGCCAGCTCAGCTTCCCGGAGGGGGTTGCGGTCGGACCCAGCGGAGAGGTGTACATCGCCGATTGGGGTGATAACCAGATCCGCAAGGTCGCGCTCGACGGCACGATCAGCGCCGTCGCCGGAGACGGCACCGCGTGCTTCTCGGCACCCCGGTGCGGGGACGGAGCCGTCGCCATCAGCGCTCAGCTGAGCTTTCCGGAGGGGGTGGCTGTCGGCTCGGATGGCAGCGTATACATCGCCGACACGGGTGATAACGAGATTCGCAAGCTGGCGCCGAACGGCACGATCACGCGATTTGCAGGCACCGGCCAGGATTGCTCGCGCCCGCCGGCGTGTGGCGACGGCGGCGCAGCCACCTCGGCGCAGCTGAGCGCCCCTGCCGGCATTGCGATCGACAGGACCGGCGATGTGTACATCGCCGATGCCGGCGACAGCGAGGTGCGCAAGGTGTCGCCCAGCGGGAAGATCACCCGAATTGCGGGGACCGGAGTCCCCTGCGCGACCGCCGCCGCATGCGGCGACAATGGACTCGCGACCGGTGCGGAGCTCAACTTCCCCGGTGGCGTGGCGGTCGGCCCTGGCGGCGAGGTCTACATCGCCGACGCCGGCGACAATGAGGTGAGGAAGGTGTCGACCACGGGCGCGATCACCCTGGTCGCCGGCGACGGAACCCTGTGCTCCGCGCCGGCGACCTGCGGCGACGGAGGTGCTGCCACCAGCGCCCAGCTGAGCGGGCCGGACGGCGTCGCCATCGGCCCTGACGAGAGCGTGTACATCGCCGACGCTGGAGACAACGAGCTGCGCCGAGTGTCCCCGGCCGGAAAGATCACCACGATCGCCGGCAATGGCAGTTCGTGCTCGATGCCGAGCTCCTGCGGCGATGGTGGCGTCGCAAGCGCGGCTCAGCTCAACTATCCCGATGGCGTTGCGGTTGATCCCTCGGGCAACCTCTATATCGCCGACACCTACGATCACGAGTTGCGCTGGCTATCAGCCGCGACCGTCTCGATGCTCCGCGTACCCTCGGGCCGGGTGGCGCTCGCGGCCTTCGCCGCGGAGGTCAGCCCCAAGACCGTGACCGCGCGCTACGCGCTCAGCGCTCCGGCTGCGCTAACCCTGTCGGTCACCCCGGCCAACCACTCGACAGCGATCGTCGGCCACGCCGCCGGCCAGTCGGGCTTCGGCGCGCTCACCTGGAATCGCCGACTTGGTGGCGCGCGTGCGCCACGCGGCCACTACACCCTGACGATCACGGCGACCGTCGGTGGCCATAGCGCTTCATCAAAGCTCGAGTTGCGACTTACCTGACCTCGGTTCGGGCTGTTCCGGCGTTGGACCCGTCACGGTCGGTCCCCTGCATCCGTTCAGGTCGACGCTCGTAACTCAAGCCGGTGGTTGTGCCGGTCGATACAGACACCACTCAAAGTCCGCTCCGGGCGCCAGCGCCCCGGAGCAACCGCGGCAAACGGAGGCCGCCCACCATGAGCACCACCGACCAGAGCACCGATTTCGACGTTGCCGAACTCGATTCCGAGCCCACGCTCACGTTCGACCTGAGCCTGCAAGAGGCTGAGGGGCTGCGCGCGTGGCTGCTCAAGACCGAGGCCGACGGGATTACCGCCCTCGATGACCCGCTCATCAACGGCGTACTGGCCAAGGTGGCGCGAGCAGTCGACACCGTTCGGGCCACCGTGAACGTTCGCCGCGAGCTCGAGCAGGTTGGCCTCGACGTCGCGCACCTGTCCGACGAACAGGTGCGCGAGCTCGGCCATCGCGTCTCCCAGGCAGCGATGCCGGGCGTTCGCAGCTGAGCGCAATCCACGCGGCCATCACCGCCCGGCTCGGGCGAGCCTAGCTGCGGCTGCCTGCACTTGAATGGGCCGGCCCAGCTGTGCGCACCTCGTTGCGCGGCAGCCTGGTGCCGACGGTCGTCGCCGAGGACCCCGTGAGGACCCTCCCCCAAACGGCCATTTCGGAACGTTCAGGGTCGCCCGCGCCAGCGATATCCCGTACGGAATCGCGCTCGGGCCGGATGGGAACCTCTGGTTCGCCCAGGAGGGCTCCCACCCGGCGATCGGCAGGATCACGCCAGCTGGCCGCATCACGGAGTTCGCCGATGGCCTGAATCGCGGAAGCCTGCCGTTCGAGATCACGGTGGGGCCGGATGGAGCCATGTGGTTTACCGACCAGGGATCGACGCCCGCGATCGGCCGGATCACAATGGATGGTCGGATCACCGAGTTCTGGTGGCCTGAGCAGGGGTAGCGTCCCGTTCGGGATCGCAGCCGGCCCCGATGGCGAGGTGTGGTTTGCCGACGCGGGAACCGCCGCAGCGATTGGCCGGGTCACGGCGGCTGGCCGGATCACCGAATTCTCGGCGGGACTGAACGCGGGCAGCCAGCCCGTCGCGATCACCGAAGGGCTGAACGGTGATCTCTGGTTCGCCGACGACGGGACCACTCCGGCGATCGGGCGGCTCGTGGTGGGCGGCTCGAAGGCACGCCGGCTATCCAGGAATACTCTGATGGACTCCTGCCCGGGAGCGAGCCGGCCGAGATTGCGTTTGCGACCGACGGCGGGCTGTGGTTCACCGACGAGGGCTCGACCTCGGCCGTCGGTCATCTTCGCGCGGGATCCGCGCCGGCACTTCCCACCACGCCGCCGGCGAAGTTGCGCGTGGTCGTGTAGCGAACAGATGCGTCTCCCCAGCAGACGGACAGACTTTCTCGCTAGGGCTTGCGTGTGCGCCTCGCCGGGTGTACATCCTAGGGTTCACCGACGACAGGAGGTGTCACCATGACCCGCAGGATCACGACCCGTCGCCAGAAGACTGGCGCCGCCATCACGGGCGCGAGCGTCATCGGCGCATCGGTGGTCGGCCCCCGCCTGATGGGGCCGTCGGCGATGGCTCCGCTCGCGATTGCCGCGTCTGCAGTTGGCGCGCTGGCCATCGGTCGGCTTGCGATCGCCGACGCGGTCATTCGTAAGCTCCGCGCGGAGGAGATCGAGATCGGCATGCTGAGAGTCCGCGAGCTCGAGGTCGCCGGCCGGCGTTGGCCCGAGAGCCTGCCGCCGTCGACGGCGGCGTAGCCGCCTACGCGCATCGGCGCGCCGTCGCGGCCTGCTCGCCGCCCCGCGTAAGCGACAGCTCGGCCGGCATCGCCGGCCTGCGGTTTGCACAATTTGCGGTCGCGCCGCGCCGCCTGCAACTGGCCTTAGCTCTCGACGTTGGTGCAGGCGGGCTCTGACGCTCACGACACGCCTATCGGGTTGCTGTGCAGCTGACCGTTGGGTTGGGGGCCGGCTGGAGCGCATCTCGCGCGTGGCGAGATGCGCTTCTCTGCTGATTATGGCCGCGGTCCTGGGTTCTGCTTTAGCGAGCGCGTTCGGTCGG
>Ga0187814_10001063_pt1 | contig 10259 bp, 9 predicted proteins | sample NC_S_4_FD_132450 | JGI IMG/M metagenome (GOLD analysis project Ga0187814, IMG submission 132450) | Wetland sediment microbial communities from Neuse River Estuary, North Carolina, USA - ASW-S_4 | ecosystem: Environmental > Aquatic > Freshwater > Wetlands > Sediment | place: USA: North Carolina...
ACCTATCAAAGGAATTTCGTGCGGTCGAGCCTCGCCACCAAGCTCGAGCTGCTCAAGGAGGCGGGGCAGGCCGCCAAACCGGAGGATATCGCGCCGCTCTACGACACGGCCCTCCATTTCGTCCTCGACAACGCGGGGCTCCTCGCCGGCGACGTCCAACTCCGCGACCTCGCCCTTCTCGCCGTGGAAAAGGCGGGGGAGAGCGGCTACGCCAAGGCGGCGTCCGACATCTGGAGCGTCTTCGCGATTTACGCGGGCGATGGCGAGCTCCGCGCCGCGGCCCTGGACGCCTATGCGCGGACCGGCATGGGCGATCCCAAGACCGTGGCTGACATAGGCGGCTTCCTTTCCTCGCAGGTCAGCATTTTCCGCTCGGGAATGCAGCCCGAATACCCGTCCATGGAGGCGGCCGTATCCGCCCTGGGCCTGCTCGGCGACGCCTCGTCCTACCCTGTCCTTTTTTCCACCTACGTCGCGGCTCCGAATCCCGCGATCGAGGCCAAGGCGGCGGACGCGATGACCAAGCTCAAAGGCGATCTCGGCGCCTGGCTCGGGGACGCGGTGGCGAAAAATCCGCCGCTCGAGCGGCTGGCAGCCCTCGACTTGGGCTTGGGGGCCGGGCTCTCCGACGACGAACGCGGCACGCTCGCCGAGACGGCGCTTTCGGCCGCCCTGGATTGGTCGGGCGATTCGCCGGTCGAGCAGGCGGCCGTCTACAAGACTCGCGTCGAAGCCGACAAGGTCATCGGGGATCTCAAATGGCAGCGGGCTTCGCCGGAGGCAGTCAGGCATTTCCGACTGCTCATGGCCGATTGGCAGAACGGCAAGGCGTCCAAAGACGATCTCGTGGCGGCCATAGACACCCTCGGCGTCATGGGCTCGCACGAGGCCGCCCAGACCCTGTCCCTGAATCTCCAGTTCATCAATGCGCAGACCGAACAGGGCAAGCCCTGGGACGAGGACGTGCTGCTCGCGATCGTCGGCGCCCTCGGGAGTCTCGGGGACAAAGTGGCCTTCGACTATCTCCTGTATATCGGCTACCTCCAATATCCCGACTCGATCAAGGCGGCAGCGAAGGACGCGCTCCAGCAGCTCAAGTGGTAGGCCGGGCCCCCCGAACCCCCCCTTAGGAGGGCTCCATGCACATCTCTTTCGAGCGCGGTCCGGTTCTCTTCGCTCCGGCCTGGCGCTTTTCGCTCGGTTTCGTCTTGGGATTCTATCCCTCTTTTCCGCCTCTCGGGCTCCGCGCAGCGCTGGGCCTCGCCGGGCTCGCGCTTTCGGCGATCCTCGCGTCGCGGGGGGGCGACAGGCCGAGGGCGATCCTCGCGGCGGCGATATCCCTGGGAGCAGCGTCCGGAAGCATCGTCTCGGGACTGATCCCGGGACTGGTCCCGGGATCGGTCCCGAGGGCGCCGACGATTCAATCCGCCTCCGTCGGCATCGCTTCGGTGCCGGCCGGCCAGCCGCGACCTTTGACCCCCGTCGGCATCGAAGGCCGGCTCAGGGCCGATTCGCGCCCCGCTCGGGCGGGGCAGCGCACGATGGATGTCGCCGTGGACAAGGTACTGGTCGGCGCTCCGGGAGTTTCCGGCAGTTATTCGACGAGGGCCCGGCTGCGGCTGATCGTCCGCGAAGGGCCTTCGCTCGCGGCGGGAGCGCGCGTCGAGGCAGGAGGCGTCCTTGCCGACGGGCCATCGTCCCTCTTCTTCTCCGATCGACGCGAGCTCGTGGTGCGCGAGAAAGGCGGCCCCGCGGCCCGGCTGCGAAACCGTCTCCACGACGCCTTTATCGGAGCCATTCTCGCGGGCGTCTCCCCGGGAAGGGATGAAATCGGCGACGAGGCGGGGCTCCTCCTCGCGCTCCTCGCGGGCTGGCAGGACGAACTCTCGCCGGCCGACGCCGCCGCCTTCCGCGGAGCCGGCTGCACCCATATCCTCGCCCTGTCCGGCCAGCATCTGACCATAATCGCGGCCGGCGTCGCGTTTCTCCTCAAGCCCTTGGTCGGCCGCCTCCGCGCCCTGATCCCCACCCTCGGCATCGTTTCGCTCTATGTATTCGTCGTGGGGCCGGGGCCCTCCCTCCTCCGGGCGGTCCTGTCCTTCGCCCTGGTCGTCGTCGCCACCCTGACCGACCGGCCCCAGGAAGGACGCTCCATACTGGGGCTCTGTTTCGCCATCCATGCCCTGCTTTTTCCCGACCAGCTCCGTGAAGCGGGCTTTGTCCTTTCCTATCTGGCGGTCGCCGGCCTCGTGGTCCTCGGTCCCCGCATCGACTATCTGATCGCGGGGGCCTGCCCCCCCGCCCTCGCGAAACCCCTGTCGGCCGGACTGGCCGCCCAGACCGCGACAGCCCCCTGGATCGTCCTGACATTCGGGGTCTTCCAGCCCGTGGGAATCCTCGCGACCATGGTCACCGCGGCCCTCGTCGAAGCGGTCATGATAGGAGGGCTCGTCTCCGCTTTCGTCGCCCTCGCCGTTCCGGCGGCGGCGGCTTTGACGGCACCCCTCGAAAGCTTTCTCGTCCGCCTGCTCGAGGGATCGATGCGCTTCTTCGCCGCCCTGCCGTCGTTCTCCTTCGTCGAGCCCGTGCCCAAGGCGATAGTCGCCATCGCGATAGTCCTTTTCGCCACCTTCATATATATTCTCCCCCATGCCCGCTTCAGCAGCCGCGACGACACGGCCCGAGTATGATTCGCCCTCCGCCCTCGCCCGTCTCCTCGACGCCGAGGGGCTGGCGATGTCCAAGCGCCTCGGCCAGAATTTTCTCGTCAACCGGGGAATCCGCGAAAAGATTCTCGGAGCCGTCGGTCGCGAGGCGGGCGATCGGGTTTGGGAAATCGGCCCGGGCATCGGTTCGATGACTTCGATGCTGCTCGACGCGGGCTTGGAAGTGGCCGCCTTCGAGATCGATCACGGTTTCGCTCGGCTGCTGAACAGGGTCTTCGGCGAAGAGGAGCGCTTTCGCCTCGTCGAAGGAGATTTTCTCGACACGTGGCCGGGCGAACTCGAAACGCGGGGACCTCCCGATATCGTGATCGGCAATCTGCCCTACAATGCCGCGGCGGCCATGGTGGCCTCGCTTCTCGAAGGAGGGGTGGGGCGACGGCTGGTGTTCACGGTGCAGCGCGAGGTCGCGCAGCGCATGGCGGCGAAACCGGGCGGCAAGGACTATTCGTCCTTCACCGTGCTCTGCGCATCCTCCTCGTCGGTCCGCATTCTCTTCGACATCGGCGGCGGCTCCTTCTGGCCTGCGCCCCGCGTGACGAGTTCGGTGGTCGCGATGGAACCGCTTCGATCTCCCCTCGCGTCGGACGACCGGAAGGGGTTTTCCCGCTTCGTCCGCCAATCCTTCTCGTCGCGCCGCAAGACCTTGCGCAACAACCTCAAGGCGGCCGGCTGGACCGAAAGGATCGTCGATGGAGCCCTCGACGCCCTGGGCATCGACAGGGCGGTTCGCGCCGAGGCTCTCGCGCCGGACGTCCTCGCCGCCCTCTATTCCCATGCTTGCGCAGCAGGGCCGCGAGCCCCTACTATCGAGCCACTATGACCGAAGTCCAGATCAGCGCCATCGACGAGGAGTTGATCGATACGATCATCGCCGAAGACGTCGAATTCCAGGGCGAGATGAACCTTCGCAAACCCCTGATGATCAAGGGAAAGGTGACGGGGTCGATCGTCTCGACGAGCGAACTCCATGTCGACGAGGGCGCCTATGTCGACGCCGACATCGAAGCGTCGGTGGTGACCGTCAAGGGCGGAGTCCGAGGGAACATCTCGGCGACCGAGCGCATCGACCTTTTTTCGACCGGCATCGTCGACGGCGATATCGTCGCCCCGAAGATCACGATGGAAACCGGCTGTCGTCTCAACGGCGCCTGCAGGATGACCTCGGTGCCGGGAAATGCCGCGAATCTGGTCTAGTCCGCTCGCGATCCTGTTCGCCATCGCCCTGTCCCTGCCCCTTTGGGGGCAGAATTTCAGGGAAAAAGGCGACGATCTTCTGCTGGCCGGCCGCTACGACGACGCGCGGTCCCTCGCCCTTGCCGCCCTTGCCGCTGATTCCTCGGACCTGGAAGCGAGCATCCTTCTTTCCGACAGCCTTCTCGGTCTGGGCCGCCCGTCGGACGCCTGGAACTACGCGACGAAAGCCTGGACGCTCCATAAGGATCCCCGCCTCGCCGAAATCCTCGGGGCGGCCGCCTTCGACGTCGGCCGGAACGACGATGCCCTCACCTGGCTCCGCTACTACCTCGCCGCAGCGCCGGAAGGGCCGAGGGCGGGAACCGCCTACTACCTCACCGGCGAGATATATCTCCGCCTCGGCCGCTACGGCCACGCCGACATGGCCATTTCAGCCGCGATCTATCACTCCCCCGGCAACGCCCGGTGGTGGAGCAGGCTCGCATGGGCCCAGGAAAAGGCGGGCGATCTCAGGCAGGCGCTCAAGTCCTACGAGTCGGCGCTCGCGATCGATCCCAGCCTCGACGACGCCCTGATCGGGCGCACCCGCGTCCTGGCCAGACTCCGCCCGTGAAGCAGTCCGCTCCATGGAATTGTCGGTAGCCTTCCACACCCTCGGCTGCAAGCTCAACCAGCTCGAGACCGAGTCCCTCGCCGACGCTTTCGCGAAAAGGGGCTTCGCAGTCCTGGACGGCGAGGCCGGGGGAGCGGCCGACCTTCTCGTCGTGAACACCTGCGCCGTCACCGGAAAGGCCGAGCAGAAGGCCCGCCACTTCGTCCGTCATGCGCTTGCCGCCAATCCCGGCGCCATCGCCCTGGTCACCGGCTGCTACGCCCAGGTCGAACCGGGAGCTATCGACGCGTTGCACGAGCGGGCGATCGTGGTTCCCGGCGGCGAAAAATCCCTGCTTCTCCGATTGCCGGCCTGGCTGGCCGAAGAGTGGCAGGGCCGCGGCGATCTCCTCGACGCCGTGCTGGCTTTCCGGCGCGGGGGGGAGGGCGGAGCCGTCGATCCCTTCGCCTTCAGCCCCGACGAATTTTCTTTCCATTCCCGGCCATCGCTCAAGATAGAGGACGGTTGCGACAACGCCTGCGCCTATTGCCGCGTCCGAATCGCGAGGGGCCGGGCCAGGAGCCTTTCCGCCGACGAAGTGCTTTCGCGGCTCCGTTTCCTCGAAGCCGGCGGTAAGGCAGAGGTCGTGCTCGCGGGTGTCAACCTCTTCCAGTACGACGACGGGCATCGGCGCTTCCCGTCCCTGCTTCGATTTCTCCTGGAAGGCACGGAAAAGATCGCAATCCGCCTCTCGTCGTACGAACCGGAAGGCGTGAACGCGGACTTTCTCGACGTCTTTGCCCATCCGCGCCTGCGCCCCCATATCCACCTGCCGGTGCAATCGGGCTCCGACGGCGTGCTCCGCCGCATGGCCCGGGCTTACCGCCGGGACAAGGTCGTCGTCGCCTGCGACGCCCTGCGCCAAGTCAAGGGCGATCCTTTTATCGCGGCCGATCTCATCGCGGGTTTCCCCGGCGAAAGCGACGACGACTTCGCCGCCACGCTCGACCTGGCGCGCCGCTGCGATTTCGCGTGGATCCACGCTTTCCCCTTCTCGCCCCGTCCCGGCACGGCCGCCTGGGCGATGGGCCCGAAGGTTCCGGAACGCGTTGCCGGAGAAAGGGTTCGGGCTCTCGGCGATCTGGCACGGAGGGGAAGGGAATCGTACATCGCGCGCCACATCGGCAAAGAAATCGAAGCCGTCCTCGAGGGAGGCAGGCCGACCGCCGAGGGAGGGACGGCTCGCGCCACTTCGGCGAACTATCTCAAACTCCTCGTCGAAGACCTTCCGGCCGGCTTGGCCTGCGGCGCCGCCATCCGCTGCCGGATCGGCCGGCCCTTCGAAAACGGGCCGGAAGCCGCGCCAGACGGGGTCGCCGGCGGCGAAGGCCTATGCGATACAAGAGCGACGTATGCGAACCATCGGTCCGGAACGCTTTTAAGCATTGAATAATCCCCGCCATGCGTTACCTTTTCGGTTAAGCAGAAAGTGAAAACCGATGCCGCCATCAGGAGGTGGACCATATGAAGAAGACCGCGTTGTCCGCGGCGCTCGTCGCACTGTCGCTCTCGCTCGTGTTGAGTTCTTGCGACGCGATGTTCAACACGAATCTTTTCAAGGCGGCCGGCTTGGGGCAGTTCAAGCTCTCGAACGCCGATCTGTCGACGGCTTCGGGGGTCCAAACCGCGGCCGACAGCTCGCCGCAGACCTTCTACAGCCAGTTGGCGGCGGATCCGACGTCGGAGAGCCAAGTCCTGACCACTTTGGTCGGGGATCCGAGCAATCCCTCCACAACGGCCTCGGATTCGAACAAGGTGCTTGCCGCGGCGATCGAGATCAACACGACCGACGCCGGGGCTGCCGTCAACAATGTGGCAGGCCAGATTCCCACGCTCATGCAGAGCAGCACGATTGATGCCTCCAGTATTTCAACCTTCGTAAAAAATGTCTTGCCATCCGATATCGTCGTGACGCCGAACAGCCCCATGCCCCAGGCTTTCTCGGACATGGTGACTTCCTTTCAGCAAGCGGCGCCTCTCCTTTCTTCATTAAACACCACCACCGCTTTGGATCCTGTTCCGGGTGGCACGAGCGCTGACACGGCTTACTATGCCTTGGTGTCGATAGCGATAGATTCCATCCAACCGACTTCTTCGTATCCAACAACCGCGGACGCCCTTTGGGCTGTCTTGACCAACCCGACTGTAAGCAATCCTTCGACAGCAATAACCTTCAATACTAATAACACCTTCAATACAACGACAGGGGGGACCGTATACAATCTCCTTACCGATGCCGGCATCGATCCCACGAAATTCCAGAGTTCCAACTAGGAAAGGAGAAACCATCATGAAGCGCATAACCTTCATCTTTTCCGGGCTTCTCCTCGCGGCGGTTCTTGCCGAAGCCCAAATCGTCCCCCTCCCTCTCGTTCCCAAGGACGCCCGCACCTTCGCCATGGGAGGGGCCTTCACCGCCCTCTCTTCCGGCTACCAGTCGCTCTACGGCAATCCCGCAGGTTTCGCCGAAGGACGCGGCATGCTCACCATCGCCAACCTCACCACCTGGGGTTTCTTCAAGCCGACGAGCGATCAGATCGGACTCGTGAACGATATGATCAAATCCGCAAATGCCGGTGATCAAACAGCCGTTCTCAACGACGCCAACTCGGTCATCACGGGCAATGGCCTCGGTGCCGGAGCGGCGCTTGGCATCGGTTGGACCGGCTCCGGCCTTGGCTTGGGAATAACGGCGGTCACAGAAGATTACGCTCACGGCCTGACACTCCCGGGCACTCAATTCCAGAGCGCGACCCAGATCAACGTTATCGCGGGAATGGCCATCACTCTCGGCCCGAAAGATTTCAATCTCAAGATAGGCGGCGACCTCAGACCCTTCGCTCGGATGGATTCGACTGTTCCGGCTTCCGACCTCATCGCCGCCCTTTCGGGCAACGGCAATCCCGGTACGGTTATCTTTGATTCCAGCGCCAACTACGGGCTCGGCCTCGCCGCCGACCTCGGCGGCATCTTTACCATAGGCAGCCTTTCCGCCGGTCTTTCAGTGCGGGACATCTCGCCGCCCTTCGCCTTTAACCAGACGACGATCCAAAGTGTCGTCTCGACCGGTGGCAGCCCGGTTTACACCACGACCGACGAGCAGGCGCAATTCCTGCCCAATTTAGCCGTCGGTCTCGGTTGGACTCCGGTTGTCCTTCCCGGACTCGTCGACCCGGCTCTCTATTTCGAGGTGCAGGATCCGATCAGGGCGATTCGGGACAAGGATAGTGTCTGGAATCTTCTCCACGTCGGAGGCGAGCTCAAGCTGCTCAGCTTCGTTTATCTCCGGGGCGGCATCAATCAGGGCTGGCTCACCGCGGGGGCGGGCCTCGATCTCCTCATCCTCGAGATCGACGCCGCCGTCTTCACCGAAGAGCTCGGCACCCACCCCGGCGATTTTCCCCGCTCGGGAGTGGCGGCCAACATTCGGCTCCATCTCTAGCGCTTTAGTCCCGATGGGCCGATAATTGAAAGAGCGCCCCGCCTTCGGGCGGGGCTTTCTTTCGGAGGTATACCAAGGTGCTCGCGCGCGCGTTCCGGGCCCTGCGCCCGCTGTGGCTCTCCGCCTCGATTCTCGGCCTGGCCGGGGGGTGCCAGCAGTTTTTCACGGCCTCGCTCGCCAAGCCGCTCGCACGCCAACCCGCCACGCTTTCGAGCATCACCGCCGATCAGGCCGCCGCCCTCGTCGCGGCCAATCCGGATCAGGCCCTCGCCGCCTCGGCGGTGGGAGCCCTCGCAAGCTTGGTCACGGCCAATCCGACTTCCGCCTCCGTCGTGTCCGACGCTGCCCAGGTCGCGGTGACCGCGACGGGTCTCGACACTGCGCTGACCCAGGCTCTGAGCAGCATCGATCTCACCACCTTCCAGAGCGGAGGGACCCTGAGCACCGCGGACGCGACGACCCTCTCCTCGCTGCTCACCACCGCCGCGTCGAACGTCAACACGAACACGACGACGATTTTTGACGCCCTCGCCACTCAAGCGGCTGCCGATCCTTCGGCCCTCGCGGCCGGAGGCACGACCGCCCAGACCCTCATCGTAGCGGCGGCGGCGATCGCGATCAATGACGCCACTTCGCAAATCAAACCTGGACAGACTCTGGCCGACGTAATCAACGGCACGGCGACCCTCCCAAATGGCATGCCTTATACCTACACGCCGAGTGCTTCGGTTTCCGATTTGGCTACGGCAGTCGCGACCATCGATCCGAGCAACCAACTTCTGACCGTATTGCAGAGCTCGCTCAACATCACACTCTGACGGGGTAGCCGATGAAGTTCAGGATTCTCGCTGCGCTGGCCGTCTCGTCGCTGGCGGCTTTCGGCCTCGCGGCCCTCGACATCGACTCCTTCGACATTCCGATCGCGCGCTTCGCGGCGACGGGCGGGGCCCACGCGGCCCTCGCCGACGATTGGACGGTGCTGTTCTCCAATCCGGCGGGCCTCGCGGATGTCGCCCCGCAGCTCGTCGCCGCGCAGTTCGGCGCTAAAGTGACGGGCCCGCTTTTCGACATTGCCCTCGCGGCACTGGGAGGCGGCAGTCTCACCGACCCCACCGCCCTCACGAACAATTTCGTCAAAGTGCTGGCGGACAACGGCTATCAGCTCTACACGGCGGGCGATTTCGTCGGGCCGCTTTCCTTCGGCTACGTGGGCGACGGGATCGGCTTCGGTCTCTTCAACAGATCCCATGTCGTCGTCGACGCCGCGAGCGTCACCAATATCGGCATCCTGGCCCAGGAGGACATTCTTCTCGTCGGCGGCTATTCATACGGAATGGATCTCGGCCCCTCCCATCGAATCGAAGCGGGGCTCCTGGCCAAGGGTTTCGCACGGGGCGGCATTTCCACCACGACCGACGCGCTCTCGCTCGCGACGATCGTGCAGAATGTGACGGCCCAGCCCTTCGAACTCGAGACGGGCATCGGAATGGATCTCGGCGTCAGGTGGATCTGGAAGCCGACGGGGCTTTCCGCGGGCATCGTCTGCCGCGACATCTACAGCCCGGTGCTCGTCAACAATTACAGTTCGGTTCAGGGCTTCATGAGCAATCCCCAGGCTTCGTCGCTGGGAAGCGTCACGGGGGATGTGCCGCGCAATCTCGACGTGGGCGTCGCCTGGTCGATGCTTCCGGGGGGCCTCTGGAATCTCGTGGATTCTCTGAGCGTCGCGATGGATTTCGGCCACATTCTCGAGCTCTGGCAACCTTTCTCCCCCAATCCCATCCTCGATCTCGGCATCGGCGTCGAGACCCGCTTCCTCGACATCGTTTCGCTTCGCGCCGGTATTTCCGAGGGCTATCCGTCGGCTGGAGCCAGCCTCGACCTGTCGGTGATGAAGCTCGATCTGGCTGTCTGGGGCAGCGAGCTCGGCCTCGAACCGGGATCACGACCCGCTTTCAACCTGATGACGGGACTCGAATTCACCTACTGAGCTCCGGATTGACAGGGGTCCGGCCGTTTCGGTAGTGTGTTGTGCCCTGTCCGAGACGGCAGGAGTTCTTTCGGGCCGCTAGCTCAGTCGGTAGAGCAACGCCCTTTTAAGGCGTGGGTACCCGGATCGTAACCGGGGCGGCTCATTGCATTCGGCGCCAGTCGGACTAGACTGATGGGTAATGAAGTCTCCGCGGGTCTTCCTTTCCTTGCGGACTTTGGTCATCGCTCCGATCGCCCTGACGATGGTGGCCGC
>Ga0187814_10001064_pt1 | contig 10259 bp, 5 predicted proteins | sample NC_S_4_FD_132450 | JGI IMG/M metagenome (GOLD analysis project Ga0187814, IMG submission 132450) | Wetland sediment microbial communities from Neuse River Estuary, North Carolina, USA - ASW-S_4 | ecosystem: Environmental > Aquatic > Freshwater > Wetlands > Sediment | place: USA: North Carolina...
CGCTGACGTTCAGCAGCTGCCATACCACGCTGTTGTCGAAGTGTGCCGTCCCGGCCAGCCCTTCGTCGAGCCACGTGTTGGCCAGCACCGAACCCTTGACCGTGAGGTCGATCTCGCCGTGTTCCTCCGGGGTGGCGATCTGGCGGCTGATCGACAGCCCGCGGATCGAGCTGCCGAAGATCTGGATCTTCGCGGGCCCCTGTTCGGTGATGTCGAGCGACGACCCGGCGATATGCCGCAGCGCGAGCTCGCCGCCGTCCCGGAACCGCCCGCTGCGGACCATCAGGGAACTCAGCCGCCCGCCGTACATGGTCAGGCCGCCCCGCTGCGGCGCCCAGTCGAGCAGCGTCGCGCGGCCGCTCAGCTTGTTCGTCACCGCGATGCCCGAGGTGACCGAGTAGACCGCGCCCGAGAAGTCCTCCCCGCGGTAGTGACCGAGGGCGGCCCGGGTCGGTGCGTCGAGCCCGGTCAGCCTGAACGACGGCATGCCCTCCTCGTCGAAGACGGTCGACGGCGGAGTCACCGGTCCGATGACGTCGCAGTCGCCGAACGTCGCCCCGTCCAGCAAGCAGTTGACGAACACCGTGCCCTCGAACGAGCAGTTTTCGAAGCGGGTCCCCCGGAAGTCGCAGTTGGCGAACACGATGTGCCGGAACCGGGCGGTGACCCGGCAGTTGCGCCAGCGCAGGTTGACGATGGTCCGGCCCTGGCCCGCGCCGTCGAACTGCGGCCAGCACTGTTCGGCGTCCCCACGGATCCAGTCGAAGGCGTCGCCCTGGGCGCCGGTCAGCAGCACGAGCGCCGCCGCGGGCCCGGTGCGCTCCGAATCGGCCCAGTTCTCCAGCGCCTCGCCGAACCCGTCGTGGATCAGCGACAGCATGGTGCAGTCCACCGCCGGGGACGTCGGCCTGATCAGCGAGGAGGTGGTGAGCCACTCGAGCGCGAAGGCGAAGCGCCGCAGTTCCTCGATGATCACCTCGTGCGCCGGGTAGCCGAACATCGGGCCGGCGGACAGGCCCTCGGGATCGGCCTCCCACGGCGAGACCGCGATCCCCAGCGCGGCCAGCGGCGAGTTCTGGGGCGCGTCGGCTGCCGCCCGCATCCCGGCCGCGGCCGCGACCACTCCGCGCGGCACGCTGAGCAGATCGACGGCCCCGGCCGCGGCGGCCGCGGCGGCCGTACTGAGACCGTAGATCGTCCGGAAGGCCCGCTCCGCGGCGTCGTCCTCGATCTCGCTCAGGATCCGCAGTTCGCGCTCGAGCGCGAGCTGGGCCAGGTCCCACGCCTCGCGGTCCAGCTTGAAGCCGCCGCTGGACAGGTGCGCCGCGGTCCGCCGCACCGCTTCCCTGGTCCCGGCGATCAGGAACTCATCCAGGCTGCTCGCCGTGTCCTCGTCAAGGCAGGCCTCCTCGCACAGGTCGAGCTTGCGGGACACCGACTCGATGAGGCCGAGGGTGAAGATATCCCGCTGGCGCTGGGCGGCCGCCGCGATCATCTGCCTGACATGCTCGGCCCGGATGGCCTTCCCGCTGGGCTTGGCCCGGGCGTGCAGCGCGTAGAGCGCACCCTGAAGGTGCAGCAGCCCGACATCCGCCGAACGGAACTCGGTCTCCTGGATCTTGTTCCACTCGCCCAGCAGCAGGTCGATCGCCTCGAGGGAAATGGCCAGGCCAGTGGCGTCGTCGGTACCCGGGCGGGCGGTCCCGTCGGCCCGGAGAAAGGCCGTACTGCCCAGGTGACCAGGGTTGCCGCTGGCCATGATGTCGCGGATGTAGTCGGCCGCCGTCAGCGCTTCCAGCTCGAAGGTCGACATCGAGAACGGCCGGATCTGCGCGTTCAGCGCCTTGAGCCGGTGTACGTACTCCGAGCGCAGCGAGATGACCACGTGGATGTCGTATCTGCTGTTGAGCTCCACCACCCAGTCCATGGCCCGCTTGAAGAACGGCCTCTGGTGCCGGATGAGTTCCTCGAACTGGTCGAGTACCAGCACCGCCAGCTCGCCGTAATCCGCGTTGAGCTGCTCGACCATGGACTGCGGCGCGGCCTCGTCGATGTCGATGCCCAGGGACCGCAGCTCGGTGGCCACCTTGGCGGCGACGAAGTCCTCCGGCCGGTCGGGACTGCCCGCTTCCCTGGTCCAGTTGCGGCAGACGATCGGCTGGAAGCCACGTTCGCTGAGGTCACGGACGAGGCCCACGTTCAGCAGGGACGACTTGCCGACTCCGGACTCACCGTGCAGGATCACGAGCTGGTGCGTCAGCACCTCGTGCGCGAAACGATCGCGATCGTCCTGCCGGCCGATCAGCAGGTCGTCGTCACCTGGCTCCATCGGCTTGGGGCCACGCCACGGACAGGTGTCTTTGTCGAGGAAGTTCTTCTTCCACTGCTCAAGGGTGATCACGTCAGCTCACATCTCTTGCGCGCGGCGGGCCGATGGGTCGTGCTCTGCAGGTGCCGCAGATAGTGCTGGAGATCAACCTGGAAGTTCTCGCAGCGGTCGGTCACGACATCAAAGTTGTACCAGCCCAGCAGGTCGCGGACGGTGTCATCGGTGCGCCAGTTGACCACTAGCCCGGCGCGGCTGGGTGAAGCGGCCTTCTTGACCGATTCGCCGTCGATGCTGGTGGGCACCGTCATCTGCGAGGTGAACCGGTAGCGGATGCTGCTGTCGCTGACCTGGACACCCATCATCATCCAGAACCTCGCGAAGGCCGAGCTCCTGGTCCCGAACAGCGCGGCGGGCAGCCCCTGGCGTACTCGCTCGTTGCTCCGGTCGGGCTGGTAGACGAGGAACTCCGACGCCGCGTGCTGCATCGCCGAGTACTCGTCAAGCAGGGCCACGTGCGCCATCCGCAGTTCGGGCTCGTTGAGATCGGGGGGTTCGCTCGGCAGCTCGATGTGGTAGTCCTTCAGCAGCCGCTTGCACAGGTCGTTCCAGTCACCGCCGTCCTCGGTCCATAGCCGCGGCGCGCTCATCAGGGGCGAGCCGCTCAGCCGTACGACCACCGGGTAGTTGCCGTAGCCCAGTTCGTAGGCGGTGTCCCCGTTGAGCAGGAACCAGTCGGCCTCGGCGGGCGTGCGCAGCCTTTCCAGCTGCTCCGCGTGCGTCAGGCTGTGGTCCGGCCGGATCAGGCAGCCCAGCCAGCACACCGAAGCCAGGCACGTGGCCTGCTCGGCGTCGTCTTGCAGCAGGTTCATCGGCACGGCGACCACGAAAGGCTCGGTGCTGGAACGCCACATGGCCATCTCGAGTTCCAGGTCGAACGAGGTGACGAAGGCCGACGCGATCGGCGGCTGCAGCGGCGAAGACTGCAGGAAGCCGTGGCGCAGGGTGGCCTGCTGGCGCAGGATGCCGGCCACGGTGGCGTAGAACCGTTCCCGGTCGGACTCGTCGTCGTCCACCAGCTGGTTCCAGGACAGGCGGGTGGTGGCCTCGTAGCGCTGCTCCACGAACTGGCATGCCGCGTCGATCTCATCGAAGGCCGGCCGCGGCAGCCAGCGGTCGAACAGCGCGGGGGAGGTCCGGGTGGACAGGTGCAGCAGCAGGTCGTTCCAGCCCGGATAGACCGAAGTGCCCTGGGTCAGGGAATACCAGCACAGCTCGGTGAGCAGCTGGATGTCGGCCACGCGCAGCGACGGCTGGTGACCCCGCGAGTTGAGCGAGTTGTCGATCGTGGTGAGCGCCTGGTGCAGAACCGCGTCCCCGGTATCGGGACTGTTCGGGTCGGCCGAGGCGATCAGCTCCCCGAGCAGCGCGAGGACCGGCGCGAGGGCGTTGCTCTCGAGTTCGGCCGAACCGGCCCGCCCCGTAGGCAAGGTCACCCGGTCGTGGCCGGTGCGGCTCAGCGCGTCAGGCGCGGCGGCGCTGGCCAGGTGATAGAGGCGGGTGAGCAGGGCGGCGCAGAGCAGCAGCTTCGCGGTCTTCGCGTCCGTGGCGTCGAACGAGTCACCGGCCTGCGGCCGGGGACTGGCCGACTTGGCCGTCGCCGGCCCGGCCGTGCTGCCCGTCGGTGACGCCGGAGGCCCCAGCCGGTCGGCGATGAGCGAGGCCGCGAAGGTGGCGGCCAGCTTCGCCGCGTTCGTCCCTTCGGGCAGGGGATCCTGGTCGGCCAGCAGTTGCCGCACGATAGCGGGCACGTCGTGGATCCTGGTCCCGCTTATGTCGAGGCCGGCCTCCAGGCAGCCGCTGCCCAGCACCAGCGTGATCCAGGGGTATCCGCTCCGCTTGTACAGGGGGCCGAGCGGAGCGTGGATCTCCTCGAGGGCGTTGCAGAAACGGCGCGGTTCGACATACGCCGCGACCTTCGCGGCCAGGTATTCATCGCGGCCGTGCTCGAAGAACGTCTTCTTTTCCGATCGTGGCTCTCGCCTGGCCTTGAACTGCCTCATCTCGCCCCCAACGGTCCTGGCGTCATGACGTGCCCGGCGCGCTGCGGCGGTCGGCCTTCCGCGGCCACCCCCGCCCGGGCCGTAGCCGCCGCGCCGGCCCTCCAATTCGAAACTACTCCGGCAAATGGTTCAGTGAGTTCGAATCCGGTCCGTGTCACCGATTCCCGGCAGACGATGCGGGCCACGGCGGCACCTCGCTCAGTGAGCAGCCCGGGCCGCGTCTGCACCTCGGCCCGGATGGCCTGTCCGGTCGCCATCGCCAGCCGGACGAGCGGCGAGGCATCCAGCCGTTCCCCTTCGTCGCCTGTCCAGTGCACCACGAAGTGCGCCAGGGCGGCCGCCTCGGCGGTCAGCTCTGCGACTGGTCGCTGCGCGGGCGCGGGCATGCCCATGGTGGCCGCCAGGTGCTCGAGCATCAGGCAGCTCTCGCCCGCGTCGATGGCGAGCTTGCACGATGCGTGGGTCGAGCCCTGGAAGCGCGGGTTGATCTCGGTGAACAGCGGTACCCCGTCGTGCACCAGGAAGTCCACGCCGAACGTGCCGCGGTAGCCGTAGCTGCGCAGCCAGTTCCCGATCGTGACCGTGGCCGACTCGACCTGGTCGAGCACGGCGCGGTCGAGGTCCTTGGCCAGCCCGTAGTCGTTACCGCAGTACCCGAACGGGCGGGTCACGCAGTCCGGTATCCCGATCAGCTGGACCGACGGGTAGTGCACCGTCACCCCGTCGCGCCACGCGGTGGCGCCGACGTTGACCGGCACTCCCCCGGACAGGAACGGGGCCACGCTGACGAACGCCTCGGCCACCCGCGGCCACTGCAGCTTGGCCTGGCCGGCGTCGTCCACCCGGACGATGCCCTCGCCGCCGGAGGTCCGGCTGCGGCGCAGGATCAGCGGCCCGCGCCGCAGCATCTCCTCTGTCCGCAGCTGTTCTTCGTCGGCGACGTAGGTCCATGGGATGGTGCGCACGCCGAGGGCGGCCAGCGACGTCTCGACCCAGGGCTTGTGCTCGAACGCGGCCTGATGGCCACCGAACAGGCCGATGTTGAGGCAGCGGTCGCGGCGGGCGAACCAGATCGCGGACAGGAAGCTGGACGGGCGGTAGGGCAGCAGCGCGCTCGGCGCCGCCAGCGCCTGCAGCATCACCCGGCGGAACGTGGCCGTCTCCGGGGCGCCGAGGTGATCGTCGATGTCCCAGGTCTCCAGGTCAACCCGGATGCTGGTGAGGTCCTCGTAGGCCTTGCTGTCGACCGACAGCCTCCTGGAGTAGGCGTTGATGATCGTGTACGCGCCCTCGAACTGCGGGAGGTCGGCGAGCGGCTCGGCGTCATCGCCCCTGATGCCGGCCCAGACCAGCCGCCGGTGACCGAGCTTGGCTGAGACGTCCCGGAGCAGCGCGGCCCGGTTCACGACGCGCCGTCCGCGGCGATCCGCTCGATGTGCTCGCCGGTCGTGAGCAGCACCTGGTCCGGCGCGGACGCGTCAGACAGCGGACGCACCACCACGACCTCGTCCGCCGGGACGCCGGACCGTGCGGCCAGCGAGCCGGTGGAGCAGTTCTCGGCCACGACGGGCCGCCCGTCCTCGTCCCGGCCGGCCAGGGCGTAGACCGCGCGTCCCGCCGACCGGGCCACGTCGACCGAGCTGACCTCGGCGATGCCGTAGGTGTGCAGGTTCAGCTCCCAGCCCCGCAGCCGGCCACTGGCGTCCACGGTGTGCGTCCGGCCAGCCAGGATCGCCGCGCAGCGCGTCGGGGAGTCGAAGATCTGGGTCAGTACCGGTTCGGTCCGCGGCGAGACGTCAGCCTGGTAGGTCGCCTGGTCGGTACTCAGGAGGCATTTCACCTCGTCACCGTAGTCCACCGCCACCGCGAGGAGGCGGCCCTCCCGGGCTTGCGGCGGCAGCTCGAACGATTCCGGCCACCGGTCGAGCCGGGGCAGCACGCGATCGACCCACGCCAGGGCGAGACGGCCCCGGTTCAGCTGGGCGACCACCCGGCCATCGTCGCTGAGGGCCAGCGAGGCGTTCACCATCCGCAGGTGGCTGAGGTCGGCCTCCGTCTCGGACTGGACCGGCCTGAGCTCGGGTCCGGCGTCGCCCGGGATGAGCTGCCAGCGGCCCTTGGCGCCGCTCACCATGGCCCAGCGCCGGATCCCCTCCGCGCCCGGACGCCGGGCGGGCGTGGCCCGCGCTGGTTCCGCCGTCACCTCCATGGGCTCGAGGAACCGTCCGCTGCTGGCCCGGCTGTACAGCACCACGCGCCACCAGCCTGGCAGCGACTCATCGAGCGCCGCCCGGCCCCGGGCCACCGCCTCATCCACGGCGCTGCCGCTCAGCAGCCAGTGGTAGAAGGTCTCGGCGAAGTCCCTGGCGTCCCGGTCCAGGACCGCGTCCCGCATGGCGATGACCACCGGCACGATCCCGGTCAGCGACTGCGCGATGCCCGTCTCAGCGCCGGAGGTGGCCTGGTCATCGGTGTAGCACGCGTTGACGAACGCCAGCGAGGTCCCGGCCCGGTGCAGTTGCTTGGCCAGCTCGTCGCCACGGTAGTGCCGGCTGCCGGTGTCCTGGTCGCGGTAGAGCACGAGCGCTCCGGCCTGGCCGTCCCGGGGCGGCCTGCCGTGCCCGGCGAAATGGAAGATGTCGAGGGGATCGTCGCCGTCGGCGATCTGGTCGATGATCTCGTCGATGGATTGCCCGGTCGGATGGGTCAGGTCGATTCTCTGCAGCGGAACGGTCTGCGGCAGCTGATCGGGGAAGTCGGGAACCAGCTCATCCTCGTCCCCGACCTTGGTCGCGTCGACAGCCAGGATGACGAGCTTGCGCCGCTTCTTGGGCTGGTCCACCGGCCGGTGGTCGATGATGGTCCTGACCAGCGAGAAGCGCTCGTCCCTGAACAGGTACCTGGGCCGTGCCCGGGGCGGCACCTCGATGCGGACCAGCTCCCAGGGCCAGCGCGCCATCTCGTCGTCGACGCACAGCAGCCGGATCCGGACGCCGGTGCCCTCGGCCAGCCCGCGCAGTGTCTCGTGAAAGGCGGCCAGCACGCGCGGCGGGAACATGCACCGGCCCAGTTCCTCGGCCAGCTGGATCTGCTGTGTCGGGGTCGAGGCGGGCAGCAGCCTGGTGATCGACGAGGTAATCGGCTGCGCATCAGTAGGACGGACCCGCCCTCCGTCGGGCTTCATGCATTCGACCGTCACCCGGTGGCCGTGCTTGCTCTCACTACCGCGACGGATCTCTATCGTGAACTCGTCATAGGTGTACAAAGGGGATATCCGATCGCGACCGGTGGCAGCTCAATCGTAAGCCACTTGGGTCGGCTGATGGGCGATCCGCTGGTCGGCCTGGCTCATGGCGGATCCGGCGGGTCGGTAACGCGGATCCGTACGCGTTGCGGTCGCGCCCCTTCCGCTGGTATCTCGGCGTAGATCTCAGCCAGGTCATTCTCGAAGATCGCCACGTGCTCAGTCCGCTGCCCGCCGGTCCACCCGATCCATACGGTGGCGCGGCGGGCGCCGGGATCCCGGATGGCGATACGCCATTCGCTGTCTCCCACTGGCTCCGCCGTTATGGACTGGTCGTCGGCGCGGCCCCGGATATGCAGGACACGGACCTGCTCAGCCGCCGGACTATCCGAACGCCTGGCTACGTCTTCCATCGGCTGGAGCAGCAGCCAGACGGCAATGTCGAAGTCGTCGGGCGGCGCGTCGGGGTCGACGCGATCTGGGTCGGGCGCTGACAGCCACCGCAGCCGCGCTTCGCATTCCGTGCACTCGGGATGCGCCCGGTCAAGAAGCTCGCGGTGTCTCAGCGCGCTCTCATCGGTACCCACGACATGGCTCAGGAACTCCGGACTGGGGTGATGCTCATCCCAATGCCGTTTCGCCATCGCGACGTTGCGCCGGTTGTTCGCCACCACCCGAACTTCCTGCCAGCTGTCGAATCCGTAACACAAGCCCAGGGCAAAGGTGGCCGGGTCGACGCCGCGCAAGTCCATCTCCGTCGGCGGGCCGTAATACTCGGCGAAGATCGTGTCTAGCTCGCGGATGATCTCATCCGGCTGGTCCGGTTCACTCATGGTCTTTCCGCCTTAATCACGTGCGGGAAGCCGTGTGGACCGCACATGGGCTCTCGATGCAACGGGGAGCGGGATTGGGGATCGCGCCGGCGTACTTGGCCTCCGCGTCGTGCAGGTCGTGCAGGGTCGGCTCGGGGTCGCCCCGCAGAGCCTGGATCGCGACCTCCGCATCCTTGGGCAGCAGAACAGGCTGGCCGAGGACATCTCGCCGGAGCGCGGCTCCCGCATAGCGCAGCAACTCACGATCCCTCGGCGTGAGCTTGAGCGCCATGTCCAGCAGCTGCAGGTGCGAGCGAATCACGGCCTCCCGGTACGGGGCTCTGACCGTGCCCAGGATGTCACCCAGGTACAGGGCGATACGCGCCTTCCGCCCGACTTCGGATTTCAGCTGGGAGATGCGTCCCTGAGTCACCCCGAACTCCTTGGCCAGGTCCCGCTGGGACACCTCCTCGACCATTCCCTCCCAGTAGGCATCCAGATCCTTCTGGCGGATCCAGCCCACGGCGACCATGGTGCGCAGGTAGATAAGCAGCGGCCTGGAGGACCCGATCCACTCCTCGACCTGCTCCTCGAACGACTCAGCCCGCAGCTCCCCGGCGGCGTCACGCTCGAGGATCTCGGCTTCGGCGGGCAGCACACGCCTGGCCTTGTCGCGGTACCAGTCCGCCACCTCTCGGCGGGCGACGGTGAAAATCCATGCCTCGACGGGTTCGCGCGCGATCATTCTGGCGAAGCTCAGCTGCATCTTCACGAACACCTTCTGGACCAGATCGTAGGCCTCGTGAACATCCCCGAGTTGCTTGCAGCCGAACCGATATAGCCGTGGTTGCATATTCCGGCAAAGCTCCTGAAGGATCGCGTGCGGCTGCTCGCCGCGATCGACGCGCCGCTGCAATTCCGTGCGTGGCGGATCCCCGGGAAATTCGCGCTCCGGGAAACGTTGATCCATTGCCCTCCCTAGCCATGGCTTGGGACGAGGGTAGTCAATGCGTCGCCTTTGTAGCCAGTGCCGAAGGCAGATCGGGCCGTGCGGCGGACCGGCGGCGAGCACGCGCAGGCCAGGTTTGGGCTTCACAGTCACTAGTACGCGGGGAGCCGTCACGGTGATTAGCGCGGCCCGCCGCGATGAGTTCCGGCGGGCTGAGACGTCCAAGTAGATGGTCCGGCCGGCACGGGGGCACGGCCGGACCACATGGCCCTGGTGCGCTTACCTCCTGGCCGCGACCGTAGGTGAGAATGGTCGCAAGGAGGAGGGAGTCGCCGATGAGCGCGCCAGTTGATACACCGGCGATAACGGGCTCCTCGCTGCGGGAGTTCCTGCACGGGCTGCCCGGGGTGGACCAGGTGGGTGCGGAGGCCCGCGCGGCCATGCTGGCCAGCCGGTCAATCAAGACCACGGCCAAGCAGTGGGCGCTCGATACCGCGATCTCGATGATCGACCTGACCACGCTGGAGGGCCAGGACACGCCGGGCAAGGTGCGGGCCATGTGCGCCAAGGCCAAGCGACCCGACCCCGCCGACCCGACCGCGCCCCAGGTCGCGGCGGTCTGCGTCTATCCGGACCTCGCTCACCTCGCGGTGGCCGAGGTCAAGGGCACCGGCATCCACGTGGCCAGCGTGGCCACCGCCTTCCCCAGCGGCCGGACCAGCCTGGAGGTCAAGCTGGCCGACGCCAGGTACGCCATCGAGGCCGGCGCCGACGAAGTCGACATGGTCATCGACCGCGGCGCCTTCCTGGCCGGGGACTACCAGCTGGTCTACGACGAGATCGCCGCCGTGCGGGAGGTCGTGGC
>Ga0187814_10001065_pt1 | contig 10257 bp, 8 predicted proteins | sample NC_S_4_FD_132450 | JGI IMG/M metagenome (GOLD analysis project Ga0187814, IMG submission 132450) | Wetland sediment microbial communities from Neuse River Estuary, North Carolina, USA - ASW-S_4 | ecosystem: Environmental > Aquatic > Freshwater > Wetlands > Sediment | place: USA: North Carolina...
TCAGCTGTGCGAAAACTCCCCTTCACCTCCTGGCGCCAAGAAGCTCATGGTGGATGCGGGCCAGCAACGGGCAGATTACCACTGGGCATTAAGTATAGACGTAGCTGACTTCAAGAGAGGGTCTAACTCTATACACTTCAGGTTGAGACATCAGTCCTTAGAGTAATGTTAAGCGAAACACAAATGATGTTAAGCTAATAAGAATATCCTCGACTTTACGTTCTTGCTACACAACGGCACGGGAAGTGGAGTAAGAATAGGAAGACGTCGACGACAAATAGGAGGACAGGCCATCTCTCCATGCATGGAAAAGCGAAGCTATCGTCCTCATGTGGTGGCACTTGCGTCGGCGACTTGGCTGGGCGGTGGGAGCCAAGGGATATGGAGGGGGACCCTTCGGCCAAATCGGGCATCCCCGCATTCGCCAACGCTCGTGCGCGCGTCCATGACCGAGCAGGTATGCAGGATTGCTAGAGTCTCATATCCTTCATATGGATGCACCGTGTGGCCGACGGTGCTCGCCGCGCGGGTTTCCGGCCTAGGCGCTCGCCAGCGTTCGACGTCGGACGACCCGTGCAGCGCCCGGGTGCCCGCACCGACCGTCCTCTGGGGGTCACTGCACCAGAGCTCTTTGGTTGGGCTCTTTGGACGGCCGCGGCGCCTCCGGCCTAAGGAGGCCCAGGCACGTTGGACCTCATCGCGGCAGCCTGGCGAGGACAGCGGGACGCGAAACGTGGCGACACAATGCCGCTTGACACGCTTCTAGGGCCTTGCTAAACTACACCTTCTTGACCTGACGCTTTCTTTCTGGTAGTATAAACGCGGACCCCTGCGTGCCAGGAAGGAAGTGGGGCGTTTGGCGGCTAAGCGCGTCTTGTCCGATATCAAGCGCGACTTGGACGGCATGATCGGCGAACGTATTCGCCTCAAGGCGAACCGCGGGCGCCGGAAGGTGGACGAGCGCGAAGGCGTCCTGGAGCAGACTTATCCCTACATCTTCGTCGTCAAGATCGAGGACGAAGCCTCTGGGAGCCGTCGCGTGTCCTTCAGCTATGCCGATGTCCTTACGGAGACCGTGGAGCTCGAGGTCGCGTCCGGCGGCGAGTTCCACAGGGTCAATGTGAGCTAGATAGACGCCTCGCCGCACGGGAGGGTGCCTTCGGGCATCCTCCCTTTCCTTGCGTCCTGGGGAGCTCAGGGTATGCGCTCCAGGAGGTCCGTGAGACGCAGGATCCGGTCCGGGCCGAACTCGGGGCTGACGTCCCAGGGGTCGTAGAGCACGGCGCCGAGCCCGGCTTCACGAGCGGCCTCGACGTCGAGGTCGGGGAGGTCCCCGACGTGGAGGGCGGCAGCGGGGGGCACCGCGAGGCGCTCGAGCGCCATGGCGAAGATGCGTGGATCTGGCTTCGCGACGCCGACCAAGTCGGAGTCCAGGATGACGTCGAAGAACTCGGCCAGCCCGGCGAGGCCAAGCTGCGCCTCGACGCGGCCGTCGGCGTTCGAGACGACGCCGAGGCTCAGGCCGCGGCCGCGCAGGGCCGAGAGGACGTCGGCGGCGCCAGGGGCCGGCCTGCGCCAGAGGCCGCGCGCATCCAATCTGTGCTCGCGCTCCGCCGACCGGGCAAAGGCGCAGGCCGCGGAGGCGTCGAGCCCGACGCCCTGTCCGATGGCGGAGAAGAGGCGCTGGAGGTCCGTCTCCCGACACGCGGCGGGCGACGGGGGCGGCCAGCCGGCTCGGCCCACGAGCGCCGCCGCCGCCCCGACGTCTTCGGGCGACGGCCTTGCGCCCCACGTGCCGGCGAGCCCCGCCAGGTACGCAAGGTCCAGGTGCAGGAGCGTGTTGCCGACGTCGAACAGCACCGCCGCGAGGCCGGCACCGCGGTCATGTTGCGGAGTCATGACGCCTGCCTTCGCTTCGGACGCCCGACTCCCTGCACGCGCGCCCGGTATGCGGTCGCCGCCGCCGGGGCAATGGAGATGGCGTGGGGGTGGGGGCTACGACGGCGGGAAGCCTCTTGCTGATCGGCGGCCACGAGGCGCCGCGCGGTGCGATCCTGGCCGCGTTCGTGGACCTGGCGGGGAGTGCGCCCGAGATCGCGCTGCTCACGCTCGCGACGCAGGAGCCCGAGGAGGCCTACCGGCGCTACCGCGCGAGCTTCGAACAGCTCGGCGCGCGCGCCGTGCGCCACCTGCCCGCGGCCGCCCGCGCGGACTGCCACGACCCCGAGGGCGTGCAGTCGCTCCGCGAGGCGGACGGGATCTTCTTCAGCGGCGGAGACCAGCTGCGCATCACGAGCGTGCTCGGCGGAACGCCCTACGAGGCGGCGGTGCGCGCGGCCCATCACCGCGGGGCCGTCGTCGGCGGCACGTCGGCCGGCGCATCCGCCATGAGCGCGACGATGCTCGTCGGCGGTGCGGACGAGGAGTCCGCACGTCGGGCGGATGTGCGCATGTGCCCAGGCCTCGGCCTGCTGCCAAACGCCGTCGTCGACCAGCACTTCGCGCAGCGGGGGCGCATCAACCGGCTGCTCGCGGCCCTGGCCCAGAACCCGGGCACCCTCGGCATCGGCATCGACGAGGACACCGCCGTGCTGGTCCGCGGCGACGAGCTCAAGGTCCTCGGCAGCGGCACCGCCACGGTGCTGGACGCGCGCGGCGCCATCTACGGCGATGCGTCCGAGGCCGGCGTCGACGCGCCGCTCCGGCTGGGCCCGGTGCGCCTTTGGGTGCTGCCGGCGTCCTCCCGCTTCGACCTCGAGCGGCGCGAGCCGGCGCATAGGGGCGATGCGCGAGGAGAACATAGTGGCGTGCCCGTACTTCGCTGAGGAGGCTCCACTGTGCTGATCCTCGCCTGGCGGTACTTCCCCGGGCCCAATCCGCACTGCCACAGAGCGATGCTGGAACTCGAGATCGAACTCGCCGAGCTTGCCGAGCGCACAACGCAGGACTTCCCCGGCTTTACGCAGACCCTGCTCCACGATGTGCCCGGTCTTTGCGAGCACTACTGCAGCCTCGGCCACCCCGGCGGCTTCGCCCAGCGCCTGCAGGAGGGCACGAGACTCGGGCACGTGGTCGAGCACCTCGCGCTCGAGTTTTTGCACGCCTGCGGCGAGCAGGGCTCCTACGGCAAGACGCGGCAGATCGGCACGACGACGCGCTACCGCATCGCCTTCGAGGCGCCCGAGGCGGAGACGGGCCATGCGGCGGCCGAGCTTGCGCGCCGCTACGTCGACGACGTGCTGAGCCCGACGGGGTTCGCCCTGGCCGCGGAGCTCGAAGCGCTGCGGGAGCTGCACGGGCGCAACTGCCCTGGGCCGAGCACGCGCGCCCTGATCGATGCCGCCGTCGGTCGGGGCATCCCCGTGCGGCGCCTCGGCGCGACGAGCGTGCTCGAGCTGGGGCAGGGGCGGTGGCTGCGGCGCGTGCAGGCGACCCTGACCGACCAGAGCTCGGCGGTGGCCGTGGACCTCGCCGCGGACAAGCAGCAGTGCAAGGAGATCCTGGCGGCGCAGGGCATCCCCGTGCCCCGCGGAAGCGTCGCGCGGACGCCGGAGGAGGCGGCGCAGGCGGCGGCGGAGCTCGGCGCCCCGGTCGTCGTGAAGCCGCTCGCCGGCAGCCAGGGCCGTGGCGTCACCATGGGCGTGCGCACCGCCGAGGAGCTCCAGCAGGCCTGGGCCTCGGCGCAGGCGGTGACGCCCGAGGTCCTGGTGGAGGAGCAACTGGAGGGTCGGCACTACCGCATGCTCGTGGTCGCCGGTCGTCTCGTCGCCGCAGCGGAGCGCCTGCCGGCGCAGGTCGCGGGCGACGGGCGCGCCAGCGTGCGCGAGCTCGTCGACGAGCTCAACCGCGACCCCCGCCGCGGCCGCGGCCATGAGAAGCCCCTGACGCGCGTCCAACTGGACGGCATCGCGCTCGGGCTGCTCAAGAGGCAGGGCCTCGCGCCGGAGGACGTGCCCGCGATCGGACGGACCGTGCTGCTGCGGGAGGCCGCCAACCTGTCCACGGGCGGCAGCGCCGTGGACGTGACGGACGAGGTCGCCCCGCGCCACCGCCTCGTCGCGGAGCGTGCCGCCCGCGCCATCGGCCTGGACGTCGCGGGCGTCGACGTCGTGGCCAGGGACATCCGCGACGAGGCGTGCGTCGCCTCGGTGCTGGAGGTCAACGCGGCGCCCGGCATCCGCATGCACCACTTCCCCACCCTGGGGGAGCCGAGGGACGCGGCCGGTGCGGTCATCGACAGCCTCTTCCCGCCCGGCAGCCCCTCTCGGGTCCCCCTCGCGGCCGTCACGGGCTCGAACGGCAAGACGACGACCGTGCGCCTGATCCGCGCGATGCTCGCGCGAAGCGGCCTCGTGGTGGGGTTCACCTGCACGGAGGGCCACGCCGTCGGCGACGAATGGCTCGGCCGAGGCGACGACGCCGGGCCGCGCTCGGCGATGGCCGTGCTGGGCGACCGCCGCGTCGAGGCGGCGGTGCTGGAGGTCGCGCGCGGTGGCATCTCGCGCGGCGGGCTCGGCTACGACCGCGCCGACGTGGGCTGCGTGCTCAACATCACCGGCGACCACCTGGGCCAGGACGGGATCGAGACCATCGAGCAGCTGACGCTCCTCAAGGCGCTGGTCGTGGAGGCCGTGCAGCCGCACGGGCGCGTCGTGCTGAACGCCGAGGACGCGCCGACGCCGCGCCTCATGTCCCGCGCCGGCGCGCCGGTGGTCCTCTTTGCCGTCGATCCGGGGTGCGCCCTCCTGCGCCGCCACGTCTCGGCGGGCGGTGAGGCCGTCGTCGCGGCGGCGGGCCAGCTCGCCGTGGTCCGCGCCGGGCGGGCGGAGGCGGTGCTGCCGGTCAGGGACATCCGCATCGCCGGAGGAGGCCTGTGCCGGCCGATGCTGGAGAACGCTCTGGCCGCCGCCGCGTGCGCCCTCTCGCTGGGCGTCGCTCCCGACGTCGTGGCCAGCGTCCTGCAGGAGTTCGGGGCCGATGCCCAGGACAACCCCGGTCGGCTCGACGTGCGCGACGTCGGTGGCGTCAAGGTCGTGGTCGACTACGGGCACAACGCCGCGGCGCTCGAAGCCCTGGCGCCCACTCTGCGCGCCATGTGCGCGGGCAGCCGCATCGGCGTCGTCGGGCTGCCCGGCGACCGCCGCGACGAGGACGCCCTTGCGCTCGGCCGCGCCGCCGCCGAGACGTTCGACGTCGTCCTGTGCAAGGAGGACCAGGACCGGCGGGGGCGGCAGCCGGGCGAGGTGGCGCAGCGCATCGCGCAGGGCGTGCGGCTCGCGGGCGGGCGCGCCCGCATCGTGCTGTCGGAGCGCGAGGCGCTGCACGAGGCGCTGCGCGAGGCGCGCGCGGGGGACCTCGTCGCCGTGTTCTACGAGCACCTCGGCGAGGTGCTCGACGAGATCGAGGCGGCGCGACAGGCGTCGTGCCCGACGCCGGCGGCGCTTGCGCGGCAGGGGGGCGGCGGGTAACGTTCAAGGCGGAGGTGCGCCGGTGCGCTGCTTCGCGCCCGCCAAGCTGAACCTGGCCTTGGACCTCGGCCCGCCGCGCGGCGACGGCTACCACGCGATCCGCACGGTCATGCAGGCGGTCTCCCTCGGGGATCGCCTCTTCGTCACCCCTGCGCCGGCCTTTGCGCTTACGGACCCCGACGTGGACGGGCCGGACCTCGTCGAGCGCGCAGCCCGCCTGTTCACGGACGCGACCGGGGTGGCGGCGCGGGTCCGCGTCGAGGTCCGTAAGCGCATCCCGCTCGGTGCGGGGCTCGGCGGCGGGTCGAGCGACGCCGCGGCGACGCTGCGCGCACTGCGCGAGCTCCTGCTGCCGACCCTCCCCTGGCCGGATCTGCTCGCCATGGCGCGCGGGCTCGGCAGCGACGTGGCCTTCTTCCTCGGCGAGTCCCCTCTCGCCCTCTGCGAGGGCCGCGGTGAGATCCTGACGGCCCTGCCGCCCCGCGCGGAACGCTACGCCGTGATCGCCTGGCCCGGCGTGCAGCTCTCCACGGCGTCCGTCTACGCGCGCAGCGCACCCGGCCCTGGGGGCGCCGCGGACGAGGTGGTCCGCGGGGCCGACACGGCGCGCAACGATCTCGAGGCAGCGGCCCTCGCCGCCTGTCCCGAGCTGGCCCGGATGTGCCGGGAGGCCCGAGAGCACGGTCTGCGGCTGAAGGTGACGGGCAGCGGCAGCGCCGCCTTCGCGCTGTACAGGGACCCCGGGGCGGCGCTGGCGGCACTGAGGTCGCTCGAGCGCTTTGCGCCCCGCACCGCGATGTGCCGCACGCTCGCGGCCTGGCCGCGGCAAGTCCCGCGCGACGCGGTGGCGCCGGGCGCGGGCGCTCCGGCCTGACCTGCGCAGCGGGCCAGGACTTGGCCGAGAGGTGGCGAAGGAAGGGGCGGGCGGCGGGAACGAAGAGAGGTCCGCGATGGCGCGCGATGCCCGCACGGGAGGATGGCAAGTTGGTTGACGTCGTGGTGCTGGCCGGCCGACGCAACAAGGCGGAGCTCAGGTCCGTCTCGGACGTCGCCTGGGAGGCGCTCGTGCCGATCGCGGGCAAGCCGATGGCGGCCTGGGTGATCGAGGCCCTCAAGGCCTCAGGTCTGGCGGAGCGCATCGTCGTCGTGGGGCCCGAGGAGCTCGCGCCCTATCTCCGGCCCGAGGACGCCGTGATGGAGCCCTCGGACGACCTGATCGAGAACGTCCGGCGCGGCGCACATGCGGTGAACCTGCAGCATCCACTGCTCGTGGCCACCTCCGACATCCCCATGCTGACGCCGGACGCCGTGCGGGCCTTCATCGAGGCCGCGGCGTCGATACCGGCCGAGTTCCACTACCCCGTCGTCGAGCGCGGCGACGTCGAGCGGCGCTTCCCGGGCAACAAGCGCACCTACGTCCGCATGCGGGACGGCACCTACACCGGCGGCAACATCGTCCTTTTGGACCCGAGGTCCGCACCGCGGGCCATCGGCGTCGCCGAGGAGCTCGTGGCGCTGCGCAAGAAACCCTGGCGTCTGGCCCTTAAAGTTGGGACGGGGTTCATGCTACGATTACTGCTTGGGCAGGTGCGCGTCGCGGACGCCGAGGAGCGCTTCTCACACCTCCTCGGGGTCGTATCGCGGGCCGTGCCCCTGCCGTACGCGGAGATCGGCGTCGACGTCGACCATCCAGGCGACGTCCCCTTCTGCGAGGCGGAGCTGCGCTCGAGGGAAACGGGGGCGAGCAGTGGCTAGGGAAGCGCGCTACGCGCGGCTGCGCCGCATCGTCGAGCTGACCCGGCGCATCGTCGTCGCGCCGGGGCGTCTCTATTCGCTCGGCGAGCTTTGCGCCGAGACGGGCGCGGCCCGCTCGACGGTGTCCGAGGACGTCGACCTGATCGACGAGGTGCTGCGCGAGAAGGGCCTGGGCGCCGTGGAGACGGTGACGGGCGCGGCGGGCGGTCTGCGCTACCGCGAGCGGCCCGGGGCCGGGCAGGCCGAGGAGCTCGCGCGGGCCCTGCAGCTCGAGCTGTCGGATCCGGAGCGCATCATCCCCGGCGGCTTCCTCTACATGACGGACCTCATCTTTTCCCCCCAGCTCTCGGAGCGCATCGGGGCCCTCTTCGCCGAGCGCTACCGGGAGCGCGAGCCCGACATGGTGCTGACGATGGAGACGAAGGGCATCCCTCTTGCCCTGATGACGGCGCGCGCCCTCGGCGTACCGCTCGCCGTGGCGCGGCGGGAGAGCCGCGTGACGGAAGGGCCGGCCATCGGCCTCAACTACGTCTCGTCCTCGGGCCGCATCGGCACGATGTCCCTGCCGCGTCGGGCGCTGCCGCCCGGCAGCCGCGTGCTGGTCGTCGACGACTTCCTCAAGGGCGGCAGCACCGTGCGCGGCCTCGTCGACCTGTGCGGGGAGCTTGGCGCGTCGTGCGTGGGCATCGCCGTGCTCTGCGAGACGCCGAGCCCGGACAAGAACCTGCCGCCAGGGCACTTCAGCTTCCTTCGCCTGGATGCCGTCGACGAGCGCCAACGCCTCGTGCGGCTCGGGCCGTCGGAGTCGTTCCAGCGCTTTCTCGAGGAGGCTCGGCAACATGCCTGAGGGGATCCGCACCGTCGTGCTGGCCGCGGGGAAGGGTACGCGGATGCGCTCCGAGCTGCCCAAGGTGCTGCACCGTCTGGCCGGCATGCCCATGCTGGGGCACTTGCTGGCCGCGATCGACGAGGCCGGCCTCGGTCGGCCGCTCTGCGTGATCGGCTACGGCGGCGAGCTCGTCGAGGAGTACCTCGGCGAGCGGGCGGAGGTCGTCTGGCAGCGCGAGCAGCTCGGCACGGGCGACGCCGTCGGCACCGCGCTCACAGCCGCCGGGGAAGCCGAGTGGCTCCTCGTCGTGCACGGCGACCTGCCGCTCCTGCGCGGCGCGACGCTGCGCCGCCTGGTGGACGAGGCCGGGGAGGCCGGCGCGCTCCTTTGCGCGGAGGTCGACCGGCCGGAGGGCTTCGGCCGCATCGAGCGCGATCCGGACGGGCGGCTCATGGCCATCGTCGAGGAGGCGGACTGCGACGAGCGCCAGCGCGCGATCCGGGAGATCAACGTCGGTGCCTACCTGCTGCCCGCCGCGGCGCTGCGCGACGCCATTGCGGCGCTGGGCGCCAAGAACGCGCAGGGGGAGGTCTACTTCGTCGACGCCGTCGCGGCGCTCGCACGGGGCGGCGGCGTCGCCGTCGTGCCATGCCCGGCCGCGGAGGCCGCGCAGGTCAACGACCGCCGTGAGCTCGCCATCGCAGGGGCCCAGCTGCGCCGACGCCAGGTCGAGCGCCTCATGTCCCTCGGCGTGACGGTGGTGGACCCGTCCACCACGTACGTGGACGCCACGGTGCGGGTCGGGCGGGACACGGTGCTGCAGCCCTTCACGTTCCTCGAGGGCGAGACGACGGTCGGCGAGGGCTGCGAGGTCGGTCCGCAGACGCGCCTCCTGGACACCGTGCTCGGCGACGGCTGCCGGGTCAGCTTCTCCGTCGTGGAGGAGACCGAGCTCGGCGACGGCACGTCCTGCGGGCCTTTTACGCATCTGCGTCCCGGAACCCGCACCGGAAGGCAGGTGTCCATCGGGAATTTCGTCGAAATGAAGGGCGTCCAGGTCGGCGACCAGACGAAGGTTCGCCACCACAGCTACCTGGGCGACGCGGCGATCGGCCGACGCGTCAACATAGGGGCGGGCACGGTGATCGTCAACTACGACGGCCAGCGCAAGCACTTCACGCGCATCGGCGACGATGCGTTCATCGGCTGCAACGCCAACCTGATCGCGCCTCGCGAGGTGGGCAGCGGCGGGTACGTGGCGGCGGGATCGACGGTGCACCAGGACGTGCCCGACGGCGCGCTCGCCGTGGCGCGCGAGCGCCAGCGCAACATCGAAGGTTGGGTGGCCCGGCGCAGGGCGCGGGAGGAGTAGGGAGTTGGGATACCGAGACGGTGAGTTGAAGATCTTCTCCGGCAGCGCCAACAGGGTGCTGGCCCAGAAGATCGCGGAGCAGATCGGCGTCCCGCTCGGGGACATGCAGGTCGGGCGCTTCTCGAACGGCGAAGTGCGCGTGATGATCCGCGACAACGTGCGCGGCTGCGACGTCTTCGTCATCCAGCCCACGTGCAACCCCGTCAACGAGAACCTCATGGAGCTGCTCGTCATGCTCGACGCCTTCCGCCGGGCTTCGCCGCAGCGGGTGACCGCCGTGATCCCCTTCTACGGCTACGCGCGGCAGGACCGCAAGACGAGCGGCCGCGAGCCGATCACCGCGAAGCTGGTGGCGAACCTGCTCACGACGGCGGGCGCCGACCGCATCCTGACCATGGACCTGCACGCCCCGCAGATCCAGGGCTTCTTCGACATCCCGCTCGACCACCTGCTCAGCGTCCCAATCCTGGCGGAGTACTTCCGCAACCTCCAGATCACCGACGGCATCATCGTCGCCCCCGACGCGGGCGGCGGCAACCGCGCGCGCGAGCTCGCCGAGCGGTTGGACATGCCCATCGGCTTCATCGACAAGCGCCGTCCCGAGCCGGGCGTCAGCGAGGTCACGCACGTGATCGGCAAGGTCCGCGACCGCGTCTGCGTGATCCTCGACGACATGATCGACACGGGCGGCACCATCGCCGCCGCCGCGACGGCGCTCCGCGAGCACGGCGCGCGCGACGTCTACGTCGCCTGCACCCACCCTGTGCTGTCCGGGCCCGGAGTGCAGCGCCTCGCCGCCGCCCCGATCCGCGAGGTCATCGTGACCGACTCGA
>Ga0187814_10001066_pt1 | contig 10255 bp, 12 predicted proteins | sample NC_S_4_FD_132450 | JGI IMG/M metagenome (GOLD analysis project Ga0187814, IMG submission 132450) | Wetland sediment microbial communities from Neuse River Estuary, North Carolina, USA - ASW-S_4 | ecosystem: Environmental > Aquatic > Freshwater > Wetlands > Sediment | place: USA: North Carolina...
CGACCGGGAGAAGCTGCAGGAGCGGCTGGCCAAGCTGGCCGGCGGCGTCGCGGTCATCAAGGCCGGGGCGGCGACCGAGGTCGAGCTGAAGGAGCGCAAGCACCGCATCGAAGACGCGGTCCGCAACGCCAAGGCCGCGGTGGAGGAAGGCGTCGTCGCCGGCGGCGGGGTGGCCCTGCTCCAGGCGGGCCAGACCGCCTTCGAGAAGCTGGACCTGAGCGGAGACGAGGCGACCGGCACCCAGATCGTGCGCCGGGCCCTGGAGGAGCCGCTCAAGCAGATCGCGGTGAACGCCGGCCTCGAGGGCGGCGTGGTGGTCGAGAAGGTCAAGACCCTTTCCGCGGGTCACGGCCTGAACGCGGCGACCGGCGAGTATGTCGACATGTTCAAGGCCGGGATCATCGACCCCGCGAAGGTCACCCGCTCGGCGCTGCAGAACGCGGCCTCGATCGCGGGCCTGTTCCTCACCACCGAGGCCGTGATCGCGGAGAAGCCGGAGAAGGAGAAGGCCCCCGCCATGCCAGGCGGCGGCGACATGGACTTCTGATTCTCCAAGTCACGGCAGGCAAACGGCCCGGGGGTTCCCCCGGGCCGTTTGGCATCGTTTCCCGGCGCCACGGCCGGTGCAATCTCGGGCACCGCACGTGCGTCACGCTCCGGTTGCAGGCGCCTGCGGCAAACGAAGCTGCGGTCCGGCGTCCCGGACCGATAGCCTTAGAGGTGCCCATAGCATCCTGTCGGTCACCCTGATCGCTGGTTGTTGTTAGTTCTCTTCAACGTGAGGTCTGCGCGTGCCTACCGGCAAGGTCAAGTGGTACGACTCCGACAAGGGGTATGGCTTCCTCGCCCGCGACGACGGCGGCGAGGTCTTCGTGCATTCATCGGCGCTGCCCTCGGGGACGACCGCGCTGCGGCAGGGGCAGCGGGTGGAGTTCGGGGTCGCCGAGGGCCGCCGGGGGGCGCAGGCGCTGCAGGTGCGGATCCTCGAGCCGCCGCCCACCGTGGCGGCCACCAAGCAGGCCCGCAAGAAGCCGGACGAAATGATCGTCCTCGTCGAGGACCTGATCAAGCTGCTCGATGACGTGTCGACGACCTACCGCCGGGGCAAGCACCCCGACCCCCGGGACGCGAAGAAGATCGCCGCCGTGCTCCGCGCGGTCGCCGACGACATCGAGCCCTGACTCAGCCTGGGCCGTTTCATCCGGCGCAACCCGGCAGCCATACCGATACCTCCAGGCCTCCGGCGGGCAGCTGCCGCGCGGCCGCCTGCCCGCGGTGCGCGATGGCCACCGATCGCACGATCGACAGGCCCAGGCCCGTGCCGTCCGGGGATCCGGAGCGCCCGGACAGGCGCCGGAACGGCTCGAAGAGCGACGGCACGAGTTCCGCGGGGATCAGCGGGCCACCGTTGGCGACGTCGATGAAGGCCATCCCGTCGCGGGTGCCGGTCGCCACCTGGACCCAGCCGTCCGGGACGTTGTGCCGGATCGCGTTGTCGATCAGGTTGGTGACCAGCCGCTCGACCAGGACCGGGTCGCCGAGGGCCGCGGCCGGCTGCAGGGCCGCCTGCACGGTGACCTGGTGCGCCCGGATGGCCGGGGCGGCGGCGTCCAGCGCGTCCTCGGCCAGCACGGCCACGTCGAGCCGTTCCCGCGGCCCGTTCCCGCGGTCGCTGCGGGCCAGCGTGAGCAGGGCCTCGATCAGGGCCTCGGCCCGGTCCACGGCGTGCCGCACCTCGACGGCCATCGCCTCGAGCTGAGCCGGGGTCCGGCCCGGCTTGGCCAGCGTGACGTCGATCGCGGTGCGCATCACGGTGAGCGGGGTGCGCAGCTCATGCGACGCGTTGGCCACGAAGCGCCGCTGGCTCGCGAAGGCGGCGTCCAGCCGCGCGAGCATGGCGTCGAAGGTGTCCGCCAGTTCCTTCAGCTCGTCATCGGGCCCGGCCAGCGCGATCCGCTCGCTCAGGTTCTCCTCCGACGCCCGGCGGGCCGCCGCGGTGATCGCGTGCACCGGCCGCAGCGCCCGGCCGGCCACGATCCAGCCCAGCCAGGCCGAGGCGAACACCAGCGCGGCCAGCGCGGCCAGCGAGTAGTCCAGCAGGCGCGCCAGGGTCCGCGAGCGCTCGTCGGCCACGCTGGCCTTGGACACGCCGTTCAGCGACTGCTCGGCCAGGTTCTCGCACTTGGCCATCTCCGCCGGGGCCAGGTTCTCCGCTTTGCAGGCCCGCAGCGCCTGGTCCACGTACTTGCTGGCCTGCGAGCCAGCGACTACCGCCGGCGGAGTGGTGGACAGGCTCTGCGCGACCAGGCCGTAGGTCACCGCGAGCAGGGCCGCCCCGGCGGCCAGGAACAAGGCGCTGTACACGAGCGTGAGCCGCAGCCGCACCGGCCGCCGCCCGCCCCGCCACAGCTTCATGGGGCACCCCGCAGCCGGTAGCCGCTGCCGATGACCGTCTGGATCGGCGGCGGGTCGCCGAGCTTACGGCGCAGCCGCGAGACCGTGACCGAGACGGTGTTACTGAACGGATCGGCGTGCTCGTCCCAGACCTTCTCCAGCAGCTCCTCGGCGCTGACCACTCCGCCGTCGGCGGCCAGCAGGACCTCCAGGACGCCGAACTCCTTCCTGGTCAGCACCACCGGCTGCCCGGCCCGGCTGACCCGGCGCCGGACCAGGTCGACGGCCAGATCCCCGCAGAACACGACGGGCGGCCGGGACGGGCTGCGCCGGGCCAGCGACCGGATCCGCGCCACCAGCTCGGCAAAGGCGAACGGCTTGGCCAGGTAGTCATCGGCCCCGAGGTTGAGGCCGTCGACCCGGTCGTCCACCGCGGCGGCGGCCGTCAGCATCAGGATCCGGGCCGTGGCCGGGCCCGCCACCAGGCTCGCGCACACCGCGTCGCCGTGCACCCGGGGCAGGTCGCGGTCCAGCACGATGACGTCATACGCGGTGAACGCGGTGATCTCCATGGCCGCCTCGCCGTCGTAGGCGATGTCGACCGCCATGCCCTGGTCCCGCAGGCCTTCCGCGATGCGGTCGGCCAGCACCTGCTGATCCTCGACTACCAGTACCCGCACGTCTCCATAGTGCTCCGGCCCGGATGACAAGGACATAACAAGCCGGGGCTGGCCGGCGCCGCCGCGGGCCGGCACGTGACCGGCGACCGTGCAGGTCGCCGTCGTTCCGCCGCGGCGGAATCCGTAAGCCAGGCGGAACGGGCCCCGGTTCGTGTTGCGCTGGTGTCATCGGCTGGTGCGTACAACTGGTCCCGACCGGCCCGCTGCGAGGCCGATTCGGGAGGTCCAGATGAGAAACCGGTACGTCATCGCCGGGCTGGCCGGCGCGCTGCTGCTGGCCGGGTGCGGCAGCTCGGGTTCCAGCTCGCCCGGCGTGCCCGCTCTGAGCCAGGCGGCCGGCCACGGAACGGCCAGCCAGGGACCGGCCGGCCATGGGTCATCCAGCGCCCGCGCGGACGCGCTGCACGCGGCGGCGCAGTGCATCAGGCAGCACGGCATTCCCTCCTACGCCGATCCCGTGCTGACCGCCAGCGGCCAGGTCTACAGCGACAGCCGCAGCATCCAGGACGCGCCGCAGCCGGTGATCAACGCCGTGCAGCAGGCCTGTGGCACGCTGGCCGCCCGGGCCGGCCTGAACCCGCTCAGCGAGCCGCCCGCGCCGCCGCAGCTCGTGGAGGCCGGCGTGCGCTCCGCCGGATGCCTGCGCGCCCACGGCCTGCCGGACGTCCACGACCCCACGGCCCAGTCGCCCTACACGCCGGGACACGGGTTCGGGCTGAGCGCCGACGAGGTACCGGCCGGCGGCAAGGCCAATCCCGCCTACCAGGCGGCCGCGCACGCGTGCCGGGCGATCCTGGACGCCGAGATCCGCGCCTCGACGCTGGCGAGCCTGGGCAATGACGGCTGACCGGGCCGCAGGCCGGCGCCGCAGGCGCGCCGCGTTCGTGGCCGCCCCGATCGTCGCGGCCGGGGTGGCGGCCGGGGTCGTGCTCAGCGGGCCGCCCTGGCGGCCGGCCCATCCGGCCGCCGCCGCGGCGGTGACGCTGGGATCGGCCCCGGTGGTCCGGACCGACCTGGTGAACACCGTCCAGGTCAGCGGGTCGCTCGGCTACGCGGGGTCGTACACGGTCGTCAACCAGGCCGCCGGGACGGCGTACACCGCCCTCCCGGCGCCGGGCGCGACGATCTGGCGCGGCCAGGGCCTGTACGAGGTGGACGGCACGCCGGTCACCCTGTTCTACGGAACGACGCCGGAGTGGCGGGCGCTGTCCGCCGGCGTCGCGGCGGGCCGGGACGTGGCCCAGCTCGACCGGAACCTGATCGCCCTGGGGTACGGCGCCGGCCTGGTGGTCAGCGACTACTTCACGGACGCGACCGCTTATGCGGTCGGGCTGTGGCAGGCGGCCCGCGGGCTGCCGGTGACCGGGACGGTCCCGCTCGGCCAGGTCGTCTACGCGCCGGGCCCGCTGCGCATCACCGGCGTGACCCCGGTCCCGGGGTCGCCGCCGCAGCCGGGCAGCAGCATCCTGACCGCGACCTCGCCGGTCCCTGTCGTCATCGCCCAGGTGCCGGTGGGCCAGGAATACCTGGTCAAGGCTGGCGACAGCGTGACCGTGACGCTGCCCGACGGCGTGACGACCACGCCGGGCGTCGTCACGTCCGTCGCCTCGGTCGCGTCCGCGGACAACGGCTCCCAGGGGGCCGCTCCCGAGCAGTCGTCCGGGGCCGGCTCCGGCCCGGGCTCCGGCCAGGACACGGTGCAGATGACCGTCCGGCTCACCCAGCCTGGCGCCGCCGGGCACCTGGACCAGGCGCCGGTCAGCGTCAGCATCATCTCCGCGCAGGCCCGCGACGTGCTCGCCGTGCCGGTGAGCGCCCTGGTCGCGCTGGCCGGGCAGGGGAATGGGGAGGTGGGTGGGGGGTACGCGGTCGATGTCGTGCAGGGCACCGTCGTGCACCTGGTCGCGGTGCAGACCGGCCTGTTCGCCCAGACCCTGGTTCAGGTCAGCGGCGCCGGGCTGGCCGCGGGCATGCGCGTCCAGGTGCCGTCGTCATGAACCCGGTACTGGAGGTCGACGGCGTGTCCAAGTCCTATCCCGGCTCACCGCCGGTGACCGCGCTGGCCGCCGTAGACCTGACCATTCATCAGGCCGAACGGACCGCGGTACTTGGCCCTTCGGGCTCCGGCAAGACCACCTTGCTGCACGTGGCGGGGACGCTCGAGCGGCCGAGCAGCGGCCGGGTCAGGCTCGGCGGCCAGGAGGTCTCCGGGCTCTCCGACGCCGAGCTGTCCGCGGTCCGCGGCCGGCGCCTTGGCTTCGTGTTCCAGCAGTTTTATCTGCTCGATCATCTTGACGCGGTGCAGAACGTGGCGCTCGGGCTGCTCTACCGGGGCGAGCAGGCCAGGGACCGGCGCTCGGCCGCCGTCGAGGCGCTGGACCGGGTGGGCCTGGGCCACCGGCTCGGCCACCGGCCCGCGCAACTGTCCGGCGGCGAGCGCCAGCGGGTGGCCATCGCGCGCGCCGTCGCCGGGCATCCCGACGTGGTGCTCGCCGACGAGCCGACCGGCAACCTCGACTCGGTGGCCGGCCAGCAGATCATCGACCTGCTGGCCGGGCTGGCCGCGGACGGGGTGGCCATCGTCGTGGTCACGCACGATCCGGCCGTGGCGGCGGCCATGGACCGGCACGTCGTGATGCAGGACGGCCGGATCGTCTCAGACGACGGGGTGGTCCCACGAGCGAGCCTAAAGGCCGCGGCGTCGACTGGACAGTCTTTGTCCCCCCGGACCCACCCCAGGGACGACGAAGGAGCGACGAGGGCCCGCCGCCGCAGGCGGCCAGACCAGCAAGGAGGCGCCTCAAGGCGGCCCGGAGGCGAGCGGGAAGCAATGCCATGAAATCACGGCTGCGGGCCGGGGATCTGGTCCTGGGCGCCCTGCTCGGGCTGCGGGCGCGCAAGCTGCGGACGGCGCTGTCCGGGCTCGGCATCGCGATCGGGATCGCCGCCGCCGTCGCGGTGCTCGGCATCTCCGCCTCGTCCAAGGCCAACCTGCTCGCCCAGCTCGGCGCCGAAGGCAACCTGGTCACCGTCACCGCCGGGCAGAGCTTCGACGGCTCGCCCGCGCCGCTGCCGCTGACCGCCGAGCCGATGATCGCGCGCATCCCGCCGGTCGAGTCGGTGACGGCCATCGGTTACGTGCCGGGCGCCACCGTGCGCCGGACCGCGGCCATCCCCGCCATCGACAGCGGCGGGATCTCGGTCTACGCCGCCCAGCCCGGGCTGATCGCTACGCTCGGCGGCGGCGTGGCCGAAGGGACGTTCCTCAACGCGGCCACGGCCCGGTATCCGGCCGTGGTGCTCGGCGCGGTCGCCGCGCAGACCCTCGGCATCGACCAGGTAGGGCCCGCCACCCAGGTGTACCTGGCCGGCCAGTACTTCACCGTGATCGGGATCCTGCGGCCCGTGCCGCTCGCGCAGAGCCTGGACGAGGCGGCGCTGGTCGGCTTCCCCGTCGCCGACCAGCTGCTCGGGCTGGGCGGCCACCCGACCCAGATCTACCTGCGCGCGGTGCCGGACCAGGTGCAGCCGGTGGTGAGCGTGCTCCCGTTCACCGCTAACCCGGCCCAGCCGGAAGCGGTGCAGGTCAGCCTGCCGTCGAGCATCCTCGCGGCCCGGGCCGCGGCGCGCACGGCGTACGCCGGACTCTTCCTTGGCCTCGGAGCTGTGGCTGTCCTGGTCGGCGGGGTGGGCATCGCCAACATCATGGTGATCTCGGTCCTGGAGCGGCGCGCGGAGATCGGCCTGCGGCGCGCGCTGGGCGCGACCCGGCGGCAGGTCGGCCTGCAGTTCCTGACCGAGTCGGTCCTGCTGTCGGCCCTCGGCGGCGTGGCCGGGGTGCTGGCCGGCGCGGCGGCCACGGCCGGTTACGCGGCGGCCAGTCACCAGCCGACCGTGGTCCCTGCGGCCAGCGTCACGGTCGGCCTCGGCATCGCGCTGGGCACCGGCGCCCTGGCCGGGGTTTATCCCGCCGTGCGGGCCGCGCAACTGGCGCCCGCCGAGGCGCTCCGCGCGTCGTAACGCGCGTCGGCTCCGCGGGCGGGCGGCGACCTGGGGTTCGGGGCGCGATGACCGCTGGGCCAGGACCCGGCGCCTGCGCCGCGCGACGAGCATGACCAGCGCGGCGGTCAGCAGCGCGGCCGCGATGGCCAGGCCCGCCTGGCCGTTGTCGAGGATCGACACGAGTACCCCGACGAGGCCGCCGGCCACGTTGGCCACCTGGTTGATGGTCTCGGAGACCGCGAAGGTCGACGACCGGATCTCGTCGCCGATCTCCCGCTGCACGATCGAGTCCTGCGCCAGCTTGGCCAGGCTGGCGCACACGATGGCGGCGAACGCCACCGCGATCACCGCGCCCAGGCTGAAGAACCAGGCAGCGACGGCCGCGACCACCGGCGCCACGGTGAGCACGGCGAACATGATCAGCTGCGGGGCCCGGGAGCGGAGCCAGGATCCGATGGCCATCGCGAAGATGCTGCCCGCCGCGACGGCGGCCGCCAGGGTGGCCAGCGCGAAGTGCTTCGAGGTGCCGAGGCGCTCGGTCTGCAGCAGGAACGCGAAGAAGAAGAACGTGTAGCCGGAGAAGGCGCGCAGCACCGCGTTGCCGGTCATCGCCTCCGCGACCACGGGTCCCACCCGGCGCAGTGTCCGCCACCGCCGCGAGCCGTTCGTGGTCCTGGCCGCGGCGGGTGCCGGGGACCCGGGCGGCAGGGCCGCCGTGGGCTCGTCATACGGGATCGTCCGGCCGGAGGCCGGCGGAGCCTGCGTCGGCTCCGCTTCCCGCTCCCCCGAGCCGTGCCACGGATCGCGGTCACGTTCCCGGGAGTCTCGCCCCGGTCCGTTCGGAGGATAATCGTGCCGTCGCGCCGTCCCGGGGTCAGTCCCGCGCGGTGGCCGGCCGTCCGCGGCGGTGGGCGGGGCGGCCGCGTCGGCGGCCGGGGCCGGGGCCGGCGGGGAATCCACCTGGTCGGGCAGGCGCAGCGCGAGGACCATGGCCGCGAGGTAGACCACCATGCCCACCCGGAGCACCCAGGCGGCGCCCCCGGTCACCTGGACGCCCTCCGCCAGCGCCGCGGCGATCGTGGCCGCGATCACCGCGATCAGCTGCGACCGCGCGTTGGCGGTCACCAGGGCGATCTGCTCGGGCAGCAGCCGCGGCACGACCGACGCGCGGACCACGCCGTAGGCCTTCTGCAGCACCAGCACGCCGAACGCGGCGGGCAGCAGCGTGATCGGGTTGCTGACCGCGGCCGACATCGCGTAGCACAGCAGCCCGCGGGCCAGCAGCGTGCCGGCCAGCAGGTACTTACGGCCCTGCTGCACCCGGTCCAGGGCCGGCCCGATGAACGGCGCGAGCACCGCGAACGGGGCCATGGTGACGATCAGGAACAGCACCACCTTGCCCCGGGCCTCGTCCACGGAGGTGTTGAAGAAGATAGTCCCGGCCAGCGCCACGATGACGAAGGCGTCCCCGGCCCCGCTGGCGGCGGTCAGCTCGATGAGCGTGGACAGCCCGGTCCGGCCGGCCCCCGAGGCGCTGGTCACCCGGTGCACCAGGCCGCCGGTCCTGCGGGTGCCGGTTCTGACCGCGCCGGTCGTGGCGCGTGCCGCGCTCCCGGTTCGGCGCAGCGCCTCGGACATCCGCATGTACCCAGTATTGTTGGTAGGAGTCAGTGCGGCGAGCGCGACGCCGCCGCGACGACAGGTAAGCAGGTCTGCGTCATTCGTGATGAGTGAGAATCGGTGACCGTGAGTTCTGCCCGCACCCGCACCAAGGAACCGGATCAGGCCTGCGCGGAGGCCGTCGACCTCGCCCGGGCCGCCGTCGCAGCGATAGTCGACGTCGGCCTCGTGGGCGAGCACCTCGACGTTCTCGCCGAGGGCGAACGCGTCGTCACCCACCTGTTCGCCTGCGAGGACCCGTCCTACGCCGGCTGGCGGTGGGCGGTGACGGTGGCCCGCGCGCCGCGGTCCAAGATGGTCACGGTCGATGAGACGGTGCTGCTGCCGGGACCCGCCGCCCTGCTCGCACCGCCCTGGGTGCCGTGGCTGGACCGGTTGCGCCCGGGAGATCTGGGCGTCGGGGACCTGCTGCCTGCCCCGCCCGACGACGAACGGCTGGCCCCGCTGGTCACGCTGGAAGGCGACGACGCGGTGACCGACTGGTACTACGACGGCGAGGACGCCGGAGATGAACAAGGCCCGGCCGAGCCCGCCGAGCTGCCCGCGCCCGGACGGTCGCGCGTGCTCTCGGCCATCGGCCGCGAGAGCGCGTCGGCGCGCTGGTACTCCAGCGAGCACGGCCCGCGGACGCCGCTGGCCCACGCTGCGCCCGCGCACTGCGTCAGCTGCGGTTTCTTCGTGCCGTTGAGCGGCGAACTCGGCCGGCTGTTCGGGGCCTGCGCGAACGCGTACGCGCCCGACGACGGGCGGGTCGTCTCGGCCGATCACGGCTGCGGTGCCCACTCGGAGTCGGTGATCTGGCAGGCGACGTCCCGGGCCATCTCGCCGGTCATCGACGAGTTCGGCTACGACATGGTCGACTTGCCCGGCGTATCGGTCGAGGAGACGGTGTTCGAGCCGCTGTCGCGCGGGGCCGACTGAGCCGCGGCCCGGCGCGCCGCCGCCCGGGCCCGGGCGCGCTTGAACCTGGGCACGTACCACAGGCCGAACAGCCCCATCACCAGCCCGGCCGCGCAGGTCCAGATCCACCACCGGGCATCGGCCGGCAGGCTGCCGCGGATGATGAGCAGCACGATCAGCGCCAGCGCCCACCCGGCCGTGCCGGTGACGGTGACCAGCTGGTCGTTCGCCTCGAGCGGCGGAGGCGGCTCTCGGCGGCCGGATTCCTTCACCAGTACAGGCTATGGGTTGGCGAGCCGGGCCTGCTGCGTGCGGTCGGCGAGCATGATGTACTTAGTCCACGCCCGCTGCGCTGATGCCGAGAATAAGTACAGGTTTGCGATGATGACAGTGACCCAGACCAGGACCGATGCCGGGCTGGCCACCGCACTGCGGATCTCGGTGAGCCGGCTGGCCCGGCGCCTGCGGGCCCAGCGCACGGCTTCGGGCCTGACCGAGGCGGTGCTGTCGGAGACTCAGCTGGCCGCCTTGTCGGCCCTGGAGGTCCACCAGGCCATGACCCCCGGCGAGCTGGCCGAGCACGAGAAGGTGCAGCCGCC
>Ga0187814_10001067_pt1 | contig 10241 bp, 9 predicted proteins | sample NC_S_4_FD_132450 | JGI IMG/M metagenome (GOLD analysis project Ga0187814, IMG submission 132450) | Wetland sediment microbial communities from Neuse River Estuary, North Carolina, USA - ASW-S_4 | ecosystem: Environmental > Aquatic > Freshwater > Wetlands > Sediment | place: USA: North Carolina...
CGGCCGCGGTGGCCTGGACGAAGGAGGTCCGGTCGTGCCCGGTCGCGTTGAGCGTGAGCGGGACCACGGCTCCGACGAGCACCGCGGCGGTGAAGGCGAGCAGGGCCAGCACGATCCGGGTGGTCATGGCAGGTCCTCCAGGTCGGCCAGCCTGAAGCCGTGCCCGTAGACGGTCTCGATGAGGTTCGGGTCGCCGAGCTTGCGCCGCAGCGCGGCCATATGCACGTCAAGCACCTTGGTGGGGCCGTACCAGTGCTCATCCCACGCGCGCTCGAGCATCTCCTGCCGGGTGACCACCCGACCCGGGTCGCTGGCCAGGCATTCCAGGATGGCGAACTCCTTGGGCGTCACCGCGACCGGGTGCCCGGACATGGTGACCTTGTGCGTGCGCAGGTCGACGGTCAGCGGGCCGTGCTGCAGCACCTGGACCGTCGCCGTCGCCCGGCTGCGGCGCAGCACGGCCCTGATCCTGGCCAGCAGTTCCTCGAGCCCGAACGGCTTGACCAGGTAGTCGTCGGCGCCCTCGTCCAGGGCCAGCACCCGGTCGGATTGCTCGCCGCGCGCGGTCACCACGATGATTGCCGCGTCGCCGGCCTGGCGGAGCCTGCGGCACACCTCGACGCCGTCGATGTCGGGCAGCCCGAGGTCGAGCAGGACCACGTCGGGCACGGGCCAGTCGAGGGCCGCCCTGCCGGTCGTGACACTGCCCGTCTCGTACCCGGCCCGAGTCAGCCCCCGGACCAGACCTTCCGCAATGCCAGGGTCGTCTTCTACGACGAGAACCCGGCCAAGACGAGCGTTCACGTCCTCCACGCTTAGCACGTAACCTGCCAGAACCCAAACAGGCAGATATCTTAACCAAAGCCGAACAACTTCCAGGTTGGGTCCTTAAGAAGTGCCCAGGCATTCTATGTACCAGAGTTCCTTGCTCTGGCGTGACCCGCCTCCCTGCCGCGGCCGCGCCGATGCCTTGGAAGGGTCCGCGTGGACGGGGCAACCCTGCAGCCTTACCCACGCGGACCCCGGAACTCCGGGGATCTCACCACCAACGCTACCTCCTTCTAGACTGCCTGCGTGAGCATCGACTGGCCGCTTTTGCGCGCGGCCGCTACCACGGTGGCGCAGGGGGCCTACGCGCCCTATTCCGGACTGCGGGTCGGCGCGGCGGGCCTGACCTCCGACGGGCGGATCATCGCCGGGTGCAACGTGGAAAACGCCTCCTACGGCCTGACCCTGTGCGCCGAGTGCGGTCTGGTCTGCGCCCTGCATGCCACGGGCGCCGCGCCCCCGGCCGCCGACTCGCCCGCGCTCGTGGACCCGCCCGCGCTCGTGGACCCGCCCGCGCTCGTGGGCCCGCCCGCGCTCGTGGCCGTCAGCGTCGTCGCCGGTGATGGAGCCCCGCTGCTCCCGTGCGGCCGCTGCCGCCAGCTGCTGCTGGAGGCCGGCGGCGCTACCTTGCTAGTCGACACCGCGCAGGGCCCGGTCGAACTGGACCGCCTGCTCCCGGCCGCCTTCACCGGCACCGACCTGGCGGACAGAAGGGAATCCCGGTGACCGACGCCGTCTCGCTGATCACCGCCAAACGGGACGGGCGCCGGCTGGCCGACGACGACATCAGGTGGCTGTTCGACGCGTACGCCACCGGCGAGGTCGCCGATGAGCAGATGTCCGCGCTGCTGATGGCCATCTTCTTCCGCGGGCTGGACCGCGCCGAGCTGCGCACGTGGACCGCGGCGATGATCGCGTCCGGCGACCGCCTGGACCTCAGCTCCCTGAGGCGGCCGACCGTCGACAAGCACTCGACGGGCGGGGTCGGGGACAAGGTCAGCCTGATCCTCGCGCCCCTGGTCGCGAGCTGCGGCGCGGCCGTCCCTCAGTTGTCGGGGCGCGGTCTGGGCTACACCGGCGGAACCCTGGACAAGCTCGAGTCGATCCCCGGCTTCCGCGCCGCGCTGAGCCCGGAGGAGATCGTGGCCGTCCTGGCCAGCGCCGGGTGCGTCATCTGCGCGGCGGGCAGCGGCCTGGCCCCGGCCGACCGCAGGCTGTACGCGCTGCGCGACGTGACGGGCACGGTGGAGTCCATCCCGCTGATCTCGAGCTCGATCATGAGCAAGAAGATCGCCGAGGGGACCGGGGCGCTCGTCCTGGACGTCAAGGTGGGCTCCGGCGCGTTCATGAAGAGCCTGGACCGGGCGCGCGAGCTCGCGCAGACGATGGTCGCGCTCGGCGAGGAGCACCGGGTTCGGACCAGGGCCCTGCTCACGCCGATGGACACCCCGCTGGGCCGCGCGGTCGGCAACGCCGTCGAGGTCGAGGAGTCGGTCGCCGCCCTGCGCGGCGAAGGACCGGAAGACCTAATGGACGTCACGCTGGCCCTGGCCCGCGCGATGCTGGACCTGACCGGCATCGACGCCGACCCCGCCGCCGCGATCGCGGACGGGCGGGCCCTGGCGGCCTACCGCACGATGATCCGCGCGCAGGGCGGCGACCCGGACGCCCCGCTCCCGCAGGCCGCGCACTGCAGGCCGGCGCTGCCCGCGCCCGCCACCGGCTGGCTGACCCGCCTGGACGCCCTCGCGGTGGGCACCGCGGCGTGGCGGCTCGGCGCGGGCCGGGCCAGGAAGGAAGACGCGGTCAGCGCGGCCGCCGGGATCATCTGCCTGGCCAAGCCCGGCGACCACGTGCGCGAGGGCCAGCCGCTGCTCGAACTCCGCGCCGACGACGAGGACCGCTTCGCCGCGGCCCTGGGTGCCCTCGCCGGCGCCGTCGGGGTCAGCGAGCACGAGCCCCCGCCGCCGGCCCCGGCCGTCATCGAGGTCATCGGCTGAAGGCGTGCACCGGGCGTGCACAATATGGGGATGCCGACACTAGAGGAAATCCGGTCCGCCCCTAAGGTCCTGCTGCACGACCACCTGGACGGCGGCCTGCGCCCGCAGACCGTCCTTGAGCTGGCCCGCGAGATCGGCTACGCCGACCTGCCCGGCGACAACGTGGAGGACCTGACCCGCGCGCTGACCGCGGGCGCGCACCGCGGGCACCTGGAGGTGTACCTCGACGCGTTCCGGCACACGGTCGCGGTCATGCAGACGCCGGACGCCCTGCGCCGGGTGGCGGCCGAGTGCGCCGAGGACCTGGCCGCGGACGGGGTCGTCTACGCCGAAGTCCGCTTCGCCCCCGAGCTGCACACCGAGCGCGGGCTGAGCCTGGACGAGGTCGTCGAGGCGGTCCTGCAGGGCTTCCGCGAGGGCTCTGTCCGCCAGGCCGGCGCCGGCCGCGGGATCACGGTGTACGCGCTGCTCACGGCGATGCGCACGGCCGCCAGGTCCCTGGAGATCGCCGAGCTGGCGGTCCGCCACCGCGACCACGGCGTGGTCGGTTTCGACATCGCAGGCGCCGAGGCGGGCTGGCCGCCGAGCCGGCACCTGGACGCGTTCCAGTACATCAAGCGGGAGAACTTCCACATTACGATCCACGCCGGTGAGGGGTTCGGGCTGCCGTCGATCTGGGAGGCGGTGCAGTGGTGCGGCACCGAGCGCCTGGGCCACGGCGTCCGCATCGTGGACGACATCGAGATCGGCCCGGAGGGCGGCGTCCACCTGGGCCGCCTGGCCGCGTACATCAGGGACCGCCGGATCCCGCTCGAGATGTGCCCGACCTCGAACGTCCAGACCGGCGCCGCGCCGTCGATCGCGCTGCACCCGCTCCGCCTCCTGCGCCAGCTCCAGTTCCGCGTGACGGTGAACACCGACAACCGGCTGATGAGCCAGGTCTCGCTCAGCTCGGAGTTCGACACGCTGGTCCGGGAGTACGGCTACGGGTGGTCGGACGTCGAATGGCTGACCATCAACGCGATGAAGAGCGCGTTCGCCGGCTTCGACGAGCGCCTGCACCTGATCAACACGGTCATCAAACCCGGCTTCGCCACCGCGCGGGCGATGAGCGACGCCGTGGTGCCCGCGGGCCTGCTCGGCGCCCGCCACCCGGGTTAAGACGGCACTGGTGCCACTCCATTCCCAATTTTCACAGGTCAATGGGTGTGCGGTGCAATTGCGTGGAAGGTTCGGCATGATGGACGGTGAACATCGCCTGTGAGAGGACGGTCGGGACGGCCTGATGATGGTGTCGAAGTCGGGGCGTGAGGCGCTGCGCCGGTGGGACCCGGACCGGATCGGGCCCTACGTGATACTGGACCGGCTCGGCGCCGGCGCCATGGGCCAGGTGTACCTGGGGCGCTCGCCGGCCGGGCGGCTCGTCGCGGTCAAGACGATCAGGGTGGAGCTGGCCGAGGAACCTGGGTTCCGCACCCGCTTCGCGCAGGAGGTCGCGGCCGCCCGCCGGGTGAGCGGCGTGTTCACCGCCTCGGTCGTGGAGGCCGACCCGGAAGCCGACCTGCCCTGGCTGGCCACGGCCTACGTCCCGGCCCCCTCCCTGAGCCGGCTGGTGCGGGCCTGCGGCCCGCTGCCGACCGCGACGGTCAGGTGGCTCGCGGCCGGGTGTGCGGAAGCGCTGGTGTCGATCCACCACGCCGGCCTGGTGCACAGGGACCTGAAGCCGTCGAACGTGCTCGTCGCGCCGGACGGCCCGCGCGTGATCGACTTCGGCGTGGCCAGGGCGGCCGAGCGGATCGAGGTGACCGCCGCGCAGGGCGCCGTCGGCACGCCCGCCTACATGGCGCCGGAGCAGGCCAGGGACACCAAGCAGGCGTCGGTGGCCAGCGACGTGTACGCCCTCGGCGCGACGCTGACCTACGCCGCGACCGGGCACGCGCCGTACCAGGGTGATACGGCCATGGACGTGCTGGCCCGCCTGGCCACCGAACCTCCGGACCTGTCCGGCCTGCCCGAGGCCCTGACCGAACTGGTCACCGACTGCATGGAGCGCGTGCCGCGGATGCGCCCCACCTCCTCGGCCGTGCTGGCCAGGCTCGGGGACTTCACCGAGCACTCCTACCTGCCCGAAGCGGCGATGGACCTGATCAGGGAGTACCAGCGGAGCCCGCTGCCCGCGGGCGGGGCGCTGCCCGGCGAGGACCGCGAGGACACCTCACCCTCCCAGACGGACCTTCCGGCCTCGTACCGGCCCAAGCGCAAATCCCGGGCCGTAGACGGCCGCGGGCCCCGGTGGCTCCCGGCTGGCCCGCGCCGCTGGGTCGGGGCTCACCTGGCCTGGCTCGGCTGGGCCGCCGGGGGAGCGGCGCTGGTCGTGGTGGGGGTCATCATCGGCGCCTCGTTCAGCGGTTCCGCCGTTCCGCGCACGCCGTCGAACTCGACGCAGCCCTTCGGGGGACCGCCCCCGTCGCCGCCGCCCCCGCCGCAGACGGTCTGCGGTCAGGTCAAGACCCAGCCCGGACCGGCCCTGTGCATGGTGGGCTTCAGCTCGGGCTCCGCGGAAACCGCGTTCGAGATCAGAGGGAGCGGCTTTGCTCCGGGCGCGGCCCTGACCGTAACGCTGACCGGGCTGGACCCGCAGAATCACCCGAACCTGGACGTCGTGTCAGGCGTCAAGCCCGTGGTCGGCCGGGGCGGGACGTTCAGCTTCCCGGTCAGCCGGGTCTATCACGGCGCGCTCAAGCTGGGGATCTTCACCGTCGACGTGCGGGAGCCCAACGGTCAGCGGGCCAGCACGGAATTCATGGTGCTACCGCCGGGCGTCCCGTAGGGCCGCGCACCCAACCCCTCACCCCTGGGTCCACCACAGGTCCTCCTGCCGGGACCGCCACATCGGATCGGTCAGCAGGCCGAGGTCGCCCGAGGTGATGATGCCGTGCTCGATGAGGATCCGCACCGCGACCTCGTCGGACAGCCGCACATCACCCTCGGCCCCCGAACCCCGGGAACCCCGCGTGGCCAGGCCGTGGTCGGCGATCTTCCTGCGCAGCACCTTGATGTGCTCGGCCACGCGCGCCGACAGCAGGTCGCGGAACTCCGGGTCGGCATCGAACCGCTCAAGCTCGTGGTACGCGCCGGTCACCTCCAGGGCGCCCCTGGCGATCTCCGGCGTGCGCGGCAGCGGCGTGGTAGCGCCGGGATCGACCAGCCACGGCCGGCACCAGATCAGGGCGACCAGGAACAGCTTGGTCATCGGGTCCAGGTAGAAAGGCAGGACGGTACCCTCGCCATCCGGCTGGGTCGGCGCTGCCCCTTGGTACCCGTGGCTCCCGTCGGCCTGCCGCTCGCTGGTTACCGACACCGCCAGCGGCAGATCGTCGTCGAGCATCGCGCGGGACCCGACCCGGGCCGTGCCGCTGTGCAGGAGCCAGCCCCCGGCCGGCTCGCCGTCGTCCTCCAGCCGGGGCAGCCTGATCCGGTACCCGTCGCCTTCCACGTACAGCGCGTGGGTGCGGCTGATGTTGACGATCCACGCGCCCGCGGCCATCGCGGTCACGATGCCGGCCCGCCGGGACAGGCCACGACCGGCGGAGATGGCCAGGTCCACCTCCGGCCCGCGGCCGAAGACGATCTGGTTCCCCTCCGCGATGAGCACGGTGTGACCCGCGGCCGTCATCACCTGCGCGCTCACCGGCATGACTCCCCCCGGCGAATCTGGCCCGACATCGGCTTCCTACCCGTCTGACCGCGCGCGGCAGCGCGGTCTGGTCAGTCTAGGCCCGATCCTGGCCGCCAGGCAGTACCCCGGACTCGGGGATACCGCCGACGCGGGAACCCTGGTTGTCTTCAGGTGGCAGGGTGTCGGGCCATGCCTGCGGTGGCGCCGTCCGGCCCGGGGTGTGGGGGGGCCTCGCCCCGGATTCGGTCGGCGTCGAGGTGTCGCCTGCGGCAGGCCCGGCGCCCCGCCCGTGCCGCCGAGACGCCGTGACGGCGCGGCCGGGGCTAGATCTGCCCGAACAGGCGGTCGCCCGCGTCGCCCAGTCCCGGCACGATGTACCCCCGGTCGTTGAGGCGCTCGTCGACCGCCGCCGTGACCACCCGCACCCAAGGCCCGGCGCCGTCGGCGTAGGACTCCTCGAGGTAGCGCAGGCCCTCCGGCGCGGCCAGCAGGCAGATGGCGGTGACCGAGGCGGCGCCCCGCTCGGCGAGCACGCCGATCACCGTGGCCAGCGTCCCGCCGGTGGCCAGCATGGGATCAAGGACGAAGGTGTCCCGCCCGGTCAGGTCGGTGGGCAGCCGGTTCGCGTACGTGGACGCGATCAGCGATTCCTCGTCCCGGCGCAGCCCCACGAAGCCGACGTCGGCCATCGGCAGCAGCCGGGTCATGCCGTCCAGCATGCCGATGCCGGCCCGCAGCACCGGCACGATGAGCGGCACCGGCCTGGCCAGCTTGACGCCGCGGGCGGTGCCCACCGGCGTTTCGACCGACACGGGCTCGACCCGCATCTCGCGGGTGGCCTCGTACGCCAGCAGCGTCACCAGCTCGTCGGTCAGGCTGCGGAACGTCGCGGTGTCGGTGGCGGCGTCCCGCAGCGCGGTGAGCTTGTGGGTGACCAGCGGATGATCGATGACGAGCGTGCGCATAGCAAGCAAGTGTGGCAGCCCATGGCAGCAGGGGCCACTGTGCTAGCCCGGGGGGACGACCCCCCGGAACCCCCCGCGCACGGGGGAGCTGTCCGCCCCCCCGTTACCCCCCGGACCCCCCGACCCCCCCGCCACGGGGACTCGCGCGAGCGCCAGGTCGACCTCGATGCGCTGCGCGGTGGCGAGCAGCGGCTGCAGGAGGTCGTCGACCACGCTGGTCAGGGAGCGCCGCCCGGCGTGCGTGGAGACGTTGACGGCGGCGATGACCTGGCCGTCCGCGTCGCGGATGGGGGCGGCGATCGAGCGCAGCCCCTCCTCGAGTTCCTGGTCCACCAGCGCCCAGCCCTGGCCGCGGATCTTGCGCAGCTCGCAGCGCAGCGCCGTCGCGCTGGTGATCGTGTGCCCGGTCAGCCCGCGCAGGCTGACCGAGGCGAGGTACTGGTCGAGCCGTTCTTCGGGCTGCGCGGCGAGCAGGACCCGGCCCATCGACGTGGCGTAGGCGGGGAACCTGGTGCCCACGCTGATCGTCACGGTCATGATCCGTTTGGTCGGGACGCGCGCGATGTAGATCACGTCGTCCCCGTCCAGCTCGCAGACCGAGGACGACTCGCGTACCTGCTCGACGAGCTGCTCCAGGTGCGGCATCGCGACCTCGGGCAGGGTCAGGCTGGACAGGTACGCGTAGCCGAGCTCGAGGATCTTCGGCCGCAGCGCGAACCGGCTGCCGTCAGTGCGCATGTAGCCGAGCTGGACCAGCGTGCGGAGGAACCGGCGGGCCGCGGCCCGGCTCAGGCCGGTGCTGGCGGCCACCTCGCTCAGGGTCAGTTTCGGGTGCTCCGCGTCGAAGGCTCGGATGACGGACAGGCCGCGCTCCAGTGACTGCACGAAGTCCCCGTCGTGACCCGGTTCTTGGGCGTCAGCCACTGGGACCTCCCTGCTCGGTCGCTGACATCATAGGCCGGGGCTCCGTTCGTTCGCCTTCTGAACTATCGTTCGTTTTACGCACGCAGTCAATGATGGGAGCGATCGTGGCGCTGATGACTACGAGCGCCCGCACTCAGGTCGGCATCGTCGGAGCCGGCCCGGCCGGCCTGCTGCTTTCCCACCTGCTGGCCCTGCGCGGCATCGACTCGATCGTGGTCGAGAACCGCAGCCGGGCCTACTGCGAGGCCCGGCAGCGGGCCGGCCTGCTCGAGGCCGGATCGGTCGAGTTGCTCCGCCAGGTCGGCCTGGGCGTCCGCATGGACGCCGAGGGCCTCGAGCACGGCGGCATCTACCTGCAGTTCGCGGGGGAGCGGCACCACCTGGACTTCCGCGACCTGACCGGCGGCCGCTGGGTGACGCTTTGGCCGCAGACCGAGGTCGTCAAGGACCTGATCCGGGCGCGGGTGGCGGCGGGGGCGCAGATCGAGTTCGAGGTCTCCGACACCGAGGTGGCCGATCAACATACCGAGGCACCCGTTCTCCGTTACACCGACGCCGCGGGTACCCGGCACGAGGTGACGTGCGACGCGATCGCCGGCTGCGACGGATTCCACGGCATCTGCCGCGACTCCATGCCGCCCGGCCTGCTGCGGGTGGCCGAGCGCGAGTACCCGTACGCCTGGCTCGGCATCCTCGCCACGGTGCCGCCGTCCACCGACGAGCTCATCTACTCCCGTCACGAGGACGGGTTCGCGCTGCACACGATGCGCACGCCGCAGGTCAGCCGGCTGTACCTGCAGGTGCCCGCGGACGACGAGATCGAGCGGTGGTCCGACGACCGGATCTGGTCCGAGCTCCAGCGCCGGCTCGGTGTGCCGGGCTGGGAGCTGAAGACGGGCCCGATCACGGAGAAGGCCGTCTCGCCGATGCGCAGCTTCGTCGCGACGCCCATGCAGTGGGGTCGGCTGTTCCTGGCCGGTGACGCGGCGCATATCGTCCCGCCCACCGGCGCCAAGGGCCTCAACCTGGCCATCGCCGACGTGACCGCGCTGGCTACGGCTCTGGTCAGCCTGCTGCGTGACCACGACCCGAGCGCCGCGGCGGGGTACACCGAGACCTGCCTGCGCCGGGTCTGGCGGGCCACGCACTTCTCCTGGTGGATGACCACCATGCTGCACATCGACCCGCACCAGGACCAGTTCGGCACCGAACTCCAGCTGTCCCAGCTGCGGTACGTCATCGCGTCGCGCGCGGCCGCCACCACCCTGGCCGAGAACTACACCGGCTACTACCCGCTCCGCTGGTGACGCGGGACCGGCCGGAGCTTCCCGCCGACATCGCCCTGCTGCTGGATCGGCTCCGGGACGCGCTGCTGGCGCGCGGCGGGCTGGTCGGCGTGTACCTGTACGGCTCGCTGGTCACCGGCGACTTCAGCCCCGCCCGCAGCGACATCGACGTCCTGGTTCTCCTGGAGCGTGAGCCGGACAAGGCCGCGATCGGCGACCTCCGCGAGCTGCACACGGCGCTGGCCGGCGAGGCCGACCCGGCCGGCCGGCTGCACTGCTTGTACGCCTCGGCGCACGACGCCGCCGACCCGTCCCTCCTGCGCACGTACTGGTACGGCGACCAGATGACGCAGTGGCACGTGAAACTGCTGACCCAGGCAGAGCTGGCGGCGACCGGGATGGCTCGGTACGGCCCGTGGCCGCCGCCCGGCCTCGCGCCGGTCGCGGTCGCGGACCTCCAGGCGGCCGTGCGCGAGGAGATCACCGGTTACTGGCGGCGGATCGCCCGTCGGCGGCGGCTCTGGCTCCAGGACACCTGGGTTGACTTCGGGCTCATCAC
>Ga0187814_10001068_pt1 | contig 10240 bp, 15 predicted proteins | sample NC_S_4_FD_132450 | JGI IMG/M metagenome (GOLD analysis project Ga0187814, IMG submission 132450) | Wetland sediment microbial communities from Neuse River Estuary, North Carolina, USA - ASW-S_4 | ecosystem: Environmental > Aquatic > Freshwater > Wetlands > Sediment | place: USA: North Carolina...
ATCGTCGTTTCGAGCCCGACGTACGACCCCGCTGCGCCCGGATATCTCGCCGAGCTCCGCGCCTACCGGCGCCCGAGCCCCGGGTCGCCCTGGCGTCTCGCGTGGGGGCCCTGGACCGCCGGGTGCGTCGCTCTCCCGCAGTCACGCCTTCTCGACCTCCTTCGCTGGCTAAGGCCCGCCGCGCATCCCGTAATCGAGATCGGCACCGACCGCGAGGTCGCTTCCACACCGCCTTCCATGCCCGCCGGTTAGGCTTGCCGCGACACCGGTGGGAGAACTGATGCAGGCAGCCGAGCCCCAAGCTGTTCTGTCGCCGCTCACCGAGGCGGCGATCTTCCTCGTGCTGGCCGTGGATCCGGGCACCGAGAGCGAGGTCCGGGATGTCCTGGGCGGCGTGAGCGGGCTGAGGCGGTCGGTCGGCTTCCGGATTCCCGAGGGCCGGCTCACCTGCGTCACCGGTCTGGGCTCCCACCTGTGGGACCGTCTGTTCGGCGGATCCAGGCCGGCCGGCCTGCACCCGTTCCGGGAGCTCGTCGGCGCCAGACACACTGCGGTCACGACGCCGGGAGACCTGTTCTTCCACATCCGCGCGCACCGGCAGGACCTGTGCTTCGAGCTGGCGGGGCGGCTCATGAATCGGCTGTCGCCGTTCGCCCGGACCGTCGATGAGGTGCACGGGTTCAGGTCCTTCGACGAGCGAGACCTGCTCGGGTTCGTCGACGGCACGGAGAATCCGGAGGGCGAGGCCGCGTCCGAGGCAGTCCTGATCGGCGAGGAGGACCCGGAGTTCGCGGGCGGGACCTACGTGGTGGTTCAGAAGTACCTGCACGACCTGGAGGCGTGGGACGCGCTGCCGGTGGAGCAGCAGGAGCTGGCGATCGGACGGACGAAGCTCAGTGACATCGAGCTCTCGGACGAGGACAAGCCCGCGAACTCGCACGTCGCGCTGAACACGATCGTCGACGAGAACGGAGAGGAGCGCCAGATCGTCCGCTTCAACATGCCGTTCGGGATGGTCGGCGCCAGGGAATTTGGCACCTACTTCATCGGCTACGCCCGCAGCCCCGACGTGATCGAGCAGATGCTGACCAACATGTTCATCGGGAAGCCCCCAGGGAACTACGACCGCATCCTGGACTTCTCCAGGGCGCTCACAGGCAACCTGTTCTTCGTTCCCAGCCTCGAATTCCTGGACGACCCTCCCGGCCCGGCGCCGGCGCCGCCGCCCGCTGCGGAGGTGGCCGCAACCGACGGCTCACTCGGGATCGGAAGCCTCAAGGAGCCTCCCGCGGGTCGACGATCAAGGGGCGTCGCGATCAGACCAAGCTGAGCCGCTGGTTGACGAGCCGTACTGCCATCGAGCCTTCACCAACGGCCGACGCAACGCGCTTGATCGAGCCCGAGTGGACATCGCCGACCGCGAAGATCCCGGGCTGGCTGGTCTCGAGCAAGAAGGGGCGCTCGTCGCCGTAGGCGGCGAGATCGTCGCCCTGGACGTCACGGCCGGTGAGCAGGAAGCAGTGCTCGTCCATCGCAACATGCCCACGCAGCCAGTCGGTGTGAGGCGAGGCACCGATGAACACGTACACCGCCTTGGCTGGGAGTTCACGTCGGGCGCCGCTACGCGAGTCCTTCACGATCACTGCGTCGAGGTCCTCTCCCCCCTTCAGCTCGACTATCTCGGTGTACGTCATGACCTCGACCCGAGGGTGGCGTTCGATCTCATCAACGAGGTATCGGGACATCGACTTCCCGAGGTCGCCGCCGCGGATGAGCAGGTGGCAGCTGGCGGCGCCGCGGGAAAGGAACAGCGCGGCCTGGCCTGCGGAGTTCCCGCCGCCGACCACCAGCACGGGGTCATCAGCGCACAGGTGCGCCTCGGCCTGAGTGGCGGCGTAGTAGACGCCGTCAAGGGCCTCCCGGTGGTGTGGCGCGGCCACTAGTCTTAGCCCATGGACACCGAAAGGGCGCGTCAGCTGCTCGCGGGCGAGCGCGCTCGCATCGAACAGTCGCTCGCATCGCTCGAGCGCGAGGGGCCGTTGGAGTCCTCCGACCGGATCGAGCCCGGCGACGAGGGCTCGGAGGATCTCTACCAGGACGAGTTCGATGCGGGTCGTCGTGACGAGCTCCGCGACGAGCTCGCAGCGCTGGAGCGCGCCGAAGCGAGGCTCGCGGCGGGGACCTATGGCCTCTCGGTCGAGAGCGGCAAGCCGATCCCAGACGCGCGGCTCGAGGCGCTGCCCACCGCTGAGCGGACGGTCGAGGAGGAAGAGCGCCTCGGGCGCGCCTAGCTCAAGGCGCTCGCGCTTCGCTCAGCGGCGTTTTCCCGCATGCCCGTCGGTTCGTCCGTGGATCAGACGCGGACGGGCGCCTCTGGCCGCCCGCGCGAGCAATACCCGTGCTTGCTGCACTGCCCGAGGATCCAAACCCGCCCTGGTGACCCTTCTGACCCGGGATGTTGCTTGCCCCGCCCGCGGGGCGGACAGGCGTGTGAGCTCCTCTAGCGTTCGTTTGATCATCCGACCACGGCGTGCTCGGAGCCGCTGGGAACCGAGGCCTGGCTGTCGCGATACGACCACGCGAACAGCCACAGGGCGGCGCGATCGTCGTCACTGAGCTCGGCAGAGGGATCGATGAGCTCCGCCTCGACCTCCTGGAGCCGTGAGCCCGCGTCCAGTCGCTGCGCGATCTCCTGTCGGTACGAATCCATCATCGGGTCCTCCCGGTGAGCATCTCTCGTTGGGAGCCGTCCATGTCGTCAGACGCCGCCCGGTCTGACGCGCACGGTTCAGATCGGTCCGGCCTTCTCCAAATGACGAGCGCGCTGCGTCGACGCCCTCGCCCTTGTCAGTGCTTGGTAGCACCGAACGTGTGGATGCGCAAGGCCGGCGTCGGTCATATGTCCAGGACGTGGTTTCCTACCATTCGCTGAACCCGGAGGCCCTTGACATGGATCGCGATAGCACGAGTTCTCTGCGCGCAGCGCTTCAGCCGTCCTCGCTGAGAGCGGCGCTGGTCCCCACTCGCCCCGTATTCGCGAATCCCTGGGATTCCGAGGTCGACATGTTCGCGTGCTACGTCGCTGTGAGCTTGCTCGATCCCTTGCTCCTCTTCTCCGGCGGGAAGCTGATGGGCTTGATCTTCGGCTTCAGCTCTCACTGGCCACTGGGCATGTTCATGGCCGCGGCGTTCGTCGGCGCAGCCGGGTTCATCACGATCGTCGGACGCAAGCGCACCCGCCTCGCGGTGGACGTCCTGGCGATCACCGCGTGGATCCTTCTCGGCCTGGTCGTCGCACCCATCCTTGGTTTGGCGCCCCCGGTCGGAGTGGCGGCCGCCTGCTACGCGGTCCTGCTACTCGCCGTACTGGTGTATGTGCTTCGCTTCGGTCGCTGGGAGACCGCGTTCCTGCGAACTGTGAGCTGGCCGGTGACCTGGAGCGTGCTGGCGCTGTTCTTCGCCTTCTGCGCGTACCGCCTGATCCTCTTTCAGTGACCGGCGCCCGCGGGCGCCCCGAGCAGCCGCCCGAGGTCCGTTCGGAGGCGCTCGCGCGCTTCTGGCGGCAGCGGACGAAGCGGGGCGCGCACATCGTGGCGCACCGGCACCCCGCGAAGTCCCAGCGCCGCCTTGACGGAGGCCTGGAACGGATGGGCTGAGAGCGCGGCGCGCAACGATCCGACGAGCTCGGCTCGCTCTGCCGTCGGTTCGCGAACGAGCGCAGAAACCGCCTCCGGAAATGCGGCGGCGACACCTGATATCGCGCCAACCGCACCGTGCTGGAGTGCTTCGCTCAGGACGTTCTCGGCTCCGACAAAGACGTCCACGCCGGTTGCCATGTAGGGCTCGACGCGTTCGAACGGCGTGTCGGAGACCTTCATCCCCACGAGGTTCGGCGCGCGTTCGCGGAGCTCCTCGATGACGGCGACCGGGACCTCGTACCCGCTGCGGTCGGCGTACTCGTAGACATAGAACGCCAGCGGCGCACAGGCCGCCGCCGCGGCCGCGAAATGCTCGACGAGCTCGCTCGCATCGAGGGGGAAATACGGGGGCGCGATCACCGCAACCCCCTGCGCGCCGGTCTCCGCGGCGTGTGCCGCCAGGGAGACCGTGTCGGCAGTGGTCTGCGCGCCACAGTGCACGATCACACGTAGCGCGCCCGCGCCCGCGACTGTCAGCTCGGCCGCCCGGCGGCGTTCATCCGGTCGAAGCAGGATGCCCTCGCCGGTGGTGCCCAGGACGAGGAGCCCATTGAGCCCGGCATGGCCGTAGAACTGGAGGAGCGGTGCGAATGCGTTCTCGTCGAGCCGTGTGCCATCGTCACGCAGCGGCGTTACGGCTGCGGCAAGCGTGGCCGGTGTCACCCGTTTCTCACAGCCCGGTCACCGCGCGGGGCAGCCGCGCGCGCTCACGACATCCACCGAGTACGACGGGTAGGCCGTGTAGCGCCCCACCTGCACCACGGCGCGCACGGTCAGCGGGTGACCGACGGCCAGCGCTCCGAACGGCCCGAACGTGTAGTCATAGAAGCTGCCGTAGAAGTGCCAGATGCGATTATGGGGATTCTTCGAGGTGGCGCCGAACGGGTACTGGGTGCCGACGAGCTGGCCGCCGGAGATGAACTGGTAGTAGGCCGTCGCGTGGGTGGGCTTGCCGTTGTAGCGGGCGGTGACCGTAACCGGCCACCTCTGCTTGCAGTTCGGCGAGTGCGTGCTGGCCGTGAACGTCGCCGTCAGGGGACCATCTCTGTAGGAGCTGGTCGATGCCCTGGCGACGCCCGCGACGGCCAGCGCCGCCATCAGGGCGAGCGGAATTGCCTTGCTGGCTCGCATCCGTGTCCTCCTCTCGGTGTGGAAGCGCCAAGCAGCCGTCTCCATCGCTCTATCAGCTCTCTTCATCGCTCTGTTTTTTGGACCGCTGCTCGTGCAATCGGCCCAGGCTGCCGATCATCCACCAGTATGGACCCAATCGCTTGGCCAGGTGGGCTGACCATGCTCGATGCCATGGAGCGCGCGCGTCCCCCAGCAATTCCCGGCGTGAGTCTCTAGCGGTGTTCTCGCCGCTTGCAGAGAGCCGCTCGCTCCGGCGCTTCTTCGCGGCGTTCTTTCAGTCGCAGCTCGGCACCGGCGCGGGCTACGTCGCGCTGTTGCTGGTGGCCTATCACCGCCTGCACTCCGGCTGGGCCATCTCGCTGGTGCTGCTCGGCGAGTTTGTGCCCGGCATCGCCCTCTCGCCTGTCTTTGGCTCCCTCGCCGATCGGCTCTCCCGCCGGCGGTTGGCCGTCTGCGCCGATGTGCTGCGCGCTGCATGCTTCGTGGCGCTGGCGCTGGTTCCGTCGTTCGTCGCCACGGTGGCGCTGGCGATGCTGGCCGGCGTCGGCACGGCGCTCTTTCGCCCGGCCATCAACGCTGCGCTCCCCGGAATGGTCTCCCCCGAACGGCGCTCGCAGCTGGTGGCCCTGTTCTACGCGAGCGTCAACACGGGCATCATGCTCGGACCAGCGATCACGGCCGCAATGCTGCTGTTCACCACCGCGAACGTGGTCCTGATCGTGGATGCGCTCACCTTCGCCGTCTCCGCCGTGCTGCTTGCGGGCGTTGACCTGGGGCCGCGCGCGGACGAGGAGTCTGGAGCAGACGAAGATCACCGGCATGAATCCATCTGGGAGCAGACTCGCGCCGGCGTTCGTGCCGTCACCGGAACCCCGGGGCTGCCGGTGGTGATGGGCGTGGGCGCACTCGTCGTGCTCACCGGGGCGATGTTCAACGTCCTCGCCCCGCTGCTTGCGACCGGCCCTTTGCATGCCGGCGGGTCGGGTTACGGCGTGCTGATGGCGACCTACGGCGCCGGGATGCTCGCGGGGTCCTGGATCAACGCGCGCGCCGGCTCTGCCATCCCGGGACTGCGCCGCCGCTGGCTGTTCGGCGTCGCTCTCTCCGGGGTAGCGATGGCCGGCGCGGCGCTCGCTCCGAACTTGACGGTTGCGCTCGTGGCCTTCACGGTCATCGGGCTGGGCGAGAATCTGCTCGTCGGCCCCGAGATGCGGCTGGTGCAGGAACTCGTCGCCGAGCGCCTGATGGGCCGCGTCTTCGGACTCAAGGACGTACTGGAGAACATCGCGTTCGTGAGCGCCTTCCTGGGCGCGGGTGCGCTCCTCACCGTCGCGGGCGTTCGCGCGGTCTTCGTCGCCGCCGGTCTGCTAACGCTTGCCCTGGCAGTGCTCGGGACCCTCAGCTACAACGCCGCTCCCTCCGCTGAGCCCGTCCTCGTGTCGAGCGAGTGACGCCGCGTCCCTTGCACGATCACTAGCTGCGAGGATGCCCCGTCATGCGACGGGCGGACTGTTAGTTGAGCAACACGGGTTTCTCGCGGCGCGTCGCCCTCGTCACCGGGGTAGCGGCGGGATCGGCGCGGAGCTGAGCTCACGCCTGGCGGAGGCGGGCGCGCGCGTCGCCGTGCACTACGGGTCCAACTGCGACGGGGCCGAGAGAGTTGTCTCCGCGATCGCCGCGGCGGGCGGGGAAGCCGCGGCGTTCGCGGCAGACCTCCGTGAATCGGACGCTCCCGAGTCGCTGGTCGAGGCGGTGCAGGAAACGCTCGGACCGATCGACGTATTGGCGGCCAATGCCGGCCTGAGCGTCCATCCCCCCGGCGCGCTTAGACTGCCCGACTTGTGGCGTCCGGGCTCGAGCACAGCGTGCGCGTCCAGCTGCGGTGGCGCGACATGGACATGCTCGGACACCTCAATCAGTCCGTGTATCACGAGCTGCTGGAGGAGGGCCGCGCCGGGCTTATCGCCGAACTCGTCAGTCGCGTCGGAGCTGACCACGCGCCGGGCGGCTACGTCCTCGCTCACGTCGCCCTCGATCACCACCGTGAGGTGCGTAAGGATCACGGGGAGGTCGAGATCGTCGTGCGCCTGATCGAAGTCGGGACGTCAAGCATTCGGCTCGAGCACGAGGTCAGGCTGCCGGACGGAGCGGTCGCTGCGTCCGGAATGACGGTCCTGGTGGCGTGGGACCCGTTGACCAGGGGAAAGCGGGCACTCACGGATGCCGAGCTCGCGGCGCTCACTCGAGCGGCTCCGAGCTGCTGAGGCCCCTGGCGGTTCCTAGATAGGGGGTGGGAGGGCCTGGCAGCGTCCTGTGACACCCTGACGCGCGTGGCGCGGGTCCGGTTTCAGCTCGAGGCCGAGGTGCGTACCGCCAACCGGCGGGACGTGCTGACTGCGCTACGCAGTCAGCTTCCGCACGCGTCGATTGAGGAGACCGAGACGGGCCTCGAGGTCCGCGGGCAAGTCGAAGGCGAGAGCGCTCGAGACCTCAATCGAGCCTTGCTCTCAGCGCTCCGGCGGGTCGAGCGTCGCACGACCCTGCGAGCAGAGTGGACCTCCGGCGGGACCGCCGAGCGGTTCTTCGACTACGTCCCAAAGGGCACCCGGACGATTCCGTAGCGCCTTGCTCGCGGGGCTTGTGCGCGGTGAGACACTGGGCACATGTCGGCCACGAACGTCGAACTGGCTCGGCAGGGCTATGAGGCGATCAAGCGGGGCGACCTGGGCGAGGTCGGCGAGCTGCTCGCCGAGGACGTCACGTGGCACTGGGGCGATCCCATGGCTGAGGGTGCCTGCCGAAACCGCGAGCAGGCGCTGGCTTTCCTGCGCCGCGCCGACCGTCGAGGCCCCGGCGAGCTGATCGACGTGATCGACGCGGGTGACCGAGTCGTAGTGATCCTGCAGCCGCCCCCGGTCGACGGCGAGCCGGCACCGGCTCGTGCGCAGATCACAACGTTCCGGAACGGCAAGGTGATCGAGATGGCCGGCTATCCGACCGTCGAGGCCGCCCTCGCCGCTGCCGGAGCGGAGTGGCGAGACTGATCACTGCGGCGGTGCGACCCCAGCCGCGCTATGGCTTCGCTCTGCGGCCGTAGATGTCAGCTGCGCGCGGTCAGCAGCTGCCCGCCACGGTCGTTGCGCACGGCGACATCGCGTAGACCAGCGCTCCGCGCGAGCTCTACCAGCTCGGAGTCCACATAGAAGTGGCCATGGCTTGCGATCGGCTCCGGGGCAGCTGGCGTCCCGCGCAGCTCGGGCGCGGTGGTGTACAGAGCGAGGCGAGTGCCGTCGCGCAATACGCGACGGCACTCGCGCAGGACGGCCCGACGACGTGTACAGGATCAAGAGCTTGACCGCCTCCCATCGCGCTGCATACGGGCGCGAGAGCCGAGGTTGATTCGCCGCGATCGTGAGCGGAAACCAACCGAGGCCGGCCTCCTGCGCAATCGCGCGCCGGCTGGAGCTGAGCGTCAGTCGCCGATCAGGTGGCGCAGCAGCGCGTAGTGCACCAGCTCCGAACGCTTGGCGAGTCCCAGCTTCCGGTGGATTCGAGCTCGGTGCGACTCGACGGTACGCGATGAGAGGTGAAGCTCGTCGGCGATCTCGGCGCTCGTGAGACCGAGCGCCAGCAGGCGCAAGACCTCGGTCTCCCGGTCACTCAGTCCATCGTCTCTGATCGCTCGGCGGCTGGCGTCGAGACGTGCGGCCACCCGGGGGCTGATGTAAGGCTCCCTCCGGGCGGCGCAACGTATCGCCGCGGCAAGCTCGGCGTCGGCGTTGTCCTTGAGCACATAGCCACGCGCGCCGGCGTCGATCGCATGCTGCGCAAATGCCGGACTGTCCTCCATCGTCATCACTACGATCTCGGTGTCGGGCGCCTGCACTCTGAACCGCCGGATCAGCTCAATGCTCGACCCGTTTGGCATCCGCAGGTCGAGCAGCAGCACCTGCGGGCAGTGCCCGTTCACATGACGTAGCGCCGTGAACAGGTCCCCCGCCTCGGCGACAACCTCGACGTCCGTCTCGGTCTCCAGCGACAGGCGGAGGCTTCGCCGCGTCGCTTTGTGGTCATCGGCGAGGACGACCCTGATCGGTAGAGCCCTGTCTGCCGAGCGCCGAGGAGCGTCCGCCGGGTGCGCGAGGTGGAGATTTGCGGGCATGACTGCACGTTAGCGCCGCCCGCTCGTTGCAACCTCCCAAGGAACGCGACGATCCGGTGCGGAGTACAGCGGCAATCGTTGCGGAAAAGTACCTAAGCAAGCCTGCCTCCACGCGTGAAGGTTTAGTGAAGTTCTGTTGAGTTTCACCATGCTGTGGGATGGCATCGAAGCGCCGCAGGGCAGCCCCGAGAGAATCGGCAGCCGATCGCCTCGACGCCTGGACGGGGATGGTCGGCAGGGTCATGTCGCATCCGGCGCGTGTGGCGATCCTTTTAGCGCTCGCACGGGAGGGGAGCGCCAGCCCCAGCAGTGCCGCGAGCGCGGCGTCGGTGAGCCTTGGAAGCTGCTCGTACCACATGCACACGCTGATGGCCCTCGGCGTCGTCCGGCTACGAGCAACGCGCCCGGTTCGGGGAGCGGTCGAGCATTTCTATGAGCTGACCGGCGACGGTCGCGCCGCGCTCCGCGCGATCGAGGCCGTCGTCGCGTTGGAGCCCGCGCATCGCGGATCAACGCAATCTCGTTGAACTCTGGCAGGCTTCACCACTGTGATCGCCGTCGAGCGCGTGGACTTCGTTTCTGTGCCGACGCGCGACCTGGAGCGTGCGCGGCGCTTCTATACCGAGGTGCTCGGCCTCCGGGTGAACCCGAGTAATCGCGACGAATTCGAGGCGACGAACGTGACGCTGACCCTGTGGGAGCCCGAGGCACAGGATGTGCCCTTCTCACCGAACACCGCCGGTATCGCGCTTCGCGTCGCCGACGTCGAGGCTGCTAGACAGGAGCTCGTCGCCGAGGGGGTGAAGTTTCTCGGCGACACCGTCGATACCGGCGTGTGCCTCATGGACTTCTTCTGCGATCCCGACGGCAACGTGCTCATCCTGCACAACAGGTACTCACCACTGGCCGGCTGAGTGAGCGCCCATCTCAGCCATCGCGATGGCGCCGAGGACCCCCGCATCGTCGCCCAGCCCGGGAGCAATCACGTAGCGATCGATGTCGTCTAGCAATAGAGGCGTTTGCAGGTAGCCACCGAGCAGCTGCTGCAGGCACGCTCACGCGCAACGATGTCTGCCGGGTGCGTGCCGAGCACGCACACAGACCACGTGCCGCCCGTCTCGACGCCGCCAAAAACTGTGGTCACCTGCTGTGTGCGTCCGCGCACCTGGGTCTCACGGCCACCACGATGAGCGGCTCACGGCCGAGTGATCAGCAGCGTGCCGGCAGTGATCAGCACGATCCCGGCCCA
>Ga0187814_10001069_pt1 | contig 10238 bp, 12 predicted proteins | sample NC_S_4_FD_132450 | JGI IMG/M metagenome (GOLD analysis project Ga0187814, IMG submission 132450) | Wetland sediment microbial communities from Neuse River Estuary, North Carolina, USA - ASW-S_4 | ecosystem: Environmental > Aquatic > Freshwater > Wetlands > Sediment | place: USA: North Carolina...
GCTGCGACGCGGCGAGACGATCCCATGGCGGGTGATCGCCGCCCAGATCGCACCGGGCGAACACCGCGGCTCGCGCTGACCAGATGGAGCCCACCTTGACCGGCGGGAACACTAGCCCGCTGCTCTCCCACGCGATTGTGAGCTCCGGCGGCTACGCCGCGTCCAGTCGATCTTCGGCGGCACCACCGAGATCATGAAGGAAATTATCGGCCGGAGCCTCGGCCTGTAGACCTGACCTGGCCTTCTACGAAGCCAGTGCTTTGGGCTTCTAACGCGATGTCAGACCGAAGATTAGAACTGGCTGTGGTTGGACTATCCATGTCGGCCAGAGGATAGCCTTGGCGTCCAATCCAGCTTGGCGCGCGGGATCCTGAACACAGTCCGCGCCGTCAGGCTCCCGGACAGGTGCGGCCACGGACGCGGTGACGCTGACCGAGCTCCAGCCGGTCAGCCGAGATCCAAGGAGCTGCCACGGCTGTCATCTCTTCTGGTGTGCGAGGTCCGCCAGGATGGGGACAAGGGCGGGCACGAGGGTTACTCGCCAGGTCCTGCTCGCTGGTTGACGGCAGGTCGTTGATCAGCTCGGTGAAGCGCAGAGTGACCAGATCGCAGGATGAGTTATCGTGCTCCGAAGGAGGTATCCGTGACCGGACCTGAACACTATTCTGCCGCGGAAGAGATCTTGTCTCGCGTCAGCAATGACGATCCTGATTCGTCGATGACACTGGCTTGGCTAATCATGGCGCAGGTGTACGCCACTCTCGCAAATGCGGCGGCTTCCGCTCTGGGTGACCGTGACTTCCGGGTATGGCTCGACGTGGCTGGTCCGCCCGTCAGTGAGTCTTAATGCTGTCGGCAGTGATCTTCGGAGTTTACTTTTCGTAGTCTGGCACGGCTGTATCCTGATTCGCCGTGCCAGCGTGATGCGGTCGGCATTTAGCTCATGATCATCTACGAAGGCTGATCTGCTGCGTGGTTCACGGTTAGCCGCCCCGGCCGTGTAGGCACGCATCCCGGCGGCGGCAGCGATGGCATCCGTGGCCCAATGACCGGTGGACCCCCGGCAAGCTGTCCGGCTCATCATTACGGCCGTCAAGCGCCGAAGCGCATCAGTCACACAGAACGAGAAACGAACGACCATTCACTCTGGTGATCGCAGGTGGCGGGAAGCGCGGCAATCCGTTACCTAAGTGTGATCTTTACGGGGGAATGAACTCGAAGTACGTTGGTAGGGCAGGATCTCCGAAATGGGAGGAGGGGACCACGTCGGAGATCACTCAGGTGATGCTGCCTACCGGGGACGTGATATGGGTTCGCGTACAGCCCGGGCAAGCCGTCACCACTGACCCGGCCGCTGGCCCCACGGATGTGGGGCTGGGGGATCGTATCGCGCCAATTGCCGGGGCTTTCCAGCTTCCGGAATTCACGCAGACGGTTCGTGGCGTGGTGGCGTCTGTGCGCCAGGCGCTGGATGACCACCGGCCTGATTCCATGTCAGTGGAATTCGGGATCGAGATCGTCGCCCGGGCGGGTGCCCTGCTGAGCGTGCTGGCGGAGGTAGGGGGCACTGCGCATGTCAAAGTCACGGCCTCTTGGGATCGGCGTGATGCTGCAATGCCTCCCCCCAGCGGGGAGGAGCCAGGCCCGACATGAAACGCGAAGATATAGCCAGGCACCTGCTGGTTACATGCTCGGCCCGCCTCGACACTGATGCAGGGCCCCAGGGGACGGCGTTCTTCGTCGCGCCGGGCTTTGTGGTCACAGCTGCCCATGTTGTCGGCGGTGCTGATGGCCTGCCGGTGCGCCTCAGCGAAGGACAGCACCGCTGGCGCGGGCATGTGGCCGATGTGCGTCCTCCATCCGCCGGCGAAATGGCGGCTACGGCGCCCTATCCAGCACCCGATATAGCCCTAATCGGGATTGATGAGGGCCCGGAGCACGCCTGTGCGCTCTTGGGTAAGCATTTCCCGGGGGAAGGCGTCCGGGTGATGGCACGCGGCTATACACCTACCTTCGATCATCGTTCCGTTACCGCCGAGACCGAGACATTCCGGCTGACCGGCTTGCTGGAAACCCCGGATCCTGCCTGCAAGCTGCTGAAACTTGGCCTGGGAGAGGTCACTCGCGGCATGAGCGGAGCGCCCGTCCTTGACCTGAAGACCGGGGAGGTGATCGGGATGCTGCGAACAAGCCGGAAGCTCGGCTCAAATCTGGGCGGATGGGTGGTGCCAGCCAGCCTGATCCGTCTGCTATGGCCAGAAGAGGTTAGCCTTGCTAATGATTTCTTTCACCGGAAAGATTCACGCTGGCGCCAGGCGGCCTCGCAGCTGGGCGCGCGCCCGTCGTCCAAGAAGAGCGCACCAGCGGGGGGAGGGCTGTCGATCGGGTCGATCGAGGCGGACGTTGTGTCAGTGATCACTGGAGGCAACGTCGATTCGGTCAATATTGAATATGGCCCGGTGAACCGCCGCCGTCCCGGATCGGGGACACGGTGATGGAGGACGCCGGAAGCGGCTCAGATGACCAGCAGGCCACGGGTAAGAGCGAAGAGAGCACACCAGAAGACAAGAAGACCGACGCTGAGCCAGAAAGCAAGGGCAGGGAGGAAAAAAGACCGGGCGGCAAGAAAGACGAGGAGCAGGCCCGAAAGGACCAATTCGCGGCGGTAGCCGGGGATCCGCTCGCCGATGCCCTCGGCGGTTCTTCGGCACGGGCCGGAGAAGGCCAGGCATACCGATCGTGGATACGGACAGTCCGCGCATCCGGGGCAGCGGCGTTCGTCGGGGGCGGAAACATCGGTGTCCTTAATATCACCGCGTCCTCGGGTGCCTACGAGCGGCGCGGCCAGACGCCGGGGCCGGTGCGCACGGAGGTCATCGACGAGTTGAGGGACAGGTACGCCCCCGTGCAGGGCTACGAGAAGTTCATGGAACAACTCAGCAGCACCAGGCTGCTTGTGCTCAGGGGAGCACCGGGAACAGGCCGTACCACGACCGGGCTGTGGCTCCTCGCGCAACTTACGGACAGCGTGGCACGGTTCAGCCCCGACACTGATATTCGCACGCTGACCGCATCAGATCTCGAGCCGCATTCCGGCTACCTCCAGGAACTCACCCCAGGTTCGCGTGTCATCCCACCGACCCCCGACCAGGTAGACCTGCTGCGCGGCTATCTCACCGAGCGTGAGTGCTATCTGGTTCTCATCACGCCGCACGACATCCGCTACCGCGACAGTTTCAGCGGCTGCATCGCAGACTGCCCGCTGCCTGACCCGCGGGAAGTGTTCCGTCGGGCTGTTGAATACGAGATCAGGCGCCGGCCTGACAAAGAGCAGCTACTGCGTCAGATCGCCGCGGACGCTCAGCCCGATCGCTCCACCGGGCCGCAGACACCGGCAGAAGCGCAGTGGCTCGTGGCCCACCTGATGTCCACGGGAGTCACGAAACTCTCCGCGGCTGACTTGGACCTGCTATACAGCCGTCTTGCAGCCCGCTATGTGTCGGTCTGGTTTGAACCACTGGCCGGGCTGCCGGTCACCGCTGAGGGCGACGAACCAGTCAGGCTTTCTGCTTTCCGGATCGCCCTTGCGGTGCTCAACGACAGCCCGGTCGATGTGGTCGCAGAGGTCGCGGAAGATCTTGCCGTACGGATTCTCAAAGCCCGGTCGCCACGCCGGATGCCCGACCGGCCAGTATTCACGCGCCATCGTGAAGACCAAGCCGCGAACAGCCGGGCCCACGTGGAAGATGGCTTGATCAGGTTCATCACTGCGACCACGCCCGCCAGCATGGTGGCTTACGACGACGGCAGGCTTCCGTTGGCCGTTCTGCGCCACGTCTGGGGCACGCATAATCTGCGCGAGCCGCTGCTGTCCTGGCTCGAAACTTTGAGTGATGACCCACGGCCAATGGTGTACGTACGGTCTGTCCTCACGATCGGGCTGCTCACCTCGTGGGATATGTCCTACACCTTCCACGAGCGGATCCAGCCCTGGGCCGGCTCGAAGCAATCTCACCGCCGGTGGACCGCTGCGGTGGCGCTCAACGAGGCGTCGCACAACGACGAGGTGCGTCCGGTCGTACGGGAGATACTGGAAGACTGGTGCGAGAATGGCAAATTCGCGCGGCGGTGGACCGGAACCGTTGCCCTTGGCTACGACCTGGGCCTGCGAGATCCGGAGAAGGCACTAAAGGAACTCCGCAAACTTGGCTGCTGGAAGGACGGCAAGCTTGCCCAGGTGGCCAGCTGGGCGGCCGCGCGGATCTTCGTCCTCGGCGGCATCAAGCCGGTAATCAAGACACTCGGTGACTGGCTCGATGACGATCGCAGGGACGTTCGGCAACTAGGCCTTGTCGCTGTCCTGCGGCTCGCCCACATGAAGGTCAGCGAGACCGAGGATCTTGAGCTGACCGCCGCAAGCGCTGGTGGCTTGTGGACACGGCTGGCGAACCGCAGCCGCTGGCCCTTGCTCGTGGCTCTGGCTGATGAAGACCCAGCCCTGCTGGATCCGCTCGCCGACCTGGTCTGGCAACTGACCCGCTCGGCGCTGGCAGAGGAGGCCAGTGCAGCCATCCTTAAACGCTGGATACGCGCAGGAGAAAAGGATCCCGCCTGCGTCGGCCCGGTCGGCCGCTTCCTGGCCCTGCTCGGAGACGATCACTCTGATCGTGCGCGGCTCCTGCATCTCGTCCACTTGCTACGCCGCGACCGCGACGAACCATTGCCGGCCGTCATTGCCGACCGGCTTGAGCAGGCCATCAAATACAACGTGCACATCACAGATGAAAGAAGTAAGTGATGATTAGCACTCAGCCCGATGACCTCCGGCGGCAGGAGCTTACCGAACGGGGACGCTCGTGACAGCCGTAGGTGGAGCGCAGCCTAACGGCGCAGCGCCCGCCCCGCAGCCAAAGCGCCAGGCCGGGCCGATCCTCCGTGAGGCACGATGGGACGGGAAACTCGCCCGAGCCCGCGCTCACGTTGCCGCCGTCGTGGTCTACTCCCGGGGAGAACACCAGGTGATATGGCCTCACGAGCGGAGCCGCGTGCTGTTGCACCGCCGTCCCGCCACGGTGTATGAGGTAGACCTCGGACTGCACCACGCGAGGGTCACAGCGGACCTGCCCAGCCAGGGCTACTCCGCGTCATTCCACGCCACCATCAGCGTTCAGTGGCGTGTTCTCGACCCGTCGGCGATCGTACGCCACCAGGTGCTGGACATTGGGGAAACGCTCTACGCAGACCTACTGCACCGGGCGCGCAGCATCGCCAGGGACTTCAGAATCGATCAGGTTATCGCCGCAGAGGACACGATCAACGACCAGCTCCTTGGCGTAGAGATTGACATCACCACCCCCGCGGGCATTCAGCAAGCCATGGAAAAGACAACCAAGCTCGGATGCCTCGGAGCCAAGTACGGGTTGTGGACAAGCGCCATCTCCCATCTGACGCTGGACGAGGCAACAATCGAGCACAACGCCAAGATGATGAAACTGAACTGGGCCATCGAAGAGGAGAAAGCCGAGCAAAAACTCCGGACGATCAAGAACAAGAACCAGCAGGAGATCATGACGGACAGAATCGCTGTCTATCGCGAAATCATCGCTGCCGGCGATGTCGAACAGTTTGCGCTGCGACTGGCGAGTCATCCAGACGAAATCTCCGCTGTCACGGCAATCATCCGCGAAGACCAGCACACACTCCGCCGTGACACCATCGACTTCATCTCGCACATGGTGGACTCCGGCGTCGTCGAACGCTGGGAAGTCAGCGACCAGGTCAGGGAGGCGCTCGAGTGGCTCAGGGACGCCACCGCGCGCGTGGTCACTGACAAGGAACACAGAACCATCCAGCCCGACCAGCAAAGGCGCGAGCGTCGCCAGGGCAGGGGGGAGCCGTCTCCTAACGTCATCGTCGTGGCCGCGGAAACAATTGAACACGGTACGGATCGCGAGCCGTCCTCCAACCCGACAGAATAGAACCAGAATCAGCTCTTTACGCAGCTCCGCCACGAACTTCCCACCGTACGTGCAGATCGCTTGGTCATGGACGGCCATGCGGTCCACCGCTACCTGCCGTTTACAAGACGGTCCATCACGCCGCAGACCATCATCGCCAGCCAGATGACCCAGCCCAGCTCACTCGCATTTTGACTGATGACTGGGCTTACATCGTCATCGTAGCGGTCGTGCCGTCGCGTGCCGAGGAATACTATTCCGTCCGTGTTATCCGTGTGTTGATCTTCTCCAGCGCCCGGACTTGCCGGACTCATTGTTGATCGCCGGTCCCTTCCCTGATCGGCGTACCGCTCAATGGCCTTGCGTTAGGCCGATTTAGCGTGATCTACGCCACACCACCCTGTGTGATCACCCGAAGGTCTCCAGTTCAGGGGTCACGCGCTGTACCGGAGCACCTGTGCTTGACCAGGCCGTATGTCCCTAAAGCAAGGACATTGGCCCCGGACCGCCCGGCCTGCTCGGGCTTTGCGAGGGTATCCCGCTCACCAGCCGCACATCGCAATACGCGGGAGTCCTGCCCGACCGGATCACTATCTACCGGCAGGCGATCTGCGCAATCTGCCGTACCGAGCAGGAGGTCGACCACCAGGTCCGCCGCACCGTCATCCACGAGATCGCCCATCATTTCGGCATTGACGACAACCGTCTCAGCGAACTCGGCTGGTAAAACCCGGATACGATCCGCCCGAATGCGCGCATCTGCCGCATGCCGGACGTTAACTTGCGTGTTGCCTGCGTTTATCGGTTGCGCAGGGAGATCTCGTCGGACTCGGCGATGTGGTCGGCCTGGACGGCCCGGAGTCCCACGCCCAGGCGCTCGCGAGCCTGCCGCAGCAGCGTGAGGGAGTTGCTGAAGGGACTCTGCGGGGCGGCGCGCTCCGGATCAGCTCCGTGTTCCTCGATGAGATGGGTCTGCAGGGCGGCAGCGACTTCGTCGGCCGCCTTCAGCGCGTGGTAGATGGCCCGGTCCCGTGCAATGTCGTCAACCATGGGGCCAGTATCGCGCCTCTGCCCGCTTCAGGAGTGCCGGGAACTCACCTGCCGGGCGGCCTCCCGCCCGAAGTGCATTCTCGCCTGCATGGTCTCCGCTGCATGACCTCGCCTGCCGCCGCGGCCTCACGGCGCGCTGCGAGAGACGCCCGGCAAGTAGCCGAGATGAGCGTCTCAGCACCGGATCTTCACAGACATCGTGAGGCACGACGACATGAGGCAATGGCAGCAAAGGCAGCCTCGGTAACCCCATTACCATCAGACGGAGATATCGATTGCTCAGTGGGCACTTTGAGTCACGCCGTCAGGATTTGCATTGTGCCAGGTGTCAAAGGCTCATATGTCTCCGTGCTCTACCTTCATCCGCCTCCCGCCAGACCGGCAGGAGCCGGACTGAGATGTATCAGTGCAGGTCAGAGGGCATCTTTGCTTGCATTTTCCCTTCAAATAGTGGGATCCTGTCAAGAGGTTTCGCGACCTGCCAGGGCGCGGGTATGCCGTGAGCGCGGTTCGGTTCGTTGCCTGTGGGCGCCGGAGGGTTCACGGAGAGACAGAGTGACATCATGAAACGGTTGGTTCCTGGTATCCGAGCCAGAGAAAAGACGCATATGCCGGGCCTCGAGGGTCTGGCGTTCCGGTTTCTTGTCGCGGTAGACGTCGCGGGATTCAGCCAACGCTACGCGGCGGAACAGGCGAGAGCCCAAGATGATCTCGAGATGGCGATGACCCAGGCTGCCGCGAGCGCGGGCCTAGCGCGCGAACGCTGGTACCGGCAGCCACGCGGGGACGGGGAACTCGCCGTATTGCCTCAGGGCGCGAACGGGCTATCGCTGGTGGCTGACTATCCGCGCGAGCTCGCTTCCAGCGTCGCCGATGTCAACCGTGCAAATCGAGGGCCCCGGCTGAAGCTCCGTCTGGCCATTCATCACGGAGCTGTAGCGCCCGGCCGCTTCGGCCCGGTCGGGACAGCGCTCGTCGCAATCACGCGACTGGTCGACGCCGAGGTCACACGGCAACAGCTCCGCCAGCGAAGTGATCTCGATATCGCACTGATCGTTTCCGCCACTGTGTATGACGAAGTAATCCAGAGCCGGCTGCACAACCTTGATCCCAAGGCCTTCCGCCGCGTGGTCGTAAGAGCAAAGGGCATCCCCTATATCGGCTATCTTTGTCAGAGTAATCTCGGCATGCGGGAGCCTGGGCTTCCTGCTTCGCAGGAGCCCATGCTTAGTTGACACCTCTTGCGCCCATTAACGTGAATGCCGTGGTCAACCACTATAATCTGGATTACGCGAGGTACTTCCCGGATGCCTGCTCCGACTACACCAGTTCGGAGTCGGAGTCGTAGTCATCTGCCGCCGACCGGGCGAGTCCGCCGGGAAGTAGGCCGCTCCTTACGGCCACGCCGGATGGCAGCCGCCGTAGCTGCCGACGTTTCCGCGGAAACGTCCCGCGCAATTGCGTGGAAGTTCCCGCAGGTCATACCCTTCTGCCGCGTATGGTGCCCGCATCGACAGGCCGGCGCGGACCGGGTGGGCCCGTCTCGGGAACCTGCGCACCTACTCCGTACCCGCAACTTCGTAATGATGCACGGTCAGGTCGCGCTCGATCAGGAACTGCTCGTCGTCCGGATAGAAGACTGCCTTCTCGATGTCCTGGCCGGCAAAGGCCTCAATCGCGGCCCGGGACTCCCAGAAGCTGACCGTGATGAACTCGGCACGATCACCCTCCACACGCCAAAGCAGCCACGCCCCCCCGATTGCCGGGCGTGCGCTGATAGCCCTCGATGCCGGTCTTCTGCACATACGCTGCATAAGCAGGAGCGTCCTTGGCCCGGGCCGCTCCGCGCCAGGTTCTCGCGATCATCCCCCGATACTCGCACATGTGCAGACAGTGCTACCTGCCGGCAGGCTGCCGCCGCGAGCATCAACTCCTACCCTGGCTAATGGAAGGCAAGGAATGGTTGCGTCCTCACAGCGGCCAATGCGGACATCCTCACATGCCGCGACGAGTGATGTTCGGATTTAAACGCGAGGGTCAGCGCCACCTACCGCGGCGCGCTCCGCGCTCCGTAACCTCCTTACTTACTTCGGCTCTTCCCCAATGTCCTGGCTCAGCTTAATAACGTGGAGGCCAGCGTTACGTGCCCGTGTGGACTGACCGGAGTCGTAGGTGAGCAGCGTGACCTTGCGGTCCGCTAGGGGTTCGACAGCCAAGGCCCGGTCGATGATCTCGTCGTCATTGCCTGGCAAGCGCACATGCCCTGGTGGATCAAAGACCAACTCGATCGTGACCTCGCCCCGCGTCAAACCATCCGGCCCTGGCACCACGCCCCCTGCCCGTAGTCGCGCCCGGCCCACACCGTCCGCGAACAAACGGTCCAGGACCGCCAAGGTATAGCCCGCACGCCAGCGGACCAACTTGTCCTTGCTCTCCTTCAGCCGGTCGAGCTCATCCACGATGACGACCGGCACGAGCACAGTGACCTCGGACTGCCAGACATTGATCAGCGGACCGAAGTCAACGTCTTCCAGCTTGTCTTTGTGATGGATATAGAAGCTGGTATCCGGGACAACTACGTAGTGCCCGTATGCTGACCACCGCGCAATCTGGCCCTGCAGCGCCTTGATCGCGGCTTCGAAATCCGCCACCCGTTCGTCGAGTTCCAGCGAGACCAGGCCGTTGACTACTCGTTGCACCGGCCGCTCCGTGCTCGTCATGGTGCCGACTAGCCCAGCCAGCAGCAGCCGGTACCGTTCGGTCAGCACCAAGCGGTCGAGGTCACCGTTGCTGACCTGGTTGCTGAGCATCCGGACAGCCGCGCTGGTCCACTCAACGTAGGCCAGCAGGCGCTCGTAGGCGTTTTGGGCAGTCCCGCCACCGCGGAGGTTGTAGGCACCGGTATAGACCGACTGCAAGGCCTTGAGCAGGTTCTCCCTGTTCACGCCGGGACGCGCGGTGACGAGCATGATGCCATCTTGGCACTCAGGCTCGTCGAACACCGGCATGGTGAGTGCCCCAGCGTGGCGCTGTGCCGCGTTCCGATTCACATCGAGCACCGCAGTCGATATAAGGCTTCCGGCTCGTCAAGACTGCAACCTGCACTCATGCCGAATAGCGGGCGTTGTGGGCGCGCATATTTATGCACGTACCGGAATACTCACTCACGCTCGCTCGACATTGCCGACGGTCGCCGTGCAGCTTTTTCTGTCATTCTGGTAGGAAATCAGA
>Ga0187814_10001070_pt1 | contig 10234 bp, 8 predicted proteins | sample NC_S_4_FD_132450 | JGI IMG/M metagenome (GOLD analysis project Ga0187814, IMG submission 132450) | Wetland sediment microbial communities from Neuse River Estuary, North Carolina, USA - ASW-S_4 | ecosystem: Environmental > Aquatic > Freshwater > Wetlands > Sediment | place: USA: North Carolina...
CGCCGGGGCCGCGCAGGGCGAGGACGACCCGCCGCTCGTCCAGGAAGACCGCGTCGACGCGTAGGCCCGCGAGGCGCCGGAGCTCGTGCGCCGCGGCGGCGAGCGTCAGCCAGTCCGTCATGGCCGCAGGCTAAGGGGCATGTCCGCGCTCGCGGGGCTCCGGTATAATGGCGTGGCGCGACGGCCCCGCGGTCCGCGCGCCCGAGGGAGGTGCGGCGTGAGCTGGTTTCCCGCTCCCGGGCTGACCCGTCGCGTCCGCCTCGGCTGGGTGGACCTCGTCGTCTTCGCCGCGGTGCTCCTCTTGCTGCTCGCGGTCGTGCGGCTCGGCGGACGCCTGACGGCGCCGCTGCACGCGCTCGGCACGATCTCCCTGAGCCCCTCCGCCCTGCCGCTGTACGCGGGCGAGAGCCTGCTGCGCATCTTCATCGCCTTCTTCGCGTCGCTCGTCTTCGCCGTCGGCTACGGCTACGCCGCGGCCAAGAGCCCCTGGGCGGGCCGCGTGCTGGTGCCGCTGCTCGACATCCTGCAGTCGGTGCCCGTGCTCGGGTTCCTCGCGGCCACCGTGGCCTTCTTCGCCGGGCTCTTCCCCGGCAGCTCGCTCGGGCTCGAGATCGCCTCGGTGTTCGCGATCTTCACGGCGCAGGCCTGGAACATGACCTTCGCCTTCTACCACACCCTCGTGGCCCTGCCGCGCGACCTCGAGGAGGCCTGCCACGTCTACCGGCTCTCCCGCTGGTCGCGGCTATGGTACCTCGAACTGCCGAGTTCCGCCATCTCGCTCGTGCTGAACTCCATGATGTCGTTCGGCGGCTCGTGGTTCTTCCTCGCCGCGTCCGAGACCGTGACCTTCTCGGGCCGGACGGTGCTCCTGCCGGGGATCGGCTCCTTCATGGCGCTGGCGGAGCGCAGGGGCGACACCCAGGCGATGATCTGGGCCGTCGCCGTGATGATCGTCCTCATCGTGGTGGTGGACCAGCTCTTCTGGCGGCCGATCATCGCCTGGTCGCAGCGCTTCAAGATGGAGCAGACGCCCTCCGCCGACGAGCCGCAGTCCTTCGTCCTCACGCTGCTGCGCCGCTCCTGGCTGCTCGAGTCGGTGCAGCGGGCGGCCCTCAGGCCGGCCTGGGAGCGCTTCTCGCGCTACGTCAGCCGGCCTCGCGCGCCGGCAGGCGCGGCCGGGCGCCCGAACGCCTTCTGGCGGATCCTCCTCAGCGCGCTGGCGCTCGGCCTGCTGGCGCTGGCCCTGCGCGAAGGGGCCCAGCTGCTCGCGGGCATCGGCCTCAAGGACGTCCTCCACGTCGCGTACCTCGGCATCCTGACGATGCTGCGCGTCGCGACGGCGGTGCTGCTCGGCGCCGTGTGGACCGTGCCGGTCGGGGTCGCGATCGGCACCTCGGCGCGCGTCGGCCGCTGGGCACAGCCGCTCGCGCAGATCGCGGCGTCCTTTCCCGCCAACATGCTCTTCCCGATCGTCGTGGCCTGGCTCCTTGCGCTGCACACCGGCCTCGACCTCGGCGCGATTCCCCTGATGATGCTCGGGACCCAGTGGTACATCCTCTTCAACGTGATCGCCGGCGCCATGGCCATCCCGCAGGACCTCAAGGAGGCCGCGCGCATCTTCGACCTGCGCGGGATCCTGCGCTGGACCAGGCTGACGCTGCCCGCGATCTTCCCCTCGCTCGTGACGGGCGGCATCACCGCGGCGGGCGGGGCCTGGAACGCGTCGATCGTGGCGGAGCTCGTCAGCTGGCACCAGCGCACGCTGGCCGCGCAGGGCCTCGGCGCCTACATCACGCTCGCGACGGCGCACGGCCAGGGTGCCGACGTCCTCCTCGGCATCGCCGTGATGTCCGTGCTGGTGATCGCCATGAACCGCCTCGTCTGGCGGCCGCTCTACCGCCTCGCGCAGACGCGCTATCATCTCGAGTAGGGGGATGGGGGACGTGGCCGAGCCGCTCATCGTGGCCGAGCACATCGACAAGGTCTACGAGATGCCGGGCGGGAGCCTCAAGCAGGTGCTGCACGGCATCGACCTCTCCGTGCGCGAGGGCGAGGTACTGGCGGTGCTCGGCCCCTCGGGGTCCGGCAAGTCCACGCTCCTGCGCATCATCGCGGGGCTCGTGGCGCCGACGCGCGGGCGCGTCGTGCGCCGGGGCGCCATGGCGGAGCGCGGCGAGAGCGGTGTCGCGATGGTCTTCCAGTCCTTCGCCCTCTTTCCCTGGCTGACGGTCCAGGAGAACGTGGAGCTCGGGCTGCGCGCGCAGGGGCTCGGCCCCGAGGAGCGCCAGGAGCGGGCGCTGCGGGCGATCGACATGATCGGCCTCGACGGCTTCGAAGGGGCCTACCCCAAGGAGCTCTCGGGCGGCATGCGCCAGAGGGTGGGCTTTGCCCGGGCCCTCGTCGTGGACCCGGACGTGCTGCTGATGGACGAGCCCTTCTCGGCGCTCGACGTGCTGACGGCGGAGAACCTGCGGCGGGACCTCCTCGAGCTCTGGCTCGAGCGGCGCATCCCCACGAAGGCCATCGTCATCGTCACGCACTCCATCGAGGAGGCCGTCTACCTGGCCGACCGCGCCGTCGTGCTCTCACGCGACCCGGCCGAGGTGCTGGCCGACGTGCCGATCACGCTCCCGCACTGGCGCGATCGCGAGGACCGCCGCTTCGCCGGGCTCGTGGACCAGATCTACTCGCTGCTGACGCGGCGCGCGCCGGAGCCTGCGACGGGACAGGCCAGGCGCAGGCCGGATCCGGTGCCGCCGGTGCGCTCGGGGCTTCTCAACGGACTCGTCGAGCTCCTGGAGGACGCGCCGCGGGAGGACATCTACCGGCTCGGCGAGGAGCTGCAGTTCGAGATCGACGACCTCCTGCCGGTCGTGGAGGGGCTCGAGCTGCTCGGGCTCGCGCGGGTGCAGGAGGGCGACATCGAGCTCACGGAGATCGGGCGCCGCTACGCCGCCGCGAGCCTCCTCGAGCGCAAGGAGATCTTCCGCACGCAGGCCTTGGAGCGCTGCCTGCAGCTCGCGCAGATCGCGCGGGTGCTCGGTCAGAAGGCCAACGGGCGCATGAACCGGGAGTTCTTCGTCGACGCCCTCGAGCAGAACTTCGGCGAGGAGGAGGCCGAGCGGCAGGTCGACACCCTGATCGACTGGGGCCGCTACGCGGAGCTCTTCGCGTACGACCAGGAGTCCCGCCAGCTCTACCTCGAGCGGGAGGAGGCGGCGCGCGCGCCCGCGGGCGCCGAGGAGCGCGAGGACTGACTTCGGGCGTGCGGCCCGGTGTCCATGGTTCCGGGAAAGAGGGGCCACCTGGGCCAAGGACCAGGGTCGACCATGTGGAAGCCCCCTCTATTGTCATGTCCAGATAGAGATGTGACTTTCAGGTAGTAAAGCGTGGCCGCTCGGTCGCAAGGCGGTCGCCCGACCCGGATCCGCGCTCCCGAAGGAGGTCTGGCCATGCGCCTGCGCTTTCTCCTGGCTCCGCTCGCCCTGGTGCTGGTCGCCAGCGCGGTGCCGCCGGCAGCCGCGAAGACGCGCTGGAGCGTGCCGCTGCCCGAGGTGCGGGGCGACCTCCTCTCGACCGCCCGCAGCGTCCTCGCGACGCACCCGCTGTTCGCCACGTCGGCCGGCGCCGCCGAGGCCAGGGACTACCGGGCGTACGTCCGGCGGTTGGCGGGCGGCCTGCGCGAGCCGCTGCCTCTATGGCGCGTGCTGGGCGACGAGGACCTCGTCCTCAACTACCTGCACGACCCGCACACCGACCTCTGGGCGGACTATAGCCCCAGCTTCAGTCCGGACCTCCTGCCGGTCGGCTTCCACTGGGCCAAGGGCGGCCTCGTCGTCTTCCGCATCCAGGACTCGCCGGCCGCCGTGCGCACCGGCGATCGCGTCCTGGCCATCGACGGCGTGCCGACGGCGGGCGTGATGCGTCGCCTGACGCGCTACGCGAGCGGCAACGTCGAGTGGTTGCGCCAGCTCGCCGGCGAGATGCTGCCCTACGGCAACACCTTGCGCTGGCTCGGCCTCGTCCAGGGCCAGACGGTGCCGATCCGGGTGGCAGGGCCCTCGGGCGCGCAGCGCACGCTGTCCCTCGAGCTCCTGCCCGCCGACGAGGCGACCGACATCGCGAACATCGTCGGGCAGGAGCGCTTCGTGGATCGCTTCGAGGCGCCGCCCGGCCTGTCCGAGCCCTACGGCAGGGAGTTCTACGCCTACCGCGTCGGCCGGCGCTACGCCGTCTTCTGGCTGACGAGCTGCGACGACACGGTGGCCTTCGGGAACGCCGTGAACTCCTTCTTCAGAAAGGTGCGGGCGGAGCACACCCGGACCGTCGTCGTCGACCTCCAGCAGAACCCGGGCGGCAATTCCGCCGCGGGCGACGACTTCATGGCGCACCTGCCGGTGCGCGCCGCCTACGCGATGTCCTACCCGCGCAGCGCCGACGTCTTCCGTGGCCGCCTCTACGTCCTGATCGACAACGGCACGATGAGCTCCGGCGTCCTGATCGCCGAGTACCTCAGCGAGGCGGGCTACGGCGTGCTCGCCGGCGAGAGGGCCGGCCTGGCCAGCGGCGCCTGGGGCAACGTCCAGGGCTTCGCGACGCCGGACGGCATCGGCTACCAGGTCTCGACGATGTTCGAGGCGCCGGTCAACGGCGTGCAGACCAAGACCCTGACCCCCGCGGTCCAGCTGCCCCTGACCGTGCGCGACGTGCAGGACGGCGTGGACCCTGTGGCGCGCTGGCTGAAGGCGCTGTAGCGGCCCGCTCAGAGCCCCCGCATCGGATCCCAGGGCGGCAGGACGATCGGCGGCTCTGAGAGGGCGGCCTGGAGGTCCTGCGGCAGGTACTCCCGCCGCACGACCACCTGGTAGACGTACTCGAGGAGCCAGCCGTCGCTCATCAGGAAGTAGCCCTGCCTGCCGCGCTCGGCGCCCCAGCTGTTCTCCACCTTCCAGCGCAGCGGCCGGCCCTCCGCGAGGTCGACGCCGACGAGCACCATCTGGTGGCCGCCGGCGATCTCTCCGCCGTAGTCGAGGCGCTCGGCCTTCGTGAGGCGCAGCGGCACGCCCAGGACGCCCTCGAGGTCGTAGAGGCCGTCGACGAGCAGGCCCCGCTCCGCGTCCATCATCTGCGCGACGTCGCAGCCGAAGTAGACGCCCTCGCCCGCCTGCACCTGCCGGAGCGCCAGGTCCCGCATCGTGTGGGCATCCACGTTCAGGTAGGGGCGCTGGGGGCCGCCGCGCACCACCGGCAGGCGCTCGACGACGTAGGTCCTCCCGAAGGGCTTGCCGGCCGCGGGCACGTTGACGACGCTCTGGTAGGCGTCGAAGTCGAAGGGGACGCAGCGCTCGAGGAAGGTCCGGGGCGTGAGGCCCGCCTCCCGGTGGAAGGCCTTGTCCTTGTCGCGGTACTCGAGGTCGAACGCGGTCGGCGGGAGCCCGAGGAACACGGTCAGGATGCGGAAGATCTCGCCCAGCATGAGCTCCTTGCGGTGGGCGATGTCCGCGGCGCTCGAGCCCTCGGCGAGGGCCTCGCGCAGCCTCAGGCCGTCCTCGCGGAGCTTTTGGTCCAGGACGCGGTTCATGGCGCGCGAGTCGCTCGAGTGGAAGGTCTCCGGCATCGTCCACTGCGGGACGACGCCGTACTTGCGGACGAGGTTCGCGAAGAGCTCCCACTCGCCGCCGTCCCCCGCGGGGGACGCGAAGAGGTGGCAGGTGATCCGGCTGTCCTTGGGCTCCTCGGCCGTGGCGAGGACGTCCTCGAGGAAGCCGTTGGCCTTCTCGAGCTTCTCGAAGAACGTCAGGTAGTTCTGGGACAGCTCGAACTCCTCGACCTTGAGGTGCTCGGCCGCGGCGCGGCGCAGGAGGTTGAGGCCCGCGAACATCCAGCAGCGGCCGCTCTTCATCTGGTTCGTGACCGCCGGCAGCGCCAGCTCCTCCGAGAAGGCGTCGTGCATCGACAGGAGGGCGTCGCGACTGAGGGCCACCTTCTCGATGCCCGCGCTCGTCACGGCGTTGCGCATGGCCTGCAGGCGGCGGTCCTGCGCAAGCGTCTCCCGCATCGCCAGGACCTGCTCCGCGCCGACGGACTCCCTACGGGTGCCGATGCTCATATCGTGTCCCCTCCCATGCGCCCGCGGGCGGGTCACCCGCAGGCTGCGAGTGGCTTCTCGGGTCAGCGGGCGGGCTCCTGCCACCAGGATCAGAGCGGTACGGGGGCCGCCCGGCGCCCGACGAACCGCTGCACCTCCCGGTAGCCGGCGGAGCGCAGCAGCGCGGCGCCCGCCGCGAGGTCGCGGCCGACGTTCTCGGGTTCGTGGGCGTCCGAGCCCAGGCTGACGCGCACACCGGCGGCGTGCGCCGCCTTGAGGTAGCCGGGCGCGGGGTAGATCTCGCCGACGGGCCGCCGGAGCCCGGCGGTGTTGCACTCGAGCACCATGCCCGCCTGCGCCACGGCCTGGGCCGTCAGGCGGTACTCCTCGCCGAGCGGCTCCGAGGAGCGGTCGCCGAAGATCTTCGGCAGATCCGGGTGGGTGAGGATGTCGAAGAGGCCCGAGGCCGCGGCATCGCGGCTGAGCGCGAAGTAGCGGTGCCAGAGGACGCCGCCGAGGCGGGCGGCCAGGGCCCTGTGCTCCTCGAGATCGACGCCGATGCCGTCGACGAAGTGCACCGAGCCGAGCACGAAGTCCCAGTCGAAGAGTTTGAGGAGGCGCTCGATGCCCGCCTCCGCGCCGGGCACGTAGTCCACCTCGAGCCCGAACGACACCGGCACCTGGCGCCGGCGGCTGCGCTCGACGAACTCGAGGTAGGGCGCGAGGGCGTAGCGGCAGCGCGCGGCGGACCACGGGCCGGGCAGGAGCCCATCGGCCTCGCGGAAGCGGTAGGCGTGCTCGACGACGCCGAGGTGCGCGACGCCGGCCCCGGCGGCGGCGGCGAGGTAGCGGTCGAGCCAGCCGTCCGGGTAGTCCTCCGGGGTGTACGGGCCGCGCTCGAGGTGCAGGTGGTGGTCGACGAGCATGCCGTCCGTCCCTTCCCGTGCATAGTGGGCCGCGGGGTGGCCTCGGACGTCGAGGCGGCGCAGATGCGGGTCGGCGCCGGGCGCGCGACGGCGGCCATCGTCCCCCGGCGCGTCACCCGCCTGGACGCCAAGGGGTCAGAGGTGGACCTGGGCCGCGACGCCGCCGATCAGCATGGCGAAGAGGATCGCGGGGAGCAGGTTGCCGACGCGGATCCGCGTCGCACCCAGCATGTTGAGGCCGATGAGGGCGATCAACACGCCGCCCACGTAGGTCAGGGGGGAGATGACGGCCGGGCCGAGCAGGGGCGCCACCAGGGTGGCCAGGCCGGCGATCGCGGCCTCGTAGAGGAAGACGGAGCCGGCCGCGAGGGCCACCCCCGGGCCGAAGGCGGCGGCGAAGAAGATCGCGCTGGTGCCGTCCAGCGCCGACTTCGTGAAGAGGATGGTGTTCTGGGCCGTGAGGCCGCTCTGGATGGCGCCGAGCACCGCCATCGCGCCGATGCACCAGACGAGCGTCGCCAGCATGAAGCCCTCGACGAACCCGCCCTGCCCGCCGAGTCGCGCCCGCAGGCGCTCCGCGAACCGCTCGAGTCGCTCCTCGATCTCGAGCGATTGGCCGAGGGCGGCGCCCAGCGCCAGCGATGCGATCACGATGAGGAAGTTCGGCTTCTCGAGCGCCATCGAGACGCCGATCAGCGCCGCGGCTGCGCCGAGCGCCTGCTGGACGATGTCGCGCACGCGCGCGGGGATGCGGCGGAAGAGCAGGCCGAGGAGCGCACCGGCGAGCGCGGCCGCTCCGTTGACCATGGGTCCGAGTTCGTGGGCGAGGAACGTGGGCCCTACCTCCTGGCGCGCGGGCCGCACCGGCGTCAACTGGGCGGACGCTGGAAAGCATTCGCGCAGCGCGCGGCGTTCCCTGCCGGGCGGCGCGCCGCCCGGGCGCACGGCTCGTCGGGGAGCGACGGCGTACGGGGTGCGTCGGCGGCGCGGCGCCGGACGGCCTTGTGGTGTTGCGCGGTGCGCTGCGAGCGCATGCGACGGCGTTCCGATACGGATGCCTGGCATATATGCACATATTCTGTCGAACGACGTGGAACCTGCGGGCCGGATGTCGCCTAGGCCGCGCCCGTCCGCCTGTGGACATTGTAGAAAAGGCTGTGCATAACCGCTCGACTGCCGTCGCCGGGTCGCGACCTGCGCCAATGCTATACTTGCCGTGACGCGCGAGCGGGGGGAGAGCCATGCGGCCGAAGTGCCACATCGAGACCTACGGCTGCCAGATGAACGAGAACGACAGCGAGATCCTCCTCGCCTACCTCGAGGAGCTCGGCTACGAGAGCGCCGCGTCGCCGGCCGAGGCCGACGTCGTGCTGCTCAACACCTGCTGCGTGCGCGAGAGCGCCGAGGACAGGGTCTACGGCAAGCTCGGCGAGCTCAAGCTCCTCAAGCGGGAGCGGCCGGGGCTCGTGATCGGCATCGCGGGCTGCATGACGCAGCAGCCTGGCGTCGGCGAGGCCATCGCGCGGCGCTACCCCTACGTGAACCTCGTCATGGGCACGCACAACCTGCAGCGCTTTCCCGAGCTCTTCATGCGGGCCCGTGAGGCCGAGAGCACGCTTGTGGACGTCGCCGAGGAGCCCGAGGAGATGCCGGCCTTCCCACGCGGCGTGCGACCGGGCGGCGTGACGGCGTGGGTCACGATCCTGCGCGGCTGCGACAAGCGCTGCACCTACTGCATCGTCCCCTACGTCCGCGGGCGGGAGATGTCGCGCCCGCTGCCGGAGATCCGCGCCGAGGTGGAGGCCCTGGTGGGGGAGGGCGTCCGCGAGGTGACGCTGCTCGGCCAGAACGTCAACGCCTACGGCAAGGACCTCGCCGAAGGGCTGAGCTTCGCGACGCTGGTCGAGGAGCTCGACAAGGTCGAGGGCCTGGAGCGCATCCGCTACACGACGAGCCACCCGCGCGACTTCACCCAGGAGATGGTCGAGGCGATCGCCCGCTCGCGCAAGGTCTGCGAGCACTTCCACGTGCCCGTTCAGTCCGGCAGCCCGCAGATGCTGAAGCGCATGGCCAGGGGCTATACCCTCGACCGCTTCGTGGACCTCGTCGCCCGCATCCGGCGGGCCGTGCCCGCGGCCGCCCTGACGACCGACCTGATCGTCGGCTTCCCCGGCGAGACGGAGGAGGACTTCGAGCGCACGCTGGAGCTCTGCCGCGAGCTGCGCTTCGACAAGTCGTTCACGTTCATGTACTCCCCGAGTCGCGGCACGCCCGCGGCGTCCTTCCCGGGACAGGTGTCGCTGGCGGTGAAGAAGGAGCGCCTCGCTCGCCTCAGCGAGGTGACGGACGCCCTGTCGCTCGAGAGCAACCGGCGTCAGCTCGGGCGGACGGTGGAGGTATTGGTCGAGGGCGTGTCCAAGAAGAACGGCGCACGCCTGATGGGGCGGACGCGGCAGAGCCAGCCCGTGGTCTTCCCAGGTGCCTCGGACCTCGCCGGGCAGCTCCGACCCGTGCGCATCGAGCGCGTGAACACCTGGACGCTGGAGGGCGATGCCGTGTGACGACGCGGCTAGAGATCCTGGAGCTCGCCCGCCGCGTGGCGGACGCCGTGGCCGACTCGCCTGAGCTCGCCGAGCTCGTGCGCTGCGAGGCCGCCCTCGGCCGGCCGGGTGGCGCCCCGCTGGACCCTTCGGACCCCGATCCCGCGGTGCGGGCCTACCTCGAGGCGCGCGAGCGCGCCGAGCGCCTCATGCACCAGGTGACGAACGTCTTCTTCTTCCCGCTGACGGGCCACCTGCTGCCGCTGCGGGGCGAGGGCGGCTGCGTCCACTGCGGCGGCTGAGGCCGAGGAGTGATCGCGTGGCGGATGCGACGCCGGTCATGCAGCAGTACCGGCGGATCAAGGCCCAGCACCCGGACGCCCTGCTCTTCTTCCGGCTGGGCGACTTCTACGAACTGTTCGACGACGACGCCCGGCTGGCGTCGAGCCTCCTCGACCTCGTCCTGACCTCGCGCGACGGCGAGACGCCGATGTGCGGCGTGCCCTACCATGCCGCCGAGGGCTACCTCGGCCGCCTCGTCGACGAGGGCTACCGGGTCGCCGTCTGCGAGCAGATGGAGGATCCGAAGTCCGCGCGGGGTCTCGTGCGCCGCGAGATCGTCCGCGTCGTCACGCCCGCCACCTACGCCGGCGAGGCCGAGGAGGCGCCACGGCGCTGGC
>Ga0187814_10001071_pt1 | contig 10231 bp, 10 predicted proteins | sample NC_S_4_FD_132450 | JGI IMG/M metagenome (GOLD analysis project Ga0187814, IMG submission 132450) | Wetland sediment microbial communities from Neuse River Estuary, North Carolina, USA - ASW-S_4 | ecosystem: Environmental > Aquatic > Freshwater > Wetlands > Sediment | place: USA: North Carolina...
CCCTGGGGGTATAGCTCAGTCGGTTAGAGCGCGTCCCTGATAAGGACGAGGCCCGTGGTTCAAGTCCACGTACCCCCACCCTTGGTCCACCTTCATGAGCTTCCGCAGGATCCGCCGAGGTCGAGCGGTAGGCTATCCAGCGGGCACGCGAGGATCGCGGTGTCCCGTATGGTTCGCTTCGGAGGTTGGAGGGGTCCGGCGCAGTGAAGAAGCTGTTTATCCTCGCCCTGCTGGTGCTCGGCGGATTCGCGGTATGGCGTAAGGTCCAGGCGCAGCGCGCCGACCTCGACCTGTGGAGCGAGGCGACCGCAGCCGACGATTACTGACGTGCCCATGAGCGACACTCCTGCCGTGTCGCTGGTCTGCTGTGACCTAGCGAGCATCGTCGTGGACGGTTCAGTCGTGGAGCGGGCCTTCGCCGAGGCGATCGCCACGCAGGGCATCGTCGCCGGGACGGAAGCCTATGTCCGGGCCATGGTGAGATTCGACCGGGCACGGGGACGGCCGCCCGCGGACGTGCTGACCGAACTCTTCGAGGGCGACGAACCCCGAGCGCAGGCGGCGTCTCTCGCCTTCGACAGGTCGTTCCGCGCGGCGGCCGACAGGTTCGGCGTTGCGGCGTCGGCCGATGTCGCCGCCGCGTTCGGCAAGATCGCCGGGTCCGGGGCGAAGGTCTGCCTGCTTTCGGCGCTGTCCAGGGATGCGTGCAGCGAGGTACTTGACCGGCTCAGGCAGCAGGGCCTGGCTGACTTGGTGCTGCACGCGGACGACGCGCCACGCGGCTTCCCGTGGCCAGACCTGGTGTTCACCGCGATGCTGCGGATGGGCACCGGCGACATCCGGGAAGTGGCGATGATCAGCGCTACCCCAAGCGGCGTGCAGACCGGGCACCGGTCAGGCGCGCGGATCGTGGCCGGCGTCGGCACGGGCTCCCATCAGCATGCCGCGCTGCGCGACGCAGGCGCCACGCATCTGCTCGATAGCGTCGCTGCCCTGCCTGACCTGATGACCGGCGCGGCCTGATCCGCGCCGCCGTGCCGGCGGCCACCTACACTCGTTACCATGCCGGAACTGCCGGAAGTGGAAGCGCTCGCCGCCTTCCTGCGCGCCCGCGCGAGCGGGCACGTCATCGCCCGCGCCGAGGCAGCGTCGTTCGCTGTGCTAAAGACGTTCGATCCCCCGCTGTCCGCGCTGCCCGGACTCACCATCGGCCAGGTCGGGCGGCACGGGAAGTTCCTTGACCTATCGTGCGGCGACCTGCACCTGGTTATCCATCTGGCGCGGGCGGGCTGGCTGCGATGGAGCGACGACCTGCCGGACAAGCCCGTGCGACCGGGTAAGAGCCCGCTGGCGTTCCGGCTGGCGCTTGACGACGGGTCCGGCTTTGACCTTACCGAGGCAGGTACGCAAAAGCGCCTCGCCGTCTACCTCGTCCGCGATCCGCAGCAGGTGCCTGGCGTTGCGACGCTCGGACCCGAGCCGATGGCGGACGACTTCACCGTGGAGTCGCTCGCCGCCATACTCAAAGAACGCCGCATGCAGATCAAGGGCGTGCTGCGCGACCAGCACATCATCGCGGGGATCGGCAACGCGTACTCCGACGAGGTGCTGCACGCGGCGAAGATGTCCCCGTTCAAGCTGGCGTCGAGCTTCACACCCGAGGACGTCGCGACCCTGCATGCGGCGATTGTGAGCACCTTGCGTGACGCAGTCGACCGTTCGGCGGGCCTGGCTGCCGCTGACCTCAAGGGCGAGAAGAAGACCGGCCTGCGGGTGCACGGCAAGACCGGGCAGCCGTGCCCGGTCTGCGGCGACACGGTCCGTGAGGTCTCCTTCGCCGACTCCGCGCTGCAGTACTGCCCAACCTGCCAGACGGGCGGCAAGCCGCTCGCGGACCGGCGGCTGTCCCGGCTGCTCAAGTAAATTCGCGTACCGCGGCAGGTGACGTCTGCGCGGGACGAGCGGGCCGACGGCGACCGCTTGCCGTGAGCTTGAACCTCAGGCGAGCGCCCAGGCTGTCGTCACGCCCGGCCCTCGCGCGCGAACAGCCGATTCCAAACCTCGCGTATGAGGCGCTCGATCCAGCTACGGATACCGGCACTCCTCGTCGGGGAGCGATGCTCTGCCATGCCCTCGCCCCAGATCACACCCACAGCAAAGTCCCCCTTCCGGGAGTTCGAACGGATGGCCGGCCCCCAGGCGGGGTCGGCCGCCCAGGGGCCGCCCTGCACGGGCATGTCCGGTAAACCCCCCAGAACCCAGGACGCCCGCGGCGCTACCGTGCGGGGTAGCCCGGGGGGAAATAACCGGGCAACTGTACGTAGCGCGGTGATCACTGTAGCGCTATCAAGGGTGGTTGTCTACCTGGGTCCAGAACCGAATGAGGGCAGGTCATGACCGGTATTGCCGACCCGCTGCCGACCCGGATCCGACGGCACGCGGACCGGGTGTCACGTCCGGGCGTGAGAGTGCCGGGCGCCTGCGGTGTGCAGTACCCTTGACGTCGCGGGGCTATAGCTCAGCTGGAAGAGCGTCTGGTTTGCATCCAGAAGGCCAGGGGTTCGAGTCCCCTTAGCTCCACATGACTCTGGCGACCCGCCTTGCGGGCGCGGAAAATCGGGTCAAGGGTTGCCCGTTGACGCCGGTGTTCGCTTGGGCTTGAAGCCCGTCCCTTAGCCTGGCGGCGGGGCCTGACCCGAAGGGTCTTGCATTGTTCCGTGAGCACGCCTGTCAGTATTTCTGGCTTCCATTTCTGGCTTCCCTAAGGCCCCCGGGCAACCCGCTTCTGTATCGAGAGCAGGTGGCGGAGGTGACGGGAAGTGACTCAGACGACGGCGGACCCCGCCGGGCCAGCTCGAAGGCTTTCGCCCATCGTCCGTAAAGGACCGGGCCGCGGCCTAGATCATCCCGACCAGCAGCAGACCGGTGGTAGGCCGCACGACAAGCGGGGGCTGCAGAACCAGCACCCAGTCCGGGTCGCCCTGGGAGTTCGTGCCCTGCGTGGCCGAGTTGTACGTCGATCCGGCCGCCGCAGCGGCGGTCGCGCAGGTGATCGGGTCGACCCATGTGGCCGAGTACCCGGCAGGCAGCTTCGCCTGGTCGATCGTGACCGTCGTGTGGGCTGGCAGGTACAGGACGGCCAGGCTCCCGTCCGGGGTTATGCTCGCCGCCACATAGTTGTTGGTGAACGCAGGCTCGTAGCCGCCACCGCCGCCACCGGACGTCAGGCCGCGCGCCCTGGTGCCCCTGCCGGCGGTCACGAACGCGCTGCTGGTGTCGGCGACGAGCTTGTGCCACTCCGGCAGGCTGGTGAAGTAGGAGACGATGTTCGGAGCGTTGTTCGCGAAAAACCAGTCGCCGGTCAGCGCCGCCGCGGAACCTGAATCCCACGGGTACACGTTCTCCGCCTCGCCGAGGATGCCTCGCGCGCCCGACGCGAGGGTCCACCACCATTCCTGCCGCATGGCCCGGCTGTCGGTGGCGTCGTATCCGGCGCCGGAGGTTTCCTGGCCGAAATAACCGTCGCCCCAGAGCGGCGCCAGCAGGCTGGCTGCGCCCTGCGCGGACACTTCGGTCCACGCGTATTCGATAACCCAGTAACCGCAGTTGTAGGTATAGCAGAAGTTGAAGTCGGCGTAGGAGACGCCCCAGTCTTCGGTGGCGTTGGTGTCGGTCACATAGCGGCTGGTGGTCTCAGCGTTGTACCAGGCGCCGACGATCTGCGTCGCGCCTGCCGCCGCGAGGCCGGCCCGCACCGCGTTCAGCTGCGAGTCGTCGAACGGCGAGAACATGTCGTTGCCGTACAGCCACACCACGTTGATCTGGGCGGCGTACCTGGCGGCGACCATCTCGGCGAAGTGCTGCCACTGCGTGGTCGTCCACGAGTCCTGCCAGTGCCCGGCCTCCAGGTCATCGCCTGGGTTGATCAGGACGAACCCGATCGTGATCCCGTTCGACAAAGCCGACGACATCATGTAGTCGACCCGCGCCCAGAATGTCGGGTCCAGGCCCGCGCTGGACGGGTCGGTGCTCCCGCCCACCAGTGGCGTGAGACCGTCCCACGTGTCGCCTGTGCTGCGGCCGCTGACAGCTGACCAGTACGGGGACAGCATGCAGACGGTGAACCCCTGCGCTGCGCGGGTGGAGAAGAATGTGTCGAGGTCGCCTTGCCAGTTGCCGCTGGAATACTCACCGGCGTTGGTAAACAGGCCCCAGGTCTCAGACGCAACCCACAACCTGGGGTTGCCGAACTGGTCGTGGAAGTAGCCGGCGCTGCCGTCAGTGGTGATCGTCAGGCCAGTGATGACGGGCTGCTGCGAGCCTGCCTCAGGCGGCGTAGAGGACATGTGGCGATCCTTCAGCTGTGCGTTACGGCCTGATGAGCTTCCCGCAAGCTGTGCGGGCGCGGGCGCGGTATCAGTTCTACCGCGCGATCACGAAGTATGCCGAGGTATGGAACTTTCGGCCGGCCAAAGTTGCCACGCCCGGCTAGCGGCTGATCCGCCAGCTGTGCGCCGGTAACGAGGCCGCCGGACCGGCCGATGAACCAGAGCGCACGGTCGGCAGCGCGAGCGCTGAGGGGAACTCATGGATCGGCATGACGGGCAGCAGCGTCGGCGCCTCTGCGCCACTCAGACCACAGCTCCGTGCGGGGCGCCGCGGAGCCGACGTGCCAGTGGGCCAGCCCGAAGGCTCCTGAATCATCCGCGCGTACGAGCGAGGCCATGCGGCCAGGCTAGCCATAAATCGAAGCATATTTTCGATAACGCATTCAGGCCCCGCCGAACCAGCCCGAAGCTATCCAGCACCGTCATGAACCAGTGACCGCCTCGGTGTGAACGAGGCGGCCTGGCTACTTTGCCCAGATTCGGGCTGATAGCAGGGTTGGCGTCGAAGTCGAAGTCGGACAGCCATTTGGGGCGGGGGAACCCGGCGCGGAGCCTGAGGCTCGCTTGGTACGCCAGGGCTGCTCCCTCGGTGTACTGGTCCACGAGGTACGTGCCGATCGAGCTCGTCACCTTCTTGATGGTTTCGCGGCGTTCGGGGGGCTGCTTGCAGTACCAGTAGACGGCGCCGCCCACCACCACGGCGAGGATCACCCAGGCGGCAGGCCTGATGCGGTCGGTAGCCCATTTCATGGCGGCACCCGCAGCCCGAAGGGGGAGGGTCGGGAGCCAGACCGCGGCCTGGACCTGCATGTCGCCGATGTTGATTGCGCCCACCGACAGCTAGAGACGATCTCCGCAGGTGAATGACTGGTCAGGCTACGTCAAGCGACGTAGAAAGACGAAAAAAATCTGGTTTGCATCCAGAAGGCCAGGGGTTCGAGTCCCCTTAGCTCCACGTCGGTGGACTTCCGCCCAACCCCGCGCGGCCTGCCTGCGCGGCTGACCACGGCTGGCTAGTCGGCGTGCCGGTCGTGTCAGCGCCGGACGGGGCGCGTGACGAATCGCTCCCTGAACAAGATCCACGCCGCCTCGGCGCCGTCGCGCCAGGTGAGCTTCTTTCCGGCCGTGCGGCTGCGCGCCTTGTAGCTGATCGGAACCTCATAGGGGCGGATACCGCGGCGCAGCAGCTTCCCGGTGATCTCGGCCTCCATGCCGAATCCGGTCTCGCGGACGCGCAGCTCCCGGTACAAAGACGCGGGTATCAGCTTGAAGCAGGTCTCCAGGTCGCTGATGTAGCAGTTGAACAGTACGTTCGCGATGGTGGTGACCGCCTTGTTGCCGAGCACGTACAGGTAGGAATAGGAGTTGTGGCTGCCGAAGGTCCGCGTACCGTACACGACTTCGGCGTCCCCGGTGAGCACGGGCGCGAGAAGTGAGGGGATCTGGGCCGGCGAGTACTCCAGGTCGGCGTCGCACATAATCAGGTAGTCGCCGGTCGCGACGGTGGCCGCGGTGCGGATCGCGGCACCCTTGCCCTGGTTGCGTTCGTGCAGGCGGATGCTTACCCGGGGATCGCTCTCGAAGGAGGGGTACAGGTCCCTGGTACCGTCGGTGCTTCCGTCGTCCACCACGACGAGCTCGATCTCGCACGGGAAATCGACACCGAGGACCTCCTTAATCGCGGAGGTCAGGGTCGTGTACTCATTGTAGACAGGCATCAGGATCGACAGCTTCACGCGGGCGAGACTACCGCATATCGTCATCCGGCGAAGAGTGACTTGATAGGTTGCGACCTCATGGATCGCAAACGGACTCTGGTCACCGGCGGCTCGGGTTTCATCGGCTCGCACCTGTGCAAGCGCCTGCTTAGCCTGGGACATGACGTGCTCGCGGCGGACAACTTCTACTCGAGCGATCGGCACAACGTACACGAGCTGCTGCAGGACCCCCGCTTCGAGCTCATCCGCCACGACGTGACGTTCCCGCTCTACGTCGAGGTCGACGAGATCTATCACCTCGCGTGTCCGGCTTCGCCGGTCTACTACCAGCGGGACCCGGTCCAGACCACCAAGACCTGCGTGCACGGGTCGATCAACATGCTCGGCCTCGCCAAGCGGCTGGGCGTGCGGATCCTGCTCACCTCGACTTCCGAGGTGTACGGTGATCCGGCCGTGCACCCGCAGGCGGAATCGTACTGGGGCAATGTGAACCCGATCGGCATCAGGTCCTGCTATGACGAGGGCAAGCGGTGCGCGGAGACGCTGTTCTTCGACTATCACCGTCAGCACGCCCTGCCGATCAAGGTCGCGCGGATCTTCAACACCTACGGGCCGAAAATGCAGGCCGACGACGGCCGGGTGGTATCGAACTTCATCGTGCAGGCCCTCCGGGGCGAGCCGCTGACCGTCTTCGGTGACGGCTCGCAGACCAGGTCGTTCTGCTATATCGACGACATGGTGGAAGGCCTGATCAGCCTCATGAACTCGCCGCCGGAGGTGACCGGTCCGGTCAACCTCGGCAATCCCGGCGAGTTCACGATGCTCGAGCTCGCGAAGCAGGTCATGGCCCTGACCGAGAGCGACTGCCCGGTACTGCATCTCCCGCTGCCGGCTGACGATCCGGCACGTCGCAAGCCAGACATCAGCCGCGCGAGGGAACTACTGGGATGGGAGCCGGCCGTGCCGCTCAACGAGGGGCTCGCGCGGACCGTTGAATACTTCCGGGGCGTGCTGGCCAGCTGAGGCCGTCCTGGCCGCCCGGTGCCCGCAAAGCCATTCATAGTAGGTTGAGGCATTTGAGAGCGGCGAAACGGTAAGGGTCACGGGTGCGTGATGTGCCCACGTAAGGCAGATGGCGGAAGGAACAGCGGATGCGGGCAGGTGACAGTTACTCCAGCAGCGGAGTAGCGCGGCTGCGACTGACGGTGATCGGAATCGGATACCTCGGCCTGACTCACGCTGCTTGCATGGCGGACCTCGGGCACGATGTCCTGGCGATCGACACAGATCACGAGCGCGTCGCGAGGGTATCCGCCGGCGAGGCGCCCTTCTTCGAGCCTGGGCTCGAATCGCTGCTGCGCAAGGGCCTGGATTCGGGCCGGCTGTGTTTCACCACCTCCCAGGAGGAGATAGCGGAGTTCGGTGACGTGCACTTCCTGTGCGTCGGGACGCCGGAGGGACCTGACGGCGCTGCGGACCTCACCCAGATAACGCGAGCCGCGGACGCGCTCGCCCCGCACCTGCGGTCCCGGTGCCTGATCGCGGGGAAATCAACGGTCCCGGTCGGGACCGCCAGGAAGCTCCTGGCCACGACCCGCGCGGCGGCACCCGCCGGAGCCGAGGTAGACCTCGCGTGGAATCCGGAGTTCCTGCGCGAGGGGAACGCCGTCCAGGACACGCTGCGCCCTGACCGCTTCGTCTTCGGCGTCACGTCGGAATCGGCGGAAGCGCTGCTGCGTCAGGTCTACGAACAGCCGCTGGCCGACGGGATCCCCGCGCTGGTGATGGGCCTCGAAACGGCGGAGCTTGTCAAGGTGTCGGCCAATGCGTTCCTGGCAACCAAGATCTCGTTCATCAACGCGGTGGCGGACGCCTGCGAAGCCGCGGGGGCCGACGTGACGCAGCTCACCGCCGCGCTGGGCCATGACGAGCGTATCGGCCGGCGGGCGATGTCGCCCGGTCTCGGCTTCGGAGGCGGCTGCCTGCCCAAGGACCTGCGCGCCTTCCGGGCCACGGCCAAGAGCCTGGGGATCGACTCCATGGTAAGCCTTCTCGGGGACGTCGACGAGATCAACAAGAGCCGTCGCTCACGGGTGGTCGACATGGCGCGGGAAGCGGTCGGCGGCTCGCTGGCTGGCAAGGGAATCGCCGTGCTCGGCGTGGCGTTCAAGCCGAACAGTGATGACGTCCGTGACTCTCCCAGCCTCGACGTATGCGGGCGGCTGGCCGCCGAGGGGGCGATCGTGTCGGCGCATGATCCGATGGCGCTGGACAACGCGTCCCGGCTGCGCCCGGAGCTGCGTTACGCGAGTTCCGTTCTCGAAGCAGTAGACGGCGCGGATCTGGTCTTGCACCTAACCGAGTGGAGCGAGTACAGGTCCATCGACCCATCCGCACTCGGCGAGGTTGTAGCCCAGCGCAGTGTGATCGACGCCCGGTGCGTACTAGACGTGCGGGCCTGGGAGTCCGCGGGATGGACGGTGCGCACCGTGGGGCGATCCGCGCGCCTCAGCGACGCAACCGCCAGCTGAGCACCTCGCCGATATGCGCGACCGGCGTGCCGAACAGCCGGGTCAGCAGGCGCGCGACCGGTGACCGCGGTCCGGTGACCGCGACGATCGCGGCGGTCCGCCAGGATCCGGTGATGACGGCACGGATTTCCGCGTCGGACGGCCCTTTGGGATTCTGGCCCTGCCAGACCGCGTTCAGGTACCTGGCGACATCGCTCGGCTGGTTGTGCGGCTGGAAGAAGAACGTGGCCTGCCCGGTGGGGCCCGGGCCGATAAAGTAGCCGCCGATCATCGCGCTGGGCAGGCCGGTGTCCGCCTGCCAGCGCATGCCCTGAGACAGGCCACCGGAGGGGAACGGAACGACGAGCACCGGCGCGTCCGATGGGAGGCCTAGCGTGGTGAAGGTCGCCTGCCAGCCGGCTGGCACTGGCGAGACCTGGGTCGCCTGGTAGGGCAGCGGCACCAGCGGCAAGACAGCCAGCAGCGCGACCGCGGTGAGACCGCCGCGTGGCCAGGCTCGCCAGCCCTCCTCCCGCGGTATCGCCGCCCATGCCCGGTCCAGCGCGAACGCCAGCAGCGCGGCGGCCACGCCGTCGGCGAGGATGGAAAACCGCCACGGCAGCACCTGGGCCAGGCCGGGAAGGCCCTGGAGCCAGTGCCATGGCAGCAGCTGTCCCGGCCACCTGACGCCGCCGCCGATGGGCAGGTTGCCGCCGCCGAGCGCGCACAGTTCCAGCACCGCCCAGGTCACGGCCGCGGCCCGGACCCGCACGTCCCGCCAGAACACCAGCCCGGCGATCACCAGGACAATGATCAGTGGCCAGCCCAGATAGCTCAGGTACTCAGGCGGCGGCTGCATGGTCGCATTGGCCTCGGCCGCGCTCGCCGCGGTGTGGAACAGCAGCGAACCCGACGGGACCACGAACCAGCTGAGATTGCCGGTCAGCGTGGCCCGCAGCTTGCTGTGCTCGGCCAGCGGGCCCAAGAACTGCACCCACAGCGCGTACGCGTCGACGAGCAGGAATACCACCGCCGCGGTGGCCAGCCCGGTCAGCACGCCGCGGACCCGCGCCGGCACCGCCCCGGGGCGACTCAGCGCGACCGCCGCCACCAGGATGACGCTCGCGATGACCGTGTAGACGAGGAGCTCTTCCGCGATGAACAGCTGCGCGGCGCAGAGCAGACCGAGCCAGGCGCCGACCCGGATGCCGCGCCCGCGACCGGTGATCAGCCGGGCGACGGCATCGATGATCAGCGGCGGCAAGACCGCGAATTGCAGGTGGTAATGCCCGATACCCGAGATCACCAGCGCCGGGGAAAACCCATAGACCGCCCCGCCCAGCGCGGCCGCGCTGATGCTCGCCCCCCACCGGCGCAGCACCCAGAACAGGCTTGCCGCCGACCCCGCGAAGCCCAGCGTTAGCGCCAGGGTCAGGCTGACCTGCGGCCCGGCCAGCAACGTCACCGGCGCCAGCAGCACCCCCGGCAGCAGGAACGACGCGTTCCACATCAGGCTGATGCCCGTCGGCGCGTTCATTCTTGCTGTCATCAGCGCGGGCACACCGACGTCTACTCACGCCGCAGCCCTCTTCCCCTACACGCCGCTCTCCAGGTC
>Ga0187814_10001073_pt1 | contig 10223 bp, 8 predicted proteins | sample NC_S_4_FD_132450 | JGI IMG/M metagenome (GOLD analysis project Ga0187814, IMG submission 132450) | Wetland sediment microbial communities from Neuse River Estuary, North Carolina, USA - ASW-S_4 | ecosystem: Environmental > Aquatic > Freshwater > Wetlands > Sediment | place: USA: North Carolina...
AGCTCTCCGTCGACGCGCGGTGGCGCGGGCCGTGCTGCGGGCGCTGGGCTCCGTCGTCGCGCTTGTTGCCCTGTACTACCTGCTGCCGCTCGACCATTCCTCGCCGGCGACGGCAGTCGCTATCTTGGTCATAGGGCTGGTGACGCTCGTCGCCCTGGTGGCGCTTCAGGTCCGCTGGATCCTGGTGTCGCCGTTCCCGGGCCTGGCGGCCGGCGAAGCTCTCGCCACCAGCGTTCCGTTCTTCTTGGTGCTGTTCGCGAGCAGCTATGTCGTAATGGCGAGCATGTCGGCCGGCAGCTTCAGCGAGCCGCTCACACGCACCGACGCACTGTATTTCACCGTCACCGTGTTCTCCACGGTCGGGTTCGGTGACATCACCGCTAAAACCGAGCCGGCCCGGCTTGTGGTCACCGCGCAGATGATCGCTGATCTGGTCATCCTCGGGCTCGCAATCAAGGTCATCGTCGGTGCGGCAAGGCGGCGGCGAGACCAGCAGTCAGGAGACGCGGGCGCCTCATAGCGCCCTGCGACGCCAGGCCTCAACGGACCGCGCACGCTCGCTCTGACCGGCTTGGCGCTGAGAAGCCGGTGACCGGCTGAGGGGGCGTGTCCCGGTCGCCTTGGTATTCGGCGCTTACGACCGGGCGAGCAGGGCGTCCGGGCTGGATCATCCCGGCGGGGGGATGTCAGGGCGTTTGATCAGCCGCATTCTGCCATGTACGGACCTGCACCTCGGTCTTCAACCCACTGCCCGGTGCGCCCCGGCGTCTGGGCTATCCGAAGAAGGGCAATTCATGGCGAACAACATGGTGGTCCTGGCGATTTTCAACGATGAGGCATCCGCCGACATGGCAGCCGCGTCCTTGAAGGAGTCGGGCATCGCGAAGAAGGATGCCATCGGTGTCCTGGCCCTGAACGACAAGGGCGAGCTCAAGACGGACAAGGTCGGCAAACGCAGCATGGGCAAGGGGGCTGGCATCGGCGCGGCCGTGGCGCTGGTCACTCCGGTCGGGCTGGCCGCTGGCCTGCTCGGCGGCGGCCTGGCAGGCGTCCTGCACCACAAGAACCTCGGACTCAGCAAGGTCGACCGCGAGCGCATAGGCGGAGAGCTGGAAGGCGGCAAAGCCGCGGTCGGCGTCCTGGCTCCCGTGGAAGAAGCCACCGTTGTGAGCGACAAGCTCACCGAGCTGGGTGGCGCAGCAGAATCTCACCCCGTCTCCGACGAGGCCCTTCAGGAAGCGCACACAGCCGCCCAGAACAGCGGCAACGCTGGGTAGGCCCGCACACCCCTGTCGCAGGGCCTGCTTCACCGCCTCAGCCTCGTCGGTGATTCCGCACATCGGGTCTAAGGCAGATGACTCAGGCGCGGCGCTCATCCTTTCCAGCGCGGGATGATCTCAGAGCAACCGGAGATCCATGGCCCGCTCAATCGCTTCCGAGCGCGACGACACACCCAGCTTCTGGTATACCGACCTGAGGTGGGTTTTCACCGTATTGCGCGAAATGTAAAGAGCGCCTGCTATCTGCAGATAGGTGCTGGTTGGCAGCAGCTTCAGGATCCGCAGCTCGGCTGCGGTCACCGGCACTACGGGCACCTCATGCGGTACAGGGGAAGCCTGCTGCGTGGCCCGCACTTCCAGGGCCGCGACGATGAGCTGCTGCAGGAACGGGTCAGGCCGCACCTCGGTCGCACGCTCGACCAGGTAGCCCCTGACCTGGGGTGCGGTCGTGACGACCGTGTTAAGGAAACCTCCGCGGCGGGCTGTTTCCAGCACACCGCGCACGATGACGGTGGCCGCTGGGTCGCCGCCGCCAATCGCGGCGCCGGCCAGCAGTACCTGGCGCTGCAGCGCGGCTCGCGGGGTCAAGTCAGGCAGGGACAGCGCGTCCAGGTGGTCGATCGCGGCGTGGTGATCACCTGTCGTGAGTGCGACCCTGGCCAGCAGCAGTTGGCGCCGGTTGGCGGCTAGGCCGCCTGCCAGGGCGGCCGGGGAGCGTACGTCGCCAAGCGAAAGGCGCAGCAAAGCCTCCAGCTCGTCGGCTCGCGCGATGAGCAAGGATTTCCGTCCGGCCAGCACACGGCGCGCCGCGTCAGTGGTCGCCAGCGCCTCGTTGATCTGCCCGCGGGCAGCCCAGATCTGTGCCCGGTCCAGCAGTGCGAGAAACTCAAAGGCGGGCCGGAAACGCTCAGCTATCGACAACGCACGCTCGGTCAGATGCTCTGCTGTGTCGAGGTCACGCCGCTCGAGCGCGGCGCCCGCGAGAACGCGCAGGTAGTCCACGGCGAAGAGGTGCTGATCGAATCCCAGGCGCTGCGCGTCCGCGTCTGCGGCCTTCGCGGCGTTGACGGCGTCAGCTATCCGGCCCGCTTCGAACCACGCGAGCGCCTGCGCCCCGCGCGCATCCACCAGCTTGGCCGGCCCGGCGAGAGTTGGCATCGCACGGGCCGTGGCCGCCTCGCGGTCGACCGCCTCGACATCTTCCAGCCACGTGTAGGCCCGCAGCAGGATCAGCGGAACGGCGGCGTTCCACTCATCCCCGGGCAGCGCCCGCTCCTCGATGCTCCGCGCGGCGAGGGCATATCGCAGCGCGTCGTGCACCTCGCCGGTAAGCGTGCGGCGCAGTGACTGCATCGCCGCGAGCCGGGCCGCCAGCCTCGAATCCGGCGGCGCCGCCGGCTGGGCACGTTCGAGCAGGTCCAGGTACTCGCCGCCGCGGACCACATCGCCCCATAGCAGCAGGTGGGCCGCCAGGGCCAGCAGCCGGTCGGGAGCAGACGTCAGCAGCGCGGGGTTGACCAAGCTGAGGTCGAGCGCCGCCGGCGGCGCCGGGTCGTGCAGGAAGTCAGTGGCCACGTGGTCTTGGAGCAGGGCCAGTGCCCGGTCGACCTGCTGCGCCGCCAGGAAATGGCGGGTTGCGCGCCGCGTGTCTCCCGTGGACTCCAGCCACTCGGCCGCCCGGAGCTGGAGCGTGAGCTCTCGCGCCCGGTCCCTCGCGCGCAGCTCAGCGCGCAGGACCTGCCGCACGAGAGGGTGGTACCGGTAGCTGATCCGCTCTTCGTCGAGGGCCACGATGAAAAGGTTGGCTGCGTCCATACCGCGCAGCAGCGCCATCGCGTCCTGCCTGCCGGTGACGGCCGCGCACGCCTCAGCAGTCAGCTCGTCCAGGACGCAGGTGTCGAGCATGAACCGCGCCACCTCGGGCGGCTGCCGCTCGAGGACTTCACCGATGAAATACTCCGCGATCGCGTGACCGCGGACATCCAGCGCACGCGCCACCTGCTCCGGGTCCTTAGTGCCGCGCAGCGTCAGCGCGGCCATCTGCAGGGCCGCAGCCCATCCCTCGGTTCGCCGGTGCAGCAGCGCAAGTTCAGCCTCGGCAACCTCCACGCCAAAGTTCGCGAGCAATTCGCGGCTCTCGGTGAGCGAGAGATACAGATCGCGGTCGCGCAGCTCGCACAGCTCGCCCGACAGATGCAGCCGGTGCAGCCGCAGCGGCGGGTCGACGCGGCTCGCCAGCACGAGCTGGGCGGTCTTGGCCGGCCAGCGCTCGATGAGAGCGGTCATGGCCGTGGCGGCCGCGGCCGCCGCCGCGTGGAAGTCGTCAACAACGATCACCGAGCCCGCGGGCAGCTTCGCGGCATCGTTCGCGATCGACGCGGTGACGTCGGCGGATACCGCGCCGTCCATCGCGAGCAGCTCGCCGGCCTCCGCGCCGAACCCCGGAGCAACGACCTGGAGGGCCTCGATGAAACCCGCCCAGAAACGCGCCGGGTCCGCGTCGGCCTCATCGCAGGACAGCCACGACGTCAGCCCGGGCTGCCGGGTGGCCGCCCAGCTCGACAGGAGCACGCTCTTGCCCGCGCCTGCCGATCCCACGACAACCGTCAGCCGGTCCGCGGCCCCTGCCGTCAATCGCCCGAGCAGCGCAGGCCTGGCGATCAAGGTCGTCGGCAGCGTCATCGGGCGGAACTTCGCTGCCGCGAACCGCGCGCTCCGGTGCGCGTCGGGCGCTTTCGTCGCGTGTCGTACCACGACGTCCCCACACTCCTGCCCGCAACCAACGCGGACACCCCTTAGTCCGTTACGTTTTGTAATTGTAGGCAGCGGCATGATCATGATGCCAGTCCAGGGGCTTGGAGATGCCCATCGAGCATGGCGGGCCCGCGGAGCCCTTCACCGCCCACCGGTTAGCTGATCACCCTCCGCGGGGTGATGACAGCGGTCTGGCGATCAACCAGGCTTCGAGCACATAACCATCAGGCAGGCTGCGAGGCAAAGACTGGTGCAATCGCGAACGTACGACATTACTTTCGTCGGCCAGGCGGGTACCGCACTGCGCGCGGAGTTCGATGACTGCGAGGTCAGGGTGGGCCAGGGCACGACCACGCTTCGTGCCGAGCTACCAGATCAGGGCGCTCTCCAAGGACTCATGCAGCGGATAACTGGCCTCGGACTCGAACTGGTCGACGTGAGCATGATAGCCCCCGGGGACAGTCCTGACTTCTGACGCGACCACAGGCAGTCCGGGCAGCACCCTCCGGGCTGGCCGCGTTGTCCTACATGCTCGTCCGGTTCATCAAGGGATGGACCGCGCGGTCCTGGTCGAGGGCCTGGCAAGGGAGTGGGCCCACGTGCACGTCCGGCACCGTGGCCGGCATTTGGCGCACTTGTGACCAGAGCAGTTCAGCGAACAACTGATCAGTGCGACTGTCGATATGGGCGCCCCGCGGTCGACCTGCCCTTGCTCTGAGACCAGACCGTCTTGCCGCAAGGCCCGGCTGCTGCTGTCAGCCCCGCATCCGTTGCGCAACGCTGCGGTGACCGCCGGGGCGACGGAAGCCTGCGGGATTCACCCTCAGCAGGGTGGTGACTCACCAAGACGGCCCCAAAAGAATTCGGACATGCCGCCAGGAAGTCGAGGCGAAAGGCTCCGGCGATCCCCGGCATAGGAGGTCAACATGACAACAACAACCGCGCCGGAGGGGACGGGCGAACGCAGCACGGAAGGCCGCGGGACCGGGCAACCAGCTGGCCCGCTGGTTCGCGGTAGCCGCGCTCGGGCTCAACGCGATCGACGTGATGTTCTTCGTCCCCGCTTATCCGTTCGGGGCGCTGGCGATCATCGCCATGGACGTGGTCGCGCTCAACGGCCTGTGCGCCTACGGCAGCCGCGAGAACGTGACCGCCTAGCGCGTCAGCGGGCGAGGGGCCGCGGAACGCTCTGCGGCCTGCCCAGGTTTGCGTGGGTTCCGAGCTGGAAGCCGGGAGGTCCGATGGCGACCCATTTTGCGAAACAGGCGGTGGCCCGCACCGGAAGCTCGGCAACTCCGGCCGACATTCCGATCCTGCCATCGAAGATCACAGCGCCAGGCGTCCCCGGGCTGGGCGCTACCGCGGCCGCGGATCACCAAACTGATCGCCCAGGGCAGGCGCTGCTACCCGCTGACCGCTGTCATCGCCGCTGCGGGCGCGGGCAAAACAATGGCCCTGGCGATGTGGGCAGCGACTGAACCCGGGACCGTTGCGTGGGTGTGCCTGGATGAGTTCGATAACCGGCCAGGGGCCTTCTGGGCCTATGTGATCGCGTCACTGCGCCGGGCTGGCGTTGCCCTGCCGACGGCGTTGACCACCACGCGGGAGCGGGAAGCCGGCAACGTCTTCTTGCTGAGGCTTGCGTCGGCGCTGGCGGCCCAGGACCCGCCGGCGACGCTGGACAAGCATCCTGGAGCACGTCAGCGCCGAGGCTGCCACCGAACTGACCGGCAACGAGAAGGCCGAGCGAATCTTGGCGGCCCTGGCGCACGCGAACGCGTTCATCCAGCCGATCGGATCGCGGTGCTACCGCTACCACACGCTGTTCGCGGATGTGCTGCGCCTGACCCTGCGGCGTGAACATCCGGACAGCATGGCCGAACTGCATCGGCGAGCTGCCCGGTGGTACGCGCGGAACGCCCAGGTCACCGATGCGGTGCGGCACGCCGCCGAGGCCGGCACTGGCCGCTCGCCTCGACTATCGTCATCGACGGGCTGGCGATCGGCGAGATCATTGAACCGCGAGGCAGCCCGTCCCTGGCCGGCCAGTTCGAAGGCATGCCGCCCGGCCACGCATGGAACCAACCTCAGCCGCACCTGATCTCCGCAGCGGTTGCGTTGCCCGCTGGCCAGCTTGAATCTTCCAGCGCCGCGCTGGATGTCGCGGAAGGCGTCCTCTGGCGTCTTCCCGCCGACCAGGAGGTCGCGTGCCGGCTGGCCGCCGCGATGATCCGCCTCGCCGCTTCCCGCCGCACCGGGGACTTCATGGCGGCCGCGGCGGCCGCTGCCCGGGCAGAGATGCTGGTCAGCAGAGTCCCGGATGACAAGCTCGCCGTACACCGGCAAATCCGGCGCGTGTGCTGTCCGGTCGCGGAGCTGTCGAGCTGTGGTCGGGTCATCTCGACAAGGCGGCCCGCACCCTCAGCACGGGTGCGGCGGCCGCGGCCGCTTCCGGTGCGGAGTACGAACGAGCCGACTGCCTTGGGCTTCAGGCGCTGGCCGAGGCTTTGCGCGGCCGGCTAACCCGCGCGGCAACACTGGCCGCAAGCGCCGCGGGGCTGGGGTGGCGGACGAACACAATGAGCTGCGCGAGGCGCGCAGCCGGCGCAAGCAGGCGGAAGCCGCCCTCGCCGCAAACCCGGACAAGCTAACTGGCGCGGTGGCGTGCCTTGTAGCGGCGTACGGTGGCCTGGCCGAGGGACCCGCCGCAGCGGTCGCGCGGATCGTGGCCGGAGCACGATCCGGGTGGTCCGTTCCGGCTTGGCTTGACCAGAAGCTCAGCACGGCCGAGTCGCGGGCGTACACGGCCAAAGGTGACATCCCGGTGGCCCTCGCCGCGGCTCGGCGGGCCGACCGCGATACCCCGGCCAGCACCGCTTGGCTGGGGATGCGCCCGCTGGCGACCAGCTCGCCCCCGGCGTGGCGCACCGCCGCGCCGAACGGCGCGGCCCACAGGTTCTCCCAGACGAGAACAGCAGCCGAGCTGCCCGGCTCGATCGTCTCGGCGAGGTCGGTGACGTCCTGCTCGCTAAGCACCATCGCCAGGTCCGTCTCGTAGCCGCGCAGCTCACCGATCTCGCCGCCGCCCAGGTCGGAGGCCTCGAACGCCTGCAGACTGCTGTCCTGGTCCTTCTTCAGAAACACTAGGTCCAGCACCCTGATCAGGCCGCGCGCTTCATAGTCCTTAATGACCGGTGCGATCTCGCCGGTTAGCTTGCTGCCGGGGAACTCGACCACGATCCAGTCGACCGGACCGAGTTCATCGACGTTCATTGTCATAGCCATCCCTGTCCCTTCGTGCTCCGGCGCCCACCAGGCCGACGTCCCGAGGCGTCGCGGCCGGGTAATTCCCCGGCATTCGGCCTCCAGACCTTCGCCCAGGCTTGACGATCAAGGTCTCCATGCCATCCCCTTCGGCCCCATCGTGTGGCCACCCCATCGGGGTGAATCTCCCTCGGCCCGAACTGCCCAGGGGCGAGCCTAGGTGCGTCGCTGGCGCCTCGCTTGCGCTAGCAGCCCGGCACCGTGGGCGGTTCAGCGACGGCGAAGACGGCACTGCCGCCTTCGCCGTCCAAACCGGAGCAGGCTCCGACCCGCGCGGGTCAGGCTGCCGTCTGGTGCAGGATCTTCTCCTTTCCCCGCTCATAGTCGGCGTCGCTGATGACCCCTTGGTCGCGCAGGTCGGCGAGCTTGGTCAGGTCGCCGCTGCTGCCGTCGGCCTTCCGCGCTGCCTGGCCGGCGTACGCTCCGTACGCCTCGTCCTTGGCCTGCGCCCGTGCGGCTTCCCGGTCGGCCATCTTGCCGCCGCACGCGATCAGGTACACGAACACGCCGAGGAAGGGCAGGACGATCGTAAAGACCAGCCAGCCCGTCTTGCCCCAGCCGCCCAGATCGCGGCTTCTGAAGATGTCCATGATCACCCGGAACAGCAGGAAGAACCACAGAATCCACAAGAAGAACCACATCATCAACAGGAACGCATCTAGCAGAGACATTTCTCTCACCCCCCAGTGAGCGCCTATCTCAGGCGCCTCTCTACTGCCAGCAGGTTCGCCGCGCCGGGAGCCAACGCGGCAGGGTCTCTTCCGTCCTCGCGACGAAGGCGTTGGTCCCGGGCCATCGGCGGCGGGCTGGGAATGCGGCGCTAACGCGCCATCCTCCGCCCATGCGCTCGAAGTCCGTCACTTCCAGGTTCGGGGTTGTTGTGATGAGGATGCCGGTCACGGAGAGGCCAAGCGTCTCATCCCCTGATGGGTGATGCGCCGGCACAAGTACACGGAGTACCCAGTAAACGGAGCGTCCAGCACACGGAATGGGCGTGGCCCGAGCGGATGGGGTGCGAGATGAAGACGGTCATTGTGGGCGGAGTTGCGGCTGGCGCCTCGACGGGTGCTCGGCTGCGGCGGCTGGATGAGTCGGCTGAGATCGTGGTGCTCGAGCGGGATCACTACGTCTCGTTCGCGAACTGCGGCCTGCCGTACCACATCGGGGGGGCTATCCCGGACCGAGAGAGCCTGCTGCTGCAGACGCCGGAGAGCCTGGCCAGGGCCTTGGCGCTGGATGTGCGGACCGGGCAGGACGTGATCGGTATCGACCGCGACGCCAAGGAAGTCGAGGTGCGCGATCTCGCGCATGAACGGACGTACCGGGAGTCCTACGACCAGCTCGTGCTGTGCTTGGGGGCCGAACCGGTCCGCCCGCCGATCCCGGGTGCCGATGACCCGCGGGTGGACGTGCTGCGCAACATCCCTGACATGGACCGGATCATCACCCAGCTCGACAAGGCCGCCACCAGCGCCGTCATCATCGGCGGCAGCTACATCGGCCTGGAGCTCGCCGAGGCGTTCCGGGCACGCGGGCTGCAGACCACCATCGTCGAGCGGACCGGGCGGCTGATGCCGTGGCTGGACCCGGAGATGACAAGGATCCTGGATTACCACGTCCGCACTCACGATGTTGACCTGCGGCTCGGCACATCCGCCCAGGCGGTTCGTAACAGGCAGGGCGACGCGCTTGCGGTCGATCTGTCCGATGGCACGTCGGTGGAGGCTGACGTTGTCGTGATGGCGGCCGGGGCGCGCCCTAACGTGGACCTCGCTCGTGACGCCGGCGTGGAGATCGGGCCGCGCGGCGGCATCATGGTCGACGCGCGGATGCGCACATCGGCACCCGACATCCTCGCGGCCGGCGACGCGGTAGAGACCGCGCACTTCCTGACCGGCGAGCCGGTGCTGTCGATGCTGGCCGGCCCGGCCAACCGGGAAGGCCGGATCCCGCCGACACCATCGTCGGCCGCGACGATGTCGGCGGCTACCGGGGCACTCAGGGCACCGCCGTGGTCAAGGTGTTCGACATGACCGCGGGGGGTACCGGCCTGACCGAGACCGAGCTGCGCGCGGCTGGCATGGACTACCGCAAGGTCTATACCCACCAGAACGGCCACGCCGCGTACTACCCGGGCACCGCGCCGCTCTTCCTGAAGGTGCTGTTCGACCCGGCCGCCGGCAAGCTGCTCGGCGCGCAGGTGCTCGGCTGGGACGGTGTCGACAAGCGCATCGATGTCCTCGCGGTCGCCATCCGCGCCGGGATGACGGTGTTCGACCTGGAGCACCTGGAACTGGCCTATGCCCCGCCCTACGGTGCGGCGAAGGACCCGGTCAACATGGCCGGCTTCCTGGGCGCGAACCTGCTGCGCGGGGACATTGACCTGTGGTATCCGGAGGACTACCCGGACTGCCGTGACCGGGTCACGATCCTCGATGTGCGCACACAGACGGAATACGACGCCTGGCACATCCCCGGAGCTGTCCTGCTGCCGTTCACCCAGCTGCGGCAACGGCTGGACGAGGTGCCCAGGGACAAGCCCGTGTACACCTACTGCCGGTCGGGTTTCCGCAGCTACATCGCCTACTGCGTGCTGAAGCAGAACGGCTGGGACGCGGCGTTCCTGGCCGGCGGGATGATGACCTACCACGGCTACCACCGGACGCCGCTGACCGTGGGCAAAGGCGGCATGCCAGTAGTGGCCCACGCCGAAGACGAACTGGCCCAGCGCCCCGGCGCGCTCGACCATGTCTGACGAACCAGCCCACCGCGACCCGGTGGCAGGCCACCGTCATGGGTGACACCGCGGTTGAGGTCACGTTGAGCATCCGGGCTGAACACGCGGAAGGCCCGCTGTGGGACGCC
>Ga0187814_10001074_pt1 | contig 10223 bp, 11 predicted proteins | sample NC_S_4_FD_132450 | JGI IMG/M metagenome (GOLD analysis project Ga0187814, IMG submission 132450) | Wetland sediment microbial communities from Neuse River Estuary, North Carolina, USA - ASW-S_4 | ecosystem: Environmental > Aquatic > Freshwater > Wetlands > Sediment | place: USA: North Carolina...
ACGACAACCGGCGACCGGCCGGTCAGCCTCGTCACCGCGGCGAAGATCTCGTACTGGGACTCGAACCCGATCTTGTGCAGCGGCGCGTCGGGATTGAGCGCGTGATAGGAGGCGATCGTTTCCCGCGGGTGCCTGATGAGAAAGGTGTGCACGGCGTCCGAGGCCAGGAAGGCTGGCTCCGCCAGGACTTCCGGGTACCTCTTGCCGGTCGTCTCCTTCGCGAACAGCGGTGTGCGCGACGCCAGGTCCCGAAGGGCATCGATCAGGTGAGGCGCCGAGCGGACACGCGAGCCGCCAACGTCCGCGTACCCGAACTCCGCCAGGTACGAGAACGGCTCGTGCACGACGGTGAAGTCGCCGCGCTCCGCCATCATCCGGAAGAACGCCGTCGAGCGGCTGCGCGGCGCGCTCCACAGCATGAGCAGCATTCCGCGATGCTACGCGGTCACGCGGGCGCGCGGGCGCGGCGCAAGCCGCCGAGGCCGCCGAGGCCGCCGTGCTACGGAATCGTCCAGGCCCGTTCCGGTGTCACCCGCAGCGCCACGCTGTACTCCTCGTCATACCAGTCCGGCGACTGGCCCATGTACTCGATGGTCGGCGCGTACTTGTCGAGCAGGCCCGGGAAGCGCGACGGCGGCGGCGCGTCGGGCACGACCTGCGCGCGGCCCGCGATCACCACGATGTCGCCGCCGCCGGGACCGGAGTCGAAATTCAGCGTCACCTTGTCGTTGGCGGCGACGTGCCGCTGCTTGGCTCCGGTGGTCAGGCTGTAGATGGTGATCGCCGTCCCGTCCCATACGAACCAGACTGGCCGCGGCGCGGGCCACCCGGACGGCGTCACCGTGGTGAGCCAGGCGATCTGGTCACCGATGAGATGGCGTTCGATCTGCTCGGTTAGCTCGAATCCCATGGAGCCCATCTTTCCGCGCGGCCTAGCTGCCGCGATAGGTGGAGTAGCCGAATGGGGACAGCAGCAGGGGAACGTGGTAGTGGCCAGCGGAAACAGTGAACGTGATCGTCACCTCGGGATAGAACGTCGCCACCCCGAGCGCCGCGAAATACTCCCCGGTGCCGAACGCCAGCCGGTACACCCCAGGCGACGTGTCAAGGGCGAACCGGTGCCGGCCGTCCGCGTCGGTCTCACCGGCCTCGACCGCCACCCAAGCTCCAGCCGGGTCCAGGAACGAAAGCGATACCGCGACACCGCCCGCCGGCTTACCCGCCACCGCGTCGAGCACATGCGTCGACACGGTCATCAGCCGAACGCCTTCCGCGCTCGCAGCACGGTAATCTTCTCCAGCTCCGCAGTCGCCACCGCACGTTCGGAAGAAGGATCGTTTTCCATCCTCTCCTGGAGAGCGGACAGCATCTGCGAGCCGCTCAGCCCGGTCGCGCAGATGAGGAACACGTGCCCGAACCGGGCCTCGTACGCGGAGTTCGCGTCAGCAAGAGCCGGACGTGAAGCGTCGCCGACGCCAGACTGCTCGGCGGCAGACTGGCCGGACACCCGGTCGCCGATCCGCGGGTGCCCGTCCATCGCCTCGAGAATGTCGTCCCAGGTCAGCGACTCGAACGCGGTGCAGACCGCGGTGATGAGAGCGGCGGACGACGGGTACGGCCGGCCCGCCGCCATCGCGCCGGCGAACCGCCGCGACGCGCAGCAGTCCAGCATGGCGGACACCGCCTCGTCCGCTGGCAAAGCGTTGAACGACGCCAGGCTCACGCCAAGCAACGCTACCCGGCGGCCAAAGCCCGCTAAGGCTCGGCCGGCAGCGCGTTGGCCCGCGTCACGGTCGCGTAGAACTCACCGCTGCGCTTGAGGATCCGCTTTTGCGTGCCGAAGTTCACGTACACCAGCCCGAACCGCTTCGCGTACCCCTCGGCCCACTCGAAGTTGTCCAGCAGCGACCAGGCGAAGTAGCCACGCAGGTTCACCCCGTCGGCGATCGCCCGGTGCAGCGCGGTCAGGTGGTCGCGCAGGTACGCCAGGCGCTCGTAGTCCTCGACCGTGCCGTCCTGGGTCACGTAGTCGTACCACGCCGACCCGTTCTCCGTGACGTACAGCGGAAGCCCCGGTGCCTCGTCCCGCAGTCGCACCATCAGGTCATAGAGGGCGCTGGCGTCGACCAGCCAGTTCATCGCGGTCACCGGCATGCCCTTCGGGTGCACGAGCACCTGGCGCGGCCCGATGAGCTCCTCGCCGCGGCGCGGCTCGCCGTCGGGGCGGATCCCGGCGTACTGCGGCGCGTAGAAGTTGACGCCGAGGAAGTCGACCGGCGTCGTGATGACGTCCATGTCGCCGTCGTGCACCAGGCCCTCGACCTTGGCGGGGGAGTAGCCGCCGGTCAGCCGCTCCGGGTAGGCGCCGCGCAGCAGCGGCCCCAGGTACGCGCCGTTGTGCCGGGCGTCCAGTTCCGCCGCGAGGTCGATTGCTTCGGCCGACACTGCGCGGAACACGCCGAGGTTGAGCGTGATGCCGATCTGCGCCGGTGACGGGCTCGCGGCGCGCAGCGCGGTAACCCCCCGGCCGTGCGCGAGCAGCAGATGATGATTCGCGGCGACCGCCTGGGCGGGGTCGGTGATGCCCGGCGCGTGCCTGCCGTCGCGGTAACCGACGGTGGCGACGACCCACGGCTCGTTCAGCGTGATCCACCGGTGCACCCGGTCGCCGAGCGCCTCGGCGGCGATCGCGGCATAGTCCGCGAACAGTTCGGCGATGTCCCGCGTGGCCCAGCCGCCCTTGTCCTGCAGCGCCTGCGGCAGGTCCCAGTGGTACAGCGTCACCACCGGGGTGATCCCCTTCTCGAGCAGCAGGTCGACAAGCCGGCTGTAGTAATCCAGCCCGGCCTGGTTGGCCTGGCCGCGCCCGTCGGGCTGGATGCGGGGCCAGGACAGGCTGAACCGGTAGGCGCCGGCGCCGAGCCGCTGCAGCATCGCGACGTCTTCGGGGTAGCGGTGGTAGCTGTCGCACGCCACGTCGCCGGTATCCCCGTGCCAGGTCTTGCCCGGGATGTGGCTGAACGTGTCCCAGATGGACGGGCCCTTTCCGTCTGCGTCCGGCGCTCCCTCGATCTGGTAGGCGGCCGTGGCCGCTCCCCAGAGGAACCCGTCCGGGAAACGGAGCTGGTCGTCGGTGCTCATGAGCTGCTACCTCCTGCGTGCTGGCCGGCGTTCCGTGCCGCGTTATGTCGCGCGCCCAGTCCGGCGCCGCGCCCGGATCAGATCCGGGACCAGGTCCAGGATCAGGTCCGGGACCGGTCCCGGATCAGGTCCGGGATCAGGTCCCGAATTGGCCTGGATCGGGCTCAGCGCAGGACTAAACCGCTTAAGTACATCATGCCGCCGCACTACCCTGTCCAGAGTGATCGAGATTCGCGTCGGCTCGGCGGCGGACGCCCCCGCGATCGCCCGGGTGCGCAGGGACAGCTGGCGCGCCGCCTACGAGGGGATCATCGCGGCGCCGCTCATCGACCGCGCCACCGCCGCGGGCGGCGCCGCGGCCGACCCGCCGCCCTACCGCCGCACGCTGGTGGCGGAGACGGGCGAGCGCCCCGCCGTCATAGGTTACGCATCATTTGGTCCCGAACGATCGGTGCCGTCTGTCACATCGTCCCTGGCCAGCGCGGCCGTCGGCCGGCCAGGCCAGCAGGCACCGCGCCCACTCGGAGCGGCCTGCGGCACCGGTGGTGACCGGCCGGCCCCCGATCCGTGCGGCACCGGCCCGCATCCCCTCACGGTGAACGGCCGGGCCGGCCTCGTGGGGGAGCTGTACGCGCTCTACGTCACCCCCGCCTGGTGGTCGACGGGCGCGGGCCGGGCGCTGATGGGCCGCGTGCTCGTCTGCCTGGAAGCCGACGGCTACCGGCAGGTCGTCCTGTGGGTGCTGGCCGGCAACGCACGGGCGCGCAGGTTCTACGACCGGGCGGGGTTCGCCCCCGATGGCGGCACCAACATCCTCACCGGCCTCGGCGACGTCCTCGAGGTCCGCTACTCCCGCGAGTTCTGAGGCGCCGCCCCGCCACCGCCTCGTCCGCACGATTAGCACGGAAGATCCTGGGGGTGGGGGCTCGTCCGGGTTGGAGGTCAGGGGCCCCGGGGCCTCAACTTGTGAGGTCAGGGGGCCCCTGACCTCAAACGGCGGGCAGCGCCGCCGGGCATCAGAAGCAGGCACAGCCCGGGGGCCCCAGGATCCTTCGCCTTATCCGATCGGCAACGCTCGGGCCAGGCGGCTCTGGCAGAGTGGACGCGATGATCGCTCATGAGCGCACCGGGCTCACTCCGGGTCAACTGGAGTGGCTCAGCGTCAACGCCTACCTGCACGCCAGCCGGCATGACCTGGGAGTCAGCGCCGCGGCGGAGTACGCGCCGCAAGCCCGGGTCGCGGGCACGCCGCTGCTTGCCGCGCCGTCGTGGCGGCCGGCCGCTCCCATCCCGTTGTCGGACATCACGCTGGAATTCCGCCCGCAACCGCCGCCCGGCGTGGTGGACGTCGCTGGCCTGGCGCCCTACCTGCTGCCCGAGCGGCCGGACGGCAGCCGGTACCGGCGCTTCACGGACGTGGTCGGCGATCTCGCCAGGCCCGCCATCTTCGAGAACCGCGTCACGTACCGGCTGATCGAGGCCGACCTGGCCGGCGGCCACCCGAGGCTGACCTTCGCTCGCGGCCGGTTCTTCGACGGCGTCGACGTCGGCGGGGCGGCCGCTCACGAATACGCCGCCGCGCGGCTGGCCGTTCGCGCTGGCCAGCCGCGCGCGCAGCGCCTGCGTGCCGCGATCGCTGACCCGTGCGACCTGCGCGCCCGCCCGGCCGCCATGGCGATCAGCACGCTGACGCTGCGCCACGACCGGGTGGCGGGCACGGCGGCCTTCCCGCTGCACTGGCGTGACCCCGCCCGCGTCGCGCACGCGGGCGGCCTGGTCCAGGTGATCCCGGTCGGCATCTTCCAGCCGTCCGGCGAGGCACCGTGGAACGAGGCCAACGACTTCGGCCTATGGCGCGGCATGCTCCGCGAGTTCGCCGAGGAAATGCTCGGCGCGGACGAAGATCACGGCAGCGAGGCCGAGCCGATCGATTACGACCGCTGGCCGCTCGCCAGCCGGATGACGGCCGCGCTGAACGACGGCCGCATCCGGCTGTACTGCCTCGGGCTCGGCGCCGATCCGCTCACGTTCTCGGTGGACCTGCTCACCGTGGCGGTGTTCGATGCTCCGCTGTACGACGAGCTTTTCGGCAACTCGGTCTCCGGCTTCGCCGAAGGCACCATGCTGCCGCCCCGCCCGTTCGACGCGTCAACGGTCGCCGAACTAACCGCCCGCCACCCCGTCCAGGCCGCGGGCGAAGCCCTGCTCAAGCTGGCGATCGCCCACAGGGACGTCCTGCTCGACGGGTTACCAGCCCCGCTCGCGCCACTCCGCCAGGTGCGGCCGCTCGGCACCGAGCGTGGTGTCCTTGCCGTGCCCCGGGTACACCCAGGTGGCGTCGGGCAGCCGGTCGAAGACCTTCTCGACCACGCCGTTGTACAGCGACGTGAACCGCTGCTGGTCCCGCTGCGTGTTGCCGACCCCGCCGGGGAACAGGCAGTCCCCGGTGAACAGGTGCGGCTCGGGCGCGGCGGTGTAGCACAGCGCGATGCTGCCCGGCGTGTGACCGACCAGGTGGATCACCGACAGCGTCGCGTCGCCGAACCGGATCGTCTCCCCGTCGTCGACGAGCTCGTCCGTCGGCACGGGGATGCCTGGCGCGTCCGCCGGGTGCGCGACGGTGATGGCGCCGGTCGCGGCGCGCACCTGCTCGAGCGCCTGCCAGTGGTCGGGGTGCTGGTGGGTGGTCACGATCCGCTCGACCGGAACATCGCCGATCATCTCGAGCAGCCGCTCGGGCTCGGCCGCCGCGTCGATCAGCAGCCCCTGGCCGGTGCTCGCGCAGCGCAGCAGGTAGGAGTTGTTCTCGTACGGCCCCACGGCGATCTTGGTCACCGTCACGCCGTTGATCTCCCGCGTGTCCGACGGCCCGCCGACACGCACGTCTCCGGTATAGGTCACCCCAAAAACCTATACCGAACGGTGCGGGGCGCCTGCCCCGGCAGCCGCTTCCCGCCGCCGGATGGCCGGCCCGAGCGCCAGCTGCCAGGCCGCCGCGACGGCACACGCCCCGGCGCAGGACAGCCACAGCACCGGCCGCCCGTGCGCGAGCAGCCGCGTCCCGGCGACCGGCGCGATCAGGTAACCGACCGAGAACGCCAGCCCGAAGACCCCGGTGTACCGCCCGCGCAGCCTGGGTGGCGCCAGCCCCGCGATCAGGGCGACCGCGGTCGCGTTCGTGAGGATCTCACCGATCGTCCAGATGGCCACGCAGACGCCGTACTCCCAGGTCGTGGCGGCCAGCGCGGTCAGCCCGAAGCCCAGGCCGAAGCAGCCGATCCCGCAGAAGATCATGGTCGCCTTGTCGCGGCGGCCGAGCCAGCCAGCGGCCACCGGCTGGACCGCGACGATCACGAGCCCGTTGACGGCCATCGCGAGCCCGTACGCCTGGGCGGGCAGCCCGCTGTCGGACATGGCCAGCGGGAGCGTGGTGTATGCCTGCATGTAGACGCACTCCACGATCAGTGTCAGCAGCAGGAACGCGACGAACAGCGGATCGCGCAACACGGTGGCGAAGCCGCCGTCGGCTCGCCCGGCGCCGTCCGCCACCGCGGGCAGCGTCTCGGGCATGGCGCGCCAGACGAGCAGCCCGAACAACGCGCACGTGGCCGCGTCCGCCCAGAACAACGGCGCGAAACCCGCCCTGGCCAGCGTCCCGCCAAGCACCATCGCGACGGAGAACCCGAGGTTCACCGCCCAGAAGATGAGCCCGAACGCGCGGGTCCTGTCGGCCGCCGGGACCAGGTCGGCCACCAGCGCGGACGCCGCCGGCCGGTACAGGTCGATGGTCAGCCCGACCGCGATGGAGGCGACGACGAGCGGCCCGAGCCCCCGGGCGTAGCCGAGCCCGAGCAGGGCCGCCGCGTTGGCGAGCATCCCGGCGGTCAGCGTCGCCCGGCGGCCGATCCGGTCCGCGAGCGCGCCCCCGATCAGCTGCGAAGGCACCGACCCCGCGCCGTAGCTGGCGAGCACCACACCGATCTCGGTGAGCGACAGGTGCCGCTCGCTGCTCAGGTACAGGGCGAGGAACGGCTCGACGAACATGCCGAGCCGGTTGATCAGCGTCCCGGCCCACAGCACCCAGAACGGCCGGGGCAGCCCGCCCGCGGCTTGCCGGGCGACCCGCACCGACCACCCCGCCTCCCGCGTGACCGTCGTACTGTCCACCCGACCATGATGGCGAGGGGGTACGACATTCCCGAACGAATTAAAGCGTGGTCCCGGTGCCGAGCGCGGATCCGGACTCGGCAAGCGCGCCGGGATAAAACCGCCTGGCGACGTCGATGACCTCGTCGAGCGGCGGCCACCAGCGGCCGTGCCGCAGCGAGCCGAGCGCGCTGAACAGCCCGGCGGCCTGTTCCGCGGGTTCGGCCGCGGCGACCACCGCCACCCGGTGCGGTCGCACCGAGCGCAGCGGCCCCAGGTAGAAGTCGGGGCGTGGTTCCGGTTCGCCGCCGGCCACGGCCGGCGGCGCCTCCTCGGCGAGCACCAGGTAATAGTCGGGCAGTTCGAACCGGTTGGCCCGCCAGGCGGCCAGTGCCTCCGCCGCCCGCAACTCGAATTCCTCGCCGCCGCCTGGTTCCCTCGTGACGTCCCACATCGCCCGCCACTGTTCGGCTACCGAAGCCAGCGGATCGGCCGCCACGAGCACGTACGGCGACGTGATGCCCGCCGCCCGGCGCAGCGCACCGGCGGCCGACTCGATCGTCTCGGCGGAGCCCTCGGCCCGGATCAGCGACACGTTCATCGACCGGTCCACGGCACCGAGCAGTTCACCGGACGCCTGCCCGGCCAGGACGACCACGGTAGACGGATTGCGCCTCATCGCCCCGATGATAAGCCCGGCCAACGGCACCCTGGACTGGCATCTGGCGCGATCCCTGCAGTCCCACAGACTCGTCGCCACCCAAACGCACCAAGATCAAAATACCGTGGAAGATCCGGCGTGTTGCCACTGGCCGGATCTTCCACGGTATTGGAATTAGAGAAGCGTCACGCGGGGCTTCGGCTCCTGTGGAGCCGCTCTTACGAGCTCCAGCTTCGCGGCCCCGGTGCCCTGCTGCTTCTGCTGCGCCTGCGTGGCGCTCAGGCCGAACTGGTCCCTGATCGTGCCGTCGATCTTGAGCCAGCTGTACCGGGCGAACGCGAGCACGGCGATGCCGAGCACCGCGCTGAGCAATGCCAGGGGGAGCACGGGCAGGCTGCCGCCGTCATAGAGCTCGAGCAGTATCAGGAACACGGTGGAGATCGAGCCGAGCAGGCCCCACTCCGTCGCCAGCGCGGCGAGCAGGAATCCCCAGACCCGGCCGCGGTACTCACAGCCGGTGTCCTGCTCATTAGCGGCGACGTTCACCCGGGTGGCGGTCCCGTTATAGAGCATCGGCGCGATGATGACCAGCGTGCCGAAGAAGACAGCCAGTCCCGCGTAGGTGCCATTGGGCAGGATGTGAGTCGGGGTGGGCAGCGCGCCGGTGGTCAGGATAAGCGTGAGCACAGAGCCGATGACTCCGGTGCTTGTCGCGAAATTCTGCGTGAAATCCCAGCCGATCTGGCCCAGCTGCGACCGGAGTTTGATCTGAGCGTCTTTGACGTCGGTGCGGGTCAATGTCCTGATGGCGCGGACCACGACGAAAAGGGCGCACGCGGCCAGCGAGAACATGGTCAGCGCGGTAAGGTCCCATTGCTGGGCCGAGCTAAGCGTCATTGGCGATCCATCCAGCTCATTAAGTCCCCCGGCGCGGGATGCCGCGAAATGAAAGCGTCAGCGCAAGGCATCATGGCATGACCGGTTAGCCCGGTCAAACACCGGAATGGCTGGCAGCGCGCCTTTAGTAACTGTCCAGGAAGGCTTTCACCTCTGGGCCGGCGAACTGGGCGCCATATCCGGCGTTGACGACCAGGCAGCCGACCGCGACGTCCTTGGTCGGGTCGAAGGCGATGAGCCAGCTGTTCGGCTGCTCCTGGCCCTGGATGTCGGCGGTCCCGGTCTTGGCGTAGACGGTGGACCCGAACCCGAGCCCGGCGGCCGTGCCGCTGGTGACCACGGCCTGCATCAGCTGATGCAGGTCCGCGTCGGTGGTCGCCGGAAGCGGGGTGGCGGTCAGTTGCTTCGCTCCGGCTAGCAAGATCGGCTGCTTGAACGTCCCCGTGTCCACGGTGGCCGCCACCGAGGCCATCGCCAGCGGCGACGCGGTCAGCTGTCCCTCCCCGAACGCCTCCTGGGCCAGCTCGGAGCCGCTGGCGCTCGCCGGGGCGTTGAAGTAGCTCGCCGATATGCCGGTGATGCCGACGTCCCACTTCTGGTCGAGGCCGAAGTACTGCTTGGCGGTGCTGGCGAGCAGGCCAGACAGGTGCGGCCACTGCGTGCTGAACGCGTTGTTGCACGACTGGGCGAAGTCCGTGATGAACGGCGTGCCCGCCGGCAGGGTCTCGCCCTGGTCGTTGTGATAGGTGATGCCCTGCACCGTGTACGTCTTGGGGCACTCGACGGGGCTATTCGGGGTGAGCACCCCGGCGTTGAACAGGGCCGTGGCGGTGATCACCTTCATCGTCGAGCCCGGCGCCACCGCGGCGGTCAGCGCGAAGTCGTTGAAGCCGTCGTTGTTGGCGATCGCGAGGATGTGGCCGGTCGACGGCTGGATGACGACCATCGAGCTGTTCTTGCGCATCGCGACAGCGGCGCGGGCGGCGCTCTCCGCCTGCGAGGTGATCGTGGTGGTCAGGCTCTGCACGTTGGCCGTCGGGATGACCACCGCCTGGCTGTTGGTCACCGGCTTGCCCGCCGCGGTCTGGATCTCGACGTACAGACCCGGGCTGCCCTGCCCAGGCGGGGCCGCCTTCCCCAGCAGGTCCGCGATGTGCGTCAGGCCGGCGTCGGAGTACGTGGTCAGGGCGTTCCCGCCCGCGTCGGTGACCGAGACGACCTGGGGAGCCACCGAGACCGCCGCCAGATGCGTGCTCGGGGTGAGATTCGGCGCCACGACGTCGGGGTTCCAGGCGATGTACCACACCTGTGAGTTCGGCTGCTGGTAGGCGACCAGGGAGGAGTGGTAGCTCCACACGCCGCGCAGCGCCTGGCCGCT
>Ga0187814_10001075_pt1 | contig 10216 bp, 10 predicted proteins | sample NC_S_4_FD_132450 | JGI IMG/M metagenome (GOLD analysis project Ga0187814, IMG submission 132450) | Wetland sediment microbial communities from Neuse River Estuary, North Carolina, USA - ASW-S_4 | ecosystem: Environmental > Aquatic > Freshwater > Wetlands > Sediment | place: USA: North Carolina...
CGCGAGCGCCTCGATCGCAGCGCGAAGGCCCGCGCCTCCGGCGCCGATGATCAAAACGTCGTGTTCGTGGGTTTCGTATTGAGAGGCCGGCGTCACAGCAGTCGAATGTCCTTGAGGATGCCCGCCGATACCAAGCGAATGTAAAGATCGGTAAGCGCCACAGAAAAAAGGCTCAGCCACGCCCAGAGCATATGGTGTTCGTTCAGCAGCGTCACACCGCGCCACGCGGCGCGGCGCGGCTTGCCGAACGTGACGCAGGAAAAGCAGTCGAGTTTTCCGCCAACAAGATGCCGAAGCGAATGGCACGATGCCGAGTACGTGGTAAGCAAGATTACATTGACGAGCATGATGATTGTGCCGACGCCGATGCCGAATCCCTCCGGCCAGCGAAACGCCACGATCGCGTCATACCAAAGAAAGCAGAGAACAATTGTGACGAGATAGAAAAAATAGCGATGCACGTTTTGCAAAATCAGCGGGAATTTGGTCTCGCCCACATAGCCGCGATGCTCACCCTCGGCGACACCGCAGGCCGGAGGATGCATCACGAACGCCCGATAGTAAGCTTTTCGGTAGTAGTAGCACGTGAAGCGGAAGCCAGCGGGCGCACCCAGAATCAAAACCGCTGGCGACAGTGGCCACCAGTGATGCTGCGGATCGATCAGGGGCGAATAGAACGGGGAGAGATAGGGTCCCCACTCGTAGAACCTGCCCTCGAAGGCGCGAACCGTCGCGTAGACGATAAAAGCGGTGAAGACGATCAGCGTGGGAACGATTTCAATCCACCACGCGTCGTGGCGTTGCGTACTGCCGAAGCGAGCCAGTCCCTTAAGAGCTGAAGAATCTGCCACCCTGTTCCTTACCCCCGCGTCTCAAAAAACAGAATATTCGAGAATCGCGGTTTTGCAAATAACAATTTCGACAAAGAGTCCAGCGGTGATCGCGTCGGATGAGCGTGCCAATTCGGCAACGTTACTTCGGCAGCTGAATCGTTTCCAAATATTTCACAAGATTCTCGAGCCGAACATTTCCGCGGTCGACGTCCTCTTCGATCTGATGAAAAATTGGACCCCAGATGGGCATTTCACGGGATCCGTGCGACGCGATCACGTCGTCGCCCGTAATGACTTTGCGCACGAGAGCGTCGGGGAATCTGCCGCCGTTGTTTTTGGCGAGCACAGTGAGGTCGGGAACCTTGGCTTTCAGTGCTGCGGCCGCAGGGCCGTTGCCCTTCGCGTCCACTCCGTGGCAGGAGGCGCAGTACGCTCGATAGAGATCCGGGCCTTTCACCGAGCGAATCAGCGGAGGAAGTTCCTGATCGCTCGCGGTGGTCTTCGATTGGGCTTGAGTCTGCGCGCCGAGCGTAAACACCAGTACGGAAGCAACGGCAGCGCTCGGCAGAAACGCCACACATCGTCGAATCGCGCCACATGGAATCTTCATGAGAGCCGCTCCCTGGTCGCCTCAGGGCGTTGGATTTAACGCGCACCTAGCATACGGCCAAACCGTGCTGCTGGCGAGTGCGTCGGGTCACCTTGTCCTGTGATTCGTGTCACGGAATTGAGGCGACCGCAAGCGCATCGTGCTTGGAACCCGCGCATCGCGACCGGCAACGTCCGCATGCGGGAACTCGAGACGCGCGCAGTCACGAAAACCACAGCGACGCCGGTGCGCGGGCACGAGAAAGGTACGTCATGGCAAACATCGTTCTAGGAATGGCGCTTTCGCATGGCCCGATGCTCAGCACCACGCCAGAGCAGTGGGGGTTGCGCGTTGCGGCCGATCGCGCCGCAAAGCATCCGTTTCGCGGACACACTCTAAGTTTTTCCGATCTTGTCGAGCAACGGCGCGACGAACGGTTTGACATGCAATGTACGCTCGAGGTGATGCGCGGGCGTCACTCGTCCTGTGAAACGTCCCTCGACCGGCTGGCCGACGTGTTTGCAGAAACAAGACCCGACGTCGCCGTAATCTTCGGCAACGACCAGATGGAGATTTTCAGCGACGCGCTGATTCCCGCGTTCAGCGTGATGCACGGCGAGCGGATCGTGAACTCGGAAATGTCGGACTCTCGCCGGGCCAAGCTGCCGCCCGGAGTTGCGGAAGCCGCGGCGGGCCACATACCGCCGGGAGGCGCAAGCTATCCGGGCCTACCGGAGCTGGCGTGCCACATCGTCAGGTCGCTTATGGGGGACGCTTTTGATGTCGCAGTGATGAAAAGATTCCCTACGGACGAAACTCCGCATGCCTTCGGCTTCATCTACCGGCGCGTGATGCGCGACAATCCAGTGCCCAGCGTTCCGCTGTTACAGAACACGTTTTTTCCGCCGAATCAACCGACGGCGCGCCGGTGCTACGATTTCGGGCGGTCCGTGGCAAAAGCCGTTCGCACTTGGAAAAGCGACGCCAGCGTGGCGATGTTTGCCTCAGGAGGACTTTCGCATTTCGTGATCGACGAACAACTCGATCTGACGCTGCTGGAGGCGCTGCGCAAAGGGAGTGCAGCCGAACTTACCGGCATCCGAGAAGAGCTCTTGCAATCCGGAAGCTCAGAGATAAAGAACTGGATTGCGCTCGCAGGCGCGATGGCGGAAACCAACCGAGATTTTCGTCTCGTCAACTACGTGCCCTGCTATCGTTCCGAGGCTGGAACAGGCACAGCGAACGCCTTCGTGTACTGGCGCTAGGTTCAGACAAGCCGACGTTTCAATCGCGGTGCACGGTATCCGGCGAAAATGCCGGGAGGCAGACGGAAATGTAGTCAGCGCCTTCGGGCGTGGAATACTGAACCCACTCGCCGCGATGGGTGACCACGGCCTGACCCGCGCCGACGTCGAGTGTGCCGTTCTTGTGAGTCACGCGCAGAACGCCCTTGAGCACGAGCGTGTACTCGTCGAATTCAGGCGTCTGCCCCGGCTCGAGCCAGCCCGCGGGGCTTCGCATGTGAGCGACGCTCAGCGCCGACGTCTTCGAGTTCACGCGGCCGACGAACTCTTCAATCATTTTCGGCTTGGTGCCCGCGGCTTCAATTCGAGTCGGTTTTTCGATCAGCGTCGGCATCGTTCCTTTGCGGCCTCTCTTCGTGTTGTGGGCTTGATCGCCGAAACTATACGAGACTTCGCCCGCCGTCGACGGCAATAATCTGCCCGGTGACAAAATCAGCGGTCGCCAAATAAGCGACAGCGGCGGCGATGTCATCGCCCGTTCCCGTGCGATGCAGCGGAACACGGCGGATGTACTCTTCGTCCGGCGGCTCGCCGGGAAACTGAATCGTGCCGGGAGCGACGCTGTTCACTAGAATCTCGGGCGCGAGGGCGCGCGCGAGGCATCGCGTGAGCATGATCGATCCCGCCTTCGACACGCAATAGTGGGTGAAGCTCGGCCAGGGCAGAAGGCCGCCGAGCGACGAAAGATTGATGATTCGCCCGCGGCCCTGCCGCTTCATGATCGGCGCGACGGCCTGCGAGCAGAGGAACTGCGATTTCAGATTTGCGTCCATGATGCGGTCCCACTGCTCGTCGGTGAGTTCCTCGAATTTGGCCGGGAAGAACATCCCGGCGTTGTTCACCAGAATATCGAGCCGGCCAAACTCCTTCTCCACCGCGGCGACCATCTTGGTTACTTCAATCCGCTTGGACACATCGGCTCGGATTGCGAAGGCACGTCTGCCGATCAGCTCGATTTCCGTCGCGAGCACGTCCGCTTCCGTTTTTGAGGTCGCGTAATTGATGACGACCGCCGCGCCCTCGGCCGCGAGGCGAAGCGCGATACTGCGCCCAATACGCTTGGCCGCACCGGTGACCAGGGCAACCTGTCCTTGAAGTGGAGTCGATTCCATTTCGTGAGCGACCTCAAAATCCGAAGGAAGCACGATAACACTCGATGCGTTGATGAGAAAAGAGAATGAGTGCCCCCAATCCAAAACTTCATTTGTCACAGCGTGACTCATCTCCGCTCAGTCTAGTCCGACTCCGCGAGCGCCGCAGGTTGTTCTGCTAAGATTGGTTTATGAGGGTCGCGTTCGCGATTTCGCGCGAGACCTACCTCGCGATTCAGCCTCCGCTGCAAACCCTGGGACACCGGGGCCGCACTTTCCTCTTCGTAACCAGAATTGCGATTCTCGCCATCGCGGTGGGGGTCGTGTTGCTTGTGCACCACCTGCTCGGGTCAGGCGGCACGGTCGTCGCCTCGCAATCCGACTACGCGGTCGCGATTTTGCTGGTCGTGGCCGGCGGCACCGTGCTGGCGAGTGCCTGGGGCGTCCCGAAAATTCAGGAGCGCGGCATACTCCGCCAACACCAGGAAATTTTGAATGAGCGCTTTTCGAAACTGCACTGCCCCAACGATCGATACCTGGAAACCAGCGAGGATGGGTTCGTCTTCGGCTGCAAATGCAGGCGCACGGATTACGGGTGGGCGCAGTTGGTGTCCGTGATGGAAAGTGCCCAAGCCTTCGTCATTCGAACCAAAGAGGCAGTCGAGGTCGTGCCGAAGCCTGCGTTTCCCGACGAAGCGGCCGTCACGGAGTTTCGGCAACTGCTCTTGAGCCACATGAACCGGCCCGACGCTCTAAAAGCGCGCGCGGTCGACCTGCAATGCACTCCGGGAGATCTCCGGTGGGCAAGCTGGCTGCATGTTCGCAGAGGCGGCGGCTGGCGTGGAATTCTTACCCGCGCGGTTTTGTCGCTGGGCTTCGCGTTCTATCTCGGATATCTCGCCGTGCAGTTTGATCCGGCCATGCGCCGCGACAATCTTCTCTACTTCGAGTGCGGCGCTCTCGGACTTCTGCTTTTTATGCTTCTGCACCGGAAGCGGCCGCAATACACGGGTCCGCTTCGAGTGTGGTTCAGCGAAGAGGCGCTGCACGTGGAATACCCGTTCTCGTTGGTGCGGCTCGAATGGTATCGCTTGTACCGCTATCTGGAAGACAAGCACAACTTGCTGCTCTATCAAGATGACACTGCATACCTGACGGTTCCGCAGCGCTTCATTGCCAGCGGTCAGCGCGAGTACGTTCGCTCGATCGTGCAAGCGAAGCTTCGCGGCACGACTTGACCATTTAATGTGTCCCAGGTTGACTCCAGCCATCTATTTCCGGTAAGGATGCGCATTGCGAGATCCATGTTCGCGGCAAACGATACTTGACTGCGAAACGGGATTTTGATTTTGCGTGAAGAGGGATTTGACGATGAACGCAAAGCTCCTGTCATCGACAGCGCCAAAATCAGTGATTCTGATCCGGCTGATCGTAGGGTGGGTGTTCCTCTCCGAGGGCATTCAGAAATTTCTTTTCCCCGCGGCGCTCGGCGTGGGGAGATTCGTCAAGATCGGTATCCCCGACCCGCAGATTCTGGCGCCGTTTGTCGGCGTCGTGGAAATTCTATGCGGCTCGCTGCTGATCATTGGATTGTTGACGCGCCTGGCGGCGATTCCTCTCCTCGGCGTCATATCGGTCGCAATATGGACCACGAAGATTCCGATGCTGGGGAAGCAGGGATTCTGGGCGATGGCTCATGAGGCGCGGACCGATTTCTGCATGGTGTTCGGGCTGATCTTCTTGCTGATCGTCGGCGCGGGCCGCCTTTCACTTGACGCCAGCCTTCAGCGCAGCAAAGTGCGATGAGTTCAGCCGCGTTTCCGCTGCTAGTCCAGTGACGCGTGCATCCGTGGAAGGGTGTGCTGCTTACCGCGGCGATTTCCTGTTTCTTGTTACGCTGAAACCCTGTGCAACGGCACAGCGAATTGCTCATTCCACCTGCGACTTCGCTGCGATACTCTTTGGGCTGCAGCGCTGTCCCGAAGGTACGGAGATGCCTTGAAAATCCCGCCAACGAGACGTGAGTTTCTGAAAGCGGCGAGCATCGCTGCGGGCGCCGCTCTGTTGCCGGGCAATGTGCATTCAGCGCAGATGGTCGCGGGCGCTGCGTCGTCGAACGCGGAAACCGGCAAAGCCGATTACACTCTCCGCATAGCTACGACGCCGATCGAGATCGCGCCCGACCGAATCATTTCGCTCACCACATACAACGGCCAGTTCCCCGGCCCGCTGCTGCACCTAAAAGAGGGCAAGCAGGTTACTGTCGACGTGCGCAACGATACCGACACGCCCGAACAATTGCACTGGCACGGCCAGATGATTCCGTCGGACGTGGATGGCGCGGCTGAAGAGGGATCTCCGTTCATCCCGCCTCACGGCAGCAGGCGAATCGTCTTCACGCCGAAGCCGGCGGGTTTTCGCTTCTACCACTCGCACGTGCGCGCGGGCGCAAATCTTGCGGCGGGGCAATACGGCGGCCTCGTCGGCCCGGTCTACATCGAGCCGCGCCACGAACCCGGCCGCTATGACCGCGAGATCTTTCTCGTGCTCAAGGAATTCGAGCCCACGTTCAGCCGCGGCGGCGACATGGCTATGGATTTTCTCTCGCCCACCGCCGTGAGCGAGGAGTTGCAGGATGCCGGAGAAAAAGCGATGAGGACTTCGCTCGCGAAGGGCATGCCTCACGGATTCGAAGTCGGGTATGGATCTTTTACGATCGGCGGCCGCATGTTAGGCCACGGCGAGCCGGTCCGCGTGAAAGCGGGCGAGCGGATTCTCTTCCACGTCTTGAACGGAAGCGCCACGGAGATTCGCAGTCTCGCGCTGCCGGGCCACGCATTTCAGGTTGTAGCGCTGGACGGGAATCCAGTGCCGAATCCAGTGTCCGTTCCAGTGCTCTGGATCGGGACTGCCGAACGCGTTTCTGCGATCGTCGAGATGAATCAGCCGGGCGTGTGGATCATGGGGGACCTGACGGACGACGACCGTCATCACGGAATGGGCATCGTCGTCGAGTATGCCGGGCGCACGGGCAAGGCGCAGTGGGTTGCGCCGCCGAAATCACGCTGGAGTTACGCGCACTTCGCCAAGCCCGACGCTCGCGCTGCTGCTCCCGACGAGACCATCGAAATGACGTTCGTCAAACAGAATGCCGCCGAAGACGGATTCAATCTCTGGACGATCAACGGTGTGGCGTATCCACGCACGGAGATGATGGCCGCCCCTTCGTATCACCTAAGGCAAGGCGCGCGCTACCGAATTAAAATGCGGAACTCGAGTGACGATATTCATCCGATCCATCTGCATCGCCACAGTTTTGAGTTGACAAGTCTCGCGGGCCGTCCGACGGCCGGAGTCATCAAGGATGTCGTCATGGTCGGCGGGTATCAGGAAGCTGAGATCGACTTCGTCGCCAATAATCCGGGGCTCACTCTCTTCCATTGCCACCAGCAGCTTCATATGGATTTCGGTTTTATGGCGCTATTCGATTACGTGTAATTAACTCGCGCCGCGGCTACCACGGGGAGCAGCCGCGGCGCGAGCTCGAAGGACCGCAGCGAGGAAAATGTTCCGCGGCCCAACGATCTTTGCGAGTCCGGCCGGTCGCTACCCGAGGCTCGAATCGTGGAGGAAGTACACGCTGTCGCCGAGGGAATTCAGGCTCGGCAGCACCCTCCTGGCGTAATCGACTCCTTTGACGAAGCCGATCCGCACGATCCGGTCCGGGTACATCTTGAAGATGTCGTACCGGTCCAGACGGGCCTCGACGCGGGCGGGCCGCGAGACGCGCTTCTGCGGCGGATCGCTCCCTGCGTGGTTGATCTCCTGCAGAATGTCGAGCAGCAAATCAACCTGATCGGGCCGATCGACGTGAAGGATCAAATCCTGGATAAACTCTTCCAGATTCTGCTGGTTCCTTGAGTCCAATGTCGATTCCATGGTCCTGTCTGCCTTTCCTCACGCGCGACCAAAGAAAACGTGGCCGCGGAATATCGTAGAAAAATACGATTCTGCGGTCGGCCGAAGATCGGGCCTGACCGACACGAATGAGAAGCGAGTCCGGTTTGGCTAGGCGGAAGTTACGTTCGCAAGATGCACAACGAATGGAGGAAATCGTCTGCCGAGGTAGCACTGCCGCGGGACTGAAAGCGGACTGCACGTTGAATGAGGCGAGGGACTGCGGTTGCGATCGCCACGATGGGATTGGAAACAGGTCGAGGCGCGGGATTCTGTGCGGGAGTCGGTGCGGTCTCTTGAACGGGCGCCACGAAATAATCGTTGGAAGTGTCGTCGGTGAGGCGCAGGAATTCGGGGACCTCGAGTGTGGAAAGGGTGCAGAACAACATGCCCGTCATCAGCGCGAGTATAAAGTTGAATCGCAAAGTGCGCCCCCGTAGCGCCCCAGGCCAGCCTTTATACAGAACACAGCTCCGCAACTCAACAGGTTTCGCCGAGCGTGATTGAAGTGGCCTCGCTCATGTAGAATCGCCGGGCCGCACCAGGGAGGCCCAGTGAAACTCGACTTGCTTGCCATCGCGCCACACCCCGACGACGTCGAGCTAACTTCTGGCGGCACGATGATCAAGATGGCGCAGGCGGGCTACCGAACCGGCATCCTCGACCTTACGCGAGGCGAAACTGGAACGCGGGGCACTCCCGAAACGCGTCTGCGCGAGGCCGCCCGCGCGGCCAAAATTATGGGCGCGAAGGTGAGGCGGAATCTGGGTCTCCCGGACGCGCACTTGCAGGTCTGCGACGAATACAAGGCCGCAATTGCCGAGGTGATTCGCGAATTCGAACCGCGAACCGTGATCCTTCCCTACTGGGAGGGCCGCCATCCCGACCACTACACCGCGGGGCGCCTCTGCTACGAGGCCTGCTTCATTGCCGGCCTCAAGAGCTATCCGCTGGTAGGCGACGCGTTCCGGCCATTCAAGATCCTGTACGCAGCCGCGTATTCGGACGCTCGTCCCACATTCTGCGTGGACATCACCAAGCAACACGAACGCCGGCGGCAGGCTATTCTCTCGTACGCATCGCAGTTTCGCCCGGTGAAAAAGGACCATCGTTCGAAGGTATCGCTTCCGCTCGACGAACTCGAAGGGCGCATGAACGATACCGCGCGATATTACGGGCGCATGATCGGGGTGAAGTACGCCGAAGGTTTCGTCGTCAAAGAAGTGATGGAAATCGACGATTTGGTGCGCATGCCAGTGCGATCCATGTGATTCGAAGCCAAAGATTCAGTCCGGACAGAACCAAGATCGATACGGCCAATTCCGCATACGAAAGTATCGTGTGCCTATTCCCACGATTCGATCGAAACAACTTACGCCGCCGATTCGGGAGTGCTCGCCTCGACCGGCGGAACGTAGTTATCCAAAGGCATAAAGATTTCGTAAGGAAATCCGAGAAATTTTGATTCGGTCCCATTCGAAAAAACTATCGAAGCGATGAAAAAATGAATTGCTTTCGGAGCCACGGCAGGCTTGACGCGGAATGAACCCGTGAGGTAACGTCGGCGCTCCTAAATCTGCGGACTGCAGACTCTTACGACGGAGGTTTGGATGGATCCGAAAAGCGTTCTCGAACTTGCCGCGAAACACAACGTAAAGATTGTCGATCTGCGCTTCATCGACGTCCCGGGCGTCTGGCAGCACGTCAGCTACCCGGTCAAGGAACTGACGCTGGAATCGTTTCAGGACGGCTTCGGCATGGATGCCAGCTCAATTCGAGGTTGGGCCCAGATCCACGAATCCGACATGCTTCTGATTCCGGACCCCAATTCAGCGTTTATTGACCCGTTCCGCGACACGCCGACGCTGTGTATGATCTGCGACGCGCAGGATCCGATCTCGCGCAAGCCGTACGACCGCGACGTGCGCAATCTGGCGCACCGCGCCGAGGAGTATCTCCAGAAGTCGGGCATCGCGGACCAGGCCTTTTTCGGCGCCGAGGCGGAATTCTTTATCCTGGACAGCGCGCGATTCGACTCGCGCGAGAACCAGGCGTATTACTACCTCGATTCGGATGAAGGCCGCTGGAATTCAGGCCGCGCCGAGCACAACCTTGGCTTCCGTCCTCGCTACAAGGAAGGCTACTTCCCCGTCCCGCCAACCGATCACTATCAGGATATGCGCAGCGATATGGTGCTGAAGTTGCAGGATGTCGGCGTTGAAGTCGAGTGCCACCACCACGAAGTCGCGACCGCCGGCCAGTGTGAAATCGATTTCAAATTCGACACGTTGATCCGCGCGGCGGACAACATGTGCAAGTACAAGTACATTCTTCGCAATACGGCGTATCAGTACGGCAAGACGGTGACCTTCATGCCGAAGCCGATCTATTCCGACAACGGCTCGGGGATGCACACGCACCAATCGCTCTGGAAGGGCGGCA
>Ga0187814_10001076_pt1 | contig 10215 bp, 9 predicted proteins | sample NC_S_4_FD_132450 | JGI IMG/M metagenome (GOLD analysis project Ga0187814, IMG submission 132450) | Wetland sediment microbial communities from Neuse River Estuary, North Carolina, USA - ASW-S_4 | ecosystem: Environmental > Aquatic > Freshwater > Wetlands > Sediment | place: USA: North Carolina...
AAAGTGGTCATGGCCGTTACGGGCGCCGTGCTCATTCTTTTTGTGATTGCGCACATGATGGGCAACTTGAAAATCTTTTCCGGCCCGGAGGAGATCAATGCTTACTCGCGGTTCCTGCGGGAAGTGGGCTGGCCGGAATTAGGATATGGCCAGCTTTTGTGGATCGTTCGCAGCGTACTTTTTCTCTCCGTGATCCTGCACATCACCGCGGCCGTGCAATTGACGCGCCTGAACTGGCGGGCGCGGCCGGTCGGGTACGACTCCAGGAAAAATGTGGAGACGACCTGGGGCGCCGTTACCATGCGGTGGGGCGGCCTGTTGCTCGCCATTTTCATCGTCTTCCACTTGTTTCACTTCACCGGCGGCATGGTTGGATTTCAGCCCGGCCAGTTTGAACATTTGATGGTCTATCAAAACGTGGTGGCCGGCTTTTCCTCCTTACCGATTGCGTTGTTTTATATCGTCGCCATGGGCGCCTTGTGCTTTCATCTCGATCATGGGATTTGGAGCATGCTGCAGACGCTGGGCTGGGTCAACATGGACAACACAGGAAGTCTGAGAGCGGTTTCAAGGATCGTGGCTATCATCATCTTCGCTGGTTTCATCTCGGTGCCGATTTCGGTGCTCGCGGGCTGGGTGCGCTGAGGGGAGAGCAATGCTCGATTCTAAAATTCCGTCCGGTCCAATTGAAAAGAAATGGGAAAAATCCCGCTTTGAGATGAAGCTTGTCAATCCCGCCAACCGGCGCAAGCACACCGTGATCATTGTTGGTTCAGGACTCGCCGGAGCTTCGGCGGCCGCGTCGCTCGGCCAGCAGGGCTATAACGTGCATTGCTTTTGCTTTCAAGACAGCCCGCGCCGCGCCCATTCGATCGCCGCGCAGGGCGGCATCAACGCCGCGAAAAATTACCGGAATGACGGCGACAGTATTCAGCGCCTTTTCTATGACACAGTAAAGGGCGGCGATTTCCGCGCCCGCGAAGCAAACGTGTATCGCCTGGCGCAAATCAGCGTCAATATCATCGATCAGTGCGTGGCGCAGGGCGTTCCCTTCGCGCGCGAATACGGAGGATTGCTCGATACCCGCTCGTTCGGCGGCGTCCAAGTTTCGCGCACTTTTTATGCGCGCGGACAGACCGGGCAGCAGTTGCTCCTGGGCGCGTACCAGGCGCTGGAAGAGCAAATCGCCGCCGGCAGCGTCAAGATGCACACGCGCAGCGAGATGCTGGACCTGGTCGTCATAAACGGCAAGGCTCGCGGCGTTGTCACGCGCGATTTATTGACCGGCACGATCGAATGTTTCGCAGCCGACGTTGTAGTCCTGGCGACGGGCGGCTACGGAAACGTTTTCTATCTTTCCACCAATGCGAAGGGTTGCAACACCACGGCGATCTGGCGTGCGCATCGCCGCGGCGCATTTTTCGGGAATCCTTGCTTCACGCAGATTCACCCGACGTGCATTCCGGTGAGCAACGAAAATCAGTCCAAGCTCACCCTCATGTCGGAATCGCTCAGGAACGATGGGCGCGTATGGGTTCCGAAGAAAAAGGGGGACACGCGGCCGGCGACCCAAATTCCCGAGGACGAACGCGATTATTATCTCGAGCGGCGCTACCCGAGTTTCGGAAATCTGGTTCCTCGCGACGTCGCTTCCCGCGCGGCGAAGGAAGCGTGCGATGAAGGGCGCGGTGTCGGCCCTGGAGGCCAGGGCGTGTACCTGGACTTCTCGGACGCGATTCGCCGCATGGGCGAATCGGCCGTCCGCGAAAAGTACGGGAATCTATTTGACATGTACGAAGAGATCACCGGGGAAAACGCGTACAAGGTTCCGATGCGGATTTATCCCGCGGTCCACTACACGATGGGCGGCCTGTGGGTAGATTATCAGCTCATGTCGACGATCCCCGGGCTTTTTGTCGCCGGGGAAGCTAATTTTTCCGACCACGGGGCCAACCGCCTGGGCGCAAGCGCTCTGATGCAGGGGCTCGCGGACGGATACTTCATTCTGCCTTACACGATTCCAAATTACATCGCCTCCAACCCGCTGGAGAAGGTAGACACCTCTCATCCCGAGTTTGCAGCCGTGCAAGAAGACGTGAACAAGCGTGTCGCCAAGTTGATTGGCATTCAAGGTAAGAGGACGGTGGACTCCTTCCACAAGGAACTTGGCAAGCTAGTGTGGGAAAACTGCGGGATGGCGCGATCCGCGGAAGGTTTGAGGAACAACCTCGCAAGGATTCCAGCCTTGCGCGAGGAATTCTGGAACAACTTGAGGATTATCGGGACTGGCGAAGAACTCAATCAGTCGCTCGAAAAGGCCGGGCGTGTTGCGGATTTCCTGGAGCTTGCCGAGTTGATGTGCCTCGACGCGCTGGAGCGGGAAGAATCCTGCGGCGCCCATTTCCGCGTCGAGAGACAGACTCCGGACGGCGAAGCGCTGCGCAACGACGAGAAATTCTCGTTCGTTTCAGCATGGGAATGGAAGGGGGAAGGCGATCAATGGGAACTGCATAAAGAGCCCCTCACCTTCGAATATGTTCACCTTGCCCAGAGGAGCTACAAGTAGCCCATGAACCTCACACTAAAAGTTTGGCGGCAAAAGGACACCAAGTCGACCGGGAAATTTGTCAGCTATCAGGTGCAGGGCGTGACGCCGGACATGTCATTTCTGGAGATGTTGGACTTGCTCAATGAGAATCTTCAGGCAAAGGGCGAAGCTCCAGTCGCTTTTGAACACGATTGCCGCGAAGGCATCTGCGGCATGTGCGGGTTTCTGATTAATGGTGTGGCGCATGGCGGGCATCGGGGCACAACCGTCTGCCAGCTTTCGATGCGATTCTTTAAAGATGGAGACTCGCTGACACTTGAGCCGTGGCGCGCGAAGGCCTTTCCGGTGCTGCGCGACCTGGCCGTCGATCGTTCCGCGTTCGACCGGATCATTCAGGCCGGCGGGTTTATCACCGCTCCCACAGGCGTTGCGCCAGAGGCGAGCTCCATCCTGGTTCCCAAGGACGCGGCTGACCGCGCGATGGATGCAGCGGCCTGCATCGGGTGCGGGGCTTGTGTGGCCGCCTGCCCCAACGCAGCGGCCATGCTATTCACGGCCGCGAAGATTACGCATCTCAATTCGCTTCCGCAAGGACAGCCGCAGCGCTACCAGCGAACCGCGGACATGGTGGCGGCCATGTCCGAGGAACTCTTCGGAAGTTGCACGAATCACGGCGAGTGCGAGGCCGTGTGTCCCAAGAAGATTCCGATCGAGTTTATCGGCCGGATGAACCGCGACCTGGTTCACGCCACTCTGCATCGCCGCGGCAAGTAACGCCTGGAAACCGACCGCGGATACTGCGTTTTGTTTTTGTCATTTCGAGCGAAGCGAGGAATCTCTCCTTCTTTTCTGGGACTCAAACTGAGGAGAGATTCCTCGCTTCGCTCGGAATGACAAAAAGGGTGGAGCACTTCTTCCGCAGTTTGGCTAAGATGGCATCCTACTTCCATGCGTGCTGACGAGATTTCTCCACGAGCGCGCGAAATTCATTTTTCAAGCCTCGTATTTGACACGCACGCGGATACGCCGCAGCGCCTGTTCTTCGATCAATTTGATTTAGCAAAGCGCGACGCCGAAGGCTGCGTCGATATCCCCAGGCTGCGCGAAGGGGGCGTTGGAGCTATTTTCTTCGCCCTGTGGGTGCCCGTGGAAATTACAGGAGTGGCAGCGACGCAGCGCGCGCGGGATTTACTGGATGCCACGCTGAAACAAATCGAACTTCATGGCGGCGATTTGGCGCTTGCCACTACTTCCGAAGGAGTGCGAGCCGCGCGGGCGCATAATAAAATTGCTGTGTTGTTAGGAATAGAAGGCGGGCATGCTATCCACAACGACCTCGCCATTTTGCGCGAGTTCTATGCGCGCGGCGCGCGCTACATGACGTTGACCCATAACGCGGCGACGGAATGGGCGGACTCCTCGAACGACGCTCCGCGCCACAACGGACTGACGGATTTCGGCAAACAAGTGATCCGGGAAATGAATCGGCTTGGAATGCTGGTCGATATTTCCCACGTTTCCGATTCGACCTTTTACGACGTTCTGGAAGTCTCCCGCGCGCCGCTGATCGCCTCTCATTCCTGCTGCCGAGCGCTGTGCGACGCCCCGCGAAATCTCGATGACGCGATGATCAAAGCGCTCGCTTCGCGCGGCGGCGTGATTCATATCACTTTTCACGACGCCTTTCTCAGTCAGGAGTATGCCAACGCGAACCGCGCCATCGCATCGGAAAATGATTCCCGCGAACAAGCCGCTGAGGAAGAATTTGGGCAAAATGAGGCTCGCAAGTTGATTGAGGGGCAGCGGTGGAGCGATGGATCCATTCGTGCGGGGAAGCTACCGCAGGTGAGTTGGGAGAAAATCGTCGATCACATCGATCATGCCGCCAGAATTGCCGGCGCGGATCACGTTGGTGTCGGGTCGGATTTCGACGGCGCATTCATGCCGGCCGGGATGGAAGACGCCTCGAAGTTTCCCCGCATTACGGAGGGCTTGCTCATGCGCGGCTATAGAGAGGATGACATCAGGAAGATTCTCGGAGAGAATACGCTCCGAGTGATGGCCGACGGGGAGCGGGTTGGTCAATTGTTGCGTTCAGAGAAGTCCTAGTCAGGGAATGGGAATCGCGGCATAATATGCGCCGTTCGATTCAACTGGAGAACAATAACATGAGCTACCCTTCTAAAATTGCAGTTCTGGCTTGCGCCTGTTTGATCCTTTCCATCGCCGCTGTAGCTCAGACGCCGAGTCCGGCGCCGGCTGGCGAAAAGACGGCTTATGACCCCGCGCTGCTGCAACCCGCGACGTTGCGCGCGAAGGCGCCCGCCGAATATTCCGTCAAATTCGTGACCACGGCGGGCGACTTTACGGTCAAGGTGACGCGCGCGTGGGCACCGAACGGCGCGGACCGCTTCTACAATCTGGTCCTTCATCATTTCTACGACGGCGCGGCATTCTTCCGTGTTCTGAAGGGATTCATGGCGCAATTTGGAATAAGCGCCTATCCCGAGGTCTCCAAGGTCTGGGAAACCGCAAACATTAAAGACGACCCCATCGTGCAGAGCAATCATCGCGGATTTGTTTCTTTTGCGACGGCGGGACCCAACACACGAACGACCCAGGTCTTCATTAATTACGGCAACAATGAGGCCCTCGATCGAAGTGGATTTTCGGCCTTCGCTGTGGTCTCGGACGGAATGGAAGTGGTGGACAAGCTGTACAACGGTTATGGAGAGGGTGCTCCTGATGGCCACGGGCCGAACCAGGGCTTGATTAGCACCCGCGGACGCGCGTATCTGGAAAAGAGTTTTCCTAAGCTGGACAGCATCCGTTCCGCGACGCTCGCGCCCTCCGCGGAGGCGCCTGCTCCAGCCAAGTAGATCTTTGGGGCAGACAATCCTGAGGGGCAGTTTTCGCGTTCGGGTGCGTTCGTCTGCAAAAATCGATCCCTCATTTGAACAGAGCAAGTTCAAACCATGGATTTCATTGGTGCAGAAAAAAGGGAAGCCATGATCCAGGAGCAGACGGGCGCGCTCGAATCGGTGCGCGCCGTTAGTTTGGATCGAGGAAAATGGCTCGAATCGGACGAGGCAGTTGCCGCATGTTTTGCCGTCGCGGCGTGTCTCGTTCATTTCATGTGGAACGGCCGCTACGGCTATTTTCGGGATGAACTGTATTACGCGGCTTGCGGACAACACCTGGCGTGGGGATATGCGGACCACGCCCCGCTGATCGCACTCATTGCTCGGTTTTCGCGATGGCTTTTTGGGGACTCTCTGCATGCGCTGCGATTTTTCCCCGCGTTGTCCTCCGGCGCAAAAATATTACTTACTGGGTGGATCGTCCGCGAGCTTGGCGGACGGCGCTACGCGCAAATTCTTGCCGCGACCGCGATGCTGCTTTGCCCGATTTACCTGACGATGGACAACTTTCTGTCCATGAACGCATTTGAGCCGGTGTTCTGGATGCTGCTTGTGGCCCTTTCGCTCCGAATCATTCGCACGGGGAACGCCCGATTATGGCCATTGTTCGGCCTTGTGGCGGGGATCGGGATCCTGAATAAGCACTCGACGCTTATGTTCGGGCTGGCATTTGTCCTGGCATTGGCCGTGTCGCGACAACGTGCGATGCTGCGCACGCCGTGGATCTGGCTCGGGGCATGCATTGCGTTCCTAATTTTTCTCCCGAATTTACTCTGGGAGATGGGAAACCACTGGCCCACGATCGAGATTCTTCGGAATGTCGACCGCATGAAGAATGCGCACGTAACCTGGGCGCAATTCATAATCCAGCAAGCCTTCCTTGTGCATCCCGTGGCCGCGCCGATTTGCATCGTCGGACTGTGGTTTTTCCTGCGCAGCCGGAAGGGCGAGGCGGTTCGCTTTCTTGGATGGACGTATTGTTTCCTTCTTGCCGAATTCTTGATCTTCCGGGGGCGCATTTATTATCTGGCGCCAATCTATCCGATGTTGTTCGCGGCCGGCGCCGTCGCGATTGAAGCGTGGATCGGGAACTATGGGAGAAATTGGGTCAAGGCTGCAGTCCTTGCTCCGTTAGTTTTTTGGGGCTCGTGGCGGCGCCCCTGGCTCTGCCGATTCTTCCACTCGATGCGGCCGCTGCCTACGCAAGATTCTGGGATGTGGACCGCGTGCAGGTGGAAAAAGAACCCAGCGGAAAATTGCCCCAGATGTATGCCGACATGATGGGCTGGCCGCAACAAGCAGAGGTCGTCGCTGGTGTTTTTCAATCGCTTTCCGCGGACGATCAGTCGCGGGTTGCGATCCTCGCCAAAAATTACGGCCAGGCCGGCGCGATCGATTATTTCGGGCCCGCACTGGGCCTCCCGCATGCCATCAGCGGCCACAACAACTATTACCTGTGGGGACCGCAGCAATACACTGGGGAAGTGGTCATCTCCGTAGGAATGCCCCTCGGGGATTTGAAGCCGATATTTGGCGAGATCGATCTGGCCGCGACGATCAACAATGAGTACGCGATTCCCGAAGAAAACAACCTGCCTGTTTACATTTGCCGGAAGCCGAAAATGACACTGCAGCAAGCGTGGCCGCGCCTGAAATTCTACGGGTAGGGGTCGAGTAGGACAGGCATTAGCGTGTCTGGTTTAGGTACCTGCGAGGACCAAACCCGACAGGCTGAAGCCTATCCTACAAAATGCTAAGCCACACCTAGGATGGTGACCAGTTCGCGCACGGAAGCCGCGGACTTGTTCAGCGCGGTTTTTTCTTCCGCGGTGAGTTTGATCTCGATGATTTGTTCGACGCCTCGCGCCCCGAGTTTCACGGGAACCCCGACGTACAATCCCTGAATGCCGTACTCGCCTTCGAGATAAGCGGCGCACGGGAGAATCTTCTTCTTGTCCTTCAGAATCGCCTCAACCATTTCGACAACGGCTGCGGACGGCGCATAGTAGGCCGAGCCGGTTTTCAGGAGATTGACGATTTCAGCGCCGCCCTTGCGAGTTCGGTCGACTATCGCTGCGATGCGGTCGGGCGGCAGCAGGTCGGGCAGTGGAATGCCGGCGACAGTCGAGTAGCGCGGGAGCGGCACCATGTCATCGCCGTGGCCGCCCAGAACGAACGAATTTACGTTTTCGACCGAGACGCCAAGCTCCATCGCCACAAACGCGCTCATCCGCGCCGAATCGAGAACGCCCGCCATGCCCATCACACGGTTTTTCGAGAAGCCGCTGACTTTGAACGCCGCCTGCACCATGGCGTCCAGCGGGTTCGTCACCATGATCAGAATTGCATTCGGTGAATATTTCACGACTTGTTCCACGACGGCTTTGATGACGTCGAAATTAGCCTTCAAAAGATCATCGCGGCTCATCCCCGGCTTGCGCGGAAAGCCCGCGGTGACGACGACTACATCGCTGTTGGCCGTTTCCTTGTAATCTCCCGACGCAGTGCAAATCCCCGTGACACGCGCGTCCGAACCCGTGATGGGGGTGGATTCCACCATATCGAGCGCCTTGCCGGTAGGCGGGCCATCGAGAATATCGGTCAGCACCACGTCGGCCAGCTCCAGATCAACGATGCGCTGCGCCGTTGTCGAACCTACAAACCCACCACCAACAACCGTGACTTTCTTCCGCATGAGTGCGTTCTCCTGTATTCGCCAGAATGAAAGTGAAATACGGCAGGAGTGCCTGCCACTGCCAGCATTGCGAATCTTACTTTGCGACCGCCAGCGACTGCATGTTCTCGATGATGGCGCTCGCGAATTGCGAAGTGCCCAGCTTCGTCGCGCCTTCCATCATTCGTTCCAGATCGTATGTGACCCGCTTCTGTCCAATGGTGCGCTCGATCCCCGTTTCAATCAATTTGCCCACTTCGTTCCATCCCATGAACTCAAACATCATCACGCCGGAGAGCATCACGGAACTGGGATTGATGACGTCCTTGTCGGCGTACTTGGGCGCGGTGCCATGCGTGGCCTCAAAGCAGCCGTAGCCATCGCCGATATTGGCGCCGGGCGCCATGCCGAGGCCGCCGACCTGAGCGGCGCAAGCGTCCGAAATGTAATCGCCGTTCAAATTGGGTGCGGCGATGACCTGGTATTCGTCGGCGCGCGTGATGACCTGTTGAAAAATCGAGTCTGCGATGCGGTCGTTGATGAGGAGTTTTTGCTTCCACTTGCCCTGACCGTGAGTGGCGTAAATTTTGTCGAGGACCGATTTTACTTCGTCGCACACGGATTTCCGGAAGGCGTCCGTGGCCTGTTCGAGTCCCGGTTCGACGAGCGCGGCATTTTGCTCGATCGTGATGTTCGGATCTTTGTCGCGGTTGCCAAGAATCCAAGTCTCGCGTTCGGTGACGGTCTGGCCGCGAAACTCTTCGACCGCCAACTCGTAGCCCCAGTCGCGGAACGCGCCTTCGGTGAACTTCTGGATATTGCCCTTGTGCATGATGGTGACGACGCGCTTCTTGTTATCGAGCGCGTACTGAACTGCGCGGCGCATCAGCCGCTTCGTGCCAAAGGGGGAGATGGGCTTGATACCTATGGCGGAATCGGTGCGAATCTGTTTTGGTCCGCCGCCAAGCATCTCTTTGTTCAGGAATTCGAGCAGCTTCTTCACTTCAGGCGTCCCGGATCGCCACTCGATCCCGATATATACATCTTCGGTATTTTCGCGGTAAACGATGATATCCATCCGCTCGGGATGCTTTACGGGAGAGGCGACACCCTGGAAATAGCGCACCGGGCGAACGCAGGCGTAGAGGTCGAGAATCTGCCGCAGCGCGACATTGAGCGACCGAATCCCCCCGCCCACCGGAGTCGTTAGCGGCCCTTTGATCGAAATCCGGAAATCGCGCACAGCCTCGACCGTTTCATCGGGCAGCCATTGCTTGAATTCGTTGAACGCTTTTTCCCCCGCGAACACTTCAAACCAAGCAATTTTCCGCTTCCCCCCGTACACAAGGTCGACAGCGGCGTCAAAAACGCGTTGCGACGCTTTCCAAATGTCCCGCCCCGTTCCGTCGCCTTCGATGTAAGGAATGATGGGCCTGTCGGGAATGACGAATTTGCCTCCAACGTACTGGATTGCCTTCCCGTCAGACGGTATGGCCCTGCCGTTATACGATTGCTTCATGTCTATGTTCCTCTGTGGATTGTCACTGCAGTGACGCGAATGCAAGAGAATAACACACCCGGCGGTAAGAGGACACAATGAGTCCGACCAAACGTTGGTCGCACATTCAATTTGAAACGACTTCGATCTATAACGACCTTAATTTAGGGCCAACTAATAACGTCCCAATAGAGGCACATCATTTCGGAAAGTCCCGTAAGGGACGAAAGATCGTAGCCCACCGCGGAAGCGGTGGGGGCATAGATTGCGGTAAGATACAGCCCCGTAGGGGCGGCACAATGGCCCATTCCTATGCTCGAAATCACATCCATTTGGTTTTCAGTACCAAGGAACGCCAAAATACGATCCCGAAAGAGATGCAGCCGAAGTTGTGAGCCTATATCGCGGGCATTTGAAAAAATTACGAAATGATTGCTGTTGCGATCGGCGGCACTGAAAACCACGTTCACGTCCTATTTCATCTGCCACCTAGGATTGCTCTGGCCAAAGCAATACAATTGCTGAAGGGAAATTCGTCGAAATGGATGGGCGAACAAGGAATTGAATTCGCCTG
>Ga0187814_10001079_pt1 | contig 10205 bp, 9 predicted proteins | sample NC_S_4_FD_132450 | JGI IMG/M metagenome (GOLD analysis project Ga0187814, IMG submission 132450) | Wetland sediment microbial communities from Neuse River Estuary, North Carolina, USA - ASW-S_4 | ecosystem: Environmental > Aquatic > Freshwater > Wetlands > Sediment | place: USA: North Carolina...
CGACGCCCCCGGCGACTACGTGCGCGGCTAGCTAAGGCGGACGGGGCTGGACCTCCGCCCGGCGACGACGTGCGAGGCTAGCTCGGGCGGACGCGGCTGGACCACCGCCCGGCGACCACGGCGCGGCTAAGCGCACGTGTTTGGCGCCGCGCCCGGCAGCGACGGCACGTGCTTGACACTCCGAATGTTTGCTAGATATACTGAGCAAGATTAGAGAGCCAGTCCTGAGGAGGAAGAAATGGCAGACACCAACCCCGCTCAGCAACTCACCAGTGAGTTCCTGAACACGATCAACCGCAGCCAGGCAGCAGTCGTGGATGCGATCGAGACCTGGGCCAACGCGGTCCAGTCGATCAAGCCAGAGCTGCCGGACGTGAACGTGCCGTTCGCTGACAAGCTGCCGACGCCACAGGACGTCGTTGCGAGCGCCTACGACTTCGCCGAGCAGTTGCTGGCAAGCCAGCGAAAGTTCGCCGAGGACCTGCTGAAGGCGACCGCGCCGCTGCTGGCCACCGGCAGCGCGAGCCAGGGCAAGAAGGCAAGCAAAGCCTCCTCCTAGCAGGCAAGGTGACCCCCGGGAACGTCGTTGGACACCTGGTGCTGAAACAGCGTCATCAGGTGTCCAACGACGACGTAGCGGGCCACGCGAGCCGCTGGCGATGTGACCTAACTACGGCAATTGGAGGGATATGGCCGGCCAATGGGACGCCCAGATGGAGGCCTTCGGTGCGTTCATCCGCAGCCAGCGCAAGCTGGCCAACCTCACCCTCCGGCAACTTGCCGACCTGACCAGCTTGTCCAACCCTTACCTGAGCGAGCTTGAGCGCGGCATGCACCAGCCGTCGGTGCGCGTACTCAAGCAGTTGTCCGATGCGCTGAACCTGTCAGCCGAGATGCTGCTTGCTCAGGCTGGCCTGATCGATCCGGACAGGGGCAGCGCCGCTGACGCCCGCGGCGAAGAGCCGGGTGTCGAGCATGCGATCAGGACCGACACGACCCTCGATGACGCGCAGAAGGCGGCGCTGCTCGCTGTCTATCAGAGCATGACGAGGCCGCAGCCGCCGCGGAGCTGATATCGGGCGCCGCCGTGTTGCAGCCGGGCGTGTCTAAAGGGCCGAAGGTCCCTCGCCCCAGGGCCGGTCAGCCGGTGCTTAGGCACGGCGATGTCGTGCATCCTGGCTGCAGCGCCCGATGCGGTGGGGCCGGAGAATGGAATCGATCGGGCCTTCGCGGCTCGAAGGCGGCGGTGAACAGATGACAGAGACGGCGGCCTCATCCGGGAAATTCGCTCTGCTTGCTGACGGCAGCACCGTCGAGATCCGGGCCGCGGGCCCCGGCGACCTCGACGAGGTGCGCCGGATGCATGAGGGGCTGTCACCGGACAGCTCCTACTTCCGCTTCTTCAGCTTCAGCCCGCAGGCGCCCGAGCGCGAGGCAGAGCGGGTATGCCGGAGCGAAGGCCCGGATCACGCGGCGCTGCTCGCCCGGCTAGGCGGCAGGCTCGTCGGCGTGGCGAGCTATGAGCCGACCGGGCGGCCGGGCGTAGCTGAGATCGCCTTCGCGGTGTCGGATGAGATGCACGGACGAGGCGTGGCCACCCTGCTGCTTGAGCACCTGGTATCGCTAGCCAGGCAGCGGCACCTGACCGCGTTCGCGGCGGAGACACTGCCGGAGAACATGGCGATGCAGCGGGTCTTTGCCGACGCCGGACTGGCGGTAGAGCGGCACTTCGCCGACGGCGTGATCGAGCTGACCATGCCACTGCCGAGCCATGACGGCCGGCAGCTTGACAGCTACCTGGACGCCGTGGCCGGCCGGGCCAGCCGGGCGGACGTGGCGAGCCTGCGACACCTGCTGCAGCCGGCGTCGGTCGCGGTCATCGGCGCCGGGCGGCACCGCGGATCGGTCGGCCGGGAGATCCTGCACAACATCGTTACCGGCGGCTTCGCCGGCGCTGTCTATGCGGTGAATCCACGGGGCCACTCGATGGAAGGGCTGACCTGCCTGGACTCAGCCGCGGACCTGCCCGAAGGCGTCGACCTGGCCGTCGTCGCTGTCCCACCGCGGGAAGTCCCGTCGGTCGCGGCGCAATGCGGCAGCAGGGGAGTGCATTCGCTGATCGTGATCACGGCCGGGCTCGGCACCGGTGGAGCTGACCTGCTGGCAATCTGCCGCCGTCACGGCATGCGGCTGGTCGGCCCTAACTGCTTTGGCATGGCGGCGTCCCAGGCGCACTTGAACGCGACCTTCGCCGCAAACATGCCCGGCGCCGGAGTGGCCGGGCTGGTAGTCCAGTCGGGCGGAGTCGGCATCGCGATGCTAGAGCACATCCGCAGGCTGGGCATCGGGCTCTCGTCGTTCGCCTCGGTCGGCGACAAGTATGACGTGTCGAGCAACGACATGCTGACCTGGTGGGAGCAGGACGAGCAGACCACCCTCGGGGTGCTTTACGTCGAGTCATTCGGTAACCCCCGCGCGTTCGCCCGTACCGCCCGGCGGGTCGGCAGGAAGTTTCCGGTGCTCACCGTCATCGGCGGCCGCTCGGCGGCCGGCCAGCGGGCGGCAGCATCGCACACCGCCGCCGCCGCGACACCCCTGGTCACCCAGGAGGCGCTGTTTGCCCAGGCGGGCATCATTGCCACGCAGAGCCTCGGCGAGCTGATCGAAGCACTGGCGCTGCTGTCCAGTCAGCCGATGCCGGCCGGCCGCCGGGTCGCCATAGTCTCCAACGCTGGCGGTGCCGGCGTTCTGGCTGCCGATGCCTGCGGTGATTGCGGGCTAACCGTCGCGGTGCTCGAGACCGGGACCCAGCGCCGGCTGACCAAGCTGCTGCCACCCGGTGCCGCCGTGTCCGGGCCGGTTGACACAACCGCCACCGTCACCGTGGATGCCTTCCGGACCTGCCTTGAGGATGTCGCTGCCGACGACGGCGTAGACGCTGTGCTGGCCATCGGCGTGCCGACCGCAATGGCAGACCTGAGTGCCGCGATCCTGACTGCCCAGGTTGCCAAGCCGATGGCCGCCACGCTGCTAGAGCGGGCCGAGTCGGTAAGCCTGCTGGGCGGCGGCGACGCAGGTTCGCACCGGGTCGCTGGTCCGGACCGCAGGCCGTGCATTCCGGTCTACAGCTATCCGGAGGGAGCGGCCCGCGCGCTCGCGCATGCCGTCAGCTACCGCGAATGGCGGGACTCCAGGCACGGCGAGGTGCCTGAGCTCGCCAATGTCGATCTCGTCGGCGTGCGCGCCCTGGTGTCCGCATTTCTTGCCGACACGCCGGCAGGCGGCTGGCTGGCCACTGCGGATGCCGTCCAGTTGCTGGCCAGCTACGGGATTCCGATGGTGGCGACGAGGTGGGTGACCGACCAGGCGGCGGCCCTGGCGGCCGCGGCGGAGCTGGGCGGGCACGTCGTGCTCAAGGCAGAGGTGGAAGGCTTGGTGCACAAGACCGACGCTGGCGCGGTCAAGCTCGACCTCCGTACCGCCGACGAGGTGGCGGAGGCATACGGCCAGCTTGAGGCTTCGTTCGGCGACAAGCTGCGGCGGGTGCTGGTGCAGCCGATGCTGGCGGACGGCGTGGAGACCCTGGTCGGCGTCGTACAGGAGCCGGTGTTCGGGCCGCTGATCGTGTTCGGGCTCGGCGGCGTCGCCACTGACGTGCTTGGCGATCATGCCGCCAGGCTCGCGCCTCTTACCGATGCCGACGCCGAGGAAATGATCAGCGGCGTGCGGGCGGCACCACTGCTGTTCGGGCACCGCGGCTCGGCGGCCGTCGATACCGGAGCGCTTGCGGACGTGCTGCTGCGGGTATCCGGGCTCGCCGATGACCTGCCCGAGGTGGCCGAGCTGGACCTGAATCCGGTCATCGCGCGACCGGATGGGGCTTTTGCGGTCGATGTTCGGATCAGGATCGTTCCAGCGCAGCCTCGGGACCCCTTCCTGCGTCAGCTTCGGTGACCGGCGGCCCGGCGCTCGCCAGTTAAGGGCGAAGGTCCCCGTTCCCTCGGGAATGATGCCCCTGCAACAGCCTGAGCGGGTGCGCGAGGCTGAGCCTAGGGAAATAAAGGCCTAGGGAGTGACGATGGCTACGCAGCAGGCGGCAGCCCCGCGAATCGTTGTGGGCGTTGATGGCTCACCCGTCTCCAGGGCGGCCTTGAAGTGGGCGGTGCGGCAGGCCGAGTTGACCGGCGGCACGGTCGAGGCGGTCGTCGCCTGGCATTACCCCGCGATGGTCGGTGGATACGCGTGGGCGCCGGTGTCGGTGCTGGATAACACCGACTTCAGCGAGATAGCGGCAAAAGCGCTGAACGACGCGGTCGCGGAGACGGTAGACCCGGCCAGCAAAGTGCGGGTCAGCACGAGCGTGCAGGAGGGCAACGCAGCTCAGGTCCTGCTGGACGCGGCCGATGGGGCTGACCTGCTTGTGGTGGGCAGCCGCGGACACGGCGGATTCACCAGCGCGCTGCTCGGGTCGGTAAGCCAGCACTGCGCGCTGCACGCACGGTGCCCGATCGTCATCATCAGGGATGCAACCGAACATTAGGGGCCCGGCGGGCACGCGGGGGAGGAGAGGGCGATGAGCGCGACAGTGCGAGACGTCATGACGACCACGGTGGTGGCGCTGCGGAAGGCAGCAGATTTCAAGGAGATCGTGTCGGTGCTGCGCCGTTACGGTGTCAGCGCATGTCCGGTAATCGACGAATCCGATCGGGTCATCGGCGTGGTATCCGAGGCTGATCTGCTCTACAAGGAGACAGAGCCGGACCGTCCGGCGGCGCTGCTTCGGCTGCAGTGGCGGCTCGACGAGGAGTACAAGGCCAAGGCCGTCACCGCAGGCCAGCTGATGACTGCGCCGGCCGTGACCGTCAGCCCTGCTACGTCGGTGGTCGAGGCAGCACGGATCATGCAGGACCGCGGGATCAAGCGGCTGCCGGTCGTGGGGCGGGACGGGCAGCTTGTCGGCATCGTCAGCCGGTCCGATGTGCTCAGCGTCTTCGAACGGCCGGACTCCGACATCTGCGACGAGGTCTGCAAGGTGGTCCTCAGCGAGGAGTTCACACTTGACCCGGCCGATTTCGAGGTCACCGTCAATTCCGGCATCGTGACCATCAGCGGGCTGGTTGATCATCGCCGGACGGCGCAGCACCTGGTATCGCGGATCCGGCATGCGGAGGGCGTGGTCAGCGTCAGGAACCGGCTCAGCTTCAACACTGACGAGTGACGACCTGCGCGCGGATCGTCAGCCGGTCACGCGAATACGCCGGCCGCTGATCCGGCTGGCCGTCATCCGGACGTAGGTGTCCCGGTCGCCGCCGGCCCACGGCTCGATCTGCAGCGCTTTCGCCCTGGCAAGCTCGGCCGGGTCGGTGATAACCGCAGCGGTGCCGCTCAGCAGCACGCTCCAGCCCTCGCCCAGCACGTCGTCAAGGTGGTCCACATCGAATGACACTCGCTGCTGCCGCACGCCGTCCAGAATGCTCGCCTCGCTGCTGGTGCGGAACACGACGTCGTCGCCGTCCATCCGGTAGTTGACCGGGATAGCGACCGGACCCCTGCTGGCTTCGACGAACAGGAACCTGCCGATGCCGCCGCCTGCCAGGTGGGCCCGGCACTCCTGCTCGCTGAGGATCTCGAGCACTGGATTTTTCGCCGCGCCGCGCTGACCGGGCGGCAGGTTCAGGCCCGCACCAGACAGCGCGCTTGTCGGCGCGTCGAGGGCCGCAGCCAGGCGGGTCAGCGCCGCTTGAGTTGGGTTCGGAGAAGAGCTTGATTCCAGGTAGGCCAGGTAATCCGGCGACATCCCGGCGCGCTCGGCCGCCTCCTCGCGACTCAGCCCGGCGCGGTCACGCTGCTCGGCAATGCGCCTGCCTAGGTCGGTCCCGCCGGTGTCGGCGTCGTTACCCATGCGGCCAACTCTACGGATAGCCGGGACGCATGGCAGTGGCACCGCTCCATTCGGGTCACTGGTCCGTCCGGCCCGGGTCGTTCGGCCCTGTCAGCCGACCGTTGGCAGCGCAGATGCTGCTACGGGGTGATGCATCATGACCGAGACTGCAACCTTGGAACTGGGCCTTGCCGGGCCGGACGGAACGCGGATGGCTACCGTCACAGATCAGGGCGGGCTACTCGTACACGGTGCAATCGTCCCGGCGCAGGCGCATGAGGGCGACCTGCCGCTGACGCTCGACGATATCGCTTACCTGGTTGGGACTGCGGCACGCGCACCTTCGGTGCATAACACTCAGCCGTGGAGGTTCCGGGCCGGCGGCAACGTGATCGATCTGCTGGCTGATCCGGACCGGATGCTCAAGCAGCTGGACCCGGCGGGCCGGGAGCTGCTCATCAGCTGCGGGGCCGCGCTGTTCGGGCTGCGACTTGGCCTGCGCAAGCTCGGCTACCTGCCGCGAGTCACGCTGTTGCCGGACCCGGCCCTGCCGTGGCTGGTGGCCAGGGTCCAGCCCGAAAGCCGTGCGGCCGCGACCCGGGCGGAGGCAGAATTGCTCGCGGCCGTGCCGCACCGGCACACGCACCGCGGCCCGTTCGCGCCTGGTGAGGTTCCGGCCAGGCTGCTCGCAGCGCTCCGGCTGGACGCCGCCGCCGAGGGCGGCGAGCTTGTCCTGATCGAGCAGCCCGAGCGCGTTGCCGCGCTAGCCGCACTGGTCGTCGCGGCCGCGGCCGAACAGCGGACCAAGCCCGAGATCGCCGAGGAGCTGCGGCGCTGGGTGCAGCCAGCCGGCAGTCAGGCCAGGGACGGAGTGCCCGCGCATGCGCGGGTAGGCGCCGAGCACTCTGTGGTGCCACCCCAGCAGGCTGGTGACACCGGGACCGGCAGGCCCGGGCATGACCGGCTGCCGCAGCGGGACTTCGGTCAGGTTGGCACCGAGGACCTTGGTGGCGAGCCGCCATCAGCGACCGCAGTGTTGAGCACGCCTGGCGACTCGCCGAGCGAGTGGCTCGCGGCCGGCCAGGCACTGCACCGATTGCTATTGCGCGCGGCGACTCGCTGGGTGTTTGCCAGCCTGCAGTCGCAGCCACTGGAGATACCGCGCTACCGCGAACAGGTGCGCGCGGACCTTGGCCTGGCCGGTCATCCGCAGATGCTGCTGCAGTTCGGCCGTGCCAACACGGCCGCCGCGACGGCTCGCCGGCCGCAGTCTGAACTGATGACTAACGATGACCCGGGATAGGCCCTTAGTCTGCCGCATACAGGCTCATTGACCCTCCTGCGCGAGCCAGCCGGGCGCACACCATGGAGAGCGATGAGCTTGGATCGGAGGTGCATCCGATGAAACAGCGACGACCGCGGGTCGCCCGGATGTTTGGTTGCGATCACAACCCACTCCGCCGGCCCATCGACAGGCTTGAGTCTGCGATCACGGCCAGTCTGGTGGTCGCGTTTCTTATCGCGGCGCCGCTGCTTGGCATCTTCGCTGGCCGGCTCGCAGACACGGCTGGCCTGCGTGAGCAGCGATCCGAGAGCGGCTGGAAGCAGGTCACGGCGACGCTGACGCAGAGCGCCGCAGCAGGGGCGGTCGGTGTCGACGGGAACTGGGACGCGGCCTGGGTGACCGCGAAGTGGAGAGCGCCTTCTGGGGTCAAGCGCCTCGGCCTGGTCGCGACGAGCTTGAACGCGCGTGCCGGGGACCGGGTGAGCGTCTGGGTCACCCATGCAGGGCGGCTCACGCATGAGCGACTCACCAGCGCGGGTGTGCGTGACAGGATCGTGATCGCGGTGCTGACGGCAACTGCCTGCCTGGCCGTGCTGCTGTGGCTGATCGGAGGCTGCGTAAGAATGGCAGCGAACCGGCGCCGCATGGCGGGCTGGGCCCGTGGTTGGGAGCAGATTGGCCCTCGGTGGTCCAAGCTCCGGTAGGCGTCGGTAAGAGTTCCGATGGGCGCCGGCCCAAGCTCTGGCAGGCGCCGGTAAGAGTTCCGGCAGGAACGGGGGTAGAGCGCATGCGGGCATGGGTGGTGAGCCGATGCGCGCCGATCGACGAGCGGCCGCTGGCCAGGGTGGAACGGCCGGAGCCGCGGCCAACTGCATCGCAGGTGCGGGTGCGGATTAGCTGCTGCGGCGTCTGCCGAACGGATCTGCACCTGGCGGAGGGTGACCTGCCACCGCGACGCAAGGAAGTTACCGTCGGCCATGAGATCGTCGGCCGGGTAGACGCGGTCGGCGACCGAGCGAGTCGGTTCGAGATCGGTGACCGGGTCGGCGTGCCATGGCTGGGCGGCACCGATGGGACTTGCACGTTCTGCCGACGGGGCGCGGAGAACTTGTGCCTGGCGCCACGGTTCACCGGCTGGGACGTTGACGGCGGGTATGCCGACGCCTGCCTGGTCGATGAGGGTTACGCCTACCGGCTGCCGGAATCGGTAGACGACGAGCATGCCGCGCCGCTGCTGTGCGCCGGGATCATCGGCTACCGCGCGCTGCGACGCGCGAACGTGCCAGCTGGCGGCCGCCTCGGCATCTATGGCTTCGGCGGCAGCGCGCACATCACCGCGCAGATTGCGCTGCACCAGGGACTGCGCGTGCATGTGCTGACCCGCGGTGCGGGAAACCGCAAGCTAGCGGCCGAGCTGGGAGCGGACTCGGTGGGCGAGGCAACGGACGTGCCGCCGGAGCCGCTTGATGGCGCGATCCTGTTCGCGCCAGCGGGCGAGCTTGTCCCGGTCGCGCTCCGTGCCCTCGACCGTGGCGGCACGCTGGCCATCGCCGGCATCTGGCTGTCGGATATACCGGCGATCAACTATGCGGCAGAGCTGTTCGAGGAGCGGCAGGTGCGCAGCGTTACTGCCAACACCCGGCGGGACGGCGAGGAGTTCCTCGCGCTGGCCGCCAGGTTCGGTATCCGCCCGACCACAGTTGCCTACCCGATGGCAAGCGCACCCGAGGCGCTCGCTGACCTGGCCCATGGCCGGTTCAGCGGGGCGGCAGTATTGCACAACTGACCGGGGAGGCCCGCCAGTCCGGCTTGCGACTGAAGCGGGCTCACTGCTGGCTGGGTTCGCGCCTGGCCCGGCGGGCCGAGCGCCGCAGCGGTTCCCGGCCCCGCGGCTGGCTTACCGGGCTAACCTGCGGTCGCGGGGGTATGCCCAAGGTCAGCGGCTGCCCGGGGGTTAGCGTGACGACCTGGCCGTGATGGCCGAACTGAGCAGGCGGGCCGACTGCCAGCGTGTAAGTGGCAGCGGTGCTGGTGACCTCCACCCGCACCGGCTGGCCATGCGCGCTCACCGTGAACGTCAGTCGGGCGATACCGGACGGCAGCCTGGGCGCGAAGGTCAGCATGCCGTGCCGACCGCGCAGGCCACCGAGTCCCCCCACGATCGCGGTCCACGAACCCGCCAGCGCCGCAAGATGCAGGCCGTCGCGCACGTTGTGCTCGGCGTCCGCCAGGTCGATCAGGGCGGCCTCGGCCAGATAGTCGTGTGCCAGCTCCAGATGGCCTACCTCGGCCGCGATGACTGCCTGCGTGACCGCGGACAGCGACGAGTCCCGGACGGTCAACCGCTCGTAATACGCGAAGTTCCTTACCTTCTGCTCGGGGCTGAAGGCGTCCGGATGCTTATGCATCGCCAGCACCAGGTCTGCCTGCTTGACGACCTGTTTGCGGTAAAGGTCGAAGTACGGGAAGTGCCGCAGCAGCGGGTACTGCGACTTCCTGGTGCTGGCAAAGTCCCAGACCTCATGCCGGGTGAAGCCCTCGGCCTGCGGGTGGATGCCGAGCTCGGCGTCGTATGGGATGGCCATCGCGTCGGCAGCCCGGCGCCACTCCTGCGGCTCGCTAGCACTGACCGACAGCGTCCTGGCCTGGTCCGGATGCCGGCCGACCGCATCGGCGGCGGCACGCAGGTTCAGCGCCGCCGTCAGGTTGGTGTAGACGTTGTTGTCGTTTAGCGCGCTGTACTCATCTGGCCCGGTAACGCCGTCAATGCGGAAATTGCCATGGCCGTCGTAGTGACCGAGCGACAGCCAGAGCCTGGCGGTCTGCACCAGCAGCGCGAGCCCGGGACCTGCCTCGAATTCGGCATCCCCGGTGATATGCACGTAGCGCTGGGCGGCATCGGCGATATCGGCGTTGACGTGGAACGCGGCGGTACCGGCAGGCCAGTAGCCCGAGCATTCGGCGCCGCTGATGGTGCGCCACGGAAACGCGGCACCGCGAAGCCCGAGCTGGCGCGCTCGCTCCACGGCCTGGCCGAGC
>Ga0187814_10001080_pt1 | contig 10200 bp, 10 predicted proteins | sample NC_S_4_FD_132450 | JGI IMG/M metagenome (GOLD analysis project Ga0187814, IMG submission 132450) | Wetland sediment microbial communities from Neuse River Estuary, North Carolina, USA - ASW-S_4 | ecosystem: Environmental > Aquatic > Freshwater > Wetlands > Sediment | place: USA: North Carolina...
CCCGGCCGCCGCCGAGGCGGTCGCACGACGGTGGCGGGACGCGCGGCGGCTTGTGGTGACCGGCCGCGGCCTGGCCTACGCGGCCGCGCTCGAGACGGCGCTGAAGATCAAGGAGACCGCGCGGGTACACGCCGAAGGGCTGTCGTCGGCAGACCTGCTGCACGGCCCGATCGCGGCGCTTGACACCAGGCTTCCCGTGCTGATCGTCTCGGGCGGGGACCGGTTCGCGGCCGACGAGACGGCCCTTGCCGCCAGGCTCGTGGCGGAGGGCGTGCCTCACGCCGTCTGCGGCGTCGGCGCGGACCTGCCGCTCCCCATGGGGGTTTCCGAAGTCACCTCGCCGATCCTGGCGACCATCCGCGGTCAGCAACTGGCCCTGGCCGCGTCTCTGGTGCGCGGCCTCAATCCAGACGCCCCCACCGGTCTGTCGAAGGTGACCGCCACCCGCTAGGAACGTGGCAACCTGATGTCGTTAAGTTCCCGCAGTCAGGGGTCGCGGCATGCACGTGGTCGAACTGTCGAATCATCCGGGCCGGCTGCTGCGGGAAATCCACCGCCAGCGGAGCGCAGACGGCCGGAGAGAGCAGGCTCGCTATGCCAGCGCGGTCGCGCAGCACGACAAACTGCTCGACCAGGCCCGCGCGCGACGGGATGAGGCGCTGGCACACCGCCGCCTGTGGGCGTGGATTCGCGCGGTCTTCGCGGTATGGGCGGCGCGGCGGCGGGCTCCCCAGCCGCCAGTCCTCGCCACCATCCCGACCGGCCAGGAAGAGTCCATCGCGGCCGGAATGGCCGGCGAACAGCAGGTGGCGATTGAACTCGGCGCGGCTCTCGGTGACGAATGGCTGCTCTACCGCGGCTACCGCAATAGGCGTGGCGAGATCGACCACCTGCTTCTCGGCCCTCGCGGAGTGTTCGCCATCGAGGTCAAGTACCACAACGCCACGGTGTACGTGACCGGCGATGACTGGCGGTTCGAGAAGTTCGATCGCTGGGGTAACCAGGTCGACGAGGGGTTCATCGCGGACCGCACGGGACGCTCGCCGAGCGTGCAGCTCAACGAGCCCGCGGATGAACTCGAGAAGTTCCTGGAGAGCCGGGGGCAGCCGGTATCGGTGACCAGGATCGTCATCCTCAACCATCCGCGGTCGCGCGTGGGCGGCCAGCGGAACGCGACCGTTCACCTGGCCACCTCATCGCGCTATGTCGTCGACCTGGTGCGCAAGTCGCGACTCGAACTCAGCGCCGCGCGCCGCGCGCAGCTCGCAAGCCTGATCGAGCGGGATCACCGCTTCCACGACAGCCGCCGGCGCCCGAGATGAGAGCGGCCCCGGGTCTGCCGGCCGGTGCGCCGCGCCGCGGCCTCTGCCGGCCGGCAGGTGAAGGGCTGCCCTCCTGCTATCGGGTGATGTCGTGCAGGCCCTGCAGGCCGGCGATGATGCCATAAACAGCGAGCGCGACGAAGACGATCGCGATCACCCGAAGCACCGTGCGCCAGTAGACGACGCAAAAGCAGGCGAGGAAAAGGACGATCACCAGGATCGCCTCATTATCTTGCGGTTGTGGGGGCGGAGCTGGCATGTGTCACTCCTGTCGGGTTGACCGACTTTCGGATGAGGCACACCGACTCGTGTTGACCAGGCCAGCAGACGTTCCGCCGCCACCGGGAGACGCTACCGTCATTCCAGATGTCCTGGTTGTGGGGATGTCCCAGGTAATCGGGGTCAGGGGGTAGGCATCTCCCGGATAGCGAGGTAACGTAGCAAGCTGTAGCTAAGGCCCGTTCACGGGTCTGGTGTTTGTTCAGGCGCGGTCGATGTTGGCGCATCGGCCGCGCCGCCCATTTGGGCTGCTGTTTCGCGCGGACATAGGACTGCCGTCGGCGCGGGGGTCCACGGGAGTGCGGCTGCCGGAAGCAGCGGCTGGTTCGAATTGGGCGCCCAGCGCAGCCAGCAACCGCCGGGGCCGGGCCAGCCACACTCTTGGAGACCGGTTGAGTTCCCCGTTCGGTCTCCATGACAGCCACCCTTGAAGTTCAGGAAGCCTTGTCCTGTAAGGCTCATTGTGGGCTCTCCGCGTAATTCTCATCAATAAATACACAGTGCTTCCCGCATGAAATGTTGGTGACAATCCCGTGCGAACGGGTAACTCACTGGTTAGCTGTTGCCGTGCGTAGCCTGAGCGATGTGGGAGGTTGAGGTGACGACGTCCGGCTCTCCCACCGTCCGACGTCGTCGTCTGGCCGCGGAGTTGCGGCGGCTGCGTGGCAACCGCACAGGCAGCGAGGTCGCCAAGGCGCTGGGCTGGTCGACCGCGAAAATCAGTCGCTATGAACTTGGACAAAGCGGCTTCCCGATAGACGAGGTCGAGAAACTGCTCGACCATTACGGCGTCGCGGAACGGCGACGCGCCCAGCTACTGACGCTCGCCGTGGATGCCAACCAGCGGGGCTGGTGGGAGGACTACGCCGACGCACTCGCGCCCGAGTACATGGAGTTCATCGGCCTAGAGGCGGAGGCGGTCTCCGCGGCGCACTGGCAGGTCCAGGTGGTCCCGGGCCTGCTGCAGACGGAAGAGTATGCCCGCCACGTCATCTCTGGCCATGGGAGCGCGATTCCCACGCCGCCGGGCATTCTCGAGAAGCGGGTGCAAGTCCGGATTATCCGCCAGCAAGCGCTTACAGTCCGTGAGCCTCCCCTGGAGCTCTCGGTCGTGCTGGATGAGGGCGTTCTGCAGCGTTCGTTCGGCGGCCCTACTGTGATGTATCAGCAGCTACGGCACCTGGCGGAGATCGCAGAACTGCCCAATGTCGAGCTGCACGTCCTTCCCTTGCAAAGTGGCGTATCGCTGATCGCTGACTCGTTCGTCATTTTCGGGTTCAGCCCGATGCACGAGACCAGTAAGCTCGGCGATGTTGTCAGCACGGAGAGCTTGAAGAGCGAGCTCTATGTAGAAGGCGAGACCGAAACATATAGCTACCGTCTGTTCTTTCAGGCGGTGCTCAAGGCATCACTTTCACCTCAGGCGTCACAACACGTCATCTTGAACACGGCAGAGCGACTCTGGGCATGACCGGCTGCGCTAGCTTAGGTTCCGGCTGGACCAGTGACTGGATTGGAGCATGACTTCGATGTGGTTCTTGGCAAACCGAGGTATACGTCGCCGCTCGACAGGAAGTGCTGGCCCGATTTGGACGAAAAGCTCGCTGAGCATGGGCAACGGCAACTGCGTCGAGGTGGCGGGGTTGTCCGGGGACCTCATCCGGGTCCGTGACAGCAAGAAGCCCGGGGGAGCCATGCTCGGGTTCACCCCGGCGGAGTGGGACGCCTTTGTAAGCGGCGTCCGCAACGGCGAATTTGATCGGCGGTAGTGACTTACTGGGCCGACAGTCGGGAATCCTGGCCGCCGTGGCGGCGCTGAAGCGGGTTGTGAAGAAGATCGGGTTCCTGACGTTCGGGCACTGGCGCGACGTGGACGGGTCGCGGACGCGCAGTGCCGCGGACTCGCTGCTGCAGACAATCGAGCTCGCCCAGGCGGCCGAGGAGATAGGCGTCGACGGCGCGTTCGTCCGGGTACATCACTTCGAGCGGCAGCTCGCCTCGCCGTTCCCGCTGCTTTCCGCGATCGCGGCGCGGACGAGCCGCATCGAGATTGGCACCGCCGTGATCGACATGCGGTATGAGAATCCGCTCTATATGGCCGAGGAGGCCGCGGCGGCGGACCTGATCAGCGGCGGACGGCTGCAACTCGGGGTCAGCCGCGGTTCGCCAGAGATCGCGCTGCGCGGCGCGGAATCGTTCGGGTACGTGCCCGCGGAAGGAGAGACCGCGGCGGACAGCGCCCGGCACAAGACCGAGATCTTCCTGGCCGCGATCAACGGCGCGGCGGTCGCCCGTACCGACCCGGCGCGCACCGGGATCAGCGGCGGGCTGGCCATCCAGCCGCAGTCGCCGGGACTCGCCGACCGGATCTGGTGGGGCTCGGGCACTCGCGCCACCGCGCAGTGGGCGGCGCGGACCGGGATGAACCTGCAGAGTTCCACGCTGCTCTCCGAGGACACCGGGGTGCCGTTCGACCAGCTGCAGGCCGAGCAGATCCGGCTGTACCGGCAGGCCTGGGCGGAGCAGGGCTGGGAGCGGGAGCCGCGGGTTTCGATATCGCGCAGCGTGCTGCCGATCACGGAAGGCATTGACCGCGAGTACTTTGGCGACCAGGGCCACGACGATCAGATCGGGCTGCTCGAAGGAGCACGGTCGCGGTTCGGCCGCACTTACGTAGGGGAACCCGATCGGCTCGTGGCCGAACTCGCCGCCGACGAGGCCGTCCGCGAGGCCGATACCGTCCTGTTCACCGTGCCGAACCAGCTTGGGGTGGAATTCAACGCGCGGCTCCTCGCCACGATCGCCAGGCATATAGCCCCGGCCATCGGGTGGGAGCCGTCACGCTCCGCGGCAGCGGCCTGATACTCGCGCCCCAAATTACGCGAATCGCGGACAATTCTTCCGTGTCACGCGTTGACAGCCGACTGCGATACTGCAAAAATCGGGACGATCTGCGGGGCGCGCTTTCGAATTATTCGACATAGCGCCAGAGTGTCATCGAAACCAGCATCGTAAAGCGGCTGCCAAGCGTGGAGAAGCGTTCATAATGACTAGTCCGGAGAGCAGCCATGTTCCGCCTGTGCCGGTGATCGTCCCGGTGCCGCCGCGCGTGGGGTCGATCTTCGCGCTTGGGTGGCTGATGGCGGAGCTGTTTGACAGCCGCCGGCGCGCGAGCACGGCCAATCGCCAGCCGGCTTTCAACAAGGCGGTTCAGCTGCCCTTGGTCGCCGACCTGGACCCAGTCGAATTGCTGAATTTCCTCGTCACCGATCTGCATGACATGCTCGGGCCGTACCCGGGCGTTTCCGATGCCGAGATCCAGGCCGAGGCGGCCAAGGCGGCCAATCAGCCGGGTGCCCCGGAACCATTCGACCAGGGTAAATTCGACGCCGCGCTCGGCAGCCTGCACCTGGCCATCCTCGACCAGCTAGCCGACGACCAGCAGCAGCTCAACGCCTATCAGCTCGGCCTCGCGCTGAGCGACATGTGCTGGCTCGTCACGCCGGACGTCGGTCCCGATGCCTTCGTCGGGATGTTCAAGCGCAGCCAGATCGCCGCCATGCAGACGTGGCTCAACGGCGCCGGCACGGCGATCCCGCCGTCAACCGCGTCCATCGTCGGCCAGTCGCTGTCGAACTGGGCGGACTGGGCCGACGTCAACGCGCCGAAGATCACGGCACCGAACGCGTGGCCGCTGTCGGCGCAGGTGGTGGTCAGCGCCCTGCGTGTGCAGGGCGGAGTGTGGCATTCCGTGCTCACGGCCGACCCTGACGTGAGCCTGAATCCGGCGATGGGCGCGTGGGTACAGGCCGCGTCCGCGATCGCCCGCGCCGCGCGGGCGGTGACCAGGAGCGTCCTGCGCCGCTTCTGGCCGATCGTCCTCGGGACGGCTGCCTTGCTGGGAGGCCTGCTCTACCTGGTGATCTCGAACCTCAGCGGGGCGTCACAGACCTGGGCGAGCCTGGTCACCGTGGTTGCCGTCCTTGGTACGGGCGGGTACGGCCTCGGCTCGGGTGTCTCACGGGCCTTCGGCGGAATCGGGTTCGAGATCTGGAGCGCGGCCAAGCTGGATGCGCAGGCGTGGAACGTCACCTGGCTGCCGGCCGTGCCGCAAGGCACCATGCAGCGCGCCCGGCTGGAGAACCGCGGCGTCGCCGCGCCACATATCAGGAAGAACGTAGACATCCGGTAAGTTACCGGGTGGCCCGCTCGGCCTGCCGGCCTGCGATGTCGGCCCGCACCTCGTCCATGTCGAGGTCTCGCACGGCCTCGATCACCTTCTCCAAAGCGGCTGCGGGAAGCGCGCCGGGCTGGCGGAACACGAGGATTCCGTCGCGGAACGCCATCAGCGTCGGTATCGAGGTGATGCCAGCCGCGGCGGCAAGCTCTTGCTGGTCTTCGGTATCAATCTTGCCGAAAGTGACGTCCGGATGCGTCTGGCTGGCCGTCTCGAAGACCGGCGCGAACATCCGGCATGGACCGCACCATGAGGCCCAGAAGTCGACGAGCGTGATCCCGGGCTTGGTGACCGTCTCCTCGAACGTTTCGCGTGTCAGCGCAACGGTGCTCATGTGTCTCCCTGGCTATGCGATAGGGGACCGTCATACCCCCGCCCGTATAACGCCGGATGGCGCGGCGCATTCCCCGACCGCCATTGTGGCCGGTGTAGATCAGGGCGCGCCTAGGCGTCCACGCGCATAGAGTCGCGTGACTACCACATCCACGCGTTTCCCGGCGCCAGGCGGACACGACACGCGGTTCCCGCAATACTGGGCAGGTGGGGCGGAAATGGCAATTATCCCGGAAACGGCACCAGCGCCTGCATCAGGAGCACCCCGCTGGCGTCGCTTCCTGACGCCGTGGCGCTCGCCCGCGGATCAGCCCGCCTGGGCGCGGCCGGCGTTGCTGGCCATCGCCGCCGTCGCGGCGGTCGCGTACGGCTGGGGAATGGCCGGCGCCAGCGTCGAGCCGTTCTACGGCGCGGCGGCCCGCAGCATGTCGGAAAGCTGGCACGACTTCATCTTCGGGGCGTTCGATCCAGCCGGGACCGTCACCGTCGACAAGCTGCCCGGCGCGCTCTGGCTGCAGGCCCTCTCGCTGCGGATCTTCGGCTTTCACATCTGGGCCCTGGTCCTGCCGCAGGTGGCCGAGGGCGTGCTCACCGTCCTGGTGCTGTACCGGGCGGTCCGCCGGCTCGCCGGGCCTGTGGCCGGCCTGACCGCCGCGGCCGTGCTCGCCGTCACGCCCGTCACCGTGCTGCTGAGCCGCGGCAACGTATCGGACTCGCTGCTGATCCTGCTGCTCGTGCTCGCCGCCGACGCCACGTCCGCCGCGCTGCTCAACGGGTCGCTGCGGCAGCTGCTGCTCGCCGGCCTCTGGGTCGGCCTGGCGTTCCAGGCGAAGATGATCCAGGCCTGGCTGGCCCTGCCCGCGCTGGCCGCCGCCTACCTGCTCGCCGCTCCCGCGGCGCGGCTGCGCACCCGGTGCGCGCATGTCGCGCTGGCCGGGCTGGTCACCGCCGTGGTCTCCCTGTCCTGGATGACCGCCGTCTCACTCGTCCCGTCCCAGGACCGGCCCTACGTGGACGGCAGTCCGAACGACTCGGTGTACACGCAGGTCTTCGACTACAACGGCCTGGGCCGGCTCACCGGGAACTGGGCGAGCGTCGCAGGGCCGCCGTCACCGCTCGTGGTCGCGGCCAAAAAGAGCGGGCAGTTGCTGAACGCCGAGACCATAGGCATCAAGGCGAGCTGGCATCGTCTGCTGGCCGGCCCGTTCGCGGCCGACAGCGGCTGGCTGCTGCCGGCGGGCGTCGCCGCCGCGCTGGGCGTGCTCATCTCCCGGCGCCGCCGGGGCAGGCGCGACCCGCTGCGCGCCGCCCTTGTGCTGTGGGGCGGCTGGTGGCTGGTCCTCGCCGTCTTCTTCAGCGCCGGCGAATTCATCAACTCGTACTACGTCGCGGCGCTCATCCCCGCGGTCGCCGCGCTGTGCGGCACCGGCATCACCGCGTGCGGACCCGGGCCCTGGCCGGCCAGGGTACGGCTGATCGTCGCCGCGACGGTGCTCGGCTGCGCCGGCTACGGCGCCTACCTGATGTCAGGGACGGCATCCGGCCCGGTCGCGCTCACCGTGGTGGCGCTGGTTGTGGCGGCGGCCGCCGTCGCTCAGCTGCTGCTGCCAGCGTCGGGCAAGGCCGGGCACCTGACCGCGTTCGCCGGTGCCGCCGTGCTCCTGCTGCCCGCGGCGGCGTCCGTGAGCTGCGTCACCGGCGGGCTGGGGCCGTTTGACACCCCGTTCGAGTCGCCGGAGACCGCGCACAATAACCAGGCCCTTGCTGCCGCCGCGCCCGGCCTCACCAGGGCCCTGCAGCGGATAGCACTCCAGACGCCACCCGGTGATGCCCTGTTGGGCACCGACACGTCCGGCCTCGCGGAGAATGACATCCTGTACAGCGGCAGGGAGGTGCTGCCGATCGGCGGCTACCTCGGCAACGTGCCTGCCCCGACGCTGGCCACGCTGCAGGCCGACATCAGCCGCGGCTACGTGCGGGTATTCGTGCTGCCGGTGTCACCATCGGGTCCGGACCCGCGGGTGCTGTGGATCGAGTCGCATTGCACCAGGCAGCCCCAGGCCCCGCACCGCCGCCCGGTCCCGTACGCGGACTTCTTCTGCGGACTCGCCCGCGCCCAGCCGGTGGCAAGTCCGGCTAGCCCAGCGACCGGAGCACCTACCCCATGATGCCGCCAGCGTGGTCTTCACCCGGGGTAGCGTGTTCATGCCGACTTCTGACACCGTAATCGAGCGCGTTCCCGTCCTTAAGCCGGCCGGCTAGCGTGCAGCGCTACCCGCGGTGCCTGGTCCGCCGGCGGCGCTTGCTCGCACACTGACAGCTGGACGGTCCGCATCGCGGACGTCAGCGACACGAACCGGTGTAGTCGCTGCCGTAGGGCGGCGGTGTCGCCGCCGAGGGCCGCCTCGCGGGCCGAAGCGATGGCGTCTTCGGCTGCGTGCTCAAGCCGGGCCTGCCTAGCGGCCAGCAATGTCAGGTTCCCCGCACGGCGCCTGCTGTCCGCGACCGCGGCCAGGGCCGCATGCGCGGCGGCTTCCGCCTCGGCGAGGATCGCGCTGGTCGCCAGCGCGACTTGCTCCGCGGCATCGGACGGGAACGGCATGCCGGACATGTCGCTGGCGAACATGTGCAATATGGCCACGTGGGGGAGGCAGCGAGCCTGGCGGTCACGCAACATGCTCGCGGTCACCTCCCCAAGGGACCTAGGTCCTCAAGTCGAGGCGCCGAGGCCGAGATTTGGACCTTTGCCTCTGTCCGCACGGATAGCCCGGTGTCACCATGGAGGCCTCTTCGGGGGAAGAGGTGTTCTCATGGTCACCTACGGTGACGTCGAAAAACTGCTCGCCATTCACGGTGACGAGTCTCCGGTGCTGTCGCTGTATCTGGAGATCCCGCTGGACCAGCAAGAGCTGCGCGAGCTGCCGGCCAGGGCAAGCGACCTGATCGCGGCCGCTCATGGTGCCCCTGCCGGGCCGGGCGCCGACCAGGTGCTCGCGCCAGCGCGCCAGCAGGTGCGGGGGATCCTCGAGACGCGCGCGCGAGACTGGGCCGGGCACTGCGCCGCTATCTTCGCCTGGCCTGCCACCGGTCAGGCGGAGGCAATGAAGGTGCCTGCCGGGACGGGCGAGCGAGCCGTGCTCGCGCCGAAACCGCACATCCGGCCGCTGCTCGTCGCGGCGCAGCGCCATCCGGCCTACCAGGTAGTCGTCGTCGACCGCCGGCATGCCTGGCTGTTCTCGGTCTCGGGCGATCAGGTCCAGCTGGTGGCGCAGCCGACCGCCCCGGGAGTACCGAGCGCAGGCTACGGAGGCTGGTACGGACTGGAGTCTTACAACGTCAACGAGCGCGTCGCGGGGCTCGCGCACCAGCACTTCGAGGACAGCGCGGAACTGCTCGACAAGACGATGCGCCATGTCCCGGGCGAGGTGTTCGTGGTGGGCGGCCACGCGGCCACCATCCCGCAGTTCCTCGCCACCCTCGGTCATGGCACGCGGGACCGGTTCGCTGGCAGCTTCGCGGTCGACACCGCGACGATGACGCCCGCGAAGATCCGTGCGCTCGCCGACCCGGTGATAGCGACCTGGGTCCGAAACACGGAGGCTGAGCTGGTCGACCTGATCAGGACGCAGCCGCCAGGCGGGCTCGCGGCCGTCGGCATTCCACAGTGCCTTGCGGCCATCCGGAACCATGCCATCAGGACCCTCGCGCTGCCCGCCGAAACGCTCGTCCCGGGTCTCGCATGCCGAGCGTGCGGCGCTCTCGGCACGACCCGGGGCGAGTTCACGCGCAAGATCGGCTGCGGGCACGGTCGCCAGGCCGTGATCGACGTCCCGGATGTGATCGACGAGATGACCATGGCGGCGATCGCGGACGGCGGGCGTGCCGAGGCGGTCGCCGATCCGCCAGGCGGCATCGCCGCACTCCTGAGGTTCCCGATGCCGCGGCGGGGTTAGCATCGCTTCCATGCCGGACACCGAGGACACCAACGCCGCCGTCTGGAAGAGCGACATCGGCGTCAACTTCTGGAAG
>Ga0187814_10001083_pt1 | contig 10193 bp, 11 predicted proteins | sample NC_S_4_FD_132450 | JGI IMG/M metagenome (GOLD analysis project Ga0187814, IMG submission 132450) | Wetland sediment microbial communities from Neuse River Estuary, North Carolina, USA - ASW-S_4 | ecosystem: Environmental > Aquatic > Freshwater > Wetlands > Sediment | place: USA: North Carolina...
TCGACAGCCGGGCGTTTGACGCCGACGGAACGCTCGTCGCCGAGATGCGGATGATGCTGCGCGAGATGAAGCAGTCCTCCCCGCTGTATCGCACGACCGACGCACGCTCGGCGTAGCCCCAATGATGGCCAGGGATGGAGGCAATCGGAGATGTCACCGGGCACTGCCGCGGACCCCAATGAACCGGCACAGGTCATTCCGGAGTCGCTGGCTGACCTGGTAGAGCGTCCCCTGTACGCGCACCTGGCCACCGTCCGGCCTGACGGCACTCCGCAGGTGAACCCCACCTGGTTCCGGTTCGACGGTGAGTACTTGTGGCTGACTACTACAACAAGGCGCCAGAAGAACCGTAACTGGCAGGTTCAGCCGGCCGTCGCGCTGTCGGTCACCGACCCGGCCCAGCCCTCCCGATACCTAGAGATCCGCGGCCGGGTCGAGCGGATCATTCCCGATCCCGAGGCGGCGGAGTTTGTCCGCCTCGCCGATCGATACGGGGTGCCCCAGGGACCGCCGCCGGATGCGGCGGACCGAATCGCGGTGGCGATCCGGCCGGAGCACACCACCCCGCAGTGACCGGTGCCAGTACAGCGCCGCGATGATCCGCCCGGCCAGAGTGTCATCTCGCGACCCCGGCCTGGGCGCGACGCAGTGTCATCGCCTCGGCGTGCCCACGTAGCGCGCTGCCCGCAGTCCTGGCTGCCCGCATCAGCGGCGCTGACCTCACGCTCTTCCGGCCGCCGGTCCCGTCCGACAGAAGCGCAGCGGTCCGGGGATCGTTCGGCAGCACCGCGGCTACCGGAACCCGGAGCGCCCTGGCCACGTCCCTGGCTGACTGCGTGCCAGGTCCGGTGACTAGCAGAGCTATCCGGGCGCTGTCCCCGAGCAGCTGACTGAGCATTTCGACCCGGGGGCGAGCGAGCCAGACCTGCCGGAGGGTCGGGCGCACGACGAGTCCAACCGTCCGCGCCGCGGACAGCACTGCTACCGGCTGGCCTTCGCCGGCGTCCAGCCTGCCGCAGTCTGCGATGACATCTGCTTGCTGCGCGGTTAGCGCGGCAGCAACGGCGGGCCACGCCGATGCCAGGCCAGCCGCCTGGCGCGGATCGCTCAGGCCAGGCAGCAGCGACGTGGTCGTGCCGGCGTCGAGCGGGACAAGATGCGCGCGCAGTCCGATGGTGGCGGTGGCCTCGTCACGCCCGGCCTCGATCGCGTACTCCATCAGGCCCTGGCGTGCCGGCACGTGCCCGACTAACAGCCCGGCCAGGATGTCGCCACCACCTGGATCGCACTCAGCGAGGATCGCGTCTGCTGGCCAGGTGAGAGCGAGAGCGAGCGCGGCGGTTGTCACGCCCGGCGCGCCGCCGGCAGAAACGAGCGCGTAGAGATCGGCCATGTCGTCAGCTCCGCTTCGTGACCACGAGCGCGAACTGACCCGTGGAGACCTGGCTGGCAACCGCGGCGGCCTGAGTCTCGCTCACCAGCAAGTCGACGACGTCGAATCCCTCCGGGTCTGGCGCGCTGTTCACTGCCTCGATGACAGCTGGCATCGGGGCCGCCAGATACGGCGCCGCGAACCCGGTCCCCGCCGCACCCTGATCGCCGGGCGTCGCCACGATCAGCACGTCATCACCGGGAACGAGGCCGCTGGCCGGCAGGTCAGCAGGCCGCGTCGGAGCCGCGACGATCGCCTGACCCAGGCCGGGCGGCTGGGACGCGGTCAGCTCGGACGGCGCCAGCAGCGTCGACGGGCGCAGGGTCACCGCGGCGACCTCGCCCACGACGCGCGTCAACTGGGCGGCCGGGATGACCTCTACGCCGCCTCCGACCGACACGTGCGTGGTGCCCAGGTCGGCGCTGCCGATCACGGAGCCGGCCGGCACCCCGCGCGTGACCAGGACGACGGACACCTGGTGCTCGGCGCGCTGGTACACCGCCGCGCTCAGCACGACTCCAGCTCCAGCCATCGCGACTGCGAGCGCGATCACCGCCGGGCGGCGCCTGCGCGGCAGCCCGCGCAGCCGCGCAGCGCGGGGTCCCGGTCCCGCCGTCGCTCTGGCGCCGCCCGGCCCCACGTCGGGCTCGGGAAAGTACACAGTCCCGATCGCGGCCGGGCGCTGGCCGTCAGTCATGGGCTGGTCACCAGCGCCTCTCCTTGCGCGACCGGGATATCGAGGCCAACCGGGACCGACAGGGCGGCAGCCAGCACACCGCCAGCGCCGCCGGAGCCAGTCCAGGTGACCTGCCAGGTGACGGCGATGGATGCCAGATAGACGTCGTCCGGTAGGCCGGCCGAGGGCTCAGCGTAGGTGTATGAGCACTCGGTGTGCTGCCCGGCGGCCGGGCTTGCCGGGTTGTAGGGCGTTCCCGGGCCCGGGCAGCTGACCGGGCTGAGACCGCCGCCGGGGTCAAAGGTCAGACCGGATGGCGTCGCGGTCACCGTGGCCCAGACCGGCCCGGCGCTGACGGTAACGCTCAGCGGGTGCCAGCTGTCCGCCGGGATCCAGAACCATTCGGGCAGGCCGACGAGGCCGTCGCTGCCCGTGGGCGGCGCGGTGCCTGGACGAAGCGACGGCACCCGGAGCTCGCCGAGCGCCTGCAGCATGAGCTGTTGCGGAGTAACCTGCGGCAGCCCGGTTGAGGTATTTACCAGGACAGCCTGCGGCCCGGAACCCACCGCGCCGCCCAGGCAGTCGAGCAGTGCCCAGCTCTCGCCCGGCGGAGGCGGCCAGGCTAGACCGAGATTCTGCGCCTGCCCCTGATCCAAGGCGGTCATCGTGCACGTGTAGGTCACGCTGATTCCGCCGGTGCCCGGTGTGCCGGCAGCACCGCCGCTCGCGGTTTCAGCGGAGCACGGCACCGGAATGACGGTGCCGTTGACGTAGGGATTGCAGCCGCTGGCGTCGGCGGCGACGGCGGGCCGAGACGGAGTCATTATCAGCCCCGCGGCCACGACCAGCGCGCAGACCACGCCGACGGTCATGGCGCGGCCGGCCGTGCTAGCGGACCGGCTACTCCTCATGCGTTGCATGGAACGTCCTCGATGAGCTGGAACTGCACTAGCCAGTGGCTCCCCACCAGGTCGAGGCGGGTCACCACGTTCTCACGCGGGATCCCGGCTGATCCCGGAACGGGCTGGCCGGTGGCGGCGTACTCCAGGCCCATGCCACTGGTGTCGTCGCAGTCGTGCACAAAGGCAGTGCTGCTTGTGACGGACACGCTCGAGATGTGCAGGACGTCCTGCCCGTAGAACAGCTCGCCCTGGGCCCAGATGCTGCTCATGGCCTGGACCAGCCCGTCGATCCGGTTCGCGGCCAGGTACGGCCGCAGCAGGCTGCGGGCTGCCGCCGCGTTCCGTGACTTGTCCGCCTCACCTAGGGCGATCGTGTAGCCGGTGAATGCCGCGATTACCTGCCGGGTAACGGAGGTGGCGGGCGCGGCGACGGCGGTGGCCCGAGCCGCGGGCGGCCGATCAGGCAGGCTAATCCGGACCGGCGAGCCGGAGCCCCCGGAGCAGCCAGTCAGCTGCGCGGCCAGCGCGCCGACCGCGAGGACGAGCCAGATCTGCCTGGCCAGCGGCACAAAGGTAGGTGTCATTTCGCAGCTCCGTGATCGGGCGCCGGCCCGGTGGCGCCGCGGGGCGGCGTGCGCTGGCAAGGCTCGGCGACCCGACCGTATGACCCTCCTGTGAGGGCTCGGTTAGCCGAGCGTTAGCGCCCGGCCTCGGCAGGGGGGCAGCGGCAGCAGCCGCTCACCGGTCAGGCAGGCCGCGCGGGGCCGCTTGCACGCGAACTGCAGCAGCGCCGCGCTGGCGCTCCGGCCCGGCGGACCCCCGGTCGCGCTCGGCCGGCCGCCAGCCTGCACGCTGCCGCGCGCGACTCGGTCGCGGCGACCGGCCCCGGCCGGTACGTCAGGTCGGGATTGTCGGCCAGCATCTGGCCGAGCAGGTCCCGTGCCTCCGGGCCGGGGTCCTGGCCGAACTCGCGAACCGTCAGGTCGCGGAGCCGACCGTAGGCGGCCAGCGCAGCGGACTTCTGGCCACACCGGTACAGGGCGAGCATGAGCTGCACGTGCGGGTGCTCGGCCAGTGGCTCGGCCGCGATGCACGCGCGGATCTCGGCGAGCGCCTCATGGTGCAGGCCAAGGGCAAGCCGGGCGTCGATGAGCCATTCCTGCACGTCGCGCCGCTGCTCGAGCAAGACCGTCCGAGCGAGCTGCATCAGCGGCGTGTCCGGGAGGTCGGCAAGCGGCGGGGCTCGCCACAACCCCGCTGCACGCGCGAGCTTCCGGGCGGCTTCCGCCGGGCTGCCAGCGTCCAGCGCGGCCCGTCCGCGCGCGGCCAGATCGCGGAACACGTCCACGTCGAGCTCGCCGGGCTCGACCACCATCTGATAGCCGCACTGGTGAGTGACCAGCCGACCGCAGCTCGCGACGACGCGGCGCACATCCCGCATCCGCACCCGCAGCGCCGTGTCGGCGTCTGCCGGCGGGTTGTCGCCCCACACGGCATCGATGAGCTGGCTGCGGGTGGGCGGCTGCCCGGCGTGCAGCAGCAGCACCGCCAGCGTGCTGCGCTGCGACGGGCGCGCGAAGACCAGCGGCGTGCCATCATCGGCTTCGGCCAGTAACGGGCCGAGGATCCTGAACCGCATAACGGCTCGGAAGCTATGCCGATTCAGACCCTGCCGGCGGCAGAAAGTCGTACCTGGCAGCGAGACCGCTGTGCTGTGCAACACCTCGGCAATGCCCGAGTAACGAGCACCCTGAGATGTCAGCTCGCCAGGGTCGCCGCGAACAGGTCGCCGGACGTTGACACCCGCTCGATGACGTCGTCGGCCGTGAATACCAGGTCGTCCGCGTGCTTGCAGGCCTCCACCTCAGCCCAGGTAACGGGCGTCGACACTGTGGGCTCCGGCCGGGCGCGCAACGAGTACGGCGCGACGGTGGTCTTGGCCGCGTTGTTCTGGCTCCAGTCGATCAGCACCTTGCCGGGCCTCGCTGCCTTGGTCATCCGGGACACCACCAGCGCGGGCTGCTCCCGCTCCAGCCGCTCGGCCAGATCCTTCGCCAGGTCGCTGGCCTGCTGTGAGGTCATGCCGGACACAGCCGCGTACAGCTGCAGCCCTTTACCGCCAGACGTCTTGGCCGCCGGCTTCAGGCCCAGGTCGAGCAGCAGCGGCCGGAGTATCAGCGCGACCTCGCAGCACTCCACCACCGTCGCAGGCGGCCCCGGATCGAGGTCGAAGACCAGCAGGTCGGGCTCGCCTACGCCCGGATAGCGCCACATCGGGGTGTGCAGCTCAAGCGCGGCCAGGTTCGCTGCCCAGATCAGCGTCGGAAGGTCGCCGCCGATGAGGTACTCGATGGTCTCCCGTGACTTGGTCGAGCCCGGTGACGCGATCTGCGCCGTGGGCACCCACGGCGGCCGGTGCGAGGGAGCGTTCTTCTGATAGAAGAACTCGGCGTCCACGCCCTCGGGGTAGCGCTTGATAGTCACGGGGCGGGCGGCGATGTGCGGCAGCAGTACCGGCGCGACCCGCTGGTAGTAGTCGATGACCTGCGCCTTGGTGAAGGCTGCCGCCGGGTAGAGCACCTTGTCGAGGTTGGACAGGGTCAGCGCACGACCCTCGACCTGCACGGCGACCTTGCGGGTGTCAGGGCTCACGGATCACCTCGCTGCTGTCCTTGTCAGTGCGCAGGCCCTTGTAGGCGGGTCCGCGGAGTCGCCCGGACCTGGTCCAGCCGACGAAAGCGACCTCGGCCACGAGCACGGGTTCTACCCACCGCGCGTACCTAGCATCCTCCGGCGGCACCTGGCTGGCGAACGGAGACGAGTCCCGGCGCAGCGGCGCGAGCTTATCCCTCAGCATCCGCAGCGTCTGCTGGGTGAAGCCGGTGCCCACGTGGCCGCTGTAGACCAGCTCGCCGCGCTCGTGCACGCCAACCAGCAGCGAGCCGATCCAGCCAGCCCGGCCGCCTTCGCCCGGCTTCCAGCCGCCGATCACGACCTCCTGCCGATGCACGTTCTTGATCTTCCGCCAGGCGGTCGATCTGCGGCCGGGCTCATACCGGGACTGCAGCCGCTTGGCAACCACCCCTTCCAGATTCTGCTGCAGCGACACCGCCTGGATGTCGGCTCCCGACTCGCCGATGAACGACGGCGGCGCCTGCCACCGGCCGCCCGGCAGCGCGAGCCCGTCGAGCAGCTCCCGTCGCTTTGCATACGGCACATCGAGCCGCGGCCCACCGTCGAGCCAGAGCACGTCGAATGCCAGGTAACTCACCGGGACCTGGGCCGCGAGCAGCCTCGCCTGCGCGGCCGAGCTGATGTTCATCCGCTGCTGCAGCGCCTCGAAGTCCGGCCACGGCCCGTCGGCGAAGGCGACAATCTCCCCGTCGAGGACCTCCTGGCTCGGGCTGCCACGGCCCGGCAGCGCCTCGAGCTCTGGATAGGCGTGCGTGATGTCCCGCCCCGTGCGCGACTGCAACCGGACCTTGCCGTCAGACACGAACGCCAGCGCGCGCAGCCCGTCCCATTTCATCTCGTACGCCCAGCCGGTGTCGTCTGCAGGCAGCGGCCCCGGCGTTGCGAGCATCGGACGCAGCCCGGCAGGCGGCTCGCGCCACTCGCGCCCGCTGTCGGCCACTCTTCGATCCTGCCCCAGAGCGGCAGCTCGTAGCGAGCGAGCGCGACAAGCGCCGTCGATCAGAACGGCAGGCGGCAGGGATCCGCTGGTCAGCCCATTGTCTTGGCGCCGTCGATCGCCTCTCTGATGATGTCCGCGTGCCCGGCATGCTGGGAGGTCTCGGCGATCAGGTGCAGCAGGACCCGCCGCGCGGACCAGCGCGAGCCCGGCTGGTGCCAGGGCTCCTCCGGCAATGGCTGGGTGGCGTCGAGGTCTGGGAGGCTGGCCAGCAGCTCGTCCGTCTCGCCCGACGCTGCGTCGTAGTCGCTCAGCAGCCCGGCGAGTGTCTCGCCCGGCAGCATCCGGAAGCCGTCCCGGTACGCCTGAACGGCGGCCGCGTCTTGCCAGTTCGCCGTTCCCATGGCGGACGGGCCCGCCACGATGAACCGCGCCCACTGCCGCTCGACGGCCGTGACGTGCTTGATTATGCCGCCAATGCACAGCTCACTTGCCGTGGTGCGTGCCGCCGCCTGGTCGTCGGTCAAGTCCCTGGCGGTGAAGCGAAGGAAGCCCCGGTGCCTGCCGAGCGTCGCGGCCAGGTCCGCTCGCTCGCCCGTGAGCGCCTGCTGTCCGCTGCCCATCGTCGTACCTCCGCGTCAGTCGCCGTCCGTCGCTGAACAGCACGCTACCGAGCGCATCTGACATGAGATGGCTCGGCCTGCGATCGATGCGAGGTCGCCGGATGAGCAGCGCAGATAGCGTCAATGCGCATATCCCGGACGTACTGTTCCTGGCTCGCATCGGCTGCCGGCCGGCCGGGAACCATATGCCGAGCAGGTTTGAGCCGCCCGGCTCCCGGCAACGCTGGAGAAAGCGGCACCTATCCTACAGATCTACTAGGGATACCTAGGAGGTCGCCGTGGCGCTGCCGGACTTCTTCGTAGCGGGCGCGCCCAAGGCGGGCACGACGGCGCTGCACGTGGCGCTCGCCAGGCACCCCGAGCTGTACATGTCCGCCGTGAAGGAACCCAAGTTTTTCCTCACCGACGGGCCGCCGCCCAGCCAGGGCGGCCCCGGCGACGCCAAGACCTATCGCGAGCACGTCTGGCGCCGTCGGGACTACGAGGCCCTGTTCGAGCCCGCGCCGCCCGGCACGCCGCGGGGCGAGTCGACGCCGTTCTACCTCTACAGCCACGCCGCGCAGGAGCGGATCAGGGCGCTCATCCCGGCCGCCAGGCTGATCGTGGTGCTGCGCGATCCGATCGAGCGCGCGCACTCGAACTGGGCGCACCTGTGGTCGTCCGGGCTCGACCCGATCGACGACTTCGTCCGGGCGTGCGCGGCCGAGGACCGGCGGGTCGCCGCTGGCTGGGCGGAGTTCTGGCACTACCAGCGGCTCGGTCTGTATGGCGAGCAGGTGCAGCACTTGTGCACCGTGTTCCCGCGCGAACAGGTGCTGCTATTCCGGTACCGAGACCTGCGCGATGACCCGTCGGGCACGCTCGACCGGATCTGCGCTTTCCTGGGCGTCAGCCAGGGGCTGATCGAGGAAATCCCGCGCGAGAACGTGACCGCGCACCCTAGCCAGACACTGCGGCACCAGTACGTGTCCAGGATCCTCCGGGCCGGCTCAGCCGTAACGACCCGGCTGGCCGGCCACCCGGGCAAGGCGGTGATCGACCGGCTGGAGAGCAGCCTGCAGCGGGACGCAGCGCCACGACAGCCGCTGACCTGGGACCAGCGCCAGGCCCTGATCCCTTACTTCCAGGCCGACGTGCAGCTGCTGGAGGACATAACCGGCGAGGATTTCAGCGACTGGCTGCGGCCCCGCCCCGATTCCGGCGGGCTGGTCGGCGCCCGCCCAGCCGGTCAGCGTCAGGCCCGTAACGGCCAGCCGCGCCAGTACTAGCCGATCGGTTCGCCGCCGCGCCTGCGCAGCTCGGTGCGCAGCTCGTGGCGGCCGTCGGGCCGGGTGAACTCGTAGTACCAGCGCTCGCGTCCGTCGCCGGTGTCCACAATGTTGAGGTACCGCAGGCCGCCGGAGCCGTCCGCGCCCCCTCCGACCGGAACGTGGCCGCTCGCGGCCAGTGCCGTCGGCGCGATCCCGGTCGCTACGCTGGTCCGCTCCTCATAGTTCTCGGCCGCTGTCGCCCGGCCGTCGTAGTACGCCACGACCTCGCCCGGCACGAAACGCACCGCGCTCACCCGGACGCCGCGAGCGTCCCACTCGCCTGGCCTGCCGACCAGGGCGTGACCGTGCCACGTCCACTCGATGCCATCGGCACTGGAGGCATAATCCGTGGTCATCCGGTCGGTGCTGGCGGGATCTTCCAAGGGATGGACAGATGCCCACAAGTGCCACGTTCCCTCATGGTTAACGATCACCGGGTCCTTGACGGCCGCGCCGCTATCTCCGGGCAGCACCACAAGCCGCTTCTCCGGATCGAATTCGTCCGGGGCGGGCGCCTCGAGTAGCTCGACCCGCCAGTGCCTGGTTCCCCACGTCGCGCAGCTCAGGTACAGCCGCCAGGTGCCCCAGGGGGTCAGCACCAGGGCCGGCCGCTCCAGCGACTCCGCGTCCATTTCGTCCTTGGTGATGAGCTGGATCGTCTCGAAGTGCACGCCGTCCGCCGAGCGGGTGATGGCAACGGCGTAGCCGCGGCCCTGATCCACCGGCCTGCGCAGCCGGTACGCCAGGATCATGCTGTCGCCGTCCCAGACGGCGCTCGGGGCGCCAGACCAGTTACCGGGCTCCAGGCCCGGCGGCGGGATGGCAACTGCAGAGCGGTCGGGTGCGGGCTCGGGAGCGGAGAGTTGCGGAGGGAGGTCCTCGGTAATCATCAATGCGAAGAATAGGCGATCTGCCCCGGTGCTTGGGCCGTCCGCCCGAAGCACCCGGTCCTGCACTTATGTGGCCGAAGTGTCGTGACTATAAAGGATCGTCTAGCCCTGTACGCTGCGGCAAGGTAGATTGCGCTGCTATGAGTCGTCCTGATCACTGAGCGCAGGGGAAGTATGGCCGTGGAGGGGTTGAGGCCGGGGGATCCTGAGCAGGTCGGAAAATACCGACTGCTCAACCGACTGGGCGTTGGCGGCATGGGCCAGGTGTTTTTGGGCCAGTCGCCGAGCGGCCGGCTTGTTGCTGTGAAGATCATCCGTGCTGAGCTAGCTGACGACGCTGCCTTCCGGCAGCGCTTCGCTCAGGAAGTGACAGCCGCACGCCGCGTTGGCGGCATGTTCACGGCTCCGGTTGTCGATGCCGACCCAGATGCAGAGCACCCGTGGATGGTCACTGCGTATGTCGCCGGGCCGTCGCTGGTCGAGGCCGTGGCCACTCGCGGGCCGCTGCCGGTCAGGTCGGTGCTGATGCTCGCGGCCGGGCTCGCCGAAGGTCTGGGCGCCGTACACGCGGTCGGTCTGGTGCACCGCGACCTCAAGCCGTCCAACGTCCTGCTGGCGAGCGACGGGCCGCGCATCATCGACTTTCGCATCTCGTGGTCCGTCGACGCGCAGAGCCTCACCCGGGTGGGCGGCGTGATCGGCTCGCCCGGCTTCATGTCGCCTGAGCAA
>Ga0187814_10001084_pt1 | contig 10192 bp, 8 predicted proteins | sample NC_S_4_FD_132450 | JGI IMG/M metagenome (GOLD analysis project Ga0187814, IMG submission 132450) | Wetland sediment microbial communities from Neuse River Estuary, North Carolina, USA - ASW-S_4 | ecosystem: Environmental > Aquatic > Freshwater > Wetlands > Sediment | place: USA: North Carolina...
CCAGGCTGATGAGGTACGCGACGGGCAGCCCGAGGGAGTAGGCGGCGAAGGCGGCAATCACGCCGACGGGCACGGCGCAAGCGATGTAGGCCAGGTAGAGCAGCGCGACCACGAGGATGAGCAAGGCGTACAGGACTGGCATCTGCCCGGGCCTCCGTCATCTTCCCGTCGCGGACGGCCGGGTCCCGCCGCGGAGCCAGCGAGCCCGCTCGCCCCGGCGGGCTTTGCGCCACCTCCGGAACGACTCCGCAAGCTCGGCGTCGTTGTCCATGCTCTGGACCAGCACGCCGAGATCGTGGCGATTCCATTGACGAACTTGCTCCAGGGCGGCGTCAATCCGCTCGCTGAGCGCCGGCTGGGCCAGCACATCGGGATGACCGCTCGCGAGGAATACCTGCCTGGCCAGCGTGATGTCTGGATGTATCGGCGCCAGCCGGTCCTCAAGCTCCAGGCCGAACGCCGCGGCCAGGTTGCCTGGGCAGCCGCGCAGTGCGCGGCCGAGCGGTGCGGCCCTCGCCAGCAGCCGGGGCAGTTCGCGTTCGAGCAGACGGCCCGTGTCGGCGTCGGCCCTCGCGTACTCCCCGAACAGCTCGCCGAACACCTCTGCGTTCCCGCGCGGGCCCTCAAGCCGGGCCCGGTGCAGCAGCGGCAGTACCCGAATCGTGTTCCTGGCCGGCCGGGTGTCCTGCTCCGGCAGCATGTCAAGGACCTCATGGCCGGCCAGCGCCCGCGCGAACGCGAGCCATTCGTCGCCGGTCGTCCCGCGGGCGGGGATCGACCTGAGCTGTGCCGCGAACCAGCTGAGGACGTCGGGCGCGGGGGCGTCGGTAAGGAGACCGAGCAGCTCCGCGAGGTCACCCGGCGGGCAGTCGTGCGGCCAGAGCAGGCCGAGCAACGCCGCGTCGACCTGCGGTGACCGCTGCGCGGCGGTGCGGGCGTCCACGATCCGGTCGAAGGCGCGCAACGGCCGCATCCGGCCGCGGGCCACGGACTCGAGCAGCCACAGCTCGGTGAGCTCGGGTTGGCCGTCCAGGTCCTCCTCGCTGAGCTGGGTGCCGACCGGGCCGCTGAGCAGTGCCCTGGTCACCTCGGGCGGCTCGCCGGCGAGCCGCCCGAGCAGCCCGCGGCGGATGGCCGGGTGGAACCGCACGATGTCGGCCAGCTCCCGCTCGGGGATATCCGGCCCAAGACGCGTCCGCCCGAATCGTTCGAGTTCCGTCTCGGGGAGGGCGATCCCGGAGGCGGCCGCCCATTCGAGCAGCGCCAGCGCCTGCTGCACGGTGGCCGCGTCCAGCGCCTCGATGGCCAGGTCGCGCGCCACCTGGACGGCGGGGGTGCCGAACGGGGTCGGCGTGGCAGGCTCGCCTCGGATGAGGCGCGCTATCATCCGTTCGGCGAGCAGGCGCTCCAGTTGTTCCGCGCGAGGCGGCGCGGGCAGCCGCCTGGCCAGGTTGAGCAGGTCGTGAAGCTGGTCGTCTGACAGCATCCTGGCCGGCTGGGCCAGCGTGATGCCGAGGCCCACATCGGCAAGTCCGGGCGGCATCCAGTCGGCCGCGCCAGGAAGCCACCTGGCCACCGCGTCGGTCTCGGCCGGCGATAGCCGCCTGCCGAGCAGGCCAGCCGCCACGGCCGCGGGCGGCAGCCAGTCGTCCAGGCTGGCCTCGGCCCCCGACGCGAAGGCCGCCGCCTGCTGCCACAGGCCGGGCGCGGCCATCACCCCCGTGCTCACCAGGATCGCGGCCAGCGGATGGACGCCGTCGGTCGGCGTCCGTCCGGCCGCGAGGTCGAAGATCTGGAAGCTCGCGCTCGCCTCGGGTGGCAGCACGCCGGGCAGGACGCCGGTGACGTGATACCGGGAATAGCCGGGCCGGTGGCTGTAGGTGGTGAACGTCATCTGCCGCGCCAGGCGATCGCCCAGGAGATAGGAGACGGCGGCTATCCACCAGGCGGTCTCGGTGACGTCATGGGCCACCACCAGCACAGGCCGTTCTCCGGCCATCGTGTGGCCGACCGCGGTGATCAGCCCGGCCAGGACGCCTTCGGCCCCTCGCGCGTCGAGAAACGCCTGGACCCTCGGCCGGTCGATGACGCCGGGCGGCGGCCTCGGCAGTTCTGGCAGCTCGGTACCCGCGACCGGAGTGCTCCGCCACAGCTCCGCTCCCCACAGCTCGGCCGGGAACAGCGATCCGAAGTCCTGTTCTGGCGTGCTGGTGACGAGGGCATGCACGAAGTAGTTACCTGGACGGCCCGAGTAGTCGGTCCCGGCGGACACCACGTGCGCGACGATGGCCGCTCCCGTCGCCTCGCTGATCCCGTAGGAGAACGCGATCGGGTATGCCTCGGGATCGTTCGGGTCCGTTCCGGCTGGCCAGTGCGGCGGTTCGTAGACGGTGCGCTCCTCCACCTCGCGCAGCAAGGCGGGCGGGACGCCCGGGGTTATCGCGTTGAACTGGTATCCGCCGTACCCGCCAAGGCCGTGCTCGCACGAGGTGTAGTAGAGCTGCTGAAAAGCCATGCCAGCCTCACTTCACCTGGATGATTCCGAACTGGGCGAGAAGCCAGAGGACCGGGCCGGTGACCCGGTACGGGCGGATGCCGCGAGCGGAGACCCGGTTGTCCTCGGTGGGTGACTCGCCGAGCGCGGATACTCCGAAATAGCGGTACGTGCGGTAGTTCAGCCGGGCGATCTGGTCGATCCTGGTTCCCTCCCAGCGGGCCAGCAGCCGCTGGATCTCCGTGTGCACCGCGAGGCTGTCGCGTTCGTCGAAGAATCGTTCCCGCGGCGGGGACTGCAGCAGCGGGCTGGTCGCCTTCAGCGTGTGCAGGAGCGTGTCCATCTTGGTGAACACGATCGCAAGCGGCTTGCCGATCCTGTCTCCCTGCCGGGCGAGAAGGAGGTCGGTGACAATCTCGAGCACGTTGGCCGGGTCGTCACCGGTGCCGCCCGGGGTCGGCAGCCTGGTCCCCGGGGCCGCGAGCTCCCGCGCCCCGCGCATCTGGAGCGGGTCAAGCAGCAGCAGTATGCCGTCGGCCGCCGTGAGGGAATGGACGTTCCGCTCCGTGGACTGCTGGGATCGCAGGTCCTCGCCCGCCGTGTCGAAGAAGGACAGCAGCGTATGTCGCGGATCCCGGCTCCCGAGCGGACCAGCCTGCAACAGCGGGCCGTTCAGGAACCGAGGCAGGCGTCGCTCGCTGGTGAAGCGGAACACGAGCGGCGTCCGGCTGCGGTCGCCGGCCGTTGTGGTGGAAGGCAGCAGCCGTGACTCGCGGTAAAGCGGCTTCTCGTACTCCTGGGCGAACCTCTGCCTGGTCTCGTCGTCCGCGCCGGCGATGGCCGCGTTGAGTTGCTGCCCGGCCCGGTGCATCAGCTCATGGACGAGCACGGTCATGAACACGCTCTTGCCCGCCTCCTTGGCGCCGACCGGCACGATCAGCTGGCTGCCGACCCGGCCGAAATGCACGGGGAGCCGCCGGCGGCAGACCGGGCAGATGGTGATGCCGGTCTTGCCGCCGCACTCCGGACAGGTGGCCGTGTTCCTGTGATGGTCGACGGCGAAGGCGGGCGGTACCGCCCCGCTGAACCCGGCCTGGTCACGCAGCACCGGGTCCACCTTGCCCGGGCAGCGCTTCCCGCTCGGGCTCATCCGTCCCGTGCACCGGAACCAGGCCTGCTGCCCGGAGATCTCCTCGTAGCAGTACGGACAGTGATGGCCGGTGCGGTTCGGGCTCACCGTATCCTCATCCCCTCCGCCGGCGGGGGGAAGAGCAGGATGCCGCGGGCTTGTGCCTCGGTGACCTCCGGGTCGATGAAGCAGGCCACCCAGGCCGGCCCCCGGCCCACCGCGACCGTGACCGTGACCCGCTGGCCCGGCGTGATGTCTTGCGGCTCGATGCGCTTGATCGTCTCGCCTTCTGACGGGTCGTCGGGCGCGTACGGGCCGGTGGTCCGCACCACCACCAGCGCCGGGAGGCGGATATCCCGCTCGGTGACCAGTTCCACCGTGCGCTGCCTCGGCCGCCACCAGCCCGCGCTCAGGATCCGGTACCTGACCGCGACGCCCCGGTCAGGTACCCGGCGCGTGGCGGCGGCCGATACGATCTGACCGCCGCGCCTGGGATAGATCGCGTAGACCTCGATGGTCGTCTCGGCCGCGCTGACGGTGAGCACGACGCCCCCCTCGTCGTGGTAGGCGCGGCGGGAGTACCTGTGCTCGCCGCCGGGCCAGCGCACCAGGGCATCGGTGGCATGATCAGGCCAGATCCAGCCGAGCCTGACGTCGTCGTGCATCCGGTCGGCGGACAAGCCGCGGACCGGTTCCACATGCCAGACCTCCGTGCCGGGGCCGACCACGGTGGCGTTGTGTCCCGCGGTGAGCGCCGTCACGTGGTGCCGCCCGGACGGCAGGTGCAGTTCGAGGACATCGCGGCCGTCGGCGCCGTGGTGCGGTATTCCGGGAATCTGCTGGAGCGCGGCCGCCTCAGCGGGCCCGATGCAGGTGCCGGCCGGCCACGGCAGCGGCTCGTCGCTTCGCACCAGCCGGACCCGCCCATAGGGCGGCGGCGTCCAGGTGGCCAGGAACACCTGGGTGCCGTCGCCGGGCCCGGTTATGTCCAGGGAGGCAACGGGCCTGGGCACGGGCTCTGGCACCGCCTTGACGACCACGCCGGCGGAGCGCCGGCGCTGGCCGGCGGCCGTCAGGTACGACACGGCGATCCGGTAGTAGTACTCGGTCCCGTTGCGCAGGCCGCCGTCGGCGAACCCGGTGAGCGACGCCTCGACGGCCGTCCCGTCGTCAGGTCCCCGCGGCGGGCGGTCCTCGCGGCGCACCACGTGGACGGCGTCGGCGTCCGGATGAGGGCGCCAGGAGGCGCCGGCCGACGCGTCGCCGGCGGTGACCGATACGTCGGCGACGTCGGGGGTGAAGGTGACCAGCGGCGCGGTAACGGGCGGGGACCAGGCTTCCCCGCCGCGCGCGGCGAAGACGCTGTAGTAAAGGTCGGCGCCCGGCGGCGCATCCGCGTCCGTGACGTCGGTCCGCTCGGTGCCGGTGACCACGGCCACGCCACGGGAAGGCGAATCCGGGGGATGGTCGCGGCCGCGGACGACCAGGTACCGCACCGGACCCGCGATAGCCGGGCTGGGTTCCCAGGTGACAAGCACACGGTCTACGTCCATCCGGGCCGACGCCGCACACGGCGGCGGAGGGGGGATTGCGGCGAGCCGTTCGGACAGCACGGTGTCGTCGCTGGCCCGGCCGATGGCCTCGGCCAGTAGCGCGGCCGCCTGTTCGAGGTGGCCCTGAGCCTCTTCGGCTTCGGCCCTGCGGGTGGCCGCGGCGACCTCGGCGTCCGCGGCCGCGATGCGCTCGCGCAGCGGGTCCTCGGGGGGCAGGCCGGCCGCCAGCCGCTGAGCGCCGCGCAGCCGGCCACCGGCCAGTTCGTCCGCCACCTGCTGACGCAGGGCGTCGAGGGTGTCGGGGGCCAGCAAGGCGGCCGCTATCAGGCCAGCCTCGTCCTGTTGCAAGCCGAGTTCGTGCGCCTGCGTGGCGATGACCCTCTGGACGAAGCCGCTCCGGGCCAGCGGCCGCAGCCTCTCCACGATCTCGGAGAGCAGCAGGTTGTCGAGTCCGCCCGGGGTGCGGGCGGCGGAGCGCAGGATCGCAAGCACGTTCTGGCTCGGTGTCACGGCCGGATCCGAGTAGGGCAGGGCGGCTATCCGGTCGTGCGCCGCGGCGAACTCCGCTTCTCCCAGCGTCCGGCCGTCGGCCAGGCGGAATCCGCCGAGAATCCGGAAACCCCGGCCCACCGCGTCGCCGAAGACCACGGCGACGGAAAGCCGGAGGCTCAGCTGGTCCAGGTGCCTGGCCAGGTCTGCCTGCTTGGGGTGCGGCGTCGTCGGCAGTTCCGGGTACGCGTCGATGACCGTGACGCCCGCCTGGCTGAGCACCTCGATGACGTCCGCTTCGCTGACGGTGCCGCCGAGCGCGTCGCGCAGCCGTGTCACCGCGGCGGGCCCGACGTGGGTGGCCGCTCCCGCCTCGCCTTCCGCCAGCCTGGCCAGCCGCTCGAGCCGGGCCCTGCGGGCATCGGCGTGGCGCGCGGCGAAGCTGTTCAGCGTGAGCCGCCCGGCCCGTTCGAGATCGACGTGCGCCGCGATCAGCATGTCGGCGAGCCTGGCGTACATCCGCCTGCCGCTGAGTTCCCGCCAGAAGGCGACGACGTCGGCGACCTGCTGCTCGAACGCGGCCTGGTCACGGAGGCCGGCCGGCAATCCGTACCGGGCGTACAGGTCGGGCGGAGGCACGTTGCCCGCCTTCCTGGCTGGTTCGAGTACCTCCGCGAGATAGTGGTCGCGGCTCCAGGCCACTTACCCGGTCACTTCGTAGCGTGCCACCGCGCTTGTGGCCTGCTGCAGCTCGGCCTCGTCCAGGTTGCCGATCTGGATGTCGAACCTGACCTCCCGCCGCGACTCGGCTTCCCAGGCGTGCACCGTGAGCAGGCCGGTCTCCGTCATGTGGAAGACGACCTGGAACGGCGCCCCGGCCGGCCGGGGCGGCAGGTCCTGGAGCCTGCCCTCGCCGATGCGATGGTTGTGCTCGAGCTCTTCCGAGGCGATCGCGCCGGCCTGTTCCCATACCTCCAGCTGGACCACGCGCTGGTTGTCCGTGACGGTGGCGAACTCCTTCGGCCCCGCCTCGGCTGGCAGCGGCGTGTTGGCCGTGAGCAGGTGCGAGATGTACGCGCGGGCCCGTGTCAGGTCGATCTTGAATATGGGGTCGTTCTCGTCGACGACCTTGAGCCCGAAGGCGCGCGGCACGACCGTTGCCACCGTACTGCCGATCCACTTCTCGGCTTGCTTCACGCTGATCCCGAGGTCTTCGGCCACCTGCTGCGCCGCGCCGGGATCATCGCCGTCCGGCATGCTCACCTTCACCTTTTTCAGCAGTGCGTACAGCGCGGCGCCCTTGGCCACGGCCAGGTGGGGATCTTGCTGCCTGGCCTCGAGTCCGAACCGCTCCCTGAGCGTCCGCGCGACGGCCGGCATGACCGTCATGCCGCCGACCAGGAGCACGTCATCGAAGATCTCGACGCCCTTGCTTCGCGCCGTGGCTATCGTCCGCTCGGTGATCTCCATGGTGCGCTCGAGCAGTTCGGACGTCAGTTCCTCGAAATGCTCCCTGGTCAGCTCGACCTGCACGACTGAACCGTCGAAGCGCAAGTTGTGCCTACGGGCCACGGTGGCGCTGAGCGCCTTCTTCAGCTGTTCCGCCGAGATGATGAGTTCCTGCATGAATTCCTCGTCGCCGCCCGGATCGAGCTGCGGGTACTGCTCGGTGAAGGTACGGAGCAGGAAATCGCTGATCGCGCTGTCCCAGTCTGCTCCGCCCAGGTGATGGTTACCGTCGGTGCAGATCACCTGTATGTCGTCGCCGTCGATGCGGATGACGGTGGTGTCGAACGTCCCGCCGCCGAGGTCGTAGACGAAGATGTGCCGCTCGCCGCCGCCTTCCCCGAGCGCCTGGTAGTTGAGGGCGGCCGCTACCGGCTCGGCGAGGACATCAAGGACGTTCAGCCCGGCGATCTGCCCGGCCTTGCGGGTCGCTTCGCGTTCGAGCAGCCCGAAGTAGGCCGGCACGGTGATGACCACGTCCCTGACCTCTTCGCCGGTCTGCTCCCGCGCGCTGCGGGCCAATTCGCGCAGGATCAGGGCGGAGACCGACTCGGGCGTGTGATCCTGCCCGTGAAATGAGTAGTGAGCGTCCCCGCCCATCTGCCGTTTGATGAGCTCGATAACCAGGTGCGGGGCGAGCACCGCCATATTCTTGGCCTGCGTGCCGACGACGACGTTTTCTGCGGATTCGAAGTAGACCACGGAGGGAGTGGTGTCGTACCCTTCCGCGCTTTTCAGCACGACCGGACGACCCGCCTGGTCGACATAGGCGATACAGGATTGGGTGGTGCCGAGGTCAATTCCGTAGCTGGTCATGTCACCTCACTGTGATTGCGCTACGCCAGGTGATCCGGCCGCGCCGCCGGGGTCGTACTGGTGGAAATACGCCTGGACGGGACGCCTTACCCGGCCGGTGTCGCGCTCGTAGAACCCGGCGGCGGCGACCTCCGCCACCGTGTTGTGCCGTGACTCGTCATCGCAGGCCACCACCCCGATCGGCCGGTGCCGGCCGCGCTGGAAGGGATCGCCGGGGTCGGCCGAGAAGGCCTCGATCCCGCACCGGTCGAGGATCTCGAGGACGTCGTGGGCAAAGGACCGCAGCAGCGGCCCGTCCAGCCCGTCGGCGCCGACCCGGCGGACTTCCCGCTCCATCTGGTCATGCAGGCGGATCAGGTCGGTCACCACCGGCTCGAGGATAAGCCGCCCGACCCCGTCACGGAGCCGCCGGTTCTCCTCGTGCAGCTGGTCGATGATCAATTCCCGGTGTGCCGCAATCCGGTGGAATTCGGCCAGATGCTCCTCCACTTTGCCCAGGCGACGGGTCAATTCGCCGAGTAGTCCCGGAACGTCCTCATCCCCGGCGGGGGCCGTCGCTTCATCAGTCCAGGCCTGTTCTTCGCTCTCTTTTGCGTCCGGCTGATCCGCGGCCGGGATCGGGGCCACTCCGCTATCGTTCATGGCTGATCATCACCTCCCGGCGCATGCGTGGTGGAACACCCCGGTGCCGGAGCCACCGCCCGCGGCGCCCAAGTAAAGACACGCGGCGAAAGCGCGCGCCACGATGTTATACAGGATGCCATTCGTTTCGATGACCGCGTCGGCGAATACGCGGCTGCGCCCATGGTCGGGAACGTGCAAATATACGCCGGTCACCATGGATACACGATAGGCTGGCGAGCTCCACCCGTATAGATGCAGCATCATTGCCGGTCGCGTTGCGTTAGCGACTAGAGGGCACTTGGTTACCGCGCCAGATCGGCCGTTGGACTCGGCGGGGCGGCTGGCCGGCCCCGCCGAGTCCTGCGTCGCATGTCGCCCCGCTCACCCCGCCCGCCCCGCCGGGCAGGGCGCTGAGCGTACTGTCCGCCGTACTGGACCGTGACGGCCAGCAGCTCTCGGCCACCCGGGCCCGCCACCAGGCCCTGGCCGACGCCGACCACCTGGCAGCCGCGAACGTCCCTGATCCCGACAGTCGGTCTCAGGATCCTTCCCGGCTTCCTGAGCATAGTAGCCATTTATCGAACCTTCGTGCTATCTTCCTCTTATGTCCAGGCCTGCAGATCGAAACCAGATCAGATGAATACCCTCCCGCCCAGGATCACCATGCACCTGCGCCCGGCAGTCAGGCGCCTGACCGTCTCGTGGATAGCGGCGGTCGTCATCGTCGCGGCGATGACTATCGGCATGGCATATCACGCCCGCCAGGTGGTCGGTGCCTGCTGGCTGGCCGTCGCCGCACTGTTCGTCTACGCACTGTCCGTCCTGAGGCGCTTGCGCCCATAACCCCTGGACATACGGCGGGGAGTATTCAGGGCCCAGGCCGCCCCATGGTGCCTACGCCGCCACGATCTCCAGCGGCCTTTGTGATCACACGCGGGCGATACCCAGGCCCGTATCGAACATCGTACGCGCCTGCGTCCGTGTGACGCTGCTGTCACTCCTCACCGTCCAGCAGGATTCCCAGCCACTCCTGCGGGGCGTCGGCGAGCACATTGTGGCTGACGGGCAGTTCGTGCACGTGCCAGGCCGGGTCGGTGCGCAGCCGCCGGGACACCTCGCCGAAGGGGCTGCCATCCCAGCCGCTGAGATGGATGTAGTCGCGGCGCTCGGCGCCCTTCGCCGCCCCGGTCAGCCGGATCTTCTGCATGAACGACGCGAGGGGATGCGCGGTGGCGCGCGGAACCGAGCGCCCCCAGCGGCATGAGAGCGCGGCCTAGAATCTGTGAATGGCATCGCGGTCGCCGGTTGACGCTATCGGCCGGCGAAGCCGCCGGATGCTGAATTTACCTCATCCTATGACTGCGGAGATGAAGTTGCCCACCAGGGCCTCGGCTGTTCCGCAATTATTTATCCAAGACACTGTTGTGCGACCAAGAAGCTGCTTGTAGTGCCGTTTCTCGCGCAACTTATCATCTTCCGTCGTCAGGATCAGTGATCCATTAAAGAAAGCCTCGTGATGGTGAACCAGACCCACGTCACCCTCGCTCTCGAGCGCCCTAATCGCCTCGCCTTCCCGGCCGG
>Ga0187814_10001085_pt1 | contig 10188 bp, 7 predicted proteins | sample NC_S_4_FD_132450 | JGI IMG/M metagenome (GOLD analysis project Ga0187814, IMG submission 132450) | Wetland sediment microbial communities from Neuse River Estuary, North Carolina, USA - ASW-S_4 | ecosystem: Environmental > Aquatic > Freshwater > Wetlands > Sediment | place: USA: North Carolina...
CTCGCTCATGTCGAGCTTTACGAGGGCAAGCTCGATTCCGCTTTGGCGCGCTGTCTCAATGCGAAAACCGGCCTCCCGAAATCCCCTTCCGCGGAGGCGGCCATTTTGTCCAATGTTCTCGGCTGGTGCTATTTTTTTCTCGGCGACCATGCCGCGGCGCTTGAAAACGCGCTCAAGGGGCTGTCCCTCGCGCGGGAATTCCACGAGACCACGCTGGAGGCCTGGGCCCTCGACGAGGTTGCCTCGTTCGTGGCCACGGCAGGCGACCGGGATCACTCGTTCCACCTCCACGATGAATCCGTCGCGTTGTTCGCGTCCCATGGCGATCCGGGCAGCGAAATGTGCGCTCTCAACAATTATGCCGTCAGCCTCCTGGAGGCTGGGCGGGCGGACCTCGCCCTGGAAAAATCGCGACACAGCATCCTGATCGCCCAGGGCCTCGGAGACGGCATCGGCGCCTGCGTCTTCACTTGTACGTTGGCCGATATACTGGATGCCCTCGGCAGGCCCCGGGAGGCACAAGCCTGCCTTGACCAGGTGGATGGAGAGTGCTCCGAAATGGCCAAGACCGACGTTCTCATGCGGCGGGGACGGCACAGGCTCCTTGCGGGAGACCTTGACGCGGCCGAAACGGAGATATCCGAAGCCGCGGAAATCGCAAGAAAAGCCGGAATCCTCCCGGAGCTTGCCGGCGCGAAGAAACTTCTTTCCGAAATCGCGGAGAAGCGGGGCGATATGGCGAAGGCACTTTTTCTGTTCAAGGAGTACCATCGGCTCCAGGAGGAAATCCAGAACGAGAAAAATGCCCGGCACATGGCAGCGCTCAGGATAGAACATCACATCGAGGATTCGAAGCGCCTGGCCGAGATCAGCCATCTCGAGGCCCTCGAACTCCAGCACAAAGTGGCCGAGCAGGAGCTCAGAAACAGCATCCTCGAGGCTCAGGCGATAACCGATCCTCTTACCGGCCTCCGCAACCGAAGGTACTTCGAGGAAGGGCTTGCGCGCGAGTATTCCCGCCATTCTCACTCCGGAAGCGAACTCGCCGTCCTTATGCTGGATATCGACTGTTTCAAGGCCTACAACGACACCTACGGCCACGTCCAGGGCGACGAATGCCTGCGTCGGGTGGCGGCCGTCGTAGGTAGGGCGGCGGCTCGTTCCACCGACATCGCCGCGCGCTACGGTGGCGAGGAATTCGTCTGCATCCTTCCCGATACCAGCATCGACGGAGCCCTGGAAGTTGCCGAGAGCATACGCTCGGATGTCTTCGCGCTCGCCATTCCACATGAAAAATCGCTTGCCGCCGATCGGGTGACCGTCAGCATCGGCGTCCTGTTGTCCCACTGTAAGGTTGGGTGCCCGCCATCGGATCTCGTCAAAGGAGCCGATGAGCAGCTGTATCTGGCCAAGGCGAAGGGCCGCAATATCGTCATCGGAGCAGACAAAGGAGAAAACCGGCTTCGATAGATCGCCGATAGCCTGGATTCATTCGGCATTCGATGAGTCGGTCTTCCCGCTTTACAGCGACGGGAACGGCACGATATGGTACCACCATACCAACCCCACCGAGGAGGCACGTAATGAAGATTGTACTCACGACCGCCCTTGCCGGATCGGGGAAGGTTTCGAGAACTTGATCGCCGACTGACTCGGCCGTCGACTGCCAAAGCCGTCGCCCGGTATAGCTGCCGATATTCCCCCCAATTCCCTTAAGACCTTCCCCACGATTCCGCGCAAACCCCAGGCGACCTCCCTATCCCGACCCTATCGATCGGAAGGCAGGCGCCCGCGAAAGGCGGCGGACAAAGACTCATGTCCGCCGGTCCAAGGAGAATGAATCGTGGCATCGAATTCCGACCCAATAGGCCAAAAGAGGCCCTCGTCCTCCCTTGCTTCGCTCGGCTTCGACGAAGGCCGGGCCGCGGAAGCGGTTGCGCTCGAAAACGGCCGCGCCGATCTGGTGCCGGCGAGGATCGTCGCGGTGCATCGAGATCGTTCCGCCGCCCTGACGGCCGATTCCGCCGGCGGCCTTTGCGACATGCACCTCAGACTCGGCGCGGCGATGAAGGCCGTGGACGCCGCGGCATCGGACCGTCCTGCCGTCGGCGACTGGGTGCTCGTCCGATCCGTACCGGGACTGGACGGGACCGAGGGTGCGGCTGGCATCGTCGACTCCATCCTGCCCCGCCGCGGGTTCTTCGCCCGCAAAGTGGCCGGGCTGAGACAGGAAGCCCAGGTCCTCGCCGCCAACGTCGATCTGTGCCTCATCGCGACGGCCGCCGGCCGCGACTTCAATCCGAGACGGATCGAGCGCTACCTCGCCCTTGCGTGGGAGGGTGGCAGCAAGCCCATACTCGTCGTGACTAAAGCCGACCTCGCGGACGATCCCGAAGAGCTCGTCCAAGCGGCCGAAAGCCTCGCCTTCGGCGCCCCGGTCGTGGCGACGTCGGCGATCGACGGACGGGGAATGGCCGAACTCCGGTCCCTCCTCGTCCCGGGAAGCACGGCCGTCCTCCTCGGTTCTTCGGGGGCCGGCAAGTCGACCCTGCTCAACGCCCTCGCCGAAAAGGACCTCGCCGCCACCGGCGAAGTCCGCGAGGACGACCAGCGCGGAAGGCATACGACGACGGCAAGGGAGTTGTTCGTCCTGGCCTCCGGGGCGATGGTCATCGACACGCCCGGGCTCCGCGAAATCCAGCTCTGGGCCGACGAGGGGGGCGTGGACGACGCCTTCCCCGAGATCGAGGAACTCGTTGCCCTCTGCCGCTTTCGCGACTGCGCCCATGAGGCCGAGCCCGGCTGCGCCGTTCGGACGGCCCTCGAAGAAGGGCGGCTCGATCCCGACCGCCATGCCTCGTGGCGCAAGCTGCGCAGGGAAATCGCCTGGCTCGACCGCCGCGAAGACCCCTCGCTCGCGCGGGCCGCGCGGGAAAAATGGCGCACGATCAACCAGGCGATGCGCGGTTACACGAAGGAGCGCCGATCCATTCAGGGTTCGTCGCGCTAGCCCGGGGGCCCTCTACGCCGTTCGATATCCCGCGCGAAGCCGCAAGGGATGGCGAGCAGCAAGAAGAGCAGACCGCCGGTCAAGCAGGACCAGAGAACGTAATGGATGGCGGTCACTTTTCTCACTTCGCCGGGCGGCACGATAAAAGTCCAGATGGAAAACCCGGTCAGGAAGAGAGCCATCCCGATCACGAAGGTCGGCAGCCATATCCTCCCGAGGAAGGCCCTGACATCGGACGACAGCAGCTTGTTCCACCACGACAGCTGGCCGGCGATCCTCGTCGCGACGCCCCAAACCAGGATGGAGCCGGGCACGAGAGCCACGCCCCCGCCGACAAGAAAGAGGAGGAAGGCAAGCGAGGCGTAGACGAGCGGGCCATGACTCCTATGGACGAAAGCCGCGCTCCAAACGATCACCGCCGTGCCGACGGCGATGGCGCAGATGCCCGTGTACAGATAGTTCGGAATCAGGGTAAAGGCGCCTATTCTCGACAGGATATCGTCGGAGGGAACGCTCCCCTGCAGGACTTCGTAAAAACCGTGAAGGACGCCCCCGGCGCCTGCGACCGCGCCGAGGATGGACGCGAAGAGCCTCGTGGACTGGTTGGAGAAGGCCCCATCCCCGTCGCTTCGAACTCGAGTTGCGCTCACTCAACATTCCTTCGTATCGGCACTTCGTATCCTCGCGGAATGTTCACGATGTTTTCCGAAGAAAATCCCAAGGCCAGGACCCCCAAGACCGCATCCGTAATCTTTAGCTTTCGTCTCAACTCCCGTCTGCCATTGAAATGCTTTGTCGACCTGCGTCGTTCCAGCAGCGGAAGAAGATCGAAATGGTCCCTCTTCGCGGCCCCGTCGATCTTGTCCGGGTAGGTATCGTTGACCATGATCGCCCGGTACGGGCAAACGGCGACGCACTTCTGGCACGTATTGCAGATCGCGAGATCGAAGACGGGATAGCCCTCCGATTCGTCGATGCAATAGCCCTTCGCGATCCGGATGCACACTCCGCATTTCGTACAATGAGCCTTTTCGATGGATATCATACCTGCCATGTGCCGCTCTCTTGGCGTCTCGTTCGACTTTTCGCGGTCGCTAAACTTCGACCCGCTCCAGGTTCTCCGCGCTCGTCCTTTCGATGTCGCGGACGATGGTCGCGAGCTTGCCGTTGATCTCGTCCAGGATCTCGAAGAAGGCGGCGTTTTCGCTGGAGATGTCAAGCAGGCGATCCAGGGAAATCCGGATCTGCCCCGAGCCGCCGGCGAGCTCCTCGATGCCCGCCGCGAGTTCGCTCGAACTCTGGCCCACGGAACGGAACTGCCCGATCAGCGATTGAAGGCTCGCCGCGGTCTCCTTCGAGACCGTGCTCGTCTTGGCGATCTCCTGGGAGACCGAGGCGAGGTCGCTCGAGATCGCGGACGCGTGTTCGGCCGTCTTGAAGGCGAGCTTGCGGATCTCGTCCGCGACCACCGCGAATCCCCTGCCCGCCTGGCCAGCGTGGGCCGCCTCGATCGCGGCGTTCATGGCGAGGAGATTGGTGGTCTGGGCCAGATCGTCGATAGCCTGGTTGAAGCCGGAAACCTTGCCGACGCCGACCACCACCCTGTCGATGCCGCCGAAGGCCGATGTCACGAGATCGGCGTCGCGACCCGTCGCCTCGACGAGGGTTCCGAGCGCCTCCCGCTGCCTTCCGGCAAGCCCGCCGATGGAACCCAGCGTGGCCAGCATCTCGGCGATCGCGGCCGACGACTGGGCGACGGCGCTCGACTGCTCCGACAGCCCCTCCTTGGCCTTGCCGAGGCGTACAACCATCGAATCGAGCACTTCCCTCGATTCGTTGATCATGTCGTGGAGGCGGGACGACACTTCACCCGCCCGCGAGCGGGCCCGCTCCATCGCCGTCGTCTTGTAGTGGTGACAGTTCTCCACCTTGTTGAGCCCGTTGAAGATCGCGGTGGCCATGCCTTCACAGGAGGAGTAACCGCAGGAGGCGCAGTTGAGGATGTCGCGTTCGTCGTCCTTGAGCATCTTGCGATAGAGGTCGGCGAGCTCTTTCTCGGACGGCCTGCGGAGAATCGCGGACTTGGACCTGTCTCTGTAGGTCCGGCCGTAGAGGCCTGGCCGCCACCAGGGCTCGAGACGCTTCGCCATCAGCCGCGCCGCCCTCTCGGGCCTGCCGATGACTCCCGCCTTTTCCATGGCCTTCTTGGCCCTCGCGGATACGGCCCCCTCGAGGTCGTCGACGAGGGTCTCGCGACGCTCGGTGCCGGTTCCGCCATTGCAGCCCTTTTCGCAGGAAAGGCAGTCCAGGATGCGGAGGTTCGAGGGAGGGGTCGCTCGCCGCGCCAGGGCGTCGAGGTAGGGATAGATGGTCTCGGGGCCTTCTATTTTACGGATGCTGTCCGCGATGCCTGGCACGTCGCGCGCCGCCGTCGCCTTGAGGCCGCCAGGCGTGGAAAAGAGAACGGCACGCTCCGCGTCGGGAGAATCGAAGGGGCGCTCCGGAAAGTCCTCCAGGCGCGTGCCCTTGTCGCGCATCCATCTGAGGATGGACTTGAACGTCAGATTGAGAGCGCGGGCGCCGGTATCGGCGAACTCGCGCCGCTTGGCGATGCAGGGGGACAGGACGGCGACGCGGAGCCTGGCGTACTGCTTGCGGAACTCGCGAATCGCCTTGATCGCGTGCAGCATGGGGCTGTCGGCCGGGGCGAGTTTGGGAAGCAGCTCCGGACGCCAGATTTCCATATAAGTGACGAGCGCGGGGCAGGGTTGGGCGATGATGAGGTCCGGATCCTTCGCCTTGAAGTGCTCGATGTAGCTCTTGACGGTCAGCTCCGCGCCGAAACTCACGTCGAAAAAGGCTTCGATGCCGAAACCCGCCATCATGCCGTTCAGCCTTTCGATCGACGAGAAGCTCGCCGCCGCCGAGGGGGCGACGATCGCGACAAAACGTTCGCCCGCGGCGGAAGCCGCGACGAATTCATCCCAATCGTCGAGAAAACGCCTGGCGTCGTGCGTGCAGGCGTCGATGCAAGTGCCACAGCCGATACAGAGATCCTGGTTCACGACGACCGTGTCGCCGGACGCGTCCTGGCAATATTTGACGGGGCAGACGGAAATGCACTGATGACAGGCGACGCAATTTTCCTTGACGACTTCCACGACGGGGACAAGGCCCATGTTTCCCTCCTGCGCACTGTATTCCCTATGGCTCCGAGTATAGAGCTTTTTGGAACGAAATTGAAGAACGCCTCATATTGCTTGCTCCCGCCGATGCTCCTATAGTGAAAGGAGCGGAGGGGGCACGATCGCTATGGCGGAACCCGGCACCAAAGGAGATGTCGAGCGCGAGGCGTTGAACTATATCCGTCTCGGCACTCTTTTGCAGAAGCCCCGGGCTCCGGAGCGAGCCGAGGCTGTGGAGCGGGTTTTTTCGGGCAATTTCCCCGTCGGCGAGAAGATCAGGCGCATCGAGCGCATCGACGCCGGTCTTCGTCCGGAGGTGGAGGTTTCGGGCAACGCTCCGGAACTCTCGCCCGACGGCGTCGGCCGGAAGGGCGCGTCCCGGACCAAGGAATCGGTCCTCGCGGCGAAGCGACGGCGCATAAGGCTCAAGCTCGACCCCGCTTCTCTCAGCTTTCTGCAATTCCTTTTCGGCGAACTCGGCCGGATAAAAAGGCTCGCGAAGGGCAACCTTCTCCTGAAATGCGGCCTCGTTTCGGTGAGCCTCGATGTCGAAGCCGCCCATCAGATGCTCGAGAACACGAAGCGTTCGCTGATTCCCCCGTCGGGCAAGGCCGTTTCGGCCGCGATCGAAGACGGATGGAAATTCCTCCGCAAGACCGAGTACAACACGCTCGTCGTCCTGAAAAACGCCCTCGAAGAGTTGTCGAGGCTGGATGTGGCGTCGATGGCGCCCCGCAACCCCGTCTTCGCGCGGAGGTTCTTCGCCTTCGAAAGCGCCTTTCTTCCCTTCTTCGCCGGCACTTCGATGCGGGAAACGGTCTTCTCCGCGATCGATTCGGCGCTGCGCAAACTCTCCTTTCCGGAACAGGAACTCAAAGATGCCATCAACGCCCTGCACCGCATGCTCGCCCCGGGCGGACCGCCGAGCTGCCTCCAGGATCTCGTTCTGAGCGTGAACATGGTCAGGACGAAGCGCTTCCTCGCCATCGGCAATCTTGTCTGGCAGGGAGAGGGCGGAGCCCTGGTGAGCGCCACGGAATTCGACTGTCCGGAAGACATACAGGAACGGATCGACGGACACGTGGCCGAACTCATAGATCGCCTGGAGAAGCTCGTCGAAAAAAACGAGGCCATCATGAACCTTCGGGCCTTCGTGGTCCGGAAAGGAGACGGGGAGATCGAATACGGCCCCCTCGTCCGCCTCTACGAGCCGATCGACGGAACGAGTTCGCTCTACGAAAAGGACCAGGCGAACGTGGTCGTGTTCGGGTCCCATCTTTCGGACCGGTTCCTGGGTGTGGCTTCTCCGATCCTCGTGGGCAGGCTCACGAACCTCGACGGATCGGTCGACCGCTCCTTCGAATACGAGCTTTCGCGGTTGGACGTCGCGTCCGCCAAGCTTCGCCGGCTCGCCTTCGAACTGCCGGGCTTTCCACGCGAAAGATTCACGGCCATCAAGGCCGGCGCCCTGCAGCCCACGCGCCTGGAGGCGGAGGGCGTCGGTTTGATCGCCGAACTCGCCGAACTCCTGCTCAAGACCGCGGAGCATCTCGCGAGCCGTCTCCGGTCGAGGGAAGCGGGCGCGCTCAATTCGACGCTCGGAGCGGGAGCCGTTCTCGATTCCGATCCCTTCGTCGCCGGCTTGAACCTGAGGGAAGCCCTGTCCGCGATCGCCTCCGCGGCATACCTCGGCGCGATTCGCTTCGAGGAACCGACCATCCTGGACTCGCTCAAGGAGGAGCGGCGGGCCGAGGCTCTCAAGCGGACGATCGTCTCGGAAATCGAGCGTATCGCCGATACGGAAACCTTTCTGGAGGCGCGGAACATGGCGGGGCTCGCCCCGGCGATCGACGAGGAAGAGGCGCCGGCCGAGGAGGCGAGGGCCGGCCAGCCCGATTCTGCCGCGAGAACTCCGGGCTAGCCGATCGACGCGCCCAGGCCCTCGAGGAAATTTCCGAGGAAGGCGCGCGGAGAAATCTTGCGATCCAGGATGCGGGCGACGCCCCCCATGATGGGCAGTCCGAGCCCCAGGCGTTCCGCGAAAATCGACACTTCTTTGGCGGCCACGGCCCCCTCGGGCAAATAGCCGAGTTCGCCGATGCGGGCGAGAAGGTCGTCGTGGTCGGCGAAGGGAGCGAGGATGTCCTTGCCCACGATCTCGCGTCCGAAACGCCGGTTGCGACCATGCACGGAGCGGCAGGTGACGTCGAGGTCGCCGACGCCCGCGAGGGAGCTGAAGGTCTCCGGGTGGCTGGCGCCGAGGGCGATGCCGAGGCTTTGCATCTCGTTGAGCCCCGCGGCGAGGAGGAGCGACTCCGTGTTGTCGCCGAACTCGTCCTGCGTCGAGTCTTCCTTCATGGCATCGAGCATGCCGAAGGCGATCGCGACGACGTTCTTCGTGGCCCCGCAGACCTGGACTCCCGTCGTGTCGAGGGAAGGGAAGACAAGGACGCGGCTGCCCTTGAACAGACCGCGGACCCTGATCGCGTTGCGCGGATTGGCGCATGCGGCGGCGAGACCGGTAAGCCTTCCGCGCGAGACTTCCTCCGCGTGGCTCGGCCCCGAGACATAGACGGTATTGCCGCGATAGAAACCCGGAAGATGATCCTCGAGGATGTCGAGGATGAGCCGCGGTCCGTTCGGCGTGGGGATGAAACCCTTGGTCACCACGGCGACGAGGCTCTCTCCTTCCATGATGTTGGGCGCCTGGAGGATGCGCTTGGCGACCCGCATGAAAAAAGGCGAGGGCACGGCGAGGATCAGGACGTCCTTTCCGATGGCCGCCTCGAGAGGATCGCCGACCGCCCGAAGCGAGGCGGGCAGAACTACGCCGGGAAGGAAGCGGCTGTTCTCGTGGGAGGCATTGACCGAAGCGACGACATCGGCCTCGTTCGCCCACAGGACGACATCATGCCCGCATTCCGCGAGCACCTTCGCCAGCGCCGTTCCCCAGGCTCCCGCGCCGATGATCCCGATCTTTTCGCCCATGCCCCCCCCTTCGCCTTTACGCGCAGGAGACGATTCCGGCAAGACCGGAATCGTCAAGCCATGACCGGCAAAGCCATGACCGGCAAAGCCGGTCATGGCTCAGATCCAGACTTCGTTGCCGTCTTTCCAGGAGACGATTTCCTCGGGCTTGAAGTAGAGACCGATCTCGCGCTCGGCGCTCGCCGGCGCGTCCGAGGCATGGATGATGTTCACGCCCGTGTGCATGGCATAGTCGCCGCGGACGGTTCCTGGGAGGGCGTCCTCGACCTTGGTCGCGCCGCAGAGACGGCGAACGACGGAAATCGCGTTGTCGCCCTCGACGACCATGGCGAGGACCGGGCCGCTCGTGATGTAGTCCGTGAGCTCGCCGAAGAATGGCTTCTGGCGGTGCTCGGCATAATGCGTTTCGGCCAGCTTGCGATCGATGGTCATCATTTTCATCGCGACGAGCCTGAGACCCTTCTTCTCGATGCGCGAAAGTATCTCGCCGGCGACCCTGCGCTGCATGACGCCGGGCTTGAGCATTACGTAGGTGCGTTCGATGGCCATGATTCCTCCGGATGGTCGTTTGTGTGGAGCGGCATTGTATCGCCGCGCGGCCATTTTGTTCCAGACGCTCCATGCGGGAAAGGAGATGTACTGGAAAAGCCCTCCCCTTCCATGGCACTATCCTGGCACCTTAGCGGCCCCCGATGGAGGAAATCAGACCATGTTCAAGCCCGTCGATCCGAAGCGCAGCTTTCCCGAGTCCGAAGAGGAGACTATCCGCTTCTGGGAATCGGAAGCTGTCTTCCTGAAATCCATCTCCCAACGCGAGGGCGGCGAGGAGTTCGTGTTCTACGACGGACCTCCCTTCGCCACGGGTCTTCCCCACTTCGGACATTTCGTTCCCGGCACCATCAAGGACATCGTCCCCCGCTACAAGACGATGAAGGGCTTCATGGTCGACAGGCGCTTCGGCTGGGATTGCCACGGTCTCCCCGTCGAGAATCTCATCGAAAAGGA
>Ga0187814_10001086_pt1 | contig 10186 bp, 9 predicted proteins | sample NC_S_4_FD_132450 | JGI IMG/M metagenome (GOLD analysis project Ga0187814, IMG submission 132450) | Wetland sediment microbial communities from Neuse River Estuary, North Carolina, USA - ASW-S_4 | ecosystem: Environmental > Aquatic > Freshwater > Wetlands > Sediment | place: USA: North Carolina...
ACCTGCTCCCGCCCGGCGTCGCTCACTATGACGTGCGGCCGGAGAACAGCCTGGCCGCCGAGGCGGCGCGCCTGGGCACCACGCCGGCGGGCGCCTTCGTCGAGTACACGGTCGAGACGGGCGCTCTCGAGCTCGGTACGAGGGCGGTGGCCGAGGCCGTTCGGCGATCTGCTCTTGCCCCTGAACTTGTGGACGACGTCGTAATGGGGGAGTCGCTCTACGGCGGCGGGGACATCGCCCGTTATGCCGCGATCGAGGCCGGGCTGGTGAACGCGCCGGGCATCGCCCACAACCGGCACTGCGCCTCGGGCCTGGCAGCCGTGCAGAGCGCCGCGGCGTCGATCATCGCGGGCATGGACCGCGTCGTCGTGGCCGACGGCGTCCAGTCGAGCTCGACCGCCCCGAAGACGAGCCGGCGCGTCCCCCGGACCGACGAGGTGGAAGAAGACTGGCTGGCGCCGAGCCACCGGGAAACGCCCGACGCTCCGATCCGGGACATGACGGTCACGGTCGGCTGGAACGCCGCGGTCAAGGCCGGCATCACCCGGGAGGAGATGGACGCGTGGGCGTTCCGCTCCCACATGCGAGCCGTCGCCGGGATCGACGCCGGGAGCTTCGCCGACGAGATCTTCCCCATCGAGGTCACCCGGCGGGACGGGACGCGGGTCACCTTCGCGGTCGACGAGCACCCCAGGCGGACCTCGACCCTGGAGAAGCTCACGTCGCTGAAGCCGCTGCACCCGGAGATCGACGGCTTCAGCATCACCGCAGGCAACTCGGCCGGCGTGAACGACGGCGCGGCCGCGATGGTCGTCGCCGACCGGTCCTTCGCCGACGAGAACGGGCTCGAGCCGCTGGCGGTCGTCCGGGCGTGGGCCTCGGCCGGCGTGCCGCCCGCCGAGACCGGCCTGGCGCCGGAGGTGGCCATCCCGAAGGCGCTCGCCCGGGCCGGCCTGTCGGCCGCGGACGTCTCCCTCTGGGAGATCAACGAGGCCTTCGCCTCGGTGAGCGTCGCCGCGACCCGGGCGCTCGGCCTCGACGAGGACCTCGTGAACGTTCTCGGCAGCGGCTGCAGCCTGGGCCATCCGGTCGCGATGACCGGCGCCCGGATGGTGCTCACGCTCGTCTACGAACTGCGCCGCCGCGGCGGCGGCGTCGGCGTGGCCGCGATGTGCGCCGGCGGCGGCATGGCCACCGCCCTCGTGCTCGACGTGCCGGCCCCGGCCTAACAGGGTCCGGGGGTTCACTCCGACACGGCCCAGTGCGTCGCGGCTAAGCAAGCCGGCGTCACAGCGATCTTCATCGGCGACTCGACCTCGGTCATCGCTCGAGTCGCCGAGGACTGCAACGCGCAGGGCTACGACCCGATCTACATCACCGAGGGCACCGGCTTCACCAACCAAGCCCTCACGACGCCCGGGCTCAAGGACCACCTGTGGTCGCCGTACCCGATCCTCCCGTACTTCTCGAACGAGTCGGCCGTGACCGCCATGAACACCGTCATCAACAAGTACTACCCGGGCATAACTCAGAACTCGAACACCTGGAGCGAGTTCGCGGCTCAGGCCTGGACGGCCGGCTTGCTGGTCGCCCAGGCGGTCAAGAACGCCGGGGTCGCGGCCGGTGACACCGTGTCGTCGGCAGACATCACCAAGGGTCTCGACATGGTTTCGAACGAGACGCTGGGCGGGTTCTCCCCGGGCCTGACCTTCACCACCAGCAAACCGCACCCTGTCGACTGCTGGTACACCGGCCGGGTGCAGGGCGGCAAGGCCAGCCAGGTCGGCGGACTGACCTGCGAGAAGGGTTAGTCCTGAGTCCCTTCGGACGGTGAACCGGGTCGCCAGCAGGCGAGCAGCAGGAGAAGCGCGCCGCCGATGCCGAGGGCGTAGCACACCACCACGGTGATCCATCCTGGCGGATCGAAGATGCCAGCCGCATAGTCGACCGACCACTTGCCGGCCCCGGTCGCGCCGAACATGAGCCCGCAGAACGTCAAGATCATGACGTACTCGTAGCCCTCACCGGGACGGAAGATGAAGAAACCGTTCCGGAGGTGGTTGGTGATCCACGCGACGAGCATGACGCCGACCACTCCGGCCCCGGCCAGCGGCGTCGCGAACCCGGCGATCAGAAGGATGCCGGCGCCGAGTTCGGTGAGGCTCGCCGTCCAGGCGTGGATGATCCCGGGGCGCATGCCGAGGCTGGTGAACCAGCGCGCGGTCCCTGCGATCTTCCCGCCGCCGAAGATGTGGTTCCATCCGTGCGCGACGAACACGAGGCCGACGGCGAGGCGCAGCAGGAGCAGGCCGAGGCTTAGTGCCGATGTCATGACGCAGGATCCTCCGCGATGTCAGTGGCGATCTCACCGAGCCCGGGGCAGCAGCACCCCGTCCAAGGCGTGTCGCTGGCCGGACCGGTACCTCGAACGGCATCTGGCTCACCTCGCAGACTAGTCAGTAGGCGTTCACTCTGCAACAGCGCCGGGCTCGCCGTCGGGCCTGGTCGCTGAGTCCGGGACTGTGACCCGGGCAGGTAGACTTGCTCTTTCGACCAGACCTGACGACGCGCAGCCGGGAGCCCAGGTGTGAGTACCACGGCCCGCAATGCCGGCTCGGGTCGCGGGCGAGCGTCGAGCGGCGCGGCCCCCGCCAGACGGGCTCGCCGTGAGGAAATCCTCGACACGGCCGCCGTGGTGTTCGCCTCGTCCGGCTACACGGGGACCTCGCTCAAGGACGTCGCCGACGCGTGCGGAATTCAGGCCGGTAGCCTCTACCACCATTTCGATTCCAAAGAGGCGATCGTTATCGAGCTGGTAACGCGCTACCAGGCCGAATTGCGGCGCGTCGGTGATCGCGCGTTGAAATCGGTGACCGATGACCAGGCGGGCCCGCCGCGGGACCAGGTCGTCGCCTTGTGTACGGCCATCGCCGAATGCGCCCTGGCGCACCGCGCGGCGTTGCAGCTGACCTCCTACGAGCCGCCTACGAGCGCGAGTGACGAGCTCGTCGAGCTGGTGCGCTCCCGGCCGGGCTCGGTCAAAGCCGCCATGACCGCGATCCTGCGATCCGCTCGTGCCCAGGGTGCGATCACGGACGAGGTCGACGTCGAGCTGCTCGCCGAACAGCTGTGCGAGGTCATGCGGCACGTGGGTCTCGGCGTCCTGTACCGCGACGTGAACGCCCCCGAGGTGGCGGTCGTCCTGTGCCATCTCGTGTTCGACGGCGGCCCCATCCAGCCGCCGCGCGACGGCCGGCTGGATCGCTCGCCCGCGCGGCGGGCCGCGAACGCGGCGATACGGGCGTGGGCCGACCGCGACCGGCTCGATCCGGACGACCGCACGAGCCTCCTGCTCTCCGTCGCGCGCGCGGAGTTCGCCCGGCGCGGCTTCGAGGCGACCACGATCCGCGAGATCGCGGCGGCGGCCGGCATGGGCAGCGCGAGCGTCTACCGTTTCATCGAGTCCAAGGACGCCATGCTCGACTCGATCATGCGGTCCTACCACGCGAAACTGTCCGACGGTTACCGGGCGGTGATCGCCACGGATTCGGCGGCGGTCGAGAAGCTAGACGCCCTTACCTGGCTCAATATCAACATCTTGGCGAGTTCCCCCGAGGAGTTCGCGATCCAGCGCGCCTGGATGCAGACGATTCCGCCGGTGGCCAGCAAGTTGAGCGCGCTCCAGCAGGAACGAGCCAGGCAGATCGCCGAGATCGTGGCCGAGGGCGTGCGCCGGGGGGAGTTGCGCGCGGGATGGCCGGATTCCGGCCGGCCCTCGCTCGACGTGCTGGCCATGTGCTACCGAGATCTCGTCTGGCCATCGGCCATCGTCGAGTTGGCCGGGGCGCAGCAAGCTCTCGCGCACTGCCGCGCCACGCTGATGCGCGGCGCCGCCGTGCCCTCCGTCACCCGCCGCTCGGCGCTGCCAGCGCGCGGTGACGAACTGCGGCCGGTCAGCCCGTAGTTCCCGCGGTCCTGCGGCCAGGAAATCGACGGTTGTCGCCGGAGGCCGCCAGTGTTACCTTGCGATGGAACAAATGTTAGGTTCGGGTGGGTGCAAGCGCGGTAGCGCCCCTGAGACGACCTCGCAGGAGAGTTCGCATGGCGATGGTGCACAGCGACGGCACGACGACACCCGTGATCGATGCCAGCGTCCACATCTTCTTCCGCTCGAACGTCGACCTGCGCAGCTTCATGCGCGAGCCGTTCCGAAGCCGCGGTATCCCCGATGTCGGGATGGACTGGTGGGGCAGGCCCGGCGGGGAATACGCGCTGGAGGCCGTCGGCACGGGCGAGGACCACCCCGCCTCGGATCCGGACGTCACCGGTGCCGCGCTGTTCGACAAGCGCGGAGCCGACGTCGCGGTCCTGCACCCCATGACCCGCGGCGTCCTGCCCGACCGGCATCTGACCAGTGCCGTCCTGGCGGCCCACAACGAGATGATGGTCTCCCGCTGGCTGGACTCCGGACAGTTCGCTGATCGCTATCGCGGCACCATCCGGGTGAATCCCGAGGACATCAGCGGCGCGCTTCGGGAGCTGAACCGGTGGAGGGATCACCCGCGCGTCGTGCAGATCGGCGTTCCGATGCAGACCCGGGAGCTGTACGGCAAGCCCCAGTTCTGGCCGTTGTGGGACGCCGCCGCCGAGGCCGGACTGCCGGTCGCGGTCCATCTGGAGACCGGAACGGGAATCGGCTTGCCGCCGACCCCGTCCGGCCAGCCGCGAACGTACGAGCAGTACCTCGGCTTCTCCGCCCTGAACTACCTCTACCACCTGATGAACATGATCGCCGAGGGCGTGTTCGAGCGGACCCCGGACCTCAAGGTCGTCTGGGCCGACGGCGCGGCGGATCTGCTGACTCCGTTCATCTGGCGGATGGACACGTTCGGCCGTCCGCACCTGGAACAGACGCCGTGGGCACCGCGGATGCCGAGCGACTACCTGCCCGGACACGTGTACTTCGTCCAGGGCAGCCTGGACGGCCCGGGCGACGTGGACTTCGCCGGTGAGTGGCTCAGGTTCACCGGCAAGGAAAACATGCTCATGTTCGGTTCGAGCTACCCCAACTGGCAGCTCAACGACGCCACCGCGATCGCTGGCTCGTTCAGCGCGGAGCAACGCGACCGGGTGCTCTGGCGCAACGCGGCCGAGTTGTACGGCATCGAGATCCCGGCCGCCGCGGCTTCGCGGTAGCCGCCGTAGGAGACGGAGGCAGACATCAAACTGACACAGGCGCGAGAGCGCGTCCCGATCGCCAGCGCGGTCCGCACGCCGGTCCGTGTGGTCGATTCCGACATCCACCCGGTGCCCCGGGCCGGGGAGCTGGCTCAGTACATCCCGGAGCCATTCCGCAGCAAGTACTACCTGTCGCACAAGAAGGGCGACACGATCATCTACGACGCGCCCGACTACGCCTACGCGAAGGCGATGCGGGTCGACACCTTCCCCGCCGACGGCAACTTCGCCGGCAGCGACCCCAACCTCGCGTTGCGCCAAGCGGTGGTCGAGGGTGGATCGGACATCGGCATCCTCGAACCGGGGTTCGCCACGCACTTCCTGCCCGAGATGAGCCAGGCCCTGTGCACCGGCATGAATCACTGGCTGGCCAACCACTGGCTCGACAGCGAGAACAACTGGCACGAGCGGTGGCGCGGATCGATCTGCGTTGCGATCGAGGACGCTCCTGGCGCCGTCCAGCAGATCGACGAGTGGGCCGATCACCCGTACATGTCGCAGATTCTCATCCGGGCCGAACCTCGTCCGGCCTGGGGTTCGCCTCAGTACGACCCAGTGTGGGCGGCGGCGGTCAGGCACGACATCCCGGTGGCCTGTCACCTCAGCCGCGGCCGGGACGACATGATGCCGATGCCCCCGGTCGGGTTCCCGAGCTACAACCACGACTTCATGGTCACGTACTCACTCCTCGCCGCGAACCAGATCATGAGCCTGATCTTCGACGGGGTCTTCGAGCGGTTTCCGACTCTGCGGATCATCCTCGTGGAGCATGCGTTCAGCTGGATCCTGCCGCTGATGTGGCGGATGGACGCGATCTACGCGGCGCGCAAGTCCTCGATGGACATCAAGCGCAAGCCGTCGGAGTACGTGAAGGAGCACATCAAGTTCACGACGCAGCCTCTGGACTACCCCGAGGACAAGACGGAACTGACGCGCGCCCTGGAACTCATGGAGGCGGACAAGATCCTGCTCTTCTCCTCCGACTACCCGCACTGGACCTATGACGACCCGCGCTGGCTGCTCAAGCACCTGCCCGAGCACATGCGCGAGGCGATCATGTTCAAGAACGGCATCGAGACTTACCACCTGTCCGACACCGTGCCGGCTCTCGACGGAAAGGTCCAGGTCTTCTGAGGTGCGCAGGCCTTTGGAAGGCCCCCGTCTGGCCCAGGGACGCGAGCACGTCGTCGCGACCACCGACGAGATCCCGCACGGTGGAGTCAAGATCGTACCCATCGGCCGGCACGGCGTCGGTGTCTACAACGTCAACGGGACCTACTACGCCATCGCGAACTACTGCCCTCACGAGGGCGGGCCGTTGTGCCTGGGCCGGCCGCGCGGTCGCAACGTCACGGACGCCGACGCCCCCGGCGACGCCGTCATGGTGCGGGATCTGGAGTTCATCTACTGCCCGTGGCACCAATGGGGTTTCGAGCTGGCCACCGGCACGACGGCCGTGAAGCCGGAGTGGAGCATCCGCACCTACCCCGTGCGCGTGGTCGGCAACGAGGTACTGGTCACCGCATAGGACCGAACATCCCGGATGCGTCGCCGCCGTACCGGCGACGGCGATCCCCCTAAGCACATCGACGTCCGAGGGCGAGGAGGAATCAGGTGACGGCGATCGAGATCAACGGCGGCAACGTCGTGTACGACCTGCTGGGCGACCCGGGAGCGCCGGTGATCGTGCTGACGCCGGGCGGCCGGTTCAGCAAGGAGATTCCCGGCCTGCGGCCGCTGGCCGACGCGCTCGTCGAAGGCGGGATGCGGGTGCTCCTCTGGGACCGGCCGAACTGCGGGGAGTCCGACGTGCAGTTCTACGGGCAGACCGAGTCGCACATGCGCGCCGAGACACTGCGCGGGCTGCTCACCGGTCTCGACCTCGCGCCGTGCATCATCGCCGGAGGTTCCGGGGGCGCCCGCGACTCCATGCTGACCGTCATGCTCTATCCGGAACTGGCGACCAAGCTGGTCGTCTGGAACATCGTCGGCGGCGTGTACGGAACCTACAACCTGGGCGCCCACTACGCGCTGCCCAGCCTGCACGCCGTGCGCTGGGCCGGTATGAAGGGCGTGCTGGAGCTGCCGGAGTGGAAGGCGCTCATCGAAGCGAACCCGAAGAACCGCGAGCGGCTGCTCGACCTCGGCGCGGAGGAGTTCGAGCGAGTGATGCATCGCTGGCTCAACGCGTTCGTCGTCAAACCCGGTCAGACCATTCCGGGCGTCGACGACTGGATGTTCGAGAACATCAAGATCCCGACCCTGATCATTCGAGGCGGGGCGAAGGACCTCGATCACCCCAAGCGCACCTCGCTGGAGGTCAGCTGCCTGATCGAGGGGTGCAAGCTGATCGACCCGCCGTGGCCGGAGGACGCGTGGGAGCAGGCCGGCCGCGATCGCGCGGCCGGTAAGACCGATCGGTACAACATGTTCGATACCTGGGTGCTCGCCGCGCCGGCGATCCTCGACTTCTCCAAGCCGTGATGGCGCTCGTGTACTCACGTCGCGACGATCCGCACCTCGCAGTTGAGCGATGCCTCCAGGGCAGTCTGGATACGGCTCTCGGGCACGCGCCGCAGGTCGGCTTCGGCCAGGCGCACCGTCACCACGTCCCATCCGTCCGCGCCGCTCGCGCGGGACAGGTCGCCGGCTACCCCGAACGCGAGCAGGACGCCCAGCGCATCCTCGTCGGTCCCGCGGCTGAGGTAGGTGGTCGTGCCCTCGGCCGGCTCGGTGTCGAAGGCGCGCCCGCACAGGTCGCGCGCCGACTGCTGCAGGGCGGCCAGGTCCTCGCCGGCCGCAAGGAATTGCAGCTCGCGACGATTCGGCGGCAGCGATCCGAGGTCCGGGTGGACCAGCCGCATCCCGAGCTTGTCGACGCAGGCCAGCACTTCGGCCACGCCGGTCTGGACTTCGTTATCGCTGAGGGTGCCACCCGGATCGACGTTGATTCTAATGACCGCCGTTCGCATGGCCGAAGCCTAATGCGCACGTTCGGCCGTGCTCAAGGTGGCCGCGTTCACGGCAATCGTCGAGCTCACGGCAACCGTCGATAGGACAGGACAGGGTTCTCACAACGATGGAAACGACTAGGGACGTCATGGCGCCGTGCTCCGTTGCCGTGCGGCCCGGCTTGGTCGGTCGGCTGCTTCGTGCGGCTCCGGGCGTCGAGTCGCTCGACTCGTACGTCGCGGCCGCCGGCGGCTACCCGGACAGCTCAACCGGTGGGCTCGACGCCGAGGGGTTGCTCGAGGAGATCGAGCAGTCCGGTCTGCGCGGCCGCGGCGGCGCGGCCTTTCGTCTGGCGACGAAGGCACGGGCCGTGCGGCGGGTAGCGAAGTGGGGCCGCACGCCGATCGTCGTCGCGAACGGGGAGGAGGGCGAGCCGGCCTCCATCAAGGACCGCTGGCTGCTTCGCCATCGACCGCATCTCGTGCTCGACGGCCTGCGGCTGGCCGCGGCGACCGTCGGAGCCGATCGGGCCTTCGTCTACCTGTCCGACCCGTTGGCCGCTCGATCGGTGGCCAGCGCTCGCCAGGAGGCCGAGCGGGCTGGCCGGCTCATGCTTCCCGTGGTGATCACCGTCGTCGAGCCGGCCTACGTGGCCGGTGAGGAGACCGCTGCGGTGCGGGCCATCAACGGTGGCCCGGCGAAGCCGACCGACAAGCCGCCGCGCCCGTTCGAGGCCGGCGTCTCTGATCGCCCGACGCTGGTGAGCAACGTCGAGACCCTGGCCAACCTGCCGTTCCTGTACCGGCACGGGGCCGGCGTCTACCGAGAGGTGGGTACGGCCGCGTCACCCGGGACCTTCCTGGCGACGGTGAGCGGCGGCGGGCGCCCGCCGGCCCTGTACGAGCTTCCCCACGGGATCGCCTTCCGCGAACTCCTGGCACTGCACGGCGTGGCCTCCCGCGCCGTCCAGGGTGTGTTGATGGGCGGCTACTTCTCCGGGCTGCTCGACACCCGCGCGCTCGACATGACCCTGGATCACGAGTCGGCCCGCCTACTGGGCAGTGGGTTGGGGTGCGGTGCCCTGTGCATCCTGGGGGAAGACGAGTGTCCGGTCGCGGTCGCGGCGTCGGTGATGGCGTACTTCGCCCGGGAGAACGCCGGCCAGTGCGGCTCGTGCTTCAACGGCACTGCCGCGATGAGCGCGGTGCTCGGCGCGCTGCGTGAGGGCGGGGTCAGCACCGACGATCTTTCCCGCCTCCGGCGGTGGTCCGAGGTGCTCCGGGGCCGCGGGGCCTGCGCCACGCTCGACGGGGCGACCAACCTGGCTGCCTCCTTGTTGGACCGGTTCCCCGACAGCGTCACCCGCCACGTCGACGGTGGCTGCGATGGTTGCGCGTGCTCGCCGTTCCGAGCATCCCGTCCCTTCGAGGTGGAAGCAGTGTGCCTGGCATGACCGGTATGAGAATTCGTCTGGACCGCACGATCTGCGACGGCTTCGGCGTCTGCGCGGCCCGCGCGCCAGGCTACTTCTCGCTCGACGACTGGGGCTATGCATCGCTGACCGGCGATGGTCAGGTGGCTCCCGAGGACGAGGCTGCCGTCAATCGCGCGATCCTCGACTGCCCGGTCCACGCCGTGACCGTCCTGCGTGAGCCGCCGTGGAGCGAGGAATCGCGGTTACGCCGGGCGGTCCGCGTTGTTCACCGGCGGCCCGGCCGGCCTGGAAACCAGCGCCCGCTACACCAACACGACGCCGTTCGTGTGGGTCAACGCCACGTACCTGTGCACGTGCGAGGTGGATATCGTCACGGGCCGGGTGCGGTTGCTGCGTTACATCGTCAGCGAGGACTGTGGCCCGATGATCAACCCGAACGTCGTGGAGGGGCAGATCGCCGGCGGGACGGTACAGGGGATCGGCGGGGTGCTGTACGAGAACCTGGTCTACGACGAGGACGGCAATCCGATGACGACTACGTTCGTCGATTACCTGCTGCCG
>Ga0187814_10001087_pt1 | contig 10176 bp, 9 predicted proteins | sample NC_S_4_FD_132450 | JGI IMG/M metagenome (GOLD analysis project Ga0187814, IMG submission 132450) | Wetland sediment microbial communities from Neuse River Estuary, North Carolina, USA - ASW-S_4 | ecosystem: Environmental > Aquatic > Freshwater > Wetlands > Sediment | place: USA: North Carolina...
CCTGGCCTACCGTGGCCAAGCCAACGTCGAGGCCGCGTTCCGCTAGCTCAAGGGCCCCGTCCGCGTCTCGCCAGTCTTCCTCAAAAAGCCGGAGCGGGTGGAGGCCTTCGGCTACGTCATGCTGATGGCCTACCTCGTCTACGCCCTCGTCCAACGCGCCATCCGCCGGGCCTTGCCCGAGGGCGAACAGCTCGAGGTGGAGGGCCGCAAAACTGTTCGACCGACCGCGCAGACAGTGCTCGACGTCATCGCACACGCCAAGGTCTTACACGTTCTCGTCCCCGGCCAGCGCATGCGTCGCATCTTCCTCACCCCATCCGCGAAGATCCGCCGCATCATGGAACTCCTGGAGATCCCCGCAGACGCATTCCTCACCCTACCGGAGCTAAATACCACCTGATCCTCGACCGGGGTGGTGAACGTCGGTCGAAGAGCTGCCAAGTCACCAATAACAGGCAGATTCGTAGTGCCAAGGCTTCCCTGCTATGCCCTGAAACCCGTTCCCAGGGCGTTTTTCACAAAGTCACAGCGCAAAGTCTAGGCTGATGCCCTGGATGCATGCCTCCCGCAGGCGGCCACGGCTTCGACAACGCCTCGAGCCAGGCGTGGCCAGTCGCCGGTCACCGTCGTCGGCCCAGGTCGAGAACGACCTGTCAGCAGCCTGGCCGGTGGTGGCATGGTGACCGCGGCGAGATCTGCAGCCCCACCTCGTCATGTCCTTCGCGTTCGGCGCGGTGCTCGTGGCCAACGGCCACGATGACAGGTTCGCGTGCTGGCAAGCGGTGATGGGCCGGGATACACGGGCCAGCAGCGAGCAGGCTCTAAATGGCCCGGAAGGCGCGGATCCACAGTCTACCGAGGCGCTCAAGGCGGAAATCGCCAGACGAGCGAAAGGGAAGAGCCGCTAAACAGTGGAGGAGCCCCGCCCGCCGAGCGATGCTCGCCGTGGTCCGCGGCAGGGCCCCCTTGGGCGCGCCCCGATCTCAACGGCGTAGCGCGTGCGGTCCCACACCGCGTCTAGCGGGTCGAGTAGCACCGCCTGGAGACCGGCGCCCGTGGCGCCTACTACGTCCGCAGGGGGTTCGTCCCCGATATTGCCCGCTTCGGCGGGGTCTACCCCGAGCCGCTCGCAAGCCAGGTGGAACGCCGCCCCGTAGCATAAGCGTCACCCTTCTTGGCGCGCTGGCAAAGGAGAACTGCGAAGAAGGCCTACCCCGCTGACTGACAGCAGACAGGAATTGGCGGATCACCGGTTGTGATGCTGCGCTCTAGTTCGTCCCTGCAGTGCTCAAAGAGCGTCCTCATGTGGTGCGGGAACAGCAGGGCCCCGTTGACCGCGCCGACGCGACCCCACATCCACCGTCGAGTTTCGGGGTTCAGCCGCTGGTGCAGGCAACGCATGAGGGGCCCCGCGCCGTGCACAGCGCGGGATGTCGCCACCTGGAGTCCTGCCCCAAGTGGGAAGGGGCGGGGCCGCCCAACGGTCAAGTGCTCGGGCCCGCGGCCAAGTGCCCGTCCAGGCGAGTCACCGCACCCCCGCCGAGCATACGATGCCGCTGACCGCCGAGGGGCACCTGGCGTCGGCGCGCAGCGCCACGGACCTCGCGCGGACCATGGGCGGTGATCCCGCCGGGAACCGAGGAGGACCGTATGCGCCTATCCGGCAAGACGATCGGCTTTGCCCTGGCCGGCTCGCACTGCACGCTCGACGAGGCCATGGACCCGATCCACCGCCTCCAGGAGGAGGGGGCGGACATCGTGCCGATCGTCTCGAATACCATTCTCACGACATCCACGCGCTTCGGCACGCCGGAGAAGTGGCTGACGGCGATCAAGGCCACGACCGGGAAGGAGCCTCTGAGGACCATCCCGGAGGTTGAGCCGCTCGGCCCCAAGAAGCTCGTCGACGCCGTCGTCATCTGCCCCTGCACGGGGTCGACCATGGCGCGCCTCGCGAACGCCATCATCGACAGCCCTGTGCTGATGGCCGCCAAGGCCCAGCTCCGCAACCAGCGGCCGGTGGTGCTGGCGATCACCTCGAACGACATTTTGGGCCTCAACGCCAGGAACCTCGGCACCCTGCTCATTACCAAGAACGTCTACTTCGTGCCGTTCGGGCAGGATAACCCGAGCACAAAACCGAACTCGGTGGCCGCCGATCTGGCCCTGGTCGCCGACGCCGTCGTCGCGGCCCTGGAGGGTCGGCAACTTCAACCCCTGCTCGTCGGACGCTAGGGAGACGGAGGATCACCGTGCGCAGAGCGAACGTGGTCATCGTCGGGGCCGCCGGCCTCGTGGGACTTGAGATCGCGAAGGTGCTCGCCGAGCGCGCCGACCGGCTGCCCGTGGGTCGACTGCGCCTGGCCGCCTCCGACCGGTCGGCGGGTCAGACGCTGGACTTCCAGGGCGCCGAGCACCCCGTCGTGCAGATCTCCGAGGAGAGCTTCCGGGACATGGACTTCGCGTTCTTCGCGACGCCGAACGACGTCTCGGCGCGGTACGCGCCGATCGCCGCGGAGATGGGGGTCGCCGCCATCGACAAGTCGAGCCACTTCCGCATGGCGGACGGCGTTCCGCTGGTCGTGCCCGAGGTCAACCTGAACCACATCTCGGCGGACGACCGGATCATCGCGAGCCCGAACTGCTCGACGATCCAGCTCGTCGTGGCGCTCGCGCCGATCGAGAAGGCCTTCGGCATCCGCCGCGTGCTCGTGAGCACGTACCAGTCCGTCTCGGGCAGCGGGCGCGAGGCGCTCGAGGGGCTCGAGCGGGAGGCGCGGGCCTGGGCCGCCGAGGAGGACGGTGGCGCGCAGGCATACCGTGAGCCGATCGCCTTCAACGTGCTGGCGCAGTGCGATGCGTTCCTGCCGGACGGCTTCACGAAGGAGGAGCACAAGCTCCGGTTCGAGACCCGCAAGATCCTCGACCGGCCGGACCTGCCGATTGCCGCTACCGCCGTGCGGGTGCCGGTGCGCGTGGGGCACGCGGAGGCGGTCACGGTGGAGCTCTCCAGGAAGGTGGGGGAGGACGAGGTGAGGTCGGCGCTCAGAGATCAGCCCGGGCTGCGGCTGGTCGACGACCCTGGCAAGGAGACCTACCCCACGCCGCGGATGGCCGCGGGGCGGGACGACGTGCTCGTCGGCCGCGTGCGCCTGGACCCGGATCGGGGCGACACCGTGCACCTCTTCGTCGTTGCGGACAACCTGCGCAAGGGTGCGGCGACGAACGCCGTGCAGATCGCAGAGGCGCTATGGCAGAGCCGCAGCTGATCGTCCAGAAGTTCGGCGGCACGTCCGTCGCGGACTTCGAGCGGCGCACGCGCGTCGCGCAGATCGTGGGAGCGGCGCGCCAGGAGGGCCTCAAGCCCGTGGTCGTGGTGTCGGCGCCGGGCCGCCTGGGCGACGCGTACGCGACGGACACCCTCCTGCAGCTTGTGAAGAAGGAAGGCGGCAAGGTGCCCGCACGCGAGCAGGATCTCCTCATCTCGTGCGGTGAGATCATCTCCGCCGTCGTGGTCGCGGCGCACCTCAGGCGGGACGGCGTCCCCGCGCGCGCCCTCACGGGCCCCCAGGCGGGCATCGAGACGGACGGCCGCTTCGGGGACGCGAAAATCCTGCGCGTCGACCCGTCGCCCATCTCGGCCGTGCTCGACGAGGGACTCGTGCCGGTCGTCGCAGGATTCCAGGGCCGCACGCCCCAAGGCGACATGGCGACCCTCGGCCGGGGTGGGTCGGACACCTCGGCGGCGGCGATCGGCGCGGCGCTGGCCGCGAGCTGCGTCGACATCTACACGGACGTGGACGGCGTCAAGACCGCGGACCCCCGCATCGTTCCGGAGGCCCGCACCATCGGCGCCCTCGACTACGACGAGCTTTTCCAGATGGCGCAGGCGGGCGCGAAGGTGGTGCACCCGCGGGCCGTCGAGGTCGCGCGCCAGGCCCGCATCCCGCTCCGGGTGCGCTCGACGCTGGGCGACGAGGCCGGCACGCTGATCGGCGGGCCGCGGCTCCTGGACCTCTGGCACGAGCGCAAGCCCGAGAACACGGTCGTCGGCGTCACGGACAGATCCGATGTCGGCGAGGTCGTGGTCGCCACGCCGACGGGGAGCGAGCGGACGGCCGTCGAGGCCAGGATCTTCTCGGAGCTGGCCGCGCACGGCATCTCGGCCGACATGATCTCCGTCTCGCCCGGAAGGGTCGCCTTCATCGTCGGGGTCGGCCGCCTGGAGGACGCCGGCCGGCTGCTCGAGGGCCTCGGCATGGTGGTCACGACCCGTGCGGACGTGGCCAAGGTGGCCATCATCGGCTCCGCGATCGCAGGTCTCCCCGGGGTCATGGCGACGCTGGTCGCCGCCCTCGTGGACGCCCGGGTGGAGATCCTCGCCACGTCGGACTCGCACTCCTCGATCGCATGCCTGGTGCCGGCCGACCGCCGCGTCGACGCCGTGCGGGCCCTGCACCGCCAGTTCCACCTTTCCTGAGGCAGCGAAGGGAGGCATCCGAGATGCCCACAGGCAGGCTCCTGACCGCCATGGCGACGCCCTTCGACTCCGAGCTGCACCTGGACCTGCGCAAGGCGCGCAGCCTCGCGCGCCGACTGGTCGAGGAGGCGTCGGACGGCCTCGTCGTGGCGGGCACGACCGGGGAGGCCCCGACGCTCGAGGAGCAGGAGAAGCTCGAGCTCTTCTCGGCCGTCGTGGACGAGGTGGGCGACCGCTGCGACGTCTGGGCCAACACGGGCAGCTACGACACCAAGAGGAGCATCGGGCTGAGCCGCGCGGCGGAGAAGACCGGCGTGCACGGCGTCATGCTCGTCGTGCCGTACTACAACAAGCCGTCCCAGGAGGGGCTCTACCAGCACTTCCGCGCCATCGCCGGAGCCGTCGAGCTGCCGGTGATGCTCTACAACGTCCCGTCGCGCACGGCGCAGAACCTGGCGGCGGAGACGGTCCTGCGACTGCAGGGGGACTGCCCCAACGTCGTCGCCGTCAAGGAGGCGTCCGGGAACTTCGAGCAGGCGGCGCGGATCATCGCGGGCAAGCGCGCGGACTTCGCCCTCTACTCCGGCGACGACAAGTCGACGCTGCCCCTGCTGGCGATCGGCGGGGAGGGCGTCGTGTCGGTGGCGTCGCACCTCGTCGGGCCGCAGATCCGCCGCATGCTCGACGCCTTCCTCACGGGCCAGGTGCGCGTCGCTCAGGAGCTGCACCTGAGGCTCCTGCCGCTCTTCACCGGCCTCTTCGTGACGTCGAACCCGGTGCCGCTCAAGTGGGCGATGCGCGCCGTCGGGTGGGACCTGGGCGGGGTGCGTCCACCGCTCTGCGCACCGAGCGCCGCCGAGGAGTCGTTCCTGCGCGACCTCCTGCACGCCCAGGGCCTGCTCTGAGGGAGCGCGGCGCGGCCCGGCCCCGCGGCGTCGGCCGCCGATGGGGGGGGGGGCATGCCGGGGACGGGCAACCTGCGGTTGCTGCAGCAGGGCGATCTGGCTATACTAGGCGCCAGATACTTGTGTACGGACCTGCGCCGAAGGCAAGCGAGCTGCTGCAGAGTCGTCAGGACGTCGGGCGACATCCTGCTGGAGCGGGGCGTTGACATGCGCCCTTGTTTGCCGTAGGCGTGCATCGCCCGCGCCGGAGAGTGCGTGCCCAGGGCCTGCGCACGTGGGAGGTAGGAGTTTGACGGGACCCCAGAGGCGTGCCCCTGCGCGACAGCGTGTCGCGGAGAAGGGCAAGCTCCACGTCATCCCGCTCGGCGGGATGGGCGAAATTGGCAAGAACATGTACGCCTACGAGTACCAGGGCGACATCATCGTCATCGACTGCGGCCTGATGTTCCCGGAGGACGAGATGTTCGGCGTCGACCTCGTCATCCCCGACATCAGCTTCCTGCTCGAGCACCAGTCCCACGTCCTCGGCATCTTCGTGACCCACGGCCACGAGGACCACATCGGCGCCCTGCCCTTCGTCCTGAAGCAGATGCAGGTGCCGATCTTCGCGACCAAGCTCGCGATGGGCCTGATCCGCGGCAAGCTGGAGGAGCACGGCATGGTCATGCACGACCACTCGCGCGAGATCCAGGCGGGGGACACGCTGCGGATGGGGCCCTTCGACGTCGAGGCCTTCCGGGTCAACCACTCGATCCCGGACTCCGTCGGCTTCGCCGTGCACACGCCCGTCGGGACCGTCGTGCACACGGGCGACTTCAAGTTCGACCAGACGCCCGTCGACGGCGAGGTCGCGGACTTCCATCGCCTCGCCGAGCTCGGACACCAGGGAGTCCTGGCGCTCTTCTGCGACTCCACGAACGCCGAGCGGCCGGGCTACACCGGCTCCGAGCGGCTGGTCGGCAAGGCGCTCGACGACGTCGTGGCCGCGGCCAAGGGCCGTGTGCTCGTCGCGTCGTTCGCGAGCAACGTGCACCGCATCCAGCAGGTCATCAACGCCGCCGAGAGCCACCACCGCAGGCTCGCGGTCGTGGGGCGCAGCATGGAGAACGTCGTGCGCATCGCCCTCGAGCTCGGCTACCTCAAGGCGGCGGAAGGCAACCTGATCGACGTCGACGACATCGCGCGCTTCCCCGCGGACCAGATCGTCATCATGACGACCGGCTCGCAGGGCGAGCCCATGGCGGCTCTGTCGCGCATGGCCGCCGCCGAGCACAAGAAGGTCGAGATCCTGCCCGGCGACACGGTGGTCATCGCCGCGACGCCGATCCCAGGCAACGAGAAGTCGGTCTCGCGCACCATCAACAACCTCTACCTGCGCGGAGCGGACGTCATCTACTCCTCCGCCATGGGGGTGCACGTCTCCGGCCACGGGTCCCAGGAGGAGCTCAAGCTGATGACGACGCTCGTCCAGCCGCGCTTCTTCTGCCCGATGCACGGCGAGTACCGCATGCTGCTGACGAACGCCCGCCTCGCGGAGTCCGTGGGCGTGCCGAAGCCCAACATCCTGATCGGGGAGAACGGCTCCGTCTACGAGTTCACCCAGGGCACGGCGGCGATCGTCGGCAAGGTCAACTCGGGCGACGTGCTCGTCGACGGCCTCGGCGTCGGCGACGTCGGGAACATCGTGCTCCGCGACCGCAAGCTCCTCGCCGAGGACGGCGTGATCGTCGTCGTCGTGGCCATCGACCGCGAGTCGCAGTCGATGGTCTCGGGGCCGGACATCGTCTCGCGCGGCTTCGTCTACGTGCGCGAGTCGGACCAGCTCATCGAGGACGCCAAGCAGCGCATCCGCGACGCCCTGGAGATGGCGGACAGCCGTCGCATGAGCGACTGGTCCGCGATCAAGGGCCTCGTGCGCGATACGCTCGGCCGCTTCCTGTTCGAGAGGACGCGACGGCGGCCGATGATCCTGCCCATCGTCATGGAGATCTGACGCCCTTGCGCGACCGCACGAGATCCGGACTCGCCGGGGTCGGCGCGAACCTCGTCTGGTCGACGACGTACCCCGTGACGCAGCTCGCGATGGGGCTCGGCGCAGTGCCGCTGACGGCACTGCGCTTCGTCGTGGCGGCCGCCCTCGCCCTGCCGGTGCTCGCGGCGGGCCGCCTGCCGCGCGGGCGGGCGCTCCTCGCGGCGATCGGGCTCGGGCTGCTCGGCTACGGCGTCGCGTTCCTGCTGCAGGCGGAGGGCATCCGGGAGGCGGGCGCCTCGCTCGCCGCCCTCTCGATCGCCCTCGAGCCGCTCGCGACGATGCTGTTCGCGCGCATCTGGCTCGGGGAACGGCTCTCGCGGCTCGCTGGGCCGGCCTTTGCCCTCGCCCTGCTCGGCACCTGGCTGCTCGCCGGCGCGCCTCGTCCCGGCCACGACGCCCACCTCGCGGGGATCCTGCTGCTCGTCGGCACGGTGCTCTGCTACGGCGTCTACAACGTGCTGAGCAAGCCGGTGGCCGAGGCGGTCGGGGAGGTGCCGCTCGCGGCGGTCGGAGCCCTTGCGACGGGCATCGCGTTCGCGCCGTGGCTCCTGCTGGAGGTGCGCCTGCAGAGCATCTCGCCGGCGGACTTCGGCTGGGCCGCCTGGCTGGCGCTCGGGCCGACGCTCCTCAGCTCCCTGCTCTGGTTCTACGCCGTGCGCCGGGCCGAGGTCGGCTTCGCCGTGTTCTTCATGTACATCCAGCCGGTCGCGGGGGCGCTGCTCTCGTGGGTCTGGCTGCATGAGAGCCTCAGCCCCGTCGAGATCCTGGGCGGCCTGATGCTGCTCCTCGCCGTCTACCTCGGCGCGCGACCCGCGCCCAAGCCCGTCCCCGCGCTGGGGCATGCTAGCGCGGGGAGGGGACCGCGTGACTCCTGACGCCCCGGAGCCGGACGAGGAGCGGGAAGCGGAGCGCGCGGAGGAGATCCGCGAACTCGGGACCACGAGCGTGCCGCGCCCGAAGAGTCCCATCCACGTCCTGACGGTGATCGGGCAGGTGGAAGGGCACATCCTCCTGCCGAGCCAGAACAAGACGACGAAGTACGAGCACGTCATCCCGCAGCTCGTCGCCATCCAGGAGGACCCGGAGATCCGGGGGCTGCTGGTGGTGCTCAACACGGTGGGCGGCGACGTCGAGGCGGGCCTCGCCATCGCGGAGCTGATCGCCGGTCTCGACAAGCCCACGGTGAGCCTGGTGCTGGGCGGAGGGCACTCGATCGGGGTGCCGATCGCCGTCGCCGCCGACTGCGCGTTCATCGCGCCGACGGCGACGATGACCATCCACCCGCTGCGCCTGAGCGGCCAGGTGATCGGCGTGCCGCAGACCTACGAGTACATCGATCGCATGCAGGACAGGGTCATCCGCTTCATCGCCGGCCACTCGCGCATCCGCGAGGCCAGGCTCAAGGAGCTGATGCTGCGCACGGGCGAGCTCGCGCGCGACGTGGGCACGGTGCTGGTCGGGGTGGAGGCGGTGCGCGAGGGCATCATCGACCGCGTGGGCTCGCTCAGCGAGGCGATGGCGGAGGTTCAGCGCAGGATCGACGCAGAGGGGGGCGATGGCGGTGCTGTGGACGATCGTCCCCCTGGAGACCGTGTGGCAGCGCCCGTCCGGCGAGCAGACGCCGACGCGGGAGCTCGGTCAGGGGTACGTCGTGCTGCGCGGAGGGCCCGATGGTAAGCCGAGGATCGAGCGACTGATCGCGACCGACCCCGCGCTCTACCTCGAACCGGGCCTGCAGCCGGGGTCCGCTCCGCCGGCGCGCAGCGCGGGCACCTAGCCAGGCCACCTGTGCGGGCCGCTCGCGGTGGAGCGCTGCGCCGAGCGGCCCGGCGCGGGATGCCGGGGCCGCTCTGCGCGGCTGCGGCCCTTCGGCCCGCACCTCTCGACCCTCGCCTGTGCAGACGGCGCCGGCTCGGCCCTGTGGGGCAGGGGCGGCGCGCGGGAGCGTCGGAACCGCCGGTCTTGGCAGGAACTCCCGAGGGACGTCGCGAAGGCGGCCGGCGTCCCAATCGGGGAGGCGTGTAGGAACTTGACGAGACCTGTGGCGCCCGAGGACATCCTGCGCATCCGCCTCGCGGCCAACGTGGCGATCTCGCCGGACGGCGGGCTCATCGCCTTCGAGGAAGTGCGCCAGGATCCTGAGAAGAACGAGACGCGCAGCCGGATCCGCGGCCTTCGGCCGGGCCTGCAGCCCTTCGATCTCACGGCGGGCGAAAGGGATCGCCGGCCCGCCTTCTCGCCGGGCGGCGGGGAGCTCGCCTTCCTGCGCAAGGCCGGCGGCGAGAGCCAGGTCTTCATCCTGCCCCTTTCCGGCGGCGAGGCCTGGCAGCTGCAGGCCGTGACGGCGGAGAACGAGCAGATCGCCGCGGAGGGGTTCGGCAGCGCCCGCTGGCGGGAGGAACAGGAGATCCGCGGCTGGTTTGGCGAGTGGGAACTCGTCCCGCCGGGACTGGTGCCGCTCGCTGACTGGCGCCCGGATGAGCAGACCCGCACCGAGCGGGACGAGGTCTACCACAGCTTCTTCGGCGGCGTCGCCCGCAAGAATTAACCCGCCCGGCCGGCGTGGCCCGCCTTGGCGGTGCCGCCGCCGTGGCCGCCGGACCAGTTCGCTCCGGTAGGACGCTAGTGGCCGGCCGCTGCTGACTGGTGACCCCGGCGGCAGTGAGGCGGCCGACACCGTCCGCTTCGGCCTGGACGGCACGCAATACGAGACCGGCCTCAGCGCCGCGCAGAGCGACGAGCTGCGCAAGGCACTCGAG
>Ga0187814_10001088_pt1 | contig 10170 bp, 10 predicted proteins | sample NC_S_4_FD_132450 | JGI IMG/M metagenome (GOLD analysis project Ga0187814, IMG submission 132450) | Wetland sediment microbial communities from Neuse River Estuary, North Carolina, USA - ASW-S_4 | ecosystem: Environmental > Aquatic > Freshwater > Wetlands > Sediment | place: USA: North Carolina...
CGAAGGCATATCAAATCCATTTGAATGTGAGGCCAAATCTATGACCTTTGAAATTCGTGCCTAGCCCTTCGACCGAATGTACCAACATTCCTTACAATTTCCATCCGATGTACAGCACCTCATGAGCACAAGCTATCTTACCATGGGGTGGCTCTCCTGGCAATGTCGCCTTCAGATGAGGTCGGTCACTTCGACCACTGTGACACTATCGATCCTACCACTGGAAGCTGCTCAGGCAAAGAAGGTCAGGGAAGCAACCAGGAGCCTGCTGATATAGATGACAATTTCTGTTTCGACAAAACTGCTTCGTCACTGGTCCAGGTGACAGGATGCACAGATGCCAATTTCGGTTTTGACAGTGTGCCCTACCTGAAAAACGTCTGGCCCGACGGTAATCCTGATCATCCAACGCCGATCCAGTTCTCCAGTCCGCTAACAGGGTTTGCCTTCAATAGAACCTATAGTAACTCAGCCTTCCAGACAGACCTGCCAGCCCTTGAGAACGACTGCAGTTTCGTTACTGATGCCGGCTGCACACACTTCCCACTCGATGATGATGGCGTGCATGCTAAGTTCTACCCGTACTACAGTAGCGCCAACATTGTCTTTAATATCGGCGGAGGAATTCACATCCCGCTGTGCGTATGGCAGTTTGGTGCCACGATTCCTGGCTCCGACGACTTCGGCAAGAATGCTCAATAGGTCCAGTCCAGCAATTCACCTTCTTGACAGTTGGAGGTCACGGGGTAACAGAGCAGGACTTCACCTACTTTGGGCAGGCACCGTTCCAGAATCCCTGCCAGCTATTGGATCCAGCAGCCCTGAATTCTCTGGGAACTTGAAGGCTTTAGCTAGTGGAGAGCAGTAACACGTACAGCAAACGAGAAAACTCAGTATCTTAACGTGTCAGGTTCAGATGTTTTCGTCGCGTCCAGCTTAGTGACCACAAGGAACCGGCAGCTATGCCCGCCGAGCTACCAGAAAGCACTTAGGAGCGTAGGGGCGATCCCTTGCGGTCGCCCGGTGGGCTAGCGGGGCTTCCCCTTCCCCTTGCCGTCGCTAGTTTTGGTCTCACGGTGCATCCAACAAAATGAACCTCATCTCTCAAAAAGGGTGTATGAATGACTCCTCAAAAATTGCCTCTTGCTTGCTGACAAAAAATATGCTATGCTATCAACAGCAAAGCTGCACATCTCGTGCAAGCCTAACAACCTGAACAGGATCTTCCTAAAACCAGGAGTTGAGAAGCCCAAAATGTAGTGACACCCTGTCTGGGGGACAGGTATCCCCTTGCGGGTACCAGCGGCGGGGCCTCACAACCTGCACACATCAACAAACATCCTCAACAAACAACGGACTCGCACCTTCACTTCACTCTAACCGTCTTCCTCTGCCAAGGACCTCGACACTTTGGAAGACACCATCACCTACCTCCACGCCAGCCTCGTCATCCTCGACACCCTCGAAACGACCCGCGCACACACCCTGGCTGCTCTCGCCCAACTGGCCGAACGCACTACTTGCGTCATCCTCATCCTCCATTCCCTGCGCAAGCCCCATCCCAGCTCCTCCCACGATCTGCTGTGTGCCGCTGCCCGCAGTCGCTTGCTACTCACCACCGACCCGAACGTCCCCCAGCATCACCTGCTCACCACCACGCACGCCCTCGGTCCCCAGGCCGTCACGCTTCTTTACGAACTCCTCGCCCAGGAACAAGGCCTCCCCACCATCCACTGGCTCGACGAGCAAGACCAGGAACCTCTCATTTATTCCGACGAGCAAGAACGGGAGTTCCTCTCTTCCCAACGCAACTTCATCCTCACTGTCTTACACCGCAGCCCCGCTCCACTGGACGTCAGAACCATTGCCGGCCGCACCTTCCACACCTATGAAGGCATCCGTAAAACCCTCCAACGCATGCTCCATGCCGGCCAACTCGTTTCCCCCGCCCGTGGCCTCTATACCACACCCGATCATCCCTGCCTCTCCCAAAACATCAACGACCCAACATCTGTCTCACCACAACCATCTCTCCTATCTGCCCCACATCCTGAACTAGCATCAACTACCATCTTACCCCGGGTCCCTGTCCCAATAGTCCCAGATACCGTTGGCGAATTACCCAACAATAACGGAGCCAAATAATGTCGTAGGGGCGCAATTGATCGCGCCAGCCGAATGTGGCTTACCCAACAATAACGAGCCAAGCGATATAGATCCCCTATTTATCGTATCCGTGGGGACGCATGGGTCCAACACCACTCAATTCAATTCGCCAACTGTACCTGTCCCCCAAGTCCCAAACCCAAGCATCGAGGACGACATTCTAACAGACTGGCCACACAACCCATACCCTTTCAAAAACAAACTCTCAGACCAGGAGACCTGGGGTGACACTTCCTCAAGATTCTAGCTTCCCCGACCATCCAAAAAAGAAGCACCCTGGAATGTTCGCCTGGCATCTTCATAACAACCCACCCGCAACATGCCATAATGATAACAATATATCCCGGCCAATCACCAATCCTGTATCGCAGATTCCAACTCAAACTGGGGCCGGGAAACCCAAAATGTAGTGGCAGGGGGCGCTGTGGGCTTTTACGGGTACATTTTTTGAGCACGGAGACAACGGAGACAAGGGTCGTTCCACAAGGGCACCCTATCTGGGGGGCAGGTAATCCCTCCTCACCCAACCTCGCTCTGTCCTTACAGACATGATGACCTCCTTCCGCAAAACCTACCCCTGAGAGGTGTGGGGTAGCGGATGGGCCCTTCTGGCTGCCAGGCCTGTTGACTTGCTTCCATCTGGTGGTCATTTTGAGCACTGCGTGCTATAATAGGGGCAAGGTGGAGAATGAACTAAATGCTCACCATCGTCACGATAACCAGATCACCAACTCACTAATACTCAAACCGAGCAAAAGGTGCTGCTAAACCTTTGCACAGGAGTTATTACTATGAGCAGCGATAATAAGGGGGGCACGTCGGTTCCTGGGACACGACGTAAACCGGTACCAATTGCTATGGCTTCCGGTCCTCATGAGTATACCCCAGGAGATCAGGAAATGCCGGTCGCGCTCACCAGCGTTGCGGACATGTTGATATGGGCGCGCAACTGGTCACGTTCGCGCTCTGTCTGGCCATTGGGCTACGGCCTGGCCTGCTGCGCTATCGAGATGATAGCGAGTGCATCTGCACCCCAATATGACCTTTCGCGTTTTGGCTCGGAGGTCTTTCGCTCCAGCCCGCGTCAGGCCGACTTGATGATCGTAGCCGGTACAGTCTCAATAAAGATGGGGCCACGCCTGCGGCTGCTCTGGGAGCAGATGTCAGATCCCAAGTGGGTCATCAGCATGGGGCAATGCGCAAACTCTGGCGGTGAATTCTACGATAGTTACTATACCGTCCAGGGTGTCGATACCATCGTACCGGTGGATGTCTACGTCCCTGGTTGCCCTCCACGTCCAGAGGCTCTCATTGAAGGCATTCTCAAACTACGTGAGAAAATTCTCAAACAGGGTCTCAAAGTGCGCGGTGAGCAGGAAATAGAGGTGTAGCTTATGCGTGGCATCCTTGAAGGCATGGGCCTCACATTTAGCCATCTCGCCCGACCGAAGGTCACCCGGCTCTATCCCTATGAGAAGCCAAAGTTGCCACCGCGCAGCCGCGGCCTCATCCAACTTATCGCAGAAGAAGGCCTTGGCACCGAGTTTAACCTCAAGTGTGAAGCCTGCCTGCTCTGTGAAAAAGCCTGTCCCCCACGTGCCATAACTATTGAGTACGAACCTTTGCATCATTGGAAAGAGCGGCCCTGGTTCCAGTCCTACGTTCGCGAAGGTGCTGAGAAATACACCTCACATCCTATACCGCCAGCAACAGGTGCTTCAAAGGCCGGCTATTACGCCCAGCGTATCTCTGAATACGCCGTAGAGTATCACAATAAGCCTGTCGCTCCCTGTGTTGCCATGCCCGTCAAGGATTACCTGGAACCCGAACTGGAACTGAGCAAAGTGGATGAACTCCTGGAGACTTGGCCGCAAGAGGCAGGGACGCTGCCCGCGCTCCTGGATGCCGTCATGGACCTCTATGGCTATTTACCCTTACCAGCTGCAAAACGTATCGTCCAAGTGCGTGGAGTAGACCTGAGCGACATTTTCGGCATCGCTACCATGAGTCCAAAATTCAAACCCGCCCCTGCTGTCAAGGGTATTAAGCGCGATGATCAGCCTGAACGCGGCCTGGCCCCTGATAAGCGTGGTGTGTGGGGTAATATTCATCATGTGAGGCAGCCAAATGCCTGAATTTGATATTTCTTATCGTGTGCTACGACGACGTGGTGAGCCCGATGTACGCTCACTGGACGCTTACCGTCGTGCTGGTGGCTATACGGCCTTAGAGAAAGCAATTCGCGAACAGACACCCGAACAGATGATTCAGCAGGTCGCCGACGCCAAACTTCGTGGACGCGGCGGCGCTGGTCGCTTGGCCGCAGAGAAGTGGCGTATCGTCCGCCGTTCCGACGAAGATCAGAGGTACGTCATTTGCAATGCCTACGACGCTGACCCGCGTGCCAGGGCAGCACGTTCCATGTTGGAACGCAACCCCCACCAGGTCATCGAAGGCATCGTACTCGCGGCCTATGCCGTAGGGGCCTCAGAAGCGTACCTCTTCACACGTAGCTTCTATCTCGAAGGGGTTGCCTCAGTGCAGCGTGCCTTGAACGAGGCCGTAGATGCCAATCTCGTCGGACGCGATATTCTAGGCACCGAATTTAGCTGCAACATCAATGTGCTGGGCGTCGACATGGGCTTTATTGGTGGCGAGGAGACCGTCCAGATAGCCCTGATTAAAGGCCGTCGTGGCATGCCCGAGCAGCGTCCTCCCTACCCGGCGCAGTTTGGCTTGTGGGATAAACCCACCGCGATTAATTGCATCGAGACGTTAGCAAATGTACCAATCATCGTCCGCGATGGAGCCGCAGCATTCAGCAGTGTCGGCACCAACACAACAAGCGGTACCAAAGTCCTGACGATCTACGATTACATACCCGATAGCGAGCCAAAAGTGATTGAAGTGCCATTTGGAGCAACCTTGCGCGAAATCTTGCGCCATGCAGGCTACAGCCGTGCTGATGGGGAACTACGTGCCATTGTTGTCGGTGGAGCTGAGGGCGGTGCCTTACCCACATCTCTACTCGATATGCCATTTGACTACGATCCCATCGAGGAGGCAGGTGCCATTGTTGGTTCAGGTGTAGTTGAGTTGCTCCCGGCCAATACTTGCATGGTGGCATGGGCATTGGAGCGCAGCCATTATCTGTCCAAAGAATCATGTGGCAAATGTGTACCATGTCGAGTAGGTGTGAAGCGTATCGCAGGTATTTTAGAAGGGATTGTCAGTGATCTTGGGGTCAATGTAGACTTAGGCCTATTGGATGAATTTGCCAGCTATGTACCCGACGGCTCGCTCTGCGGATTTGGCGTGCAAGCCCCAAATCCGCTCAAGACAGCCAGGCGCTACTGGCCCGATCATTTCAGAGTGCATATTGAGGAGCAGCGGTGTCCTACCGGCATCTGCGTCCCGCTACGTGCTCATCGTTTTGTGACCAAACATGTCTTGCCATAGTAGGCACCCTGCCTGGGAGGCAGGACGCAGTCTGGTGGACTGTGTGCCCGATTTATCATGGGACGAGGAGATTTCATGGCTATATCGATTAGAGATAATCTCTCACCAATAGTTCAGGAGCCGACCGGACCAGTGGTGCGAAACGAAGTTGGCCATCCCAGCTTCACACTCACCATTGATGGCAAGACCGTCCAGGCCTATGAAGGTCAGACTCTCCTGAGTGTTGCCATTGATAATGGTATTACCGATATTCCAAATCTGTGTGATGACGAGAAACTTGAGCCAGCCGCCACCTGCCGTATGTGCGTTGTGCATATTGAAGGCGAGCCACGTCCCTTGCCTGCGTGTAGCACAGCAGCACTTCCAGGTATGATGGTAACAACAAATTCGGACCAATTGTTCCACATTCGTCGCACCAACCTCGAAATGATACTCTCTGACCACAATGCGTATTGCCAGCCGCCTTGCCAGATAGATTGTCCCACTCACATCGATATCCCCGGCTATCTCGAACTGATTGCCAAAGGGTCGATGAAAGAAGCAACACGCCTAGTGAAAGAGGTGTTGCCTTTCCCATACATCCTGGGCCTGACCTGCCCGAACCCCTGCCAGAAGGCATGCCGTCGTGCTCTGGTTGAAGAAGATATCGCCATCTGCCGTATGCATGGGCATGCTGCCGAGGCGTGTCTGCTCGATCCACCCATACCCTTCGTTCAAGACCCACCCACAGGCAAGAAGGTAGCCATTGTCGGGGCTGGCCCAGCCGGTCTCACCTGCGCGTACTACCTTGCACTCAAGGGCCACTACTGCAAGATATTCGAGATGCAGCCACAGCCGGGTGGGATGCTGCGTTACGGCATTCCTGAGTACCGTTTGCAGAAGGACTTGATGGACCTGGAAATCAATCATGTCTGGCAGCTAGGCGTAGACCTTCAAAGCAACGTCAAACTCGGTGTCGACTTCACCGTTGATGATCTGTTCGCTGAAGGCTTCGATGCTGTCTACCTGGGTATTGGCTGTTGGACGAGTAATGAAATGCGTGTGCCTGGCGAAGATGCCGAAGGCGTTGTGAACGCTATAGCATACTTGATGGAGAAGGTGGAGGGTAAGCCCGTACCAGTGAAAGAAGGTAACGAGGTTGTTGTGGTCGGCGGTGGATTTACCGCTTTCGACTGTACGCGCACTTCGTTGCGTCTGGGTGCGAAGGTACATACGATGTATCGTCGTTCGCGCACAGAGATGGGTGCTACCTTCGAAGAGGTTGAGGATGGTGAGGCGGAGGGGACCGACCTCCAGCTCTATGTCAGTCCGACGCGCATCGTGACCGAGAATGGCAAGGTGACAGGCGTCGAATTCCAGAAAAACAGGCTTGGTGAGCCGGATGCCAGTGGTCGCCGTCGCCCGGTGCCTATTCCAGGCTCTGAGTTTGTCGTAGCGTGTGATACAGTCATTCCCGCCATTGGTCAAGCCGCTGATAAGAAGGTACTCGACGAGAAGTCTGGTGTGAAGTGGACCAGGTGGACAACCATCCAGACCGACCCGCATAACTATATGACAGACCGCTACGCCGTCTTTGCTGGGGGCGATGCTCAGATGGGTGCTAAAACCATCATCGAATGTGTTGCCCAGGGCAAATTGGGTGCCCGTTCGATCCATGCTTTCCTCAATGGCGAAGAAATGAAGGAAGTCGCCCGTCGCCTCGAACTGGAGGAGCGCAAGCCCGACCTCTTTGACATTGTGCCTTATAAACCTGTCGAACCGAAGGTAAAGATGCCCATGTTGCCTTACGAGCAGCGTAGACGCAACTTCAAGCTGATCGAGTTGGGCTACCTTGACGAGCAAGCAGAGCGTGAATCAGCTCGTTGCTTACAGTGTGCCTGCCCTGCTGCCGGTCAGTGCGACTTGCAGAAGTATAGCATCGAGCACGGCCTGTCAGATAACCGTTTCCATGACGGCGAACCCAGCGACTACCATGACTATGAAGTCGACCTATCGCATAGTTTCATCCTGCGTGATCCCAACAAGTGCATCAACTGCACGCAGTGTGTACGTGTCTGCCACGACGTTATAGGGCCAGATTGCTATGGTATGTTCGGCAAAGGCTTTGATACCATCGTTGCTACACCCTTCAACGTCAGCTTGCACGATACCGACTGCGTCTCCTGTGGCGCATGTGTCCAGGTATGCCCAACCGGTTCGCTGATGATGGCAGAACGCCACCTCACACGTTATGCGTTCGCACTCGATCGCTGTATCTTCTGCGGCGACTGTGTTGAGGTCTGCCCCCATGGCGCCTTGGGTGAGACCCCCAACTTCGAGTTGTCTTTCTTCAATCGCTTCGGTTCAGACGTCACCTTGGAGAAAGGCGATCTGGCGGCTGCGCCAAACTACCTGGTGCGCCAGCGCCTCCCACGCGGGAAGAAGGATCTGCCGGTGATGAGTCCACTGGTGCGTCCATTGCCCGCACGCAGCATCCGCGATTAAGGAAGTATATATGGCAATACGGCGTGGTCTGCGCTTTCCCAAGGGGTTTTTATGGGGAACAGCTTCTTCAGCATATCAATGTGAGGGAGGTAACACGAACAACCAATGGTATCGCTGGGAGCAGCAGGGACACATCCTCACCGGAGAACGGTGTGGCGATGCAACTAACTGGTGGAGGGCAGCAGGAGCCGACTTTGACCTGGCTGAGCAGATGGAGAACAATGCTCTGCGGCTCAGCCTGGAGTGGAGTCGTATCGAACCTGCAGAGGGATGGTGGGATAGCGCCGCCCTGGATCGTTACCGCGCCATGCTCATAGGCTTGCGTCGGCGTGGCATAAAGCCCATCGTAACGCTGCATCATTTCACCGATCCTCTCTGGTTTGCAGAGCGCGGGGGCTTTACTCGCGAAGCCAATATTCATTTCTTTGTTCGCTACGCCACTCGCGTGGTGCAAGCATTGCGTGATCTATGCGACTTTTGGCTAACTATCAATGAGCCAAACATCTATGCTATCCTGGGGTATCAGCTCGGCGCATACCCCCCCGGTGAAAGCAACCTACTGCTCTGCATGCAGGTCTTGCGTAACATGGTGCAAGCTCATGTCGAAGCATTTTATGCCATTTGCAGCCTCCAACCACAGGCACAGATTGGCTACTGTCTCCACTATCATCTCTTCGACTCCGCCGACTCCAACTCTCTGCTCGATCGCAGCGTCGCAGGCTTGCAAGACACATTCTTTAACTGGGCAACCCTGCAAGCTGCTGAGACAGGGTATTTCACATTTCCCTTCAATCTGCTCCTTGCCCCAATTGCGCGTGCTCCTGGTGCACGCGATTTTCACGGCGTCAACTACTATACCCGTGAAATGGTTCGCTTCGATCAGTCTGTGCCCGTGGACTTTTTTGGTCGTCGCTTTACACGCCCCGGCGCGATACTCAATGATCCAGGCAAGGAAAGCTTCTTCGGCGAAATCTACCCAGAAGGTCTGTATCGTGTGCTGAAGGCCGTATATCAGCGGACGCGCGGCAATAAGCCGCTCTATGTCACTGAAAATGGCTTCTCTGATATGCTAGATGATCGCCGCCCACGAGCCATCCTCGAACATCTCGCGATGATCCACCGTGCAATCGGTGAAGGCATTCCCGTACATGGCTATCTATACTGGACCCTGGTTGACAATTTCGAATGGAATGAAGGTTGGGGTGTGCGCTTCGGGCTGATAGAAGTTGATCCGATGACTCAGCAGCGCATCCCGCGCCGTAGTGCTAGCATGTTTGGCGAAATCTGCCGTGCCAACGGCATTACCGAATCGATCGTCGAACGCTATGCACCTGAGGCTGCGGACGTGGTCTTTGGTACGACTGATATAGCCAAACGCCGTATCGCCATTTGACTTGTCATTGATGATGATAACATGCTAAACTCTCTTTAGAGCACATAGTGCATTGCAGTGCTATGTTTACATCTCCAGGAATACGAGGACAAGCAGATGAATAAAGCAACCTTCATCTCCGAAATGCATAGGTTCCAATTTGGCAGTAAAATAATTTGCTCTGATGGCGAATATGGTATCCTCGCCTATGTGGTATTCAACTCCTCCACACGCTGTATGACGCATATCGGCCTCAAGCAGGGACGACTTTTCGGGAAAATTTTCCAGCTTCCCTTTGATACCATTATCAGCGCTACGAGTGATGGAGTTATGCTCCGCGTCAAAAGTGCAGATGTAGCTGCTGCCCGTAAAGTAGAGACTGCGAGTGATGAGGCAGTGGGCAAGGAAGCGCAGCTCAGCAGCAAATGTACAGTAGAGCGTGCGGGTACTGGTAGTAAAGGGGGACTGGCGCTTGTTGCTGTTCATCCAAGTAGCGGTGAATTGGCTTATCTCGTAGCTCATCACCTCCTTCCAGGGCAGGATACGTTGCTGCGGGCAGAGTTTGTCACCAACCTGGCCACTGAACATGTGACGGTCACTGTTGACGATACAAAGCTCAATTCCTTTCCACCTTATCGCCCTGACGATGTACTTCAGCAAGAAGTCGAAGCAGCTCTTTTTGATCTTAC
>Ga0187814_10001089_pt1 | contig 10164 bp, 7 predicted proteins | sample NC_S_4_FD_132450 | JGI IMG/M metagenome (GOLD analysis project Ga0187814, IMG submission 132450) | Wetland sediment microbial communities from Neuse River Estuary, North Carolina, USA - ASW-S_4 | ecosystem: Environmental > Aquatic > Freshwater > Wetlands > Sediment | place: USA: North Carolina...
AGAGCCGCTATGATGCTGAGGCCCTGGCTCGCGGCGGCGGGGCTGCCGGGAGCCAGGCCCACTCCTTCGTCGGCGATCTCTATTGCCAGACGGCTCCCCTCTCCGATGTATCCTCCCTTCACCGACACCCTTCCTCCCTTGCCCGACGGATAGGCATGCTTGATCGAGTTCATGATTATCTCGTTGCACATGATGCCGAGACTTACGGCTCGATCGCCATCGAGCTCGGCCGCCCTTCCTTCCCAATCGAAGCCGAACTTCATTTCCTTGTATATCTCGCTAAACATGTCGACGAGGGAACGCAGAAGCTCTTCGAGGTCGACGAGATAGAAGGCTTCCCGCCTATAGAGCAGCTTCTGGACGACGGAGATGGCGGAAAGGCTCTCCTTGATGTCCTCTATCGACTGGCGCGGGTCCACCGAGGGCCTTGTCTTCAGATTCACGATGCTCGCTATGACCTGCAGATTGTTCTTGACGCGATGCTCGATCTCGCGAAGCATGAGTTCGAGCATCCGCCGAAGCCTGCCCTCCTCGGCCGCCGCCGCCGCATATCCGCGTATGAGATAGTTCGCCGCGAAAGAGAGCACCAGGCTCACGAGTGCAAAGTTGGCGGAGATCACGATGACCGAGTCGGGCCTTTGCGGCCAGGCCACGAGGCGGAGGGCGGAGGCGACCGCGATACCGGCGTGCGTGAGCAGGGCCAGCGCGTTGGCCGCGATCATCGCCTTCAAATCTCCGAAGAGCGCAACCAGGAACACGAAAGCGAATATGAAAAGGTGCCCGGCGCCGAAGGGGCCGGTGCGGACGAGAAGTAGGAGGCCGAGTGTATAGGATATGACCAGGAGAGAGGTAACTTTGAACTTATAGGGAAGGCCGGGCGCCAAGGCGAGCACTGCCACGTAAACGCAGGAAAAGCTGTCCGCGGCGAACACGGACCACAGCTCTTGCCGGATCGACAGATACGCGCTCGGAACGTATGCGACGAGCGCTCCTAAAGCCATCACTCGGAGGAGCGCCGTAAGCATCCGCTCTCGAAGGCTTCGAGCCCCCGCGGACTCGCTTTCCATGTTCCCCGCCCCCCCCGTCCAGTATTCGCCGGATCGAGGCTCTTGTCAAAGAAGGATCGCCTCAGCCTAGGATGACGACGTCGCACCCTCGTAGAGCTCGAGCGCCTTATTCCCGATGTCTGCCGGCCAGGTTGAGAGGATCGATGAAAGCGCCGCGCGGTCCCTTCGGTACAGGGCGCGGCTCGCCTCTTCGTAGCCGGGGAGATCACCTGCCATAGCCGACATGAACCGATAGGCCGCGTCCACTGCCTGTCGGGCCGCAGCCTCGCCGGAGTCTGCCTTCCGCGCCTCGTCCACGAGGCGACGCAGCGTGGCGGAAACCCCGTTTGGCTGACGCTCGAGCCACTCCCACTGCCGGGGCAGGAGCGTCACCTCGCCGCCTACGACGCCGAGCTTCGGTCGCCCTGGCCCCCGTTTTTCCGGCCCGGGCAGCTCCCGCTCCAGGATCTCCGCGATGGAGCCGCGGAAATCGAAGTCGAGCTGTCGCCCCGTGGATTCGTCGAAGACGAGGAGAGAAGCAGTCTTGTCGCCGTCGACGAGCTCTTTCGAAGCTCGAAGTACAGCCTCCAGGCTTCCTGACGCAATGAGTGTGCTGCCCTCGAAGGCGCAATACGTGGATGTGGCTTGCATTGAGACATTTTATCCAGGTATTATTTATTAGTCAATATTACCGTGGTAAAAACAAGAAACGCTCCGCTAGTTGCGTAAAGCGGAGCGGAACACCGGCCATGCCGCCCGCACAGCGCACCGACGATCTCGAGACCGAGGCCGCTCGGCGAGGCACCGACGCCGTCAGCCCTTCCGGCTGCGCCCGAGAATGAAGTTGACAGTTTCCCAGACTTTTTCCCGCGTCGGCTTGCCCGGCATGAACAGGTAGAGGTATATGATCGCGCCGGAAAGGAGGAGCATCAGCTGGTCGATGGGGGCTGCAGGATCGATTTCGCCTCTGGACGCTGCGCGCTTGAATATGTCTTTGAAACTCTCGATGCGGGGCGCAATGTAGGTCGACCACCAGGTCTCGCGCAGACTCTCCGCCAGGGAGACTTCTGTCATTTCCAATATCAGGAGACGCCGACCCGCAGGGTCTCCGACAATAGACTCCATGAGGTCGAGCGCTCGATCCAGATCGCCGATGAGGCTGCCCGTATCGGGCATCGATTCCATATGCGAACGCCAGCTCTCTATGGCCTCGGCTGCGAGCTCCTCTTTGCGCTTCCATCTCCTGTAGATCGTCGGCCTGCCCACGCCGGCTCGCGACGCGACTGCCTCGAAGGTGAGACCGTCGAAGCCCTTTTCCCCAAGAACTTCGAGGGCCGCCTCAAGGATTGCGCGGTGCGCCTCCTCGCTCCGAGGTCTGCCGCGCGGGCGGGCTGTCGCCGTTTGGCTACTTGAGTCGCTTTCTCCTTTCACTGGGGCATCCTCCCTCGCTGGCGCCGACGCGGCCCTCGATCCAAGGGTCTGGATATGCGCATGGACACACTATAACACGCGGCCCCGGCGCTTGACAGAGGTCAACTTCGTTATTATTATTACGTTACAGTAACGTAATAATAATAACGAAGTGAATAGGCTTCGAGGGGAGGCAGTCCATGTCTGATTTCAACGATGTCGAAGCGGCCGCAACCACGAAGGAGACGAAGCCGCGGAGCGTTCGATCCCGCAAAAAGGGTGCGGCCGTTTTCGGTCTGGCGGCGCTCATCGTTGCCGCCGCGGTCGTCGCCTATGCCCGGCTCGTGCTCGCGGGCTACGAATCGACTGACGATGCCGCGATAAACGGCGACCAAGTCGCGGTGAGCGCACAGGTAATGGGGCGAATCGCCTCGATGTCCGCTTCGGAAGGAGATCCTGTCGCAGCCGGTGAAAAGCTCGTCGCGCTCGACGCAAGCAGCCTCGCCGCGCTTGAGACTCAGGCCGAGGCCGATCAAGATTTCGCCGCCCAGAACGTCGCGCTGGCCCAGGTCAGGCTCGAACAAGCTCAGAGCGATTTTGGACGGGCGACCGTCCAATACCAGAGCAGGATCATTCCACAGGAGCAGTACGATCACGGCAGACTGGCTCTGGAGACGGCGCGGACCGAGTTCGCCATTGCCGAGGCCCAGGGGAAACAGGCGGCCGCGCGACTCGCGACGGCCCGCGTGAACCTCACGCAGGCTTCCATTTCTTCGCCCATCGACGGAGTCGTGGCCAGGAAGTGGGTTTCCGTCGGCGAGATCGTGCAGCCCGCGGAGTCCATCTACACGCTGTCGGCCACAGGGCGGCTCTGGGTGGACGCGAACTTCAAGGAGACCCAGCTCCGGCAGCTCGCGGTCGGGGACAGGGCCGAGATCAGGGTCGACGCTCTGCCGGGCCTGGTGCTCAAGGGCAGGGTGGAGAGCCTCGGAGTCGTCACCGCCTCGCTCTTCGCCCTCATCCCCGCGGGCAATGCCAGCGGAAACTACACGAAGGTGACGCAGCGGGTGCCGGTCAAGATAGCGATCGACCTGGGCGGCGGCCCCGGCTCCGGAGCAGCCGGCCACGGCAGCGCGTATCGCCTCCTTCCCGGCATGTCGGCCGAGGTGCGGGTGCGCACCTCCAAGGACTGAGGGCCATGTCGAGGCCAGTATCGGGCCCACCCGCCGGCCGCGACCGCGGCGCTTCGCCGTTCCGCCCAGGCCACCCCGCCTATGCCTGGATAGTCCTTCTCGCTACGAGCATCGGGATCGTCATGCCGGTGCTGGACACGACCATAGTAAACGTGGCGATAGCCCGACTGCAGCTTTCGTTCGGCGCCTCCACGGAAGCCGTGCAGTGGGTGATCACCGCCTACCTCCTCGTCTACGCGGTGATTCTTGCCGTATCGGGCTGGATGGCGGATCGTTTCGGATACAGAACGGTTTTCCTCGGCGCCTTGGCGCTCTTCACGGCCGGCTCCTTTCTCTGCAGCGTCTCGTGGAGTCTCGGCACGCTGATACTTTCCCGCGTGGTTCAGGGCGCCGGCGGCGGCATGATCATGCCGGTGAGCATGGCCATCGTGACGCGCGAGATTCCCAAGGAAAGACTCGGCACCGCCATTGCGATCTGGTCCATCCCCGCCCTCGCCTCGACCTCCTTTGGCCCCACGCTGGGCGGATGGCTCATAGACCGCTTTTCGTGGCAGGCGATGTTCGACATCAACGTTCCGATAGGAATCCTGGCGTTCGCCGCCTGCTCCATCGTGCTCCGCGAGCACAAAAGCGAGGAGCATGGCTCATTCGACCTTCTCGGCGTCGCGAGCCTCTCCGTGGCGCTTGCGTCGTTGCTGCTTGCGCTCGCCGACGGGAACGCGGCGTGGAACACCGACGGCTGGCGATCGTCCTTCATCCTGACCTGTCTTGCGCTTTCGGCGGGGGGCTTCGCTCTCTTCTTCATTTGCGAATTCACGACCGACCAACCGGTCATAGATTTCTCGCTGCTAAAAATCTACAACTTCGGCATGAGCGCCGCCGTGCTCTTTGTCTTCGGCCTCGGAATTTTCGGAAGCGATTTTCTCCTCCCCCTGTATCTCCAGGAGGGCCTCGGGTATACACCAACCCAGGCCGGCATGGTCTTCATCCCCAACGGCATCATCATGATTCTGTCTATGGCGATCGGCGGACGCCTGACCGACCGTATCGGCGCGAAAGTCCCTGGCCTGATCGGGATCATCCTCCGCGCAGTGGGTATGTACCGATTCACGTTTCTCACGCCCGATTCCGGCGGCGGGGACATCCTGAGCACCGTTTGTCTGTTGGGCGCCGGCATGGGCTTCCTCGCGTCTCCGCTCCAAACCGTGGCCATCGGGTCGATACCGCAGGCGAAGATGGCGCAGGGCTCCGGGCTTATCAAGATCGTACAACAGATAGGCGGCAGCTTCGGCGTCGCCTTGCTCAGCACGATACTCGTGAATCGGGAGAGGTTCCACATGGCGAGGGTGGGCGAGGTCATGAGCCCGAGCTCGCCGTTTTTCGATCGTGTGCTCTCCCGTGCGGCGATGCACGCGTTGCACGCAACAGGAGGCACGATGAGCGATGCGGCGAATAAGGCGGGAACTATCATCCTGAGCCACGTGCAGGCGCAGACCTTCGCCTGGTCCATAGACGATGTCTTCTTCGTCGCTATGCTGATGAGCGTCGTCTCGTCAATTCCCTTCCTTTTCCTCAGGACCGGCCGTGGCCGCAAGGAGAGGGGCGCGGCGGCGGGCGCCCCAATGCCGGCAATGGAAGATAGAGGTGTCTCATGAATCCGAGGCGAGAGTCCATGGGCGAGTTTTTCGGACTCGTCCGGCTTTTGAGGAATCCTCTCGTGCTTGTCATAATGAGCGCGGTGGCGTTGGCCACGGCTTTCCCGCAGACAGGCGCGGCCCAGACAGGCCCGACTCAGACGGGCGCGGCCCAGGCAGGATCGGCCCAGACGGGCGCGGCCAAAGCGGGCGCGGCGCAGCCCAGCCTCGGCGCCCCCGACGCCGGCCCCGCGCAGCCGCGCCTCCTCACCCTGGACGAGGCGATCTCGCTGGCGGTGGCCAATCACCCGTCGATCAAACAGGCCCAGGCTCAGCTTACGGCCGCCCGCGCCGCGGTCGGGGAGGCTCTGAGTCTCTATTACCCGAAGGTGGCCGGCGCCCTTTCCTACACGCGCGTGGAGCCGGACCAGAGCTTCACCTTTCCCGGCCTCGGCACCTTCTCGCTCGCACAGGAAGACAACTGGGACTTCCACGTCGGGCTCGACCAACTGCTCTTCGCTTCCGGCAGGCCTGCCATCTCGGCGAGGCTGGCGCGCTCGGGGGTCGGCGCCGCGGAGATCGGCCTGGCTCAGGTCGAGATGTCTCTAGCCTACGAGACCGTGCAGACCTTCTACACGGCGCTCTTCCTCGAGGAGCAGGTGGCCTCCCTCGACCAGCAGCTCTCCGACCTGGAGCAGCACTTGGCCGCGACGCAGAAAAAGGAGCAGACGGGCTCGGCGACCAGCTACGACCTGTTGTCCACTCAGGTCCGCGTCGCCTCCCTGCGCGGCGAGCGCATCGATGCGCACAATCAGTACCTGAAGGCGCTGATCGAGCTTAAGTCTCTCGCCGGTCTCGGCCCCGACGTCGAGTTGAGCCTTCGCGGCGACATCGCGAGCCAGAGCGCGGCCGATCGCGGCGCGGCGGACGAACAGGCTCTCCTCGCGCAGGCCCTTGCCGACCGGCCAGAGGTGAAGCGAGCGCTCGCCGCTGAGGAGGCCACGGGACTCGACCTGGACCTGGCGCGGCTCGGCGCCTTCCCGACTCTGTCTGCCCACGCGCAGGCGGGGTTCCAGAACGGCCTTCTCCCCGATAGCGGCTCCCTGACCTTCAACTGGAGCGCCGGCGTTCGGCTCACCGTGCCGATTTTTGACGGCCTGGACACGGCGAGCCAGATCCAAGAGGCCCAGGGCAGGGCGGAGGCCGCGCGTCAGAACAGCGCCGCCGCGAGGAGCAGGGTCGCCGCGGACGTGCTGGAGGCCTGCCAGGACCTGAGCGCAAGCCGCGAGTCGGAGCGGAACTCGCAGATCCAGCTACAGCAGGCCCAGGCAGCGCTCGATGCGGCCAAGATACAATATGACCTGGGCGTCACGACCAACGTGGAGTACCTGGACGCGCAGGCTGCGCTGGCGAGGGCCAGGCTCGAGAGCCTCGCGGCGCTCTTCCGCGAAGTGCTGAGCGACTATGCGCTCAGACGCGCGGCGGGGCTGCGGATTTGGGCGGGCGGTTGAGCGCGTCCCCTGCGGCCCCGCCCCGGACGGGGCGATCCGCTCAGTCCGCTTCGGGCGGCGCGATCGACTCGCCCTCCGCGATCTTCCTGAACTGGCTGGGCGTGAAGCCTGTGTAGCGCTTGAAGAGGGATGAAAAATAGCGCGTGTCGGAGATGCCGACCTTGTACGCCACCTCGTTGACCCGGCAGGCTGGGTCGGCCAGGAACTCGAGGGCCTTTTTTATCCGCACCATGGTCGCGTACTCGACGAAGCTGCAGCCGGTGACGCGCTTGAAGCGCTTGCCGAGCGTGCTTTCGCTCACCTCGAGCTCCGACGCCACGTCGCCCAACGCGATATCCGTATCGAAGCGCTCCTCTATGCGCCGCACGGCGTAGCCGACGACGTCGTCCTTCTGGACCGACTCGTCCAGGAGGCGGTGGAAGAAGGCGACGAAGCTCGGGTCGAAGGCCTGCCGTTCGAAGAGAGTCTCGAGACGGCGGGTCGCGTCGCCGCGCGACAGAGCCGCCGCCATCCGCTTGAGCGCGCCCACGAGCTCCTCGTCGGATACTGGCTTGAGCAGGTAATCGCGCGCCCCGAGGAGGATGGCGCGGCGGGTGAAGGCGAAGTCGTCGTAGCCCGATATGATGATGATCTCCGGGATCCGCGCCTGCTCCTCGTGGAGGCGTTCGATCATCGACAGGCCGTCCATGAGCGGCATCTTGATGTCGAGAAAGACGAGGTCCGGGGCGAGGTCGCGGATGAGTTCGTGCCCCTCGAGGCCGTTCGCGGCCGAGCCCACCACCGTGAAGCCGAACTCCTGCCAGGGGACGGTGAACTCCAGGCCCTTCCTGATCCAATCCGAATCCTCGACGATGATCACTCGGTACATGCGCCGTCTCCCGGGTCCTTTGGAATGCACAGGGTCACGGCCGAGCCGAGGCCGGCGTCGCTCTTGATTTCGAAGGAGAACCGGTCGCCGTAATGCAGGCGGGCGCGCCGCAGGACCAGGGACATCCCCATGCTCGACTCGGAGCCTCCCTCGGTTCTCTCCGCGCGCACGAACTCCTCGGGCGCGACCATGAAACCCTTGCCGGAATCGGTGACGCGTATCACGACCAAGTCGCCGTCTCCCCGGATCGAGATGCCTATGCGCCCCCCGCCCGTGGCGCCGATGCCGTGGACCAGGGCGTTTTCGACGATGGGCTGGATGAGGAGCTTCGGAATCCTGCACGCCGCCACGCTCTCGTCGATATCGTAGTCTATCGTCAGTTTGTCGCCGAAGGAGAGCCGATGGATCTCGAGGTAGGTCTTGATGGCCTCGATGTCCTCGCGGAGGGGGATCAAGGTCTCCGCCGGCCGGCCGCGGACGCTGTAGCGCAGGACCTTGGCCATGTTCGTAAGGACGATCGAGGCCTTTTCGGTCTCGCCCATCCGCATCATCCATTTGGCCGTGTCTATCGTGTTGTAGAGGAAGTGGGGGTTGAACTGGGCCTGGAGCTGCTTCATCTCCGCGGTCTTGGCCAGCTCGATGCGCTCCATGAGGCGCCGGACCGTCGACTCCATCTCCACGATGAGCGAATTGAGCCTGACGGCGATCTCCTCGAACTCGTCCCCGGATATGACCTCGAGTCTGGCGGTGAAATCGCCCTGGCTCACCTTTCCCATGGTGAGGAGTATGTCGTGCATGGGGCGGGTCATGCGCTTGACGCTCCTCGAGAGGACCACGGCGAAGACGCAGGAGAAGAGGAGAAGGATGACGCCGATGGTGTACAGACCGAATCTGAAGCTCGAGATGATGAACTCGATAGAGGCGAGACCGTACACCGAAAGCCCGTGGCGGCCGACCTCCCGGCGCGCGAAGGCATACGTGGTTCCGCCGAGTCTCACCTCGCCGTCCTTGCCTGCGATGGCGAAGCGGTCGAAGGGCCCGAGCGGGCTGCCGTCGTAGGAGGCCACGACGCGGTCGAACTCGTTGGTCAGGATGAAGTGTCCGGTCACGCCCTCGCCGCGGTCGGAGGAGAGGTCCTGCCAGTTGTGGAAGGAGAGGTCGGCCGTCAGATAGCCGACGACGCGCCCCTCGGCTCCGACCACGGAGATTCCGAGCGAGTAGTCTGTCTGGACGATCCCCCCGTAGCGCATCGTCCTCTGGTAGCCGACGACCGCGGCCGGATCGCGGTTCATGAGGCCGTAGAGGCCCCACTCCGGCTCGAGCGCTCCCGCGTCCGCGGCGACAAAACGGCCCGTGGTGCCGAAGATCCGGTCGCCGTCCGGCGCGATGCCGCTCACGACCGCCTTGATCCTGCGCTCCTTTATAAGCGCGTAGATCTCGCGCATGGCTTCGGAGAACGCGGAGGGCGGCCTGTCGCCGGAATAGGCGCCGATGATCTCCCGCTCCGCTCCGAGGCGGCGCATTAGTCCGTCGTAGGCGTCGAGGTCGGACTCGATCCTCGCGGCGATCGCGTGGGTGGAGCGTGCAACGTCCCTGCGGATGCGTTCGCGCACGTAGGCGTTCCACGCGACGTAGAACGACAGGAGGAGCACGAAGGCCGGAAGCACGACGGTGAGGAAGACGCTCTTGAGAATCTTGACGCGGAGGCTGTGGCCGTAGGGACCCATGCGGCTACCATCCCGACCGATAGACGGAGTCCGGCATCGCTACTCCGGCAGGAGGCGGATGCGGGCCGGATCGAAGGCGATGCCGACGGGGCCGCCCTCCGGGTACACCCGCTTCGAGGCCGGGTCGTCGATCTCGACGAGGACCTCGCCGTAGGACGTGTCGACGAAGGACTCGACGCTGCTGCCGAGGTAGACATTCATGCGGACGGTCCCGTCGATGAATCCCGCGCCCCGCTCCGCCAGCCGGAGGGATTCGGGGCGCGCCATCACGACGGCCTTCTGATCCGCCGAGATGCCGTCCGCCGCCCGCCCGACGCGGAGGCTCTTCCCGTTGAGCCTGCACTCCCAGGCCCCCTCCGCCCCGCCGAGAACCTCGACAGGGAAGAAGGCGACCTTGCCGACGAACCCGGCCACGAACTTCGAGGCGGGATTCTCGTAGACCTCGCGGGGGCTGCCGATCTGCAGTATCTCGCCGTCCCTCATCACGATGACGCGGTCGGAGAGGCTCATCGCCTCGACCCGGTCGTGCGTGACGTAGATGGCGGTGATGCCGAGCGATTTCTGTATCTTGCGGATCTCCACGCGCATCTGCTCGCGCAGGAGGGCGTCAAGGTTGGACAGGGGCTCGTCAAGGAGGAGGACGGAGGGCTCGACGATGAGGCTCCGGGCGAGGGCGACCCGCTGCTGCTGCCCGCCGGAGAGCCTGCCCGGAGCCCGGTCTGCCAACTCGCCGAGGCCCACGAGGCCGAGCGTCTCCCTCACCTTGCATTCGATA
>Ga0187814_10001090_pt1 | contig 10158 bp, 6 predicted proteins | sample NC_S_4_FD_132450 | JGI IMG/M metagenome (GOLD analysis project Ga0187814, IMG submission 132450) | Wetland sediment microbial communities from Neuse River Estuary, North Carolina, USA - ASW-S_4 | ecosystem: Environmental > Aquatic > Freshwater > Wetlands > Sediment | place: USA: North Carolina...
CCGACACGACGGAGCACGGCAGTTTCTTCGTGATGGCGCACTTCCATTACACGATCATGGGCGGGCTCATCTTCGCGTTCATGGCCGGGCTGTATTACTGGCTGCCGAAGATGATGGGGATCAAGCTCAACGAGACGCTCGGCAAGTGGCAGTTCTGGACCATGTTCATCGCTTTCAACTCCACGTTCCTGCCGCTGTTCGCGGTCGGCATGGCCGGCCAGCCGCGGCGGGTGTTCGAGTATGCGCTGAACCTGCAGCCGCTGAACGACTGGGTGTCGATCTCCTCGTTCATCCTCGGCGGGTCCATCCTGATCTTCGTGATCAACTTCGTCTGGTCGACGGTGATCGTGCGCGAGCGCGAAGAGGGCAACCCGTGGCGGTCGCGTGGGCTGGAGTGGCAGGTGGCCTCGCCGCCGCCGCGGGGCAACTTCGACAGGGTGCCTGTGGTGCTCTCCGGGCCTTACTTGTATGGCTTCAAGGACGCGCCGCCGGTCGCCGACCTGAACCCGCCAGTCGGAGTGCTCAGCGTCGCGTTCGCGCCCGCCACGACCGCAGAAGCGGAGGCATAGGCATGGCAGAGATTACTGCCCAGCCGCCCGAGAGCCTGACCTCGGACGTAGAGGAAGCAGCGTTCTACCACGAGACGGCGCTGAACGTCTGCTGGACAGGCGCCCGGCTAGCGGTAGGCGCCCTGTCGTTCGGCTTCGGCGCGTTCGTTTTTGCCTATTTCTACCTGCGATCGCTCGACTCGAACGGGATGTGGCACCCGGCCGGCTTCAAGAACCCGCAGCCATGGGCCGGTGCCGTCACCATGGGCCTGATCGTGGCCAGCGCCATCGTGCAGACGCTGCTCCTGCAGCGCATCAAGTCTGGGCACAAGGGCCAGTGGCTGGCCGGGGCAGCGGCAGCGATGGCGCTCGGTCTGGGCGCGATAGGGCTGCAGGTATGGCAGTTGCTGAACCTGCCCTTCTACCCGGGCAGCGCCGGGTATGCGAGCGTTTTCGCCGGCGCTACGCCGGTGTTCGTGCTGGTCGTTTTCTGCGCCATGATCTGGCTAGAGATCCTGATTGCCAAGGCGCGGAGGATCCCGGAAATCTCATTCGTCGAGCAGCCGCCTACGTACGCCCAGGCGTTCCGCGTGCAACGTTTCCAGGCCTCGCTTAGCTCGTTCACCGTGGTCTGGAACTACCTCGCGGTGATCGCGATCGTGTTCTGGGTGCTGTTCTACCTCGCCGTCTGAAGGAGGCATGAGTGCCTGCAGTCGTTGCTGCGGCATCGGGCTCGGACTGGAACGCGGGCGGCTCAGTCCTGACGTTCTACTTCCCGATCGCTCTGTTCGTCGTCATCGCGGCACTGCTGTACCTGCAGTTCGGCAGGCCGCACGCCATCCCTGGCCGCAAGCCCCTCGCGCTTGGGCGCACGAGCACGCATGCCACGCAAGGTGACGGGACGACCGCAGGGGAGGGCGCCAGCCCGGCCTCGCCGTCCTCCCATGTTGGCAGCCGTAGCCCAGAGACGTACTCCGCCGCTGCCGACGACGAGCATCAGCCGCCAGAGGCCGACGGGTGACCATGTCGGAGGCTCCCTGCGTGCCAGGCAGCGGCACAGGCCCGTCCGGTGGTCATCACGCAGGGCGCAAAGCCTAGCCGTGCAAACGGCAGCGCCGATCTCGGTTACCCGAGCCGGGAGAACTTCACGCCGTCCCGGCAACGGCCGTCGCGTTCGCGACTGCACCGTCGACATATGTGATGGTGTTAGCCGCGATGGCAGGAACGCGCGGTCCCGGCAGCACGATTCCGGTCAGGTTCAGCGGGTCGGCGGCCGAGATGCGGACCATCTCGCCGTTGTGGTGCAGCTTCCTGACTGACCGCAGGACGTCGAGCGCGGCCGGGTGGGCGTACTGCTCACCGCTGAATCCGCTGACAAACCTGCCGCCGCGAATCGTGCCGCGTGCCTCCATGCGCCGGAACGCCCACAGCAGGTCACGCCAGGGAATGGCAAGGCTCTCGCGCGCCGCCAGGTCTCGGAATACCACGCCCCACCGGGCGGCGAGCTGTTCGGCGACCGCCTCGGCCAGCTCGTCCCGGTCTGCGTCGGCGACCGGGTCTGGGAGCAGCGACCAGCGGCCAGAGGCACCGCCTGTCGTGCCGCGCAGGCCGCGTCGCAGCCCGCGGGTGGGAAACTGACGCTCCGGGCTGCCGCGCCGCAGCAGCGACCGGACGGCCCGGAACCCGTCCGCTGTGACGAGGCCGCGCGCTACGCCCTCCCACAGCGCCTCGTCGATCTCATATGGCAGCCGGCCGGTCACTGTCGCGATGTCGGGCCGGAACAGGGCGCCGTGCTGACGGAGCGCGTCAAGCACCTCGCGGGTCCGTCCGGCGCCCAGCTCGGCCGGGCGCAGTTCACCGCGCGCCGCCCGCAAGAGCCAGGGCAGGTCGTCACGTAGCGCCAAGGTGATGGGAGTGGCGCGGGAGGGAGTCATCCCCGCGCGTCGTGGCGCAAGGTCGGGCTCGACGTCGCGTACCGACAACCGTCCCCAGCAGACCTGCCCCGCCAGGCACAGCTCGTCCAGCCATTCGCGGCGGTAGCCGTCGACGCGGGCGGACAGCACGGAACTCTCCCAGGCGCCGGTGGCGAGTTCGAAGCCCTGCAGCTGCTCGATGACGGCCAAGACCCCGAACCTGCCCTCGCGCCTAGTCCCCGCCGATATGTGTTGCCAGCGCAACAGGAACCGCATGAAGTCTCGCGCGGTGACCGGCTCGATCTCGCGCCGCCGCCGCTGCCTGGTGTAGGCGTGAATTCGCGACAGCAAGCGCCGTGAGCAGAACTCCTCACTCCCGGTCGGGCTGGTAAATCGGCCGCGGATCGCAAAGCCCTCGGCTTCCAGCGAGGCCAGCGCACGGACCATCAGCGGCTCACGCAGACCCGCCTCGCTTGCCAGCGCCTCCGCCGTCACCGGGCCGCGGCATTCCAGGTAACCACGGAGCAGGTCCACTGCCGCGGTGTCCTCGTCGGGCGGCTCGCCCGTCTCCGAGCCATCGAAGCAGGGAACGATTTCAGCGTCTGGGAACAAGGCCCGGGTCGCGGGCAGGCGCTCGACCGCCGACCACAGCACGCCGGCCGTCGCCTGAACCTCGACCGCGCGCCGGTCGCGGACCAGCGCCTCGAACCACTGCCGCCAGTCCGCCGCGGCGCGGATCACGACCAGGTTCATCAGCAGGTCATGCAGCTCATGCTCGTCGCGCGGATCGGGCCGCACCTGCTCGGCTACCCGCTCGATCGCGGCCGGATCGAGCATGCCCAGCTCGTGCGGCTCGACCGGGAGGCCGCGGCGCAACGGCACCGCACGGCTGCGGCGCTCCTCAAGCGGCGCGTCATCCAGGTAGGTGAACGGCCGCCCGTTCAAGATTTCGTGCGCCAGCACCGATGGCTCTGTGGTGTCCCGCACCACGACGCCGACGCTCCCGGACTCGATCCGGGCAACCAGGTCTTTCAGGCCGTCGATGTCCATGGCGTCGCGCAGGCAATCTGCCAGGGTCTGGCGGACCAGCACATGGTCTGGAATCTCCAGCGGCCCGGGAGCCACGTTTTCCTGGCATGCCGCCAGCGTCGGGAACACTGCCGCCATCAGATCGTCGGATTCCATCCGCTGGATCGCAGGCGGGTTCTTCCTGCCGCCCCGCATCCGCAGCACAGCCAGCGATGTATTCAGATTCCACCGCCACCGGGCGGGGAACATCGGCGAGGTTAGCACCGCCTGCCGGACGACCTCCTCGACCGTGCCCGATACAAGGAACTTCGGTACCCGCTCGAGCGGGAAGCTGTGCTGCGGCCCGAGTGACAGCAAAACCGCGTCGTCGCTCGCCGCCGCCTGCAGCTCGAAGTCGAACGTCACGCAGAAGCGCTTCCGCAGCGCCAGCCCGAGCGCCCGGTTCAGCCGGGCACCGAAAGGCGCATGCGCGACTAGCTGCATCCCGCCCGCGTCGTCGAAGAATCGTTCCAGGACGATCGTGTCCATGGTGGGGAGAACGCCAAGCTGCGCGAGCCCGGCACCCAGATACGCCACGATTGCCTGCGCGGCTGCCTCGCCGACGCCGCACTCGGATGTCAGCCAGCTAGCGGCCGCGGCGGCTCCATCGGCCTCCAGGTGAGCCGCGACTGCCGACCGGATCGCGCAGATCTCCTCCGACAGTTCCACGGTCCGGCCGGGCGCCTCACCGAGCCAGAACGGCACCGAGGGTGGCGCGCCCTGAGCGTCGACGACCCGCACGACTCCCGGCTCCACCCTGCGGATCCGCCACGAGGTCGTGCCGAGCAGGAACACGTCGCCTGCCATGCTCTCGATCGCCCAGTCCTCGTTGACAGTCCCCACCAGGGCGTCATCGGGCTCGGCCAGCACCCGGTAATCGCCAAGCTCAGGGATTGCCCCGCCGGAAGTTAGCGCAGCGATCCGGGCACCGCGCCGGCCGCGCAGCTGACTGTTGACCTGGTCGCGGTGCACGTAGGCGGCCCGGCGGCCACGACCAGTGCGGATCCCCTCCGACACCAGCTCGACGACCTCTTCGAAATCCTCCGCCGTGACGGCGGAGAACGGTGCCGCGCAACGAGCTAGCGACAAAAGTCCGTCCTCAGCCCACTCCTCAGCCGCGCACTCGGCCACAACCTGCTGGGCCAGGATGTCCAGCGGGCAGGCCGGAATCCGCAGCGCGTCGAGCCGGCCAGAACGCGCGCCACGCAGCAGGGCGGCACATTCCACCAGTTCGTCGCGGGTCGTCGGGTAGAGCAGGCCGGACGGGATGCCGTCCCGAGCGTGATTCGATCGTCCGACCCGCTGCAGGAAGGTAGCGAAGCTGCGCGGCGAGCCGATCTGGCAGACCAGTTCCACCGGCCCGATGTCCAGGCCTAGCTCCAGCGATGCCGTTGCGACCAGCGCGCGCAGGTCGCCGCTGCGGAGCCGGGCTTCTACTCGCTGCCTGCGGTCTTTCGACAGGCTCCCATGATGGGCCGCTACCTGCCCGTCGCCGAGGCGCTCGCCGAGCTGATGGGCGAATTGCTCGGCCATCCGGCGGGTATTGACGAACACCAGGGTGGTCCGGTGCTCGCGCACATGCCCGGCAATCAGGTCGCAGATCTCGGCCATCTGCTCCGTGGTGGCGACCGCACCGAGTTCATCACTGGGCAGGTCCAGGCCAAGGTCAAGCTCACGCCGGTGGCCAGCGTCGACGATCGAGCAGCGTGGCGAGCCGTCAGCCGCCGACCGGCCGGCGCCCGCCCCGACGAGCAGCCGGGCCACCGCCTGGATCGGGCGCACCGTGGCAGACAGGCCGATCCGCTGCACCGGCTGCTCCGCCACGTGCTGCAAGCGCTCCAGGGTCAGCGCCAAGTGGGATCCGCGCTTGTTGCTGGCAACGGCATGAATCTCGTCCACGATGACCGTGTTCGCCGGGCGCAGCATCGCCCGGGTCCGCTCTGCCGTCACGAGCAGGTACAGCGACTCCGGAGTGGTGATCAGGAAGTCCGGCGGCCGTTTCAGCATCGCAGCGCGCTCGGCCGCCGCGGTATCCCCGGTCCGCACCGCCAGCCGGATGACCGGCGCAGTCGTCCCCAGTTCCTCGGCCACCTCGGCGATCTCGGCCAGTGGCCGCTCGAGGTTCTGCCAGATGTCAACCGCGAGCGCCTTCAGCGGCGAGACGTACACGACCTGCGGCCCGTCACCAGGCTCGGAGCCAGCCTCGTGCGCGCGATAAATCCGGTCGATGCAAACAAGGAACGCTGCCAGCGTCTTACCCGACCCGGTGGGCGCGGTTATCAGCGTGTCCCGCCCCGCGGCGATCTCCGCCCAGCCGCCCACCTGCGGTGCCGTCGGTCCGGCGGGGAATCTCCGCTCAAACCAGGCACGCACGGCAGGATGAAACGACTCCAGCACCAAGCCACATTAACCGAAGCCTGCGACAATCAGCCCCGGCTGCCGCGTTACCGGTCCTCCTTGTGATGGGCGGTGGCGAGTTCGCGCAGGTCTTCGACGGAGAGCGCGGTTGCCTGAACCGGCACGATGCGGCAGTCGGTCACAGCGCGGACTGTTGCGGTTCGCAGACCCTGCTCAAGCGACGCGCGCTCGCCGAGGATGGCGCCCGGCCCGAGCGTCCCCACGACCGTGCCGCCAGCTTCGACCTCGACCATGCCGTCAAGGACCAGCACGATCTCGTCTGCGGCTTCCCCTTCGCGCATGATCGCCTCACCGGCCCTGACCTTGACCGCCTTAGGCTCCGGGCCGCCTGCTCGCATGATGGCCAGCGACAGGCGCCGCTCCAGCGGGCTCTCCGCCGCAGCCGCTAGCACCTCGTTCTCATGGCCTTGCCAGGGCGAACGCGAGACGGTGCTAGTCCTGTACCAGGTCTTGAAGTCGATCAGGGCCGACTTGCCTGCCAGCTTGCCGTCCGCGTCATAGATCCAATGCCGAGGGAACGAGCTTGCTCCGACTAGCTCCTGTCCGACGGCTCCATCTGCGTAAATGGTCAGCGCCAGGGATGTCCAAACGGTCGGTCCTTCGGTCTTCACGAACGGTGCATCCTTAACCAGCCGTGGCGCTGGAATGCCGGCCCGGCCCCCGGCTGTCTGGGTGAACCGGACAAAGTCCGCTCCGACGACTGGCTCTTGCCTGAGGTCCGGATAACCAACCGCCTCTACCATGACCCGCATCCCGCCGAGGCGGACAAGTGTGCTCGACACCCGTCCGCCGCCGCCTTGCCCGTGCCCAATGATCTTGCCGTCGTCAACCTCGACCCACCCCCGCAGGTGGTTGGCGAACCGGGCGCCCTCAGGGCCGAGAACCGAATCCAGATCCTGCCACTGCTCTGGCGGCGGATCATCGTAGTGCGTCACTCCCCGCTCGAACGGGATCTTCGTCGTACCCGTAACGGCCTGTGACGGTATCCAGGAAACGCTGGTAACAGACGACTCGATGCGCATCGCAGGCCTTTCTTGAAGGATGGCGCGTCTCCAGAATGCCGGACATGACAGCACGCCCGATCCTCGACCCTCTCATCTTGCCTGACCAGGCTTCCTGACGGGCGGTGGCCGGAACATGCGCGGAAGGCCGCAGTCCGGTCGTGCGGCTCGGCGGGTACGGTCGTCGGCGTTCCCGACGGTTGCCGGGCGCGGGCGGCGCTGCGGGTTTGCCGAACGATGGTGCCAGCCCGAACAAGGATCCGTAGTACAAAGTCTCTACGTGTCGTGTGAACCTTCACGGCGCGCTCGCACCTCGGCTCGTTTGTGCCGGCAGCAGGCAGGCCGGGGCGCGGTGTGGCGGAGGGAGTCGGCGTGGTTGATGTGCTGGTGGTCGGCGGCGGCTCGGCGGGGTGCGTGCTAGCTGCCCGGCTGAGCGAGGATGAGAACTGCCGGGTGGTTCTCCTGGAAGCAGGCCCGGACCTGGCGACGGTGGCCGACTTGCCCGCGGACGTAGTGGACGCATCAGAGCCGACACTGGCCCATGACTGGGGCTACGTGGCTGAGCCGGACGGGTCGGGACGGCGGATCACGCTGCCCCGCGCCCGGCTGATCGGAGGATGCTCGTCGACGAATGGGTGCTTCGCCCTGCGGGGCGCACCTGAGGTCTATGACGGCTGGGCGCAGCTGGGCAACCCAGGCTGGAGCTTCGATGAAGTGCTGCCGTACTTCCGGCTCCTTGAGGCTGATGCGGACTTCGGCGGCGAATCGCACGGCCATAACGGCCCGGTTCCCATCCGGCGTCACCCGCCTGCCGAACTCAATGCGGTACAGGCGGCGTTCATCGACGCCGCGTGTACGTACGGTCTGCCCTATGTCGCGGATCACAACCGCCCCGGCGCCTTGGGGGCGGGACCGACGCCGCGCAATGCCCGCGAGGGCGTGCGGATGAGCACGTCGCTGACCTATCTGGCCGCCGCCCGGGGCCGGCCCAACCTCACGGTGCGGGGCGGCGCGCTGGCTGATCGGGTCGAGGTGCGCGGCGGGACCGCCACCGGAGTGCGCCTGGCCGACGGCGAGGCCGTGGCGGCTGATCGGGTGGTACTCGCGGCCGGCGCCTACGCCAGCCCGGCCATCCTCCAGCGCTCGGGCATCGGGGCCGCCGGACAGCTCTCTGCGCTCGCCATCAACGTGGTCGCCGACCTGCCCGGCGTGGGGGAAAACCTCATCGACCATCCACTGGTCGCGATCGACCTGCCCACCAGGCCCGGGGTCACCGGGCCGCGCTTCCAGTCCATCGCCACGCTGCGGTCCCAGCTCGCACCCGCTGCCGGGCCCGACTTGCATCTGTTCGCGGCAGGGCCGTTCGATGTCGGCCCGTCCGGCGCGGTGTTCGGCTTGGTGACGGGGCTGGTCTTGCCGTTGTCCCGCGGCTGGGTGCGGCTGCGGTCGGCCGACCCCGCCGACCCGCCGCGTATCGACGTGGCCCACCTGCGCCACCCTGACGACATGCGGCGAATGCTCGAAGCGACGCTCATAGCCCGGACGATCAGCCGGACCGCCCCGCTGGCCGACCTAGTCGAGGGCCCCGAGCTCACACCGGGGCCGTCGGTCGGCGATGACAACGCCGAGGCGATCGCCGCGTCGATCGCATCGCGTGTGTCGACGTACCACCACCCGGTGGGGACCTGCCGCATGGGCGCCGATCCCGACGGCGGCGCCGTCGTGGATTCCCGCGGGCGCGTGCACGGCATCGAGCGGCTGCACGTCGCAGACGCGTCCATCATGCCGACGATCCCCTCAGCCAACACCAACTTGCCAACCATCATGGTCGCCGAACGGATCGCAGCCTGGATCGCCTCCGGCCGCGCCTAGCAGCCACAGCACCGACCACACTGGCGGCCACCTAGTGCACAATCCTTTCAGCACCGTTTACGAGCCGGCCCGGGATTACTGGCTACCACGCAAACGTCACTAACACAGCGCGGCCGGGCACCGGGCTGGGCAGCGCTGAAGGAAGGCAGATCGAGTTGACCGATATCGCGGAGCTGCACGCTCAGGCGCTCGCAGCGACTGGCCATGTTGTTGACGGCGTTGCGGCAGATCGCTGGCACGCCGCCACGCCCTGCCCGGACTGGGATGCGCGTGGCCTAGTCAACCATCTCGTATCGGGAAACCTATGGGCCGTTGAGCTCGCTACCGGCGGCACGATCGAGGGCGTCGGCAGCCGGCTCGACGGCGACCTGCTCGGCTCCGACCCCGCTGCGGCGTATGCGGCATCCGCGACGGCGGCCGCAGCCGCGTTCCGCAGGCCCGGAGCACTCGACGCGTCCTGCGCGGTGTCCTACGGGCCGGTATCTGGCTCGGTTTACGCCGGGCATCGCTTCCTCGACGTGCTGGTCCATGGCTGGGATCTCGCCGTAGCCACCGGGCAGGACTACAGGCTCGATGCAAAGCTGATGCAGGCGTGCCGACAGGTCATTGAGCCCCAGCTTGAGGCGTTCCGGAGCGCGGGCGCTCTCGGCCCCGCTGTCGCGGTCCCCGCGGACGCGAGCGCACAGACCCAGTTCCTTGCGCTCCTCGGCCGCATCGGCTGAACGCGCGATTAGCGCTGGCCAGGCCTGCGCGCGCCATGCACATCGCGCCTGCCTAGTCGCCTGACCCGGACGCCTAGCTGGCCGCGAGCCAGGAGAGTGATCCCGCGGCTACCCTCCTGACGGCACCGTGCAGACCGCGCCGCGTTCGGCCCCGGACACCAGCGCCGCGTACTTGGCCAGCGCGCCGCTGGTGTAGTTCGGCTGTGGCCGCTTCCACCCGGCCCGCCGCCGCCCCAGCTCCGCGTCGTCGACCTTCAGCTCAAGCCGCCGCTCCGGGATGTCGAGCACCACCTCATCGCCGTCGGCGACCAGAGCGATCGGCCCGCCCTCGTAGGCTTCCGGCGCCACGTGCGCCACGCACGCGCCGAATGTCGCGCCGGAGAACCGGCCGTCGGTGATCAGCGCAACCTCCTTGCCGAGCCCGGCGCCCTTGATCGCCGCGGTGACCGCGAGCATCTCCCGCATGCCGGGCCCGCCTTTCGGGCCCTCGTAGCGGATGATCAGCGCGTCGCCCTTGCTGACTCGGCCGGCCGTCACCGCGTCGAAGCAGTCCTCCTCGCGCTCGAAGACGCGGGCCCGGCCGGTGAACCGCAGCGTCTCGATGCCCGGCGTCTTC